>OJBZ01000066.1_pt1 | contig 71207 bp, 51 predicted proteins | sample 1591671 | NCBI WGS metagenome assembly OJBZ01 (sample SAMN05416850, study PRJEB24817) | seawater metagenome | isolation source: Sea water | place: Canada:Atlantic | collected 2013-07
AGCGTCAGATGTGTATAAGAGACAGCGCGTAAACTAAATGGCTTAACAGACCTATTGGCAAAATCACACGCTGATATCATTGCGGTGCAAGAAGTATGGGACAGCGAAGCGCTTGAGGATTTGGCAGTCTCGTTAGGATTTGAGACTGAGCATGCTGTGATTCCATTAGCTAGCAACGATATTGCCAGTCCTCATACGCGAGGGCTAGGTGCAAAAAACACGCCTGCGGTGGGTATTATTACGCGATTTGAGCAGCTAGAGACTAGCCTACTTGAGCAAATTACCCCCAAAGCAGTCATAGATATTCCTGACATAGGGCCTTATGAGCGTTTTAATCGTCCCCCTTTATTGCTACGAGTCAACGCTTTTGATCAGCCGATCACGATTATTACTGCGCACCTAAAGAGCAAGCGCGCTTTTTTCTTGCGTGATGAGGATGGCAAACTGATAGAGGATATGGATGATCCAAACATACGTATTCGTGCCAAACTGCGCAGTTTGTGTATGAGAGCAGCCGAAGCAGCCTCGATCAGGCTATCGATCATCGAGCGTTTACATCATACCCGCGAACCACTTATCTTACTTGGCGATATGAATGATGTGACGGGTAGTGTGACTACTCAGTTGATGACAGAAACTGGGGAAGTTAATTACGATAAAAGTATGCGTGATGTTGCGCTTTTTGATGCTGCTCGTATTCAAGCACGATATGGCTGGATGAAGGATGTTGCCTATACCCATATATATCAAGGCATGCCAGAAGTTATCGACCAGTTATTTGTCTCAGAAGAGTTTTTGCCTGATAGTAAATTTTCGCTCGGTTATGTCGAACGGGTCGATTATTTTAATGATCATTTAAAGTGGGACTATGCCGATAGAGTCACTGATCATGGTATTATAAGGGCGAAAATAAAACTCAATGATTAACTTTATAAAATTAGACGGTTAGCTCTATTAAATTGCTGATCGTAGTATTGTTTTTTAACCTATTCATGTCCCTTGCTTGATAATGTACAAGCGTTTATGATGCCTCTGCATTGAATAGAGTAGTGACCATATAGGCTTTATATTTTAGCCAACAGTCAACCATCCTTTATTTGAGGATAAATACTATTCAATGCAGATTATATTTATAAAATAGGGCGCAACATTAAGAGATTCACAATGAGTGATAATAAAGACGAAAAGATTGAAGATGTGTTGGTAGATTCGGAATTGGCAAAGAAGCTTGTACCTAATAAGTTTAAGTTTACTAGCCAACAAGGCCGTGCACGTCGTCAAAAACTATTGGCTGGTGCCAAAAAATTGAGCGAAACACATGCTATTAACGATATTACGTTAGCGGCTGTATGTGAAGAAGCGGGCATACCAAGAGCGTCTGCTTACCATTTTTTCCCCAATATTGAAGCAATATTTTTAGCATTACGTTTTTTGAATGCGATTGAAATATTAGAGATGGTAGAGACGGTCGATATTGGCAACTATGACAGATGGCAAGGGTATTTAACGGCGCTTATCGATCATTGTATTACGATATTCCATAACGATGAGACAAAAGCCAAGCTTATCTATGACACCAATACACCTGATTTCGAAGGTGACAGCTTTGGTGAAGACATGGATCATCAAATCGTTGATCTGGTCTATAAGCGTTTGTCAGAGCGTTATGAGATGCCAAACTTCCATGATATCCAAGATACCTTGTTGATTGCTTATAGCATCGTAAATGCTATCTTTACGTTGTCTTATCGCCGTCATCAGAGTATTACTGAAGAGTATATCCAAGAAGCAAATACAGCATTTATTGCTTATTTACGTTGTTACCTACCAGAAAAGTTACCCCGTAAAAACCGCTAATTTAGCTCACTTTAAACATAAAAAAGCCGACAAATATGTCGGCTTTTTCGCGTCTAATTTTTAGTATAAGATTGGAAGTAATAGAGGTTAATATTTTTAATAAAACAGTGACTATTCTAACGGTTAGATGTCAAATCTTGTCCACGGCAAGTATCATCGCTCGCGTCTAAAGGCGAGTACTGCTTATGATAACTGACTATTGACTTCTCTAGCGCTACATGGGTCTGTGAGTTATTGGCATTGACGTAAGCTTCGCGAGCTTGTTCAAGCCAGCGATCAGCCATGCGAAAATGCATACCAGATTCGCGCCAGCCTCGCGCACATTGATTGGTTGCTGCCCAAATTAAAGCTACTTCACTAAAAGCCATCTCACGTGGTGCTGACGCTATGCCATCACCGTCTTTAAGCGCGCTTAAAGTTGCCCACAGGTCAGGACGCATTAAGGCAGAGGTAGACGGAATATCTTGATGCAAGCCCAAGTCCTGTACCGTGTCATTATCTAGCGCTTGCAATATAGGCTCTGCCATTTCTAACGCAACTTGACCCGCAGATGAGCGGCTATTCATACTGTCTTGATGAATAGCATAGTTCAACCAAGCTTGCGCTTTATATGCGAAATACTGTTGAGCGGCTGTCTTGTCTTTTTGTTGATAAGGTTTCAATTGCGTGACCATACAATTTAATAGGCGCTGCTGTTCGCTTTGATATCTATAAGAGTGTGCTTGGCTCTGCCTATCATCACGGCAGTATTTAGCCATGCTAGTTGAGTTAGCCACTTGGATAGTCTCACTCTTAGCTAAAGCTGGCTGCATAAAGGTTAACGAGAATAAAGCTGATAGTGTAACGTATACTGAGCGCTTGAAAGGTGCTGCTTTGATGGCTGAATCAAACATGGTGTAAACCTTATGTTAGAGTGTGTCCTCGTTTGGCAAAAATGAGTCCATTTTTAGAATGAGAACACGCCCTAAAATGCAGAGTTGCTGTTTAGGCGTTTATTTTTGCGAGGATCTTCGCGTTTGAATAAGTCTTCATCAAACTTAAAGCGTAGTCTAAAGTAAGCGCCTTCTTGAGTACTGTCGTCATAAGCAATATCTTCATCTTCAAAGCCCATGAAGTTATAACCAAGTGACAACCAAAGATTGGTCATTGGGCTATAGCCCACTTCTGCACCAAGCATATAGGCCAAATCATTCGCTTGCTCATTCCAGTAAGTTCCCGCTTGCAAGCCAACATCCCATCGTTCACTGATGTCATAAAGGCCACGGCCGTAGACTGCATGAGCCGTGTTATCACTGGTCAATCCATCTGCTTGATACTCTGTATACTTACCTGCATAACGACCAGACAATGTCAGCGGACGTGTGGGATGGTAATTGCCATTCCATGACCAAACGGTCGTATTTTTTTGATAAGCATCGTCACCAGTGTTGTTGTCATCCAAACGATATTCGAGCTTTGCAAGCATATCTAGCTGATTGCTGTCGTAGTCACGATACGCAGCACCTAGCTGAAAACGATTGATAGTGCGATCACCATCACTATAGTCAGTGCGTGAATAGATGTCTTTGGCTAAGAAGGTAACCTCATCAGTATAGCGATAGGCGATACCAGCACTACCAAGTAGCGTATCACTTGTTTCGCCCCAACGTTTTTCAAAACGTCCCGATGCCTTATAATTCTCTTTGGCAAGATATTCAACACCGATACCTGCCGCTGTTGCAGTGTTACTTTCTTCACCTTCCAGAGATTCAACACGCTCAAATAAAGTGTTTAAGGTTAAACCTTCTTGAACATACCACTTGTTTTTTAGACCAATAGCTGCTTCTGCCTCACGTGCACTGATGGCGTCACGCATGCGGTATTCGCTATAAACCTTACCATCTTTCATGTAAGTGGCATCAAAACCAACAGTGGTACGTTGACGCTCATCTGTATCATCAAGACCATAAGTACCAGATAGGCTATTAATCAAATCATGACGTGCGTATAGTCGACCTAGATTTCCGAGTGGTGTCTCACCACCGATAGAAGTTGCATTACGTGAGCTGTTTTCGATATCTTGCTCATACTCTGCAAATACCAAGCTGTTATTCAACTTAGGTAGACGAGAGGTAACACGAGCACGAACAGTCGTACCTTCAATATCTTCTTCAGCGTTACTAACGCTGCTCAACGCTGACTGATTGATAATGTCATCATTAAACAAAGTGTCGTCTGTAATATCTACAACGTCTGTCGCGGCTTGAGTATTACGTGAGGCAGCAGTCGCGTCTTGTTTGTAATAACGAACCCCAATTTCACCAACGATGTTTTCGCTTAAACGATGCTCAACGCTTGCCTGCACGCCTTCGCGGCTAGCGTCAGTAGTATGCTCTTCTGTGCGTATACCTTCTAACTTAAGAGCAGTTTTCTTATCATTTAGAGTATGAGTAACCTCTACACCAGATTCAGTACGTCCAGCGGTAAGCGGTGATGCACCAGTGACAAAACCTTCATCAGCATCATTATAATAAGCTTTAGCTCGCGTATTTTTCTTATTATCAAAATCAAGCTCAATACGTAATGCGTTACCTTCAACGTCACTATCAGTCAATTCTGTCGCGTTGATTTGATTGCTTGACTGAAAATTTGGGTTCTCAGCTTTGTTCATCGCATATTCAGCGACTAGCTTTAGCTTATCATTGAATTTAACAACACTATTAACACTAGCTAACTCTTCTTTATTCAATGGGTCATCGCTATTCACATAGCTACCACCGATGGCGACTTTATCCGTTAGTTGCTGTTTCGCGGCAATACCACCAACGAAGTAATCCTCACCACCTTCATCAACTTCGACAGTGACACGGATATAGATAGGATTGCCTTCGATATCCTGACTAGCAATCGGTGCCGTCAAGAATAAGCTGCGGCTGATAGGGTTAATCTCATAATCAGCAAAGCGAGTAAGCGTCTCACGATTGATAATAAGCCCAGGGTTGTTGGCATCACGAGTAATAACTTCAACTGTTTCAGAGTTTTCTAATACCGCATCGAAGTTCTCAGCCAATGGATATGGGCCTGAAATGCCTAAACCGCGAGTCTCATTTACACGTTGGCTAGTACTGGTTTCTGCTAAAAAGGCAGTAACACGAGTATTGCTATCTTCAAATTGAGCTTTTAGACCAGTTAATGTACGGTTGTATTGACCAAGCTTGATACCTTCGTCACCAGCAATCTGAGTTTTCAAATCACCATACATAGCGAACGAACGACCTTTATCAAGGCGCACGTAAAGCTTGCTAGTAGACTGAGCATCAAAGCCTTTAGCTGATGAGTCGCCATAGACAGGATAGTATTCGCCCGGCTCGATATCACGGAACAAACGCTCGCCTTTTTTATCACTATCATAAGCAAGCGTTAGCAGGTAGTCACCGCGCACTTTTCCTTTTAGGAACATTGCGGCACGACCAGAAGCTGTGTAATCATCATTACCAGCAAAGTCATTTAGCTCTTGCTCAAATGCACCTTGAGCATCGGTAATGCTGCTACCATCAAAGTCTTTTAGTGAAATAGCACCTTCTACAATACCAATAGCAAGTAGTGGACGTAGTTGAGCGGTGAACTGTAATGGAATGATTTGTTTGCTGCTACCAGTGTCAATTACTAGCTCGCCCTTACCTGGTACGCTAGGTGCAGTTACGGGTATTAGTAGCTCACCACCGGATACGATTACTTGAGTACCAGATTGGTCTTTACTGCTGTCATTAAGGTTAATACGACCAATATTGGTATCGATAGTAATCGGAGTTGATGCAATATATGGACGACCATCACGATCTTTTAGACTAATAACCACTTGATACTGACTAATACCATCTGCTGGTACTAGATTTTCCTGAGTTCGATAGTCGATAGCTTGTAGGCTATCAGGGGTTAATACCTTAATCGTCTGCTCAGAGATCACTTTACCATTTATGTCCGTTGCGACACCGCGCAAGGAGTTTTTACCACGTTGTAAGTCAACGGCATAATAATCAAAGGCTACAACACTCTGCTTTTTCTGCTCGGCAGTTTTACCGATCTTTTGTTCTGGTACAGGTTTGCCATTGGCATACAAGGTAAAAGTTGAGCCTAGTGGTGCTTGAACCTGGACCATTTGTTTATACGTGCTAAGCTGCTGACCTTCATTTAAGTTAATGAAGGTAACATCGTTATTAGCCACTTCTTTTAAGTATTCTTCGAGCTCTTTTTCTACTGGCGGGGCAACAGTGGTTACCGTCATATCAATACGGTCATCTGCTAGATTGACCATGTCATTAACGATAGCTGAATCACAGTTGTTGCCGATATCTAAGTCGCCATTAATATTACAGCCACTAGCATCTACATTATCGGTAGTGTCGGTATTATAATCAGGCTCTAAAGTCAGCTCAGTTTTCACCGCTTGCTCAAGAGCATTATTCTTTGCGCTAAGGCTTTTGCTACGGGTAACCAACTCTTGATTTAAGCGTTCAGTACTATCAGCCATACCACTAACAATTGCAAAGTCTGCACGATGCAATTCGCCGTATTTCAAATCAACAAAACGACTACCGGCATCACCAGCATTGCGATTGCTTTGGGTAACCAGCTCAGTTGCTCTGGGAATAGTAGTACGATCGACCTTTAGTACGTGTGTTTTGGCGCTGATACCGTAGAAGTTATATTTACCTTCAGGATCAGTTACGATGAAATTGCCGTTCTCCATGTAGATACGTACACCAGCGACACCAAGCTCGCCGTCTTCTTTTTGCTGAATACCATCGCGATTGATATCATGATAGACCTTACCGACGATAATACCATCAGTATTCATAACGCCGCGGCTTACTTCGATAGGCCACTGCGCTTCCAATGAAGCTAAGGTGTTGTTGTTTTCGTCACGGCCATGGGCAGTTGCGCGGTTGATGCCATCCCCACCTAATGCTGATGATCCGATAAGTACCCGATAAGTAATGTTTTTAGTTTCGCCTGCAGTGAGAGTACCTAAGTTTAGTACTTGATATTTGCCTTCTGCCTTAAACTCAGTCGTTTGTGCTTGATTGATATTGAGATCAGAACTCGGGCTAACACGGACACTATTATCGACATAATCGAAACCGCGTGGAAGTGCATCTTTTAATTCAACATTGTAAACTGGTACTTTGCCATCGTTAGTGACTTTGATTGTGTAATTGACATAATCACCAAACTCTGCGGCTTTTACATCACCTTCTTTTTCAACTTTTAAAGTAGATGAGTTATCTATAATAGCGACATTGCTACTAATATTGCCAGTAATATAGTCTAAATCAGACTGATTTGGTTGTTCGTTTAAGTCTACTGACGGTGCAATACAGGCATCTAAACTTACAACTAAATCATCACCTTCTAGTGTTTGAATAATCTCATCATCGATAGCGTTGGCATTGTTTTGAGTCGATGCTGATAAGTGATATTTGCCCGTATTATTGCCTGTTTCTACAGCTTTTAATGAATAACTGTCTCCAGTTTTTGGAGATTTGATGGTCACCCATACTTGATCAGGTTTTTCAGGTTGTACATTACATTGTGCATAACTGGCTTTCACGTAGACTTTTTCGCCGACTTGAGAAGTTCCAGCAGTATCATTGAAATCTGCATTGGTAAATTTAATACTAGGTTCTACGACGATCAGACGATCAGTTGCAGATGCCGTCACTGACTCATCATTGACAACTATTGCACCAATTTTTATATCAGCAATGTCGCCATCATTGACATCAGAATCAAGAAGGGCTTGGATAATAAGCTGAATACTCTCGCCTTGACCAATTTTTATTTGGCTTGGGTCGGTAAGCGCCAGTTCGTTGTCATCAATAAGACCATTTTTATTAATGTCTTGATAAACTTTGAAGTTAGATAGAGTACTTGAGTAGTCATAACTCAAAGCGATGGTTTCGTCATACGTACCATTATTAGATAAAATATTTACCCATTCAACAGTTTTACCACGCGAGATGGTCTGTAGTGAGGGCTGTGTAAGACTAACATCGTATAGTGGTAGAGAAAGAGATTTAAAACTAACTTGATTTGATGTACCACTTTGTTGAGTTGACTCAATACTATAGTCAATTTGTGCAATATTATTAATAGTCGTAACACCCTTGCCAGTTTCGGCATGGGTAGTGTTTGTTTGCATAAGTAGGATCGAAGCAGCTAGCGCAGTCAGTGCACTTGCGCGATAGCTAGGGTTACGAGACGAAGATACAACTTGACGCATAATCGGTAATCCTACTTGTGAAAAAAAACAAAGTGATCTTAAGCTTGGCTGATAAGGTTTGGGCAGCGGAGTTTTCCTAGCGCTTTACTAAGAAAACTCCTATAAAAAGAGCCACTAATCTATTTATGGCGTTACAGTAGCACCTGCCTGCGATATTTTGGCAGAGAAATAGATAGTACCGACCTCTTTCCCAACTAGAGTTCCAAACGTACCACGAATTATTTGGCCAGAAATGTTTGACGTTGCAACTGGTGAGTTGTTTGATGTCTTAGACGAAAAATCACTTTGATAAGTCAGCTTGTCGACTAAAGTATCAGTCAAGGCGATATTCGTAACACTCTTATTACTAAAGGTATTGGTGGCTTCTAGTCTGTAATAAGCACATTGTCCAGCTTTGGCAATAACTTCAGAGTTGACCCAATTGGTAATAGTACTTGGTGCCGTACCACAGTCAGCAGCGGCCTGGAATTTGAATAAATCAATGCCTTGCATGGTGGTGGTAGATGTTGTAGAGATATCATCTGTAGGGGCAGGGGTACCGTCTACCACCGTCTTTGGTAATACTTTGACAGTAATAATTTCAGACTTGCCAATATCACTGTCTTTGCCATTGTTACTACCTGAGCCATTAGTATCGACTAAAACACCGATATTGACTGACTGACCAGGAGCTAAACCTGCAGTAATAGCATCATTTAGGTCGTATTCACCTTGTGCATTCGCTGTCAATACGGTTTCACCAGTATCAAGAACACCATTGTTGTTAGTATCTACAAACACTTGGGTTGTCGTAATCTGAGTAATATCTGTTACAGGCTTGACTGTGAATAAAACCTCGCCTTTCGCATCTGCTTCAGTAATATTACTACCTTCGTTTTTAATAACATAGGTATAGCCATTAGCGGTACTTTGTAAAGCGACTTCTTTATCAAGGCCAGGACTAATAGTAATCGCACGGGTCTGCTCTTGAGCAGTCACTGTAGCAGCAGTGTTGTTGTCTTTACCGATCGTAGGTTTAGTTGGATCTTCGTAGTTATTTTCGCTTGTAGCGGTGTCGTTTGCATCACCCGAGCTATCCACAAGGTCAAATATACCATCACCATCGGTATCATCTTTTACAACAGCGTAGTTGACAAAGTTACTACTAGTGGTAGCACCCGTAGCTTTCTTGGCACGGAATTTGATTGTTATAGTATTGCCTTGAGCTATATCTTGGCCAGTCACAGTAATTTTTTTGCCATCAGCAGAAATGACAGGAGTCACATTGCTACTACCACCAGTTGTGGTAGGTGCTAGATAATTTGGTTCACCAGATTTTATAGCAACCAAACCATTCGGGAGGGCATCTTCAATAGTAACGGCAGTACCATTAGCAGTACCTTGGTTTTGGACAGTAATCGTATAATCAACATATGCATTATCATTGTTTAAATCAATGACTTTGGTACCTAGGTTGGTTTGTGCTGATTTAGTAATGGCATAAATAGGTGTTACAGTGACAGCTGTATCTGTGTTAGTAGCCGTGGCAGTCTGACCTTTACCCGTTAAATAGGCACTAGTAGCTGTAACATCTAAGATGCCTGTATTACCAATTACTCGCGGTGTATTTGTATCGGCAGCAGCATTAACGATAATAGTAGCAGATTGACCTGGTGCAAGTTGTATGTTGCCACCATTAGCTATAGTAACTGGACTACCTACAGGCGCGCCGTTAGCATCCAGTTTTTGATAAGTAATTGTACTATTTGCAATATTGTAGTTGAAGTTATCGCCTGCTTCATTCGCAAGATTAATTGTATAAGTATCAGTGACGTTACCTTTGTTCGCTAGCGTATGTGTAAAGTCGACCGTTGCACCTGTTTGTGGATTAATCTTAATATTTTCGTTGATATCATCAGTAGGAGAAGCACCACCAGTTGCAAGCAAACTAAATGCACCTGTTTCAGTAACATTAATAGTTACTTCATTTGATTCAGCTTTTTGTTCAGCAGGGTTACCAGTAACATTATAAGTAGCTGTTGCAATGTTTTTTACAGTAAATGCTTGTTCTTGATTATAAGAGACACTGGTAGCTGCATGGGCGGCACCCATTGCAGTGACGATACCAACAGTTAACATTGAGTATTTAAATAAGTTAGGTTTCATACGGTAAATCTCCTAGAGGTATTAAATAAAAAGTTCTAAAAGGGAACTATTCAACAATGGTATTGAGTGACACAGCAGCAGATTTTTTTGCTGGTAGCAATTTGATGTTCCAACGCAAAGTGCGATATTCAGAGTATGGTACTTTTACCATTTTGCCATCGACTTTGCGCATTAATGGAATATCAGCATAATTCTTACCATCGATGCTAGCTTGAGCACTGGCTGGAGTTACTTCACCGTTGAACGCCATGTTAGTAGGAATAGGAAGGGTTACGGCCAAGTCATTGATATCTTGGTTTACCGTATTAGTATAGGTCGCTTTATACTGAACTACAGTACCTGTAGGCGCTGTACTTACAGGTAAATAGCTTACTTTCCCTTCTGCATTTTTGACAACTTTATTAGCGGTCAATTCCATTTTCAGCGCATTTTCAGCATGAGCAACGCTCAATAACGATACAGATGTTACGGTAGCTAATAAGCTGATACGTAAAGCGTTAAAGATTTTCATATTCTATTCCTTGCCAAACCATATTTGTCAGTAAAATTTTCATTTATTATTCAATAAGCAATAAATGTGCCAAAAATATATATAGCAGGCTACACAATTACATAACAATAAAATAAATCTTTTATATTTACATTATTACAAACGAATTACAGTTAGTCATTAGATATATGATAAGTGGTAGATTAGAAGAGTTTAATGGCTTAGATTTAGAGAAATTAGGACCTATGAGACATTTCTAAAAGCTTTATAAGCTCATTTTGCTCATATACTGTATATGTTTATGTCAATAACATGATGAATACAGCTACGTTTAACAGAGAGAATTATTTTGATAGGAGACTATACGAGAGTATTTTAAATAGGGTAAATATAGAATAGATAAGAAGTTTTTAGAGAGCTTAAGAAGCTTAGGACGATTGGAAAGTAGCGTTATCTGAAAAAGTAAGCTCTGGTTTAAAGATATTCAAACCAGAGCATCATTTGTTAACCTTTTAAGGATAGGCTAAACATTTACTAACTATGAACTTACCTTAGTAGAAAAAATCAAAGTACCTGAAGCTCCACTAGCAAGGGTTGCAAAAGTGGTAGAGACTTTTTGAGCATCGCCAGTCCCTGTCAAACCAGTATTACTAGCACCTGTAGATCCAACAGCATTGTCTTGATAAACAGCTTGCACTCTACCGGTAGAATCCTTCCATTGATTGGTCGAGTCAGACACAACCACATTGCTCAAACTTGTCGAAGTAAAGGTGTTGGTTGCTGTAATTTTGTAGTATATACAGTCACCTGGTTTGCTATTAAAAGTTGCTGTCGAGTTAGAACCTAATGTTCCTTCATATGCGCTAATTGTACCAGTACAGTCGACTTGTAGTGCTAGCTGCTTTAGTAGTGTCAGACCTCTAATGGTCGTAGTATTTGAAACAGCAGAAACAGTCGGAAAGGTTGAGTCAGCAGTAGCACCTTGGGGCAAGACAACTTGTAGACTATTGGTTTCTGATTTACCAAGGTCTGCATTTGTGCCGTCAGAGACTACCGTATAGCTAATCTCGACAGTGGCATTTGGTGCCAAAGTAACACCTACAGGTAGTTTGTATTTGCCTGTAGCAGCGTCAATAACTTCTAACGCGATTTCATTGCCATTTGGGAGTTTGTATTTAGGATTTTTTACTTCAAGTGGTTTTGCGGTATCAGGATCTATGATAGTAATACCGATTGGGCGATTAGCACCCCCTTCTGATGCATTACCAGTATTGGTAAGGGTATGAGTATATTTTACCTCACCGCCTAATATAGGAATCTCTTTGACTGTGCCAGCTGTTATTGTCATTTTACGATCAGTGAAAGTAATAGTAGTAGCAGTATCGGCACCAGCTGTACCTGTGCCTTCGTCAGGAACTTTTGTGACGTTGTTAGCAGCTACAGTATCTGTACTATCAACGATATCATAACCACTAGTATCAGTCCCAGGTACTGGTACAGCATTGCTAAATCTGTCATAGACAGTAGCATGATTAGTTGCTGAACCTGCTGCAGATAGGGTAGTTTTATTAACAGTCACCTTGAAGCTAACTATAGTGTTAGAGCCAACAGCCAAGCTTGGAATAGTGATATCAATAATTTGTCTATTGCTACTATCTTTACCCGTTGAAGTGATGGTAGCACCAGTGGTGGACACAGCCACATTACCAGACAATGTCATACCAGCAGGAAGCACATCTCTAATGATAAAATTGTCAGCAGCGACACTATAGTCAGTAGTGGCGTTAGTTACTTTAATACTGTAAGTGATATCCGTATTAGCAGCATTCAGATCGAGACTGCTACAATTTGTAGAGCTTTGGCATGTTGCTGTCTTTTCTATCTTAAACACAGGTAACTTGACGATGCTTTGGTTTTCATTGACTAAAGTAGGTTTAGTAGAGTTTGCGGTAGTAAAAAAAGTACTGGTTGCAGTTAATGTACCTACACCCTTTTGATTACCTATTTGAGTACTAGGAGTTAATGCTGCATAAGAAAGTTCAACGATTGTCCCTGGTATTAGTTTGATACTGCCACCATTCGCGATCGTACCTGTCGTGGTAGCTTGACCAAACTCAGACAAAGCTGTTTTTTGAGCATCTGTTAAAACAGCACCACCTGTCTGTTTGATGACAAAATTGATGCTTGCTACACCGAGAGGGTAGTCTTGATTGGTTGTTACGATATTAGGGTCATTATCCCCTGTTGTTTTAATCGTATAGGTATCTCTAACGTTACCAGTATTACTTAGGGTATGAGTAAAGGTAGTGGTACTGCCGGGCGTCGCTGTTTGGTTCATATTCGCATCAGCATTGCCACCAGCGAGCGTAGCTATTAAAGAAAAATTTGCTGTCTCAGTTACGCTTACCGTCACTGTGTTAGATTCGACGACAGGCTGAGCTACCGTACCGATACTATAACTTGCAGACGCTTTGTTATTAATCGCTGCCGCTGGAGTGCTGACAGCAGTGGCAGTAGCAGCATTTGCTGTATTCAAGCTCATAAAGGCTGCGATACTGATAGGTAGTAGACTATAGTGAAAACATTTTGATTTCATAGAGATTCCAAATATAAAGTAGATTTTTACTAAGCTAATATGATGAATCGGGATTTCAGTAAACGTTTCATGACCTCTGATCGTTATTTTTAGTCTTTCAATGGTCACTGAGTTTGTGGCTAATGTTTTAAAAGTATTTGCAATTAATGTCGAAAAAACTATTGACGTAGCCAATGTATAAAGCTCGAAATACTTCACATTCTTTTCTTTGTATAGGCGCTAAAATTGAAGTATTTTTCTATGGAATCATAATCACAAATCATCTACAAAAAGTCACTATTAAAACGACAAAAGGTGATTTGGACTATCTAAGTGGTAATATGTCTCAATTGGTAATTGAGTATAGAAAGAAGAGTAAAATCTTTAGAGAGTAATAATTAGAGCGAAAAGAAGCCTATCTAGTAAGTGTTCTAGATAGGCTTCTTGATTCGGTTTTATTGAGTGGTACCGTATTTGGTATTGAAGTAAAAATCACGTTTGGTTCTTGGGCCTAAAACGAAGGTTTTAGTTTTTACTTCACCATTGGCTCCAATTGTTGGATTATCACTAGCAGTATAATCAATTGTAGAAAGTGCTGGATTAGCAAGTACAGATGTTACAGTAGCGCCGCTGACGCCCTTTTGTTGCAAGGTATCTCGCATAATAAAATTGTCAATATTCACATTGGCGCGATTGGTAGCAGAAATCTTATAGGCAATACATCGACCAGGTTCAATATTGCTTATAGTTGCTGTACTAAAACCTGTATTGGGCGTACTAGTTTCACTGATAGAGGTATAGGTTAGGGTAGAAGGACAATCATTTAGATATTGATATTTTCTTAGTACTAAAGCAACATTTTCAGCAATCACTCTACCGAAGTTATTATTTGGGTAGTCATAAGTACTTGACGAAAAAGCTATCGTTTTACTGCTATCGTTAGTGCGCAAAGGGTAGGTGCTGCCTGTACGCTCCTCTATAAGACAAAGGTTACTAGTATTACCATTTAAAATATTACTTGATACGCTGATTTGGTACTGACCAATGGCTGCACCACTTCCTGTTGCTGCCTGTGTGCCATATATAGTAGAGGTGTTAGCACAGTTGACAAGTTTGATAGTACTACTGCTAATACCAGCTTCTGAAGCAGTAGGGTTGTATATACCATTAAAATAGTTCGAGTTATTTGCGTAAATACCGTTCGTAATATCGGCATTAGTTGCACTTGCCTGAGTTGCTGTGATACCACCATTGTCATCAAAAACTATACCTGAAAACGTATAGGTTGAGGGGGTATTAGTAATCGTACATGTAATTTCATCACCATAAGTGACGTTACTAAGCGCGAATGAACGAGTTTTAGCTGATGCATTATAGGTCATCGCAGAGCTAGGCATAATGGTCGCACTACCTGTAGTTGCGTTGTTACATGTATAAGTGGCATTGTAACTCGCTATATCGCCTAATATCGTACCATTCATTACGCGTTCAGTAATGGTATAACTTGTGCTCTCTGCTAAGGTAAGTGTTGCACTAGTACCATTTGCAATAGTTGAACCCGTACCAGTAGTGGTAAAGCTATTTGTTGCCACTGAACCACCACTAACTACGATTTCAAATTGGTCGTTAGTGTTGACACGTGTGCTACTCAATGCTTTTTTTACGATAAGTTTGGGCGGTGCAAGGCAAAAATAGAAGTCGGAGTAACCTACTGCATGGGGGCTATTTGTCTCACTTACCGTATTGTTGTGTTTTAAGTTAAGTGCAATATCAGCGAGTGTATAGTTCCAGTTGGCATCGATAGTACAGCCACCCGTACCACAGTTAAGGCCTTTTCTACCAGTAACTATATTTCTATTCGCATTAATAGTGTGATAAGTGCTGTTATACGTCAGTTGTCCACTGTTAGCAGACACGTCAACCTGTTCGATATATGGTGTCAAAGTATTGTTGGTTACTGAGTCTATATCCTGAATCTTGTAACCTACCTTACTGGTTGGGCGGTTAATGCTCACATCCATGACATGGTTGGTTCTAGAAGTAGCGGATAATGGAGAGTTGTGAACAAGGTTTAGGGCTGATGTGGTGACACCGTTTAACGTCCCATAGAAAGGTGGCGTACCACCGTAATTACTATTCAGATCTATTACTGAAGAAAAGTTAATTTTGAATATTTTACTTCCTGATGCCTCATTAAATGTAAAAGTATTTGATAGATTGCCAGCTGTCCAATTCAAAGGGATGCTTACTACAGGCGCAGCAGTAGTAGATGTAGGCGCACTTGCGCCAATGTAGTACATTTTATGATTAATGGGACATGATCCAGTACTAGAGCTGTCCGTTGATTCGAAATTAGCGTTAGCACTGTTGTTTAAAAACAATGATAAAAAAGCAGTTAGAATGACTAATCGGTATATAGATACACTACTCAAGTATGAATACAAATGATTTTGAGTTTTACAAAACATACTATCGCACCTTCTAATTTATGCTTTTTTAGATAACAAGCTAACTAAAAACTGTAGTTAGATTACTTCGATACATAATCTTAAATATAAAGATAAGTAAAGACTAACAATATGTTACGAAAGGTAGTTATCATATGACGAAGTGCAAATATTCAATAAATAAAATCAAAAGCAGACACCCTTTTTTACAAAAGTGTCTGCTCAAATGTAGTGGTAGAATAAGTATTTAATAAGAGAAAAATTATTAGCTAGTTAGTTTCAGAAACTAGATTTACTGTGTTGAACCATATCTTGTATTAAAATATAAAACGGCCGAACTCGGCTGCGTGCTACCTAGAGGCACCGCAGATAAGCTAAATTGATTAGAACGAATTTCACCGTTGCTACCGTATGTGACGGTAGGGCTGCTCACTGAAGTAGGTAAAAACAAAGGAGCAGGACGTCTAAAGACTGAGGTAACAAGATCACTTTGTAGTTGGTCACGGATCTGTACTTGTTCAAGACCCAAATGACTGCGGTTATAGGCACGTATTGCATAGGCAACACAACTTCCTGGACTTGCGCCATTGACTGAATTGACACTAAAACCCGTGGTTGGGTCAGTACTATTGTTGCTAATATTCTGGTAATTTAAATTGTCGTCGCATTCATGAATGTATTGTGATTTTATCAATACTAAGGCAGCGTTGTTTGCTGCGACTTCACCGAAGTTTAGATTGTTGTAGTTGTAAACATTACTTGTGAGCGTAACCTCTCGTCTATCTGTGGTCGTGTCTACTGGGTAGTCCCACACATTTGGTTCACTTTCTATGAGACAGACTCTTGTTTTGTTAACCAATGCACTGGCAGGTACTACGAAACTGTATTGACCTCTGTTAGTCGAAGTATTCAAAACGTTTTGAGGGTTTAAAGTAGTGCTTGTAATATTGTTTCCATTACAGTCTGTCAAACGTATATTCAAATTGCTATCGTATATTCCTAACTCGCTCGCACTATCGTAAATACCATTGAAATAATTGCTATTACCAGTAAAGGTGCTAGAAATGTCTGATTTTTTGTTATCACTGGCTACGATACCGCCATTATCATTAAACACAATGCCTGAAAATATGTAGTTTGGCTCATTAGTAACCGTACACGTAATCTCATCACCATATACAGTGTTGGCAAGCGTAAAAGAGCGAGCTTTAGCTGTTGCATCATAAGTCATTGCAGCAGTTGGCATAATGGTCGTACTGCCTGTAGTGGTATTTAAACATTTATAAGTCGCATTGTAATTTGCAATATCGCCTAAAGTTCCATTCACCACTCTTTCGGTAACAGTATAGCTTGAGCCTTCTGTCAAGCTCAGTGTAGCACTAGTGCCATTATTGATTGTTGAGCCTGTACCAGCAGTAGTAAAGCTATTTGTAGCAACCGAACCACCAGTGACAAAGATTTCAAATTGATCATTGCTGTTAACACGTGAGCCATTTAGCACTTTTTTCACTACAAGTTTGGGCGGTGCCATACAAAAGTAAAAGTCGGAGTAACCAAGAACATGTCCTACATTATAATCGCTGCGCTGGTTACTATGAGTCATTCTAAAAATGCTGTTAGTGGCTTTGGCGCCCCATGTTGCTTCAATAGGACAAGCATAGGTGGTCGAATTACCGACACAAGCTGCTCGCAAAATGGATGTAACTATATCGAAGGAAAGGTTAATAGTGTGAAAATCAGGTTGGTAGGTCAAGGTGCCAGAAGTTGAGGAGACATCGACAGCTTCTTGATAAGGAACATTACCAACACCGTCTCTGGTTGAATCAACATCTTGTATGACATAACCAAGTTTCGTAACAGGTTTGTTGACCGTTACATCCATGATATGGTTTTCTTTGGTAGCTGTAGAGTTATGAATCATGGTAATGGCATTTAATGTAGCGCCATTGAGACTGCCATAGTAGGGAGGCTGTGAGCTGTAAGTTGTATACTTATCTAGAAATAGTGGGAAATTAATAGTTAATGTTTTATTCCCTGTACTTTCTGCAAAAGTGTAAGTCCGGGTTAAGCTGCCTTCTACCCAGCTAGATAAAGGTAGTGACTTGTATGCTGTGGTGGGTGGCGCAGCACCTACGTAATACAGCCTTTGTTCAGCAGGACATGTTGCAGCCGCAAACGCTGAACTGCCAAAACTTAAAACTAAGCCCGTTGCTACCAATATCTTAATATAGCGTAGAGTGTTGTTAAACAAATTAAAGAATAGGAATAGAAAGTCACTATTTTTTCTCATAATACCAATCCTAATAGTTAACAACTTTTAAATTAATTCAATCAACGAATCACTTTGTTTAACACAGCTTACATTGATAAAAAAGAAAGTTATGTTATTACTAATAATAGACACTATGTAACTAATTGTATATAAACATTTAATTATATCTAAAAATTATCTTTAATTAGAACTAATAGCTGTATGGGTGAACTACAGAAGAGATATGTATAGATAGTCATTTTTAAAAAAACTAATCATTATTTATTTAAAAAATACTTGCGATTTCTTCATTTCTCTACAGCCATAAACAACTTAACCGTAAAAGCTTATAATGGAATGTCATAGTAATTAACGTTTGAATAGATAGTTATAGCATTATAACGGCTTGGCGGATGTGTTGATTTGACGCATTCGTTGATACAAGTAATACTATTTTTATAATCGAGCAGTATGTCATCGCACAAAACAATGGAATGCTTGGACGTAGCAAGGATGTCATAAGTAAACCAATCTCTCATCATGCATTTTTCAATGAAGCCCTGCCACTAGGTAGGTATGACTGATATAAAAGGATTAACAAGAATGAATTATTATAAGGATGCTGATAGCACCGAAACTCAGGAATGGCTGGCAGCCTTTGAGTCTGTGGTTAAACATGCAGACAAGGACCGTGCTCAGTTTCTCCTAAAAGCTTTATACAATATGGCGGTTCAAGAAGGACTGCCGTTTAACAGACTAGACACTGCGTATGTCAATAGTATCGCTGTTGAGGATGAGCCAATGTACCCAGGCGATCTAGGCATGGAGCGTAAAATACGTGCGCTAATTCGCTACAACGCACTTGCTATGGTTATGCGTGCCAATAAAAATGACGACGACTTGGGTGGTCACTTAGCGACATTCGCCTCTAGTGCAACGCTTTATGAAACGGGTTTTAACCACTTCTTCCGCGCCGCTAGCGATCATTTCGGTGGTGACATGATCTATTATCAAGGTCACTCAGCACCAGGTATCTATGCCCGTTCTTATTTAGAAGGTCGTTTGACCGAAGATCAGCTTGATAATTTCCGCCGTGAAGTAGGCGGCAAAGGTCTATCAAGCTATCCGCATCCATATCTAATGCCTGATTACTGGCAGTTTCCAACCGTATCGATGGGACTTGGCCCAATCATGTCTATTTATCACGCCCATGTACATCGCTATATGGAAAATCGTGGATTGCTAGAAAAAGAAGGTCGTAAGATTTGGACATTCTTGGGTGATGGTGAAACTGATGAGCCAGAAAGCTTAGGGGCAATTTCTCTCGCTGGTCGTGAGAAGTTGGACAATCTAATATGGGTAGTTAACTGTAACTTGCAGCGTCTTGATGGTCCAGTCCGTGGTAACGGCAAAATCATTCAAGAGCTAGAGTCAGTATTCCGCGGCGCAGGCTGGCGAGTCATCAAAGTCATTTGGGGTGGCAACTGGGATTCATTACTTGGTAAAGATCATACGGGTGTCCTCAAGCAACGTATGGAAGAAGTGGTGGATGGTGAGTATCAGCTATATGAAGCTCGTACGCCCGAATTTACTCGTAAAGAGTTTTTTGGTAAGTATCCAGAGTTGGAAGAGATGGCAGATGCGTTGACTGATGAAGAAATCTCACGTCTGAACCGTGGCGGCCATGATCCAGTTAAAGTTTATGCTGCCTTTAGCGAAGCTATGAAAACAAAAGGCCAACCAACAGTTATTTTGGTTAAGACCGTTAAAGGTTATGGCTTGTCTGCCCAAACGCAAGCAGTCAACAAATCGCATCAGGTGAAGAAGCTTGATCAAGAAGCGTTGATGTATTTCCGTGATCGTTTTGATTTGCCATTTACTGATGAGCAGTTAGAGACTCTACCGTTCTACCGCCCTGAAGAAGGTTCGGCGGAGATGAAGTATCTTAAAGGTCGTCGTGAGTCGTTAGGTGGTCATCTACCAAACCGTCGTAGTGGTCATATCCCACTGAATATACCTGAATTATCGATGTTTGATCGGGTATTAAAAGGCAGCAATGGTAAAGAGCAATCGACGACGATGGTATTTGTGCGATTGCTATCTGCAATGCTCAAAAACAAAGACATCCAAGATCGCGTCGTACCAATCGTACCTGACGAAGCGCGTACGTTTGGTCTAGAAGGTATGTTTCGTCAATTGGGTATTTACTCGGCTGTTGGCCAAAAATATACGCCAGAAGACAGTGAAGCGTTGATGGGCTATAAAGAAGCTATCGATGGTCACATGCTAGAAGAAGGTATCAACGAAGCGGGCGCAATGAGTACTTGGATTGCATTGGCAACCAGTTATTCTGTGAACGCATTACCGATGATTCCGATGTATATCTACTACTCAATGTTCGGTTTCCAACGTGTGGGTGATTTGGCTTGGGCGGCAGGTGATTGCCAAGCACAAGGCTTCTTATTAGGCGCAACTGCTGGTCGTACGACACTTAATGGCGAAGGCTTGCAGCATCAAGATGGTCATTCACAGATTCTATTCAATGTCGTGCCAAACTGCGTCAGCTATGATCCTTGCTTTGGTTATGAGCTAGCTGTGGTCATGCATGACGGTTTACGCCGTATGTATGGTGAAGGCGAGCGCGTTTACTATTACTTGACGTTGATGAACGAAAACTACGAGCAACCTGCTATGCCAGAAGGTGCCGAAGAAGGTATCAAACGTGGTATGTACTTACTTGAAGACAATGGCTCAACACAAGTGCAACTACTAGGTTCTGGTGTTATTTTACGTGAAGTACAGAAGGCATCACAAATATTAAAAGACGAGTTCAATATTACGTCTAACGTCTGGAGCGTAACCAGCTTTAATGAGTTGACTCGTGATGGTATGGTTTGTGACGATTACAACCGTCTACATCCAATGGATGAAGAGAAAGTGCCTTGGGTTACTGAGCAGTTAGCACCGCACGAAGGTATCGTGGTTGCAGCGACAGATTATATGCGTAACTACTCAGAGCAAATCCGTGCTTGGTTACCAGATAATCGTCCTTACACGACTCTAGGTACCGATGGTTATGGCCGTTCTGATACGCGCGAAAACCTACGTAGTTTCTTCAACGTTGATGCTGCGCATATTGTTGTGGCAACGCTTAAACGCCTAGCGGACGAAGGCGAAGTTGAGATGCGTTTGGTTAAAGACGCGATTTCAAGCTTAGGTATCGATGTGGATCATCCACCTGCATGGCAACAGCAGTCTTACTATGACCAGTCTCCAGATGCACCAGCGCCAGGTAACGTAAATCCAAATCCTGTACCTGAGTTTATCGCTGAAGACGATGATGAAATCAGTAATGAAGGCCGTGCTGAAGATCAAGCAGATGCAAATGTACTTGATGATAAAGATGTCAAATAATAATAACCATAAGACGAGGAAATAAATCATGGACATTAAAGCCCCCGATTTAGGTGTGGATAGCGCCGAAGTCAGCGAGATTATGGTAGAAGTTGGTGATGTCATTGCAAAAGACGACAACATCGTATTATTAGAATCTGACAAAGCATCGGTTGAAGTACCAAGCTCTGCTGCTGGTAAAGTGACTAAGATTAGTGTTGCTATCGGTGATCAAGTCAGCGAAGGTATGGTGCTGATTGAGCTTGAAAGTGCAGACGATAGCGCAGAAAGCAATGATAATGCTGCTGCTGAAGAGCAAGAAGCGAACAGCACAAATGATGTCGAACCAGAATCAAAACCTGAACCTGCTATAACTGATTCAAAGCAATCAGAGTCTGCTGCCAAGCCATCCGCTAATGCTGGTAAAGCAACTACTCATGCATTACCTGATTTAGGTGTTGATGAAGCACAGGTTTCTGAAATCATGGTGAGCGTTGGTGATACTGTTAGCGCTGAACAGTCGATTTTGCTAATTGAATCAGATAAAGCATCGGTTGAAGTACCAGCACCAGTTGCCGGTAAGATTGAAAAAATCTTGGTCGAAGCAGGCGATATGGTTGCTAATGGTCAGGACTTTATCGTTATCATGGCAAGTGGTACAGATGATGCTAGTGATAGTAAATCTGAAGCGCCTAAGCCACAAGAGCCAGCACCAGCTAAAACAGAAGATAAATCAGCTGCTAAAACCACTGGTGAGCCAAAACAAGCTGCCAAACCGACCAATACTGATACAGCTGCTAGCAAAACAGAGGGTAAGTTAACTGAAGCACAGGTCAATGAAAAATTGGTTGATGTGTATGCAGGTCCTGCTGTTCGCAAGCTAGCGCGTCAGTTAGGTGTGGATATTACACAAGTGAATGGTTCAGCTCTAAACGATCGCATTCTAAAAGAAGACTTATTTGCACATGTTAAGAGCAGTCTAACCAAGCAGAAAGCGGCACCTGTGAGCAGTAATCCTGTTAGCTCAGGTCTACCGAAACTGCCAGACATGAGTAACGCTGAGATCTGGGGTGAGACAGAAACACAAGACCTCAGTCGCTTGCAGAAAGTCTCGATACCACAGCTCAACTACAATACTTTGCTACCGCAAGTAACGCAGTTCGATCTCTCTGATATCACTGAGACCGAGAAACTACGCGGTGAGCTAAAAGGTGGCATGAAAGCTGAAGGTGTTGGCTTTACTATCTTGGCATTTGTGGTTAAAGCTACTGCTTACGCGTTGACCCAGCATCCACGATTCAACAGTCATTTGAGCGATGACAATACTCAGGTTATATTGCGTAAAAGTGTCAATATGGGTATTGCTGTGGCAACAGATGATGGTCTTATCGTACCGGTTATCAAAAACGTACAAGATAAAGGTCTAAAGCAAATCGCAATTGAGATTGGCGAGCTTGCTGTAAAAGCTCGTGATAAGAAGCTTAGCACTAAAGATTTGCAAGGGGCTAGCTTTACCATATCGAGCCAAGGTAATTTGGGTGGTACGGCATTTACGCCATTAGTTAACTGGCCACAAGTTGGTATTTTAGGTGTCTCTGAAGCAAGTATGCAGCCACGTTGGGATGCGAAAACACAAAGCTTTGAGCCACGTTTGATGTTGCCACTGTCTTTGTCTTATGACCACCGAGTGATCAATGGCGCAGACGCTGCTGTGTTTACTCGTTATATCGCAACGCTACTAGCAGACCCACGTCGTATCTTGATCTAAAGCTAGCTAGCAATTAAAAAAGACTGCCCACGGGTGGTCTTTTTTATGGAGATTGTTTGTTCTTGTAGGTTATTAGCTATTTTTATAAATAATTGCCTAGTAGCTAGTGTAGACAGATGGTAGTAACCATAATTGATAGGCACAAAAAAGCCAGCTATCAAGCTGGCTTTTATTACGCATGGTATCTTTACTAGTTTAGAACTGTTTAACGAATGCTACGCCATATACCCAAGGGCTGATATCAACTTCGCCGATATCAGTACCGTTTAGGCTTGCATCTGTTTTGATGTCCATATAACGGGCATCGATACGGAAAGCTTCGGTAGGAGCAAAAGGAATATCAAGACCAACATGGCCAGCTACACCAACGCTATCATCAAGCTCTAAATCATTACCGTTACCAAGGTAGATTCTTTCTTTGAAGAAAGTTGTGTAGTTCACACCAACACCAACAAAAGGCTTCACATTCATAGGCAGATCATAGCCATCGAAGTGATACTGTACAGATAGAGTAGGTGGTAGGTGCTGTGTTTCTGCATCAATTTCGTTACCAGCATTATCTGTTAGGGTAATGTCATGATGAAATGGAATAGCAGCTAGCAGTTCGATACCAACGTTGTTAGCGATAAAGTACTCACCACTGATAGTTGGACGAATGTCGTCATCAACTTCTACAGCTAAAGTGCCGTTAGCTAATTGACCATTATCACTTTTTGGATCAACCATGTGCGCGCCAGCAGCAACAGACCAAGTACCAGCAGGGACTGCAAAAGCAGTTGTCATTGTAAGTGCAGCAGCAGTTGCTAAAACTAGGGATTGTAGTTTCATCATTTCATTCCTTAACGTAATAAAAAATTATCAGCAGTTTTCTAATGAGGGATGGCATTAGCTACTGATACATAATGTCATGATTAAAGTTTAATCTGTAACATTTAATGTCTATTATAATACGAAAATCATTATTATTGGTAAGGTTTTGAGCATAAAGTAGCAATATTTCTGCAATAAATTACATTTACATGTAATTCAATTGTCTACAGTCTATAATTAAACACAACAAAAGCTGCTTTTTAAGTAAGTGTCATTGACGTGAGTCGGTATCTCTTATTTATGATTCAACAAGAGGTGCAATATATTATGCTTGGCTATTGCAGTAACTCCCCTCTACGCTGTATAAATGCGCGTACTATGAAAATATTGAATCAGGTAGACTCTTGTTGTCCTGAATGTCACTTGTTTTTGATACCTGCGCAAGATATTAGCCAGCAGCTTCGTGCTGACGAACAGTTCTTAAGGTTCTCTATCCTACTAATTGTGTTTATACTGCTGGTATCGGTCTATATTTACTATTTGCATTTTGTATAGCCGTTAGTCATGGCTAATAATGGACAGGTCAGTACCAAATAAAGCGTTTCTGATAAAAGTCACGGATGATTGCTGCAAATATCTCCTATGTTCTGTGATGAAAGTTTGGTCTTTATTGTTTGACCGTTGTTTTATTCTACTAATATCAAATCGGTATTTCACCGCATAGGGCTGGCATGTTATTCCAATCTATACGGCGCTTGCGTCATTTTGTTTATGATATTTTACAAAATGAAGAACATGACACGTTATTTAGCCGTTACGTTGATTATTTTCTTATATTTCTAATTATGACTAACGTAGCGGCTGTGATAGCCGAGTCTGTCGATCAGTGGTATTACCCTTATCAAGATTACTTTACCTTATTCGAAAACTTCTCTATCGTTGTCTTTTCTATTGAATACTTACTGCGTCTGTGGAGTGTGGCTGAAGCCAAGCCCGATAATACAACGTGGAAACAGCGATGGGATTGGCTTAGAAGTCCATCCGCATTGATTGACTTAGTAGCCATCGTGCCCGCCTTTTTGAATTTCTTTGTCAATATTGATTTGCGTTTCTTGCGTATTTTACGTTTGTTTCGAATCCTAAAATTGACGCGTTATTTTGCCTCAATGCGTATCTTGCTAGTCGTGATTAGCAAGGAGCGAGGCTCATTTCAAGCTGTTATCTTTATTCTTATTATTATGATTGTGACTGCCTCTAGCGGTATTTATTTAGTGGAGAATCACGCACAGCCAGACGAGTTTGAGTCTATACCTAAAGCGATGTGGTGGGCTGTGGTGACACTGACAACCGTAGGCTATGGAGATGTCACGCCAATTACTAATGCGGGAAAAATATTGGGTGCTGTCATTACGATATTGGGCGTAGGTCTCGCAGCACTGCCAGCTGGTATTCTAGCGACGGGATTGGCGAATGAATTGGCTCAGCGCCGCGAGGAGCTTGAACAGCATTTTCGTGAGCAGTTGATTGATAGCGACTTTGATCTGGTACAGAATCAGATGATGATTGATAAAATTCGTCGAGAGCTAGGCTTAGATAAAGAGCAGGCACAAAATATCGTCTTACAGGTACTTCGAGAGCAAGAGCTTGAACGGCGTGAAAAAGAAGTAGAAACGCGCCAAAAAAACTTCTGTCCGCATTGCGGTGAAGTTTTGTAGGCAATTGTGAGATGTTTTAGAACAGATAGGTTTTTAGCAGTTAATCGTAGTTAATATTCTGACTATAAAAAGAGGTCTTGTGCTATGCGAGCACAAGACCTCTTTTATATTCGATGACTAGTTGCTGTTATATCCCCTGAGGAATGGGCAGTGCACGTGCTAACTCATGAGCCACTTCTTGTGCTGCATCTGCTAGACCCTCTGCAGTGAGTGGTAAGTTTTGCAATGTTAAATGCCAGTCATCAACAGATCGACGCAAATGGGCTACCCATAACGTCGTGCAGTCGCGTGGAAGCTGCTTAAGGTTGACTTCAAAACAACGGTTTCCTTCATCGTCACTCAGGTGAATATCGCCTTTTTTCACCCTAGAAAACGAATGACCGTGGTATGAGTTGGCGATTAAACCAATATGAGTAATATGAGCAGGAATTTTTTCGAGTTCCAATCTGATTTGCTCTTGATCAAGCGGGGCAAGATACATGGCTTGTTCACCGCGATCCTTACCATTTAAGCTGTCTCCTTGATGCTTGACCGATTCAGCTTTATCTCGCAATTGTTTAAACCAAACGATGTCACTGATGACGCAATTATCATCGTACAACACGCAAGCCAAATCAATATCCATTGCGCTTTGATTTTTTTTGAAGCGCTTAAACATGCCTTTTGGCTCAATTTTGGTAAATTCATAATTGAGCGCAAAGAACAACGTTCCTGCGTCTAGTCCCAGTCCTCGTAAACTATCTGACAACAGTGGTGATGGGGCAGTGGTCGACATAACTTTCCTTTTTTATTCTTAGTTTTTAACCGTTATCTAGATTTGGTATTTACTTACTTAAGGCGTACGGATGTTAGCCTATCTCAGATCAGTGATATCACTCACTGGTTGCTGTCGAAGACTTATCTAATACTGCTTGATAAAGTAGTTCAGGCTTGGCATCTAATAACCCACTACCAAATCCACGTAGCCACCAGACTAGCTGTGAGGTTAAATTAACAGTAGCCTTCACTGTAAGGGTATTATCCTCATTTAGCGTCACGGTTTGATCATCGTTAAGCTTACTTTCGGTCATACTCTTACCAGCTTGCCTAGTGAACCTAAGCTCAACAGCGGTATTCTTGCCACGCTCGTCCAATTCGCCAAACAGTGGGTGACTAAAGCCCATGCTGCCTTCATCCAAATACGTATCGAGTTGAAAGTTCTCTGGCGTTTTTGCAGCGGTTTCGAGAATCTCAACACGATCAAACCGATGTAAGGCAAAGGTTCGAATGGTGGCTTCTGGGTCGTCAGTACGAGTTGCCAGCAGATAGATAATCACGCCGCGCTGGATAATTGCGATTGGATTTAGGATATATTCGCTGGCTTGTAATTTGTTGCTACGAGTATAACAAGCATGAATTTGCAGCTGATAAAATAGCGCGTGGTAAATATTATCTTTACTATCCAAATCTATATCTGGTGCAATAAGCGGCTGGGTGGCAGGCTCGATACGCACTCTGTCTATCCAAGAGTGGGTCACTTTGCTGTTTTTGAGCTGTCGCCGTGCTAAGTCAAACCAAGGAAATAATTCATCTAAGATAACAGGTGGCAGTAACTGGGTCAGATTGGCCTCGACCATATTAAAAGCAACCGCTTGTGATAAGTTCATGTGCGGCAAACTTTGTAATGGGGCATCTTCTTTCCAGCGCCATCCTTGTGGATTGGCATTGTTTTTTTCGATAGGGAAGCGTTTGGCAAGGGCGTTCAAATCGCGTTGGACAGTACGTAGGCTGATATCGAAGCCTGCCATCATCAGCTGCTCATAAATATGCGTGGTGCCTACCCAACGATTGCGCTGTAGTTGTGATAGTACCTGCCATTGACGTGCAGTCGTTGCCGCACCATGCCGATTGTCACTAATATTGGCGGCATTGGCCTCTTTTGAGGTGCCAGTGTCTACAGCTGCAAGCGCACCTGCCTGCTCACTAGGATTGGACTGAGCTTGGATGTTATCAGCATCAGTAGGATGTACAGTCATTAAGAGATACCCTTTATGAAGTTACAAGTCAGTTTCTGGCATGATTTTGCTCGATCAGGAACCGTTAATCATCGCAGAAAAGCAGCGTAGCGTCTAGCAACGTTCATGCATGCTTATGTTTATTTAATAGTTGCTATTCGATGGTTGCTGCTCGATCTAGCCATAGACATAACAATGAATCTAGTCGAACAGCAATGTGCGTACGTATCAGCAATACCGTTCAAATTTTAATTGTCATCTTCATCGATAGCTGTTGTCTCGCTATCGTTTAGGGTGTCATCAATAGGCTTAGCATCGTTTTGCTTGTTACTTTCCTCGCTACCTTTCTCATTACTTTTCTCATCTTTACGCTTTTCTTTTACTCTCTTACCTTCTTTCTTTTGACGTTTTTCTTTACGCTTCTTCTTCGCTTTCTTTTTGGACTTTTCATCATCGATGTCGTCCGTGTTTTCTTGATTTTCATCCCATAGCATCAGACGGCTTAATACTTTGCCAAATAAAGTATCTTTACGATAACGGCCTTTTTTATTCATGGTGTCGATGGGCAAGCCAGTCATCAGCGTCAAGGCCTCACTTAGAGTATAGACGCCATAGATATGAAATTTTCCTCTATTTACCGCATCGATAATGTCGTCACGTAGCATCAGTTGTTTGACATTGGCCATCGGAATGACGACGCCTTGATCGCCTGTTAGCTCTTGCTCGCGGCAAGCGTCGAAGAAACCTGCGATTTTGGCATTGATGCCACCAACTGCCTGTACTTCGCCTAACTGGTTCATAGATCCAGTAATCGCGAGAGACTGATTGATAGGGACGTTTGCTAGCGCGGATAGCAATGCACAGCCTTCGCTAACAGTGGCACTATCGCCATCGATTTGCGCGTAGCTCTGCTCGAACGCCAGTGAGGCACTAAAGTTCAGTGCATGATGTTGACTAAACAACGCGCGCAAATAGCTGGTCATAATCAGCATGCCTTTGGCGTGTAAACTACCACCCAAGTCTACATCACGCTCAATATCAAGAATTTCACCTGTGCCAATATTGGGCTGAATGACCGCAGTAAGCCGTGCTGGCATGCCAAACTCACTATCAGCATAACTGACCACAGTCAATGCATTAACTTGTCCAATAGCATCGCCTTGCGTTTGGATCAGCTGTTGGCCGTTTTTCAGCTCATCCCAGTACAGATCGCGCAAGTATCCTGAACGCTCATCCATGTCATCGATTGCTTGAGTGACGTGATCTGCCGTCACCATAGTCTCATTATTTAAGCGAGCGTGACGATTTGACTCATGCAAGAGTTTAATCAATAAATCACTGTGTAGGCTTAAGCGATCTTGTTCTTCAGCTTGCAGGCTTAAATGCTCAAGTAGCGTGGCTTGCGCACTGCTATCAAATGGGTAAAGGTCGGCATAATCGATGATATCAGCCATTTTTGCGACCAATGCCAATTCATGCTCAATGGTACGAGGCACATCGTCATGAAAATCAGCTCGGACTTTGAATACGGCATCAAATTCAGGCTCAAGCTCTAGTAGCTCGTAATATAAATCTGCTTCACCTAATAAGATAACCTTGATATCTAAATCAATAGGCGTTGGTGAGAGAGACAAGCTACCGGTTAGCGTCAGCATTTGCTCTAGACTAGACAGTTTTATTTTTCGTGATTGTAATGCGCGCTTTAAGCCTTGCCATGCATAAGGATGTTCAAGTACGTGGCTGGCTTCTAACAGTAAATAGCCGCCATTAGCGCGATGTAGAGCACCTGCACGAATCATACTCACGTCAGTGGTTACTGTGCCTAATTGGGTGATTTGCTCGACATGCCCTAATAAATTGAGATGGGTTGGCAAATCTTCAAATACCACTGGCGCGCCACTGTCAGGTGTATGACTGACAATAACATTGACCGCATAACGACTGGGCGTCGTAGCCAACACTGCCGTCACAAATTCCTCATCATCGCCATTGACGATACGCTCTACGTGAGTGACCATGTCATCAAATACAGCCTTGAGATATGCCACGACAAGTGGATGAGTCGCAAACTGCTCATAAATAGGAGTAAATAATGGCTGTAAAGCACGTTGGGCAATACTACGATGTAATGCCTCTATCTCATCATTGGCTTCGTCTTCTAATTGCTCTAAAGCGATAGTCAATTGACTCAGTCGCTTTTGCATATGGTTTTTTTGTACAAAGTTATTCAGCTCAGCTTCATACTCATTATTGCTATATATAGAGTTTTGGTTTTCTTTACTCTCAGTGTTTTCATCGCCCAAAATGTTAACTTTTTCGCTATCATCGAGCTTTTCTAAATTTTTACGATTGCTGGGTGTTTTTATTTGCTTGTCATCATCGCTATTGCTTTCTGTAGGCAGCTGACTAGGATGGACAAATACGGCTTTATTATCGAACGAGCGAAACGTCAATGCTAGGTCATATTGTTTGCCTTCAGCATTAAGCGCGTCATAGGCATGACTTTCTTTTTGATGAGTACTGTTTTTAATGGCTTCAATTTTGCTTTGGTATTGATCGCTACGAAAGCGTTGGCTTAAACACTTTTTTGCTTGCTGCCATAAGTTATTAACTTGCTGCTGTAATAGCGAGGCTTGACCAGCTGGTAGACGCAGCGCCAATGGTGTGCGTGGATCAGTGAAATTATGCACGTATACCCAATCATCTGGCGTCGGTGCGTCGGCGGCAATACGTGTTAACAGACGACTAATCACAGTACGTTTGCCCAAACCGTTCTCACCAGCGGCAAACACATGGTAACCACTGGCTTTAATATCTAGCGCTGTATGCAATGCTTTGAGCGCGCGTTGTTGACCGAAGCCCACATCTAAGTCGGGCGCAGTGCGTGTGTCTGTAGGCAATTCATCAGAGTCGCTATAGCGTTTTAATTGCTCAGCGGAAATGCGACAATTTTGCTGAACTTCTTTGAAGATAGGGTTTGGGGTATCAGGTGCTGTTTGCTTAGTGTTTTTTGTATCGGTAGCAGGTACTACCATATTGTTAGCGTCTTTTGATACTTGCGATATAGGGGTGTAGGGTTGTTCTGTCATAGGCGTTTGAAAAATCATCTTAAAAAGTATTAAAGGAATATGAGAGGCGGTCGGTTTTATCTAGTCATGCGTATTCTGAGTTTTTTATAATTAATCATGACATCTTACAAGATATAGTCACCTATTAGCGAAGTCATTAAGCGCAGTTTTGTATCATATTTAGGCAAATGCTTGAGCGTAAACAGTAAAAAATGAATGACTTAATCAGCGAATTGGAGGCAATCAAAGCAGAATAACGCCTCATGATCAGCGTAGATAGTATAAGATGTCCCACATTGGCGCAATCTGCAACTATTCAATGGGCAGACTGCATGATAAAATAAACGGTTCACAAGTCAAAACTGGATAACTCGTTGTATGTCAGCTTCCGCTAAAAACTCTTCATCGTCTGCTAGTATGGGTAATATTAATATTGAACCGGCTGGTTTCGTAAAGCTTGGTTCGCAATTGCCAAAGCTGGCCAATATTTTGGGGCAGGCGACAAATGAGCTGGGTCTACCGTTAAGTGGAACACAGCAGCGCACGTTATTATTGTACTTAGACCAGCTTTTACTATGGAATAAAGCGTATAATCTGACCGCGATCACTGATCCAGAAGAAGCGCTGATCAAGCATGTGGTAGATTGTCTGTCTATTATAACGCATTTACCCGCCGGATCGTTGCTAGATATCGGCACGGGAGCAGGGTTGCCGGCAGTTATTATTGCGATTTGTCAGCCTGAGCGCCAGTGTACTGCGCTTGATAGCAATCAGAAGAAAATCCGCTTTATTAAGCAAATCAGCAGCGAGCTTGGCTTGAGTAATATGCAGCCGATTGCATCGCGTATTGAAGCGCATGAAGCAAGTTATGCTGTGGTGACATCACGAGCGTTCGCCAGTTTAATAGATTTTGTAGAAGTAGCGCAGCCAAGATTAGCAGATGGCGGCTTCTTATGTGCTATGAAAGGCAAAGTCCCGAGTGAGGAAGAGCTGCAAGCACTTGATAGTGATTGGCATATCAAAACCATTAAACTGACGGTGCCACGTTTGCACGACAGTCGTCATTTAATTGAAATGTCTGCTAAAGACAGTTAAAGCATAAATACTTCGCAGTCATGAAACAGTTGCTGTTTTTTGTGAAACACAGTTTACGTCTGTATCTAAATGACATAGTATTTAAAAGCATTTAAAATGCTCGACCGCAAACTGAGTATTTTAGACCATAAATTGCTTATTTTTAAATACTGAGCGAGTGTCGCTGTACAAGATTGAACAAAAATAATCGTACCAACCGAGTCAAAAGTAATAGACCCTAATAAAATTGAGTGAGTGTATGGAAATCATAGCAATTGCGAATCAAAAAGGCGGTGTGGGTAAAACCACAACGGCAGTAAATTTGACCGCCAGCTTGGCTGCTAAACGCAAGCATGTACTGCTGATTGACTTAGACCCACAAGGTAATGCGACCAGTGGTACAGGCGTTGACAAAAACGAGTTAGATCTTACCATAGCGGACGTTTTGCTAGATGGTGTCGCGCTGTCTGAAGCAATCGTTACTAGTCCTGCAGGGTTCGATGTCATCGGTGCCAATCGCGATTTGGCTGGCATGGACATTACGTTGATGAGCAAGACGGACAGTCATGAACTGTTCAAAACAGCGATGGCCGAATTGGTTAACGATCAGATATCCACACAAAAACAGCCATACGATTATGTGATTATCGATTGTGCGCCTAGTTTGAATCTACTAACGATTAATGCGCTGGTGGCTACGGATAGTGTAATTATCCCTATGCAGTGTGAGTATTATGCACTAGAAGGGTTGGCAGACTTATCACAAACCATTGAACGTCTAACAGAGTTGAACCCTAAGCTGTACATTCGCGGTGTGGTTAGAACGCTATTTGATGCGCGTAACACGCTTGCTCGTGATGTCTCTACTGAGCTAGAAGCGCATTTTGGCGATATCATGTACAAAACCCATATTCCAAGGAATATTCGCTTAGCAGAAGCCCCTGCGCACGGCTTACCAGTTATTGCGTATGAGAGATGGTCAAAAGGCGCACGCGCGTATCAAAAGCTGGCCGCTGAAGTGATGAAACAAAGTAGCTAGTTTCTATCTAAAGTTCTTACAAAGGATTTTTAGATAAAAAGCGTCACTGATCAAGACAGTAAATGAATAGCATAAGTATAGAACACTTAACATTGTATTTAGTAAGCCGCATCAGTAATCAATTGGCTTTTATTTTAGCGTTAGAGGATAGGTAATCATGGCGAAGAAAAGAGGGTTGGCTGCTAATCGGGGCTTAGATGCCTTATTAGGGTCAATCAAAAAAGAAAAGCAAATTACCGCCTCTGCCTTGCAAGACGACATGGTGGCGCGTGAAAATGCTGCGCCAGATGCTAATGCGCCTGTAAATACTGTGTCTACGGATATAGCGCCTGATATCACTCCTACAAAAGCCAGTAAAAAATCATCTGCGAAGACTACTGATAACGATGCTGCTAGTGAGAATAGCACTCGCGCGCCACGTTCACCTCGTGCTGCTAGCAAGGCGTCGCTCAACAAATCGCGTGGCAATAGTGCAGATACGAGCGCAACCGAAGATCAGATTAGCCTTGTGCAGATCGATGTCACACGCTTGCAAGCAGGTAAGTATCAGCCTCGTCGTGATATGAGTGAGACAGCACTTGCAGAGTTGGCGTCTTCTATCGAGCAGCATGGCGTGATGCAGCCTATCGTAATCCGCCCGCTATTGGCAAATGAAGATAAAAGTGAAGCATTTGTCACTCACGAAATTATCGCTGGTGAACGCCGCTGGCGCGCTGCAAAAATGGCAGGAAAAGCGGTTATCCCTGCGATTGAGCGTGCTTTATCTGACGAGTTGGCGATTGCCCTAGCATTGATTGAAAACATCCAGCGCGAAGACTTGTCAGTGATTGAGCAGGCAGCGGCGTTGCAGCGCTTTCATACAGAGTTTGGTATGAGTCATGCCATGATCGCTGAAGTCGTTGGTAAGGCGCGTACGACAGTATCGAATTTACTTCGTTTAAATCAGCTCCATGATACAGTAAAAGACCATTTGGCCAACAGTGCGCTAGATATGGGTCATGCTCGCACACTTTTGGCGTTGTCCTCTGAACAACAACCTATCATCGCGCAAAAGATTATCGATGGCGGTATGACCGTGCGAGAAGCAGAAAAATTGGTCAAGTCAATCTTGCAGCCAGCGCCCAAAATCAATCGTGCTGAACAAGTACAATCTCGTGATGTAGAGCGTTTGACCCAAAGATTGACAGACATGCTTGGTGCTGAAGTCAAACTAAAACATAAAAAAGATGGTCAAGGTAGTGTTGAGATATTTTTCCACAATCAAGACCAATTAGCTGCGTTGATTAAACATATAGAAGCTCAGGCTTAATAACGTTTGCGAGTTAGCTGTATCTATCCAAACGCTAAATCGCCTCTGTAATAATTATTGTTGCAAAAATATGGAAGAGAGTGAGTATGTGGGAATTGGTAAAAGCAGGTGGCTGGCTAATGACACCTATCGTGGTCTGTTCTATATTGGCATTAGTCATCATTATTGAACGTAGTCATACGCTACAGTTTAATAAAGTTGCTCCTAGCAGGTTGCGCGAACAGCTAATAACTCGTTTACGTGAAAATGGTGATATTGGTCGTACACAATTGATGAATGTAAAAGAAAAGACGGCGCTTGGCGATATCTTGGCAACGGGTTTGCTTTATCGGCAGTATGGGCTAGAGTCGATGACGATGCACATGCAAAATCGTGCCAGCGTCCAAGTTCATCAATTAGAAAAAAACATCAATATGTTAGGAACTATCGGTGCGATAGCACCGTTGCTTGGTCTGTTAGGTACCGTATTAGGGATCATCTCGTCGTTCTTGGCGATTACCGATGGCGCCATGCAAGATCCGACGATGCTAGCCGCTGGTGTATCACAGGCACTAATCACTACCGCTGCTGGTATGATTGTTGCTATCCCTGCGCTGGTTGCTTATCGTTATTTTCAGCGCCGTATCATTGATATTAATGCTCAGTTTGAGACTCAAGCAGGGCTTATGATTCAAGAGCTGTATGATTATCACTTACTTGCTAGTACGCAGCCATCTACATCTTCTAGCCGTACGTCAATAGAAGATAGTATTGTGCAAGAACGTTCATTCGGTGGGTTGGATTCGGATAAGACTAGCATAGCGGCAGTGTAGTCAATGCGGTTTTAAAGAATAGAAATCTTAAGCCTATAAATGGTAGCTGAATTAAAGAGATTGATATGCGTTTTAGAAAACCAACGGTTGAACCACTTGAAATTAATCTAACACCGATGATTGATTGTTTACTGTTTTTGATTGTGTTTTTATTACTTGCTACCTCATTTAATCACTTTAGTCGTTTAAATATTATCCTTCCGGAAGCGGAAGGTGTTGCACTGACAGAACAAAACAACAGTATCGAAGTAGCTGTGCAAGAGGATGGTAGCTATTTGGTCAACGGCATTACACTTGCTAGTAGCAACGAGGCTGAACTGACCAGTATGTTGCAGCAAGAGGCGGGCAGTAATCGCGATATGCTATTTGTTATTGCAGCGGATGCCAATGCGACTCATCAGTCTGTGGTACGAGTGATGGATATTGCTGGAAAGCTCGGATTTTTGAATTTAAATATCAGTACAGTGGTACCACTTGGCCAAACGCTGCCGCAATAACAGATATAGTCTTATCATCATAAAACTGTGTGTCACACAGCCCATTCATACCACGATACCCAAATTGAGGCTTTTATGAGCCAAGCTTATTTACCTGACTCTAAAAAATCTTCTGCTAAAAATGCATCGGCAGTATCGCCCGTTACGCCTAAGAGTAAGACACTATTACGCTTATTAAGGTATTTAAAGCCTTATTGGTGGGCATTGCTATTGACGGCGTTAGGTTTTGCGATTAATGCAGGGACAGAGATTTGGACTGCCAAGCTTTTGCAATATATTACTGATGCTATCAATCAGAATGATCGAAGCAAACAAACCTTATTTCCGCTATTGATTATATTGCTATTCTTTGTGCGCGGGGTTGGTAGTTTTTTGGGTAACTATTACTCTGCATTGGTCTCACGCAACTTAGTCTATGAGCTACGTGTAGAAGTTTTCAACAAATTACTGCGCTTGCCTAGTTCATTTTATTTGGCCAATCCAGCCGGTACGATTTCATCGAAGTTGATATTTGATGTTGAACAGGTCACGGCCGCCAGTACAGACTCAATGAAGACTTTGCTGCGTGATGGTTTGACCGTTGTCGCATTGATAGGTTTTTTGTTCTATAGCAATTGGCGTCTAACGCTTATTTTATTTGTTGTCTTGCCACCAATACTATGGCTGGTACGCATTGCATCAAAGCGCTATCTTAAGCTCTCAAAAGGTATCCAAGAGACGATGGGTAATGTCAGTCATATTACCAATGAAGTTATCGGCGGCTATCAAGTGGTCAAAAACTACGGCGGTCAATCATACGAGTCAGCACGTTTTGACAAAACATCGAAGAAGAACTTACGCCAAGGTATGAAGGTAGTTGTTACCAATAGTATTAATACGCCAGCCGTACAGCTGTTGATGGCGATTGCGATGGCCGTTGTCGTCTGGCTTGCGCTGCGACCTGCAGTAATAGATGATATCTCAGCAGGTGAGTTCATCTCTTACATTGCAGCCGCAGGTTTATTGAGTAAGCCAGTACGTTCGCTGACTGATATTAATCAGAAGTTGCAAAAAGGTCTGGCTGCTGGTGAGTCGATTTTTGCACTACTTGATGAGCCAGAAGAAGAAGACACAGGCACAATCAGTAAAGCGCTATCAGGGCAAATGTCGTTAGACAATATCAGCTTGGTATATCCAGATTCGACGGTGGCTCTACGTGACTTTACCTTGAATATTAAAGCAGGCGAGACAGTTGCATTAGTAGGGCGAAGTGGCGCGGGCAAGTCGTCATTGGTTAATTTATTAACACGTACTCTAGAGACTTCCTCAGGGCAAATCACATTAGACGGTATGCCTATTGAAGATATTAAGTTAGAGAGTTTGCGTGCCCAGATTGCAATGGTGAACCAACAAGTAGTATTGTTTAATACCACTGTATTTAATAATATTGCTTACGGCAGCCTAGCTGACAAGACTCAAGCTGAGGTTGAACGAGCAGCAAAAGATGCCTTCGCTCATGACTTTATTATGAAAATGCCAAACGCTTATCAAAGTGAAATTGGTGCTGAAGGGTTGCAATTATCAGGCGGTCAGCGTCAGCGATTATCTATTGCTCGTGCGCTATTAAAGGATGCACCGATTCTAATTTTAGATGAAGCCACCAGCGCGCTTGATAATGAGTCTGAGTATTATATCCAGCAAGCGCTCGATAATGTGATGAAAGACCGTACCACATTGGTCATTGCCCATCGCCTGACGACTATCGAATCAGCGGATCGTATTGCTGTGATGGATGGCGGCCAGATTGTTGAGTTAGGAACGCACAATGAGCTAATGCAACTGCAAGGCCACTATGCGCAAATGTATGCTCGAGATTTTGAGTAGTCAATTTAGAAGTTTTTAGCCAATTTTCACGCAGCCATGAACCAATAAGATAAGCGATATTGATTAATGAGTATTGAGACGACAATTACCCGCGCATGGCAACGTCAAGCTGCTTGGTTGTGGTTGTTGCTGCCTATCAGTTGGTTATACGGTTTAATCACATTGCTGCGCCGTCAAGCTTATAAGGCCGGCCTGTTATCAAGCTATCGAGCACCTATTCCCGTGATGGTCATTGGTAATATCAGTGTGGGCGGTAGTGGTAAGACGCCGCTGATTATTGCTCTGGTCAACTACTTACAAAAAAAAGGCATAAAAGTAGGGGTAATCAGTCGCGGGTATGGCGGTGATACGAGTCAAATGCCAGCATTGGTTAGTGCTACTAGCTTACCCCATATAGTCGGGGATGAGCCGTGTTTGATTGCTCATATGACAGGCGCTGCTATGGCAGTGTGCCCCAATCGTCAGCAAGCGATTGCCACTCTATTAAAGGCAGAGCCTAATTTGCAATTGATTATTGCAGACGATGGTTTGCAGCATTATGCACTACAGCGCGATATCGAATGGATTGTGGTAGATGCCGCCCGTGGGTTTGGCAACAAGCAGCTATTACCAACAGGTTTTTTGCGTGAGCCGATGTCACGATTAGAAGGTGCAAATGTTATCTATCATGAAAAGCCAAGTACAGATTCAACTCAGACTTCTAGAAGTGATAATACGATACAGTCTGCTGACCGTTTGACCATGCATTTGCAACCAGCTGAGTTACAGCGCCTATGGAATCCTATATCGAGCGCAGCTCAATTAAATAGTGTTAAGCCTACTAATAATAGCCGCGTCCATGCTGTTAGTGGTATCGGCTATCCGCAGCGGTTTTTTGATACCTTAGAATCTATTGGCTTTGAAATCATAGGGCATCCTTATCCTGATCACTATGATTTTAGTTTGGCTGAGCTTTTACGATATGGTGATTATCCTATTATTGTAACCAGTAAAGATGCGGTAAAAATCAGCGCATTATTGGTAGACTATACAGCGACACAAGCACTCAATGATGAGTATGTAGAACTTGTCAGTAGACTATGGGTGTTGCCAGTGACGGCTGTATTATCTGAGAATAGTTACCATAATCTAGATGAGCAACTAAAGGCGCTAGGGATTCGTAACGACCATGATATGAACACGTCAGCCTTATTATAAATATCAGCCAATATTTTAAATCTCCGTACCACTTTTATAGGAATACGCCATGTCGTTCGCCACCACGCCCGCTAAAACCCATATCGTGATTCCTGCACGTTTTAAGAGTACACGGCTACCTGGTAAGCCATTGCTAACTATTCATGGTAAGCCGATGATACTTTGGGTAGCAGAAAAAGCGCAGACAGCAAGTTTTGCTGATGACATGTGTATAGCGACTGATGATGAGCAAATCGCAAAAGTTTGCGCCGATGCAGGCTTTGATGTGGTTATGACCAGTAGCGAGCATGCTTCAGGTACGGATCGCTTGGCAGAGGTAGCAGCTATCAAAGGTTGGGCTGACCACGATATTGTGGTGAATATGCAAGGCGATGAGCCCCTTGTACCGCCGTTGCTTTTGGAGCAAGTACAGGCGCTTTTGGTAGCGGATGAGGATAGCGTGATGGCCACACTTTGTGAGCCTATTAATGACTATGATACGTTCCAGCGGCCATCGGTAGTAAAAGTAGTCAGCCAATCTGCTAATAACTTACAGCGTGCGCTCTATTTCAGCCGCGCACCGATTCCTTGTGACCGTGACGTCGTATTAGCTGATAATAATCAGATGCAAACTCCAAAAAATGCTTATCGCCATTTGGGTTTATACGCTTATCGTGTCAGTCTATTACAGCAGTTCGTAAACTGGCCACAAACGCCACTTGAGATACTCGAAAGTCTAGAGCAGTTACGTGTTTTAGAAAATGGTCAGCATATCGCAATCGCAGAGGCCGCCTGTCAGTTACCAGCGGGTGTCGATACACAAGAAGATTTAGACCGTCTAAACGCGATGAGCTTAGATAACTTTCACAACCCTAATAAATAATAGTCTGAGCAAAGTTGCGTGCGATTCTAAGTTTTCTACAACGCTAAAGTATCGTTGTCGTGGCTATACCTGAAATACCTAATCAATGTGATAGAGCCATAACCATGAATAATTTGACAGGAAATATGGACGCACTAGATAACACAGACCGTATGTATTTTGCGCCACTCTTGCCATGGCAAAAAGTACTGTGGTTACAGTTGACCGAGCGAGTACTTAAGCAGCAGTCTTTGCCGCATGCATTGCTCGCTGCTGGTATGCAAGGTATGGGCAAACGCGCCTTTGTATGGCGACTGGTCGCTTGGCTATTGTGCCGTGAGCGTGGTACACACCCACTAGGTGCTTGCGAAGTATGTGAAAGCTGTCAGTGGCTCAAGTCGGGAACTCATCCGAGCTTGCAAGTATTGCCACTCGTTAGTATGCCTATCAGTGTCGAAAGCGATGCGCTTCAAGAAAAATTAAGTAGCACAAAAGATAAAAAAGGCGCTAAAGCTACTAGCAATAGTGCTCTTAAGATCAAAGTAGATGATATTCGTGCTTTGCAGCCTTTTATTTATCAAGGCGGGCAGGGAATGCGCATCTGTGTATTAGATCACGCTGAAAAAATGACGGTGGCCGCTGCCAATGCGCTGCTTAAGACATTGGAAGAACCACAAGCGCAGGTGCATCTATTTTTGATTAGTGATACGCCTGCTCAGCTATTGCCAACGATTAAGAGTCGTGTTCAACAGTTAGCATTACAGACAATTGAGCCGACTGTTGCTGTCGATTACGTGACGCAGGCGTTAGGTCACACGATTAACCGCGAAGCCGTCGGTACCGCTGCGATTGAGCAGTTGATACAACTGGCCAATGGTGCGCCTTTAGCTGCTATAGCTTTGGCGCAAGCACCATGGTATAGCAAGCGCAGCTTATGGCTGACCACATGGCAGGCGCTACGTAGCGGTAAACGTAGTGGTGTGGCGGCAAGTGATTATTGGCAAGGTCAGCTCAATATTAAAGAATTTATACAGCTGTCTGAGCTGATGCTCCTTGATATACGCCGTGTCTGTTTGGGGCTGAGTGAACTACAAAAGGATGTCAATCTATCAACGATATTGGCGACTTATCAGCCTACTGATAGCGGGTTAGAGGCATTTGCCAACAGCGTACAGCAGACCAAAATCGCACTACAACAAAATGTGCAAGAAAAATTTGCCTATGATAAGCTAATGCAAGAGTTGGCAAGCTTATAGAGCCATGCTTGAGCATTTAATTTGTGTTCGAAAATCTGCAATTATTCTTAACTATATACTAACAATTATTTATATAAACATATTAAACCCAGTTGATGAAGGAAGCTGACTATGGCAATGCCAGGACGTGGCGGGATTTTAACCTGTCATTATGAAAGTATCGAAATGTTATATGCCAGCTATTTGTCATTTGTCAGTAATGGCGCTTTATTTGTACCGTCGGACAAACTTCAGCAATTGGGTGATGAAGTGTTTATCGCTATCACGCTACCCAACTCTAGTGAACGTCTACCAATGAATGGTAAGGTGGTTTGGATTAACTCTAAGAGTCAAGGCAGTCGACCTGCAGGGTTTGCTGTGCAAATTGGTAGTGATGTCTCTGGTCAAAGAATCAAGAATGAAGTTGAGCGCCTACTAGCAGGAAAAATCGATAGCTTGCAATCGACTTATACTATGTAGTATCTATTAATAACTAGGTAGTATCTAGAAATCACATTTGTATCTTTAATAAGTTTGGCTGTGGTTTTGAACTTATTAATATAAAAAAAGCAGCCTTATTACTTAGTAAGGCTGCTTTTTTAGATCAAGTTTCTTTAGATTTTTATAGTAGTAGGCGCTAGTCGCTTAATAACGAGGCGGTACATACATATCATCGGGAATAGGTTCGCGGTAATATTCATCATCGCGTTTGCGATTGGGTAACTCAATTTCGTCACGAGGTACTTCTTTGTAAGGGATTTGGTCGAGCAAATGGGCAATACAGTTCAGCCTAGCACGTTTTTTATTATTGCCTTCGACAACCCACCAGGGTGCTTCAGGAATATGAGTGCGCTCAAACATGGTTTCTTTTGCTTTGGTGTAATCTTCCCAGCGTCGGCGCGACTGTAGGTCCATTGGCGAGAGTTTCCACTGCTTAAGCGGATCATATATTCGGCTCATAAATCGTGCATGTTGCTCATCATCAGTGATAGAAAACCAGTATTTTACTAAGCGAATGCCTGAGCGTACGAGCATACGCTCAAACTCTGGTACTGATTGAAAAAATTCTTCATATTGCGCGTCAGTACAAAACCCCATGACACGCTCAACGCCTCCGCGGTTGTACCAACTACGGTCAAACAATACGATTTCGCCTGCTGCAGGCAAGTGGGCCACGTAACGTTGGAAGTACCACTGTGTTTGCTCACGCTCAGTGGGAGCAGGCAGGGCAGCTACCCTGCACACGCGTGGGTTTAATCGTTGGGTAATGCGTTTAATGGCACCACCTTTACCAGCAGAATCCCGCCCTTCAAAGATAACGACAATACGCTCACCGCGATCAACTACCCAATCTTGTAGTTTTATCAGTTCTCGCTGTAGTCGTACCAACTCTTGAAAGTAGGTACGTCGATCCAGTTTTTCTTGCTCGCTCATCTCACGTCCGTTAAAACGAAAGTCACGTGCATAGTCATCTATTTCATTTTCTAGTTCTTCATCATATGTATCGATTAAGTCTTGGTGCATTTTTCGACGTAAATCATCATCAAGAATGTCTTTTTCGATGCGTTCAGTAAGAATGGCTTGTTCCTGATGGTACCGATCTACATCCTCCTCAGTCGTTAGAGATCGAAAATCAGCGGTTGCAAGCGGTTCTGTCATCACCAGTTTTTCAGAGCCAAAAATGACTTGCCTCATTTTTCTTAATAAAATTTTTGTCTTACCCATAAATATTACCTTTGTTTTGCGTATCGGCTTTTTTAAGAGGCTACTATCTAGGTCTTTTCTATCATAGCAAAGTACGGACAATAAAAAATGCCCTTTAAATAAATTAAAGGGCATTTTTTTATTGATAGATATGTACTGATTAAAATAATAAGTCAGCGTATCTTTTCCACTTAAAAGTAACCAAGCTTATTTTTCTAGGATACAAGTTACGCCTTGGCCACCTGCTGCGCAGATAGAGATAAGTGCACGGCCCGAACCTTTTTGATCCAATAATTTAGCAGCAGTGGCTAGAATACGACCACCAGTTGCCGCAAATGGATGACCTGCGGCTAATGATGAACCGTTTACGTTTAGCTTGCTACGATCAATAGAACCTAGCGGTGCATCTAAGCCTAGGCGCTCTTCACAGAATTTCTCATCTTCCCAAGCAGCTAAGGTTGATAGTACTTGTGAAGCAAAGGCTTCATGAATCTCATAAAAATCAAAGTCTTGTAGAGTCAGACCAGCGCGCTCAAGCATACGTGGTACCGCATAAGCTGGTGCCATTAGTAAGCCTTCTGTAGTACCAGATTTACCAATGAAATCTACCGCTGCGGTTTCTTGATGGACGATATAAGCAAGTGGTTTTAGGCCATGCTCTTTTGCCCACTCATCAGTACCTAGTAGTACACAAGAAGCACCATCAGTAAGCGGCGTAGAGTTGGCAGCTGTCATCGTTGGGTTAGCATTTTTTCTACCAAAAACTGGCTTTAATTTGCCCAGTTTTTCTAATGTAGTATCTGGACGCAAGTTGTTATCACGAGTTAGGCCTTTGTATGGCGTGATCAAGTCGTCAAAGAAACCTTCGTCATAAGCGCGTGCTAGGTTTTGATGGCTGTTAAATGCAAGCTCATCCTGCGCTTTACGGCTGATATTCCACTCAAGCGTGGTAATCGCTTGATGATCGCCCATTGATAGGCCAGTACGTGGCTCACCGTTTTGTGGTGAGTCGATTAAGTCTTTTGGATTGAGACCCATTAGTGCTTTTAGACGTTGTTTGTTGTCTTTTGCTGCACCAAGTTTGATCAGTACTTTACGCAAGCCATCGCCGACAGCGATAGGAGCGTCAGAAGTAGTATCTACACCGCCAGTAATCGCCGAATCGATCAGACCAAGTGCAATTTTGTTAGCTGAGGCAAAGGTCGCTTGTAAGCCAGTACCACAAGCTTGTGAGATATCATAAGTTGGCGTATGTGGGTTTAGCGCGGTATTCAATGTGGCTTCACGAGTAAGGTTGATATCACGGCTAAGTTTCATGACCGCGCCAGATACCACTTCACCTACGGTTTCGCCTTGCAGGTTATAACGCTCAACCAAACCGTCCAATGCAGCGGTTAGCATATCTGTGTTGCTAACGTCAGCGTATGATCCATTTGAGCGCGCGAATGGAATACGGTTACCACCTAAGATCGCAACACGATTCAGGTTTGAAGCTGGTTTAGACGTGCTAGTTTTTTTAGCTGGAGCAGGTTTTTTGGCAGCAGTGGTTTCTACTTTTTCATCGATCGCTTTTTTGCTAGCAGTCTCTTTAACGCTGGTGTCTTTAGTCGAGGTATTTTTTGCAGCGGTTTCTTTTTTTGCTGTATCTGATTTTGTATCCGTTGCTTTAACAACTGTACTTTCAACAACAGGGCTATCTGGATGATTGTTTTTATTACTCATAATATTATCCTTAAAAAGTATGGGTAGAAGTAAAAAGTGATAGGTAACAATAAAAAATAGTTAAGTTATTTTATACAAGCAAATATTATCATTTATTACGCAATACAGCTGTTTATCATAAGGCGTTTTTTATTCACTTAATGTATCTCTTTAGCAAACTATGTGACGCTTGTATGAGGTCGGTAGTAGATTCATGACCATGACGCATCGCTCTAATAGACTGGCTAGTAAGAAATATTAGCATTGCATAACAGTACGTTTGATAATATATTGTTATCAATAATTAAGTATGCCATAACCTATAGGTCAGATTTTAACATGTTATAGTGGCGCTTAACGCTGCTAAAAACGACTGGCTTGTATACTGACTTGTTTACAGATTGTTGTAGACATTATCTGTTTTTGGACTTGTTTATAAGGGAAGTGTATAGTTAGGCTAGTTTTGAGGCGATTTACTAAATTTAAATAATTACGATGTCAATGTCTCTATATAATAGATTCATTGCATTTTTTATTATTATACGAATCATTAATTATAAGGATTATATTATGTCAGACCGTTACGGTGATTTTGTTCAATCTTCTATTGGCAAAAAAGTAGCAAAAAACTTAGGTTTGCCGATGCCAACGACGCTTGATCGTTTCGAAAGCGGTGAGCGTTTGGTGCGTGGTAGCGTATTGGTTGGCCGTGCTACTGGTGATGACAAGAGTGTCAGTGAGTCTGTTGCCCGTATCCTGTCAGACGTCCATGCCGAAGTATATGTAAACAGCAGTGATGATATCAAAGACGCACTTGCTGATGCAGGCGTTGAGACAAAAGCTAACACGGGCGGCGATGATCAATTCAAAGTACTGCTTTTTGATGCCAGTAATATCAGCAATGCTGAACAGCTAAAAGAGCTTTATGAGTTTTTCCATACAGTTGCACGCCGCGTAGAAAAATCAGGCCGTGTGGTTGTGGTTGGTCGTACGCCAGAGAACATCACTGATATTGAATCTGCAATGGCTCAACGCTCGCTTGAGGGTTTTGTGAAGTCAGTGGGTAAAGAGTTTAAGCGCGGTATCACAGCGCAGCTGATTTATGTTGAAGAAGGCGCAGAACAAAACCTAGATTCAACCTTACGCTTTTTTACCTCAGCTCGTTCAGCTTACGTATCAGGACAAGTAGTACGTGTCAGTAAAGGCAGCTCAGTCGATGTTGACTGGAACCAGCCTTTGGGCGGTAAAACTATGCTAGTGACTGGCGCAAGTCGTGGTATTGGCGAAGCTATCGCTCGTGTATTGGCTCGTGAAGGGGCGCATGTTATCTGTCTAGATGTACCGCAGCAGCAAGCTGACCTACAAAAAGTTGCTAGCGAAATCAGTGGCTCTGCTTTGACAGTAGATATCACTAGTGAAGACGCTGGTGCAGAAATCGCTGACGCTGCCCAAAAACGTGGTGGTTTAGATTCAATCATCCATAATGCTGGCGTGACTCGTGATAAGACGTTGGCTAAAATGGATGAGAAAAAGTGGAACATGGTCATTGATATCAACTTGGGCAGTATCGCTAGATTGAATCGCTACTTGTTGGACAATGACGTACTGAAAGAAAACGCACGTATCGTATGTGTGTCATCAATTTCAGGTATCGCTGGCAACATGGGTCAGACCAACTATGCCACTTCTAAAGCTGGGGTAATTGGTTTGGTTAACGCAACTGCCAAGCAATTAGAAGACAATGCTAAAGGCATGACGATCAATGCAGTCGCTCCTGGTTTCATCGAAACCCAAATGACAGAAGCCATTCCATTTGCTATTCGTGAAGCTGGTCGCCGCATGAACTCAATGAGCCAAGGCGGCCTGCCAGTAGATGTGGCTGAGACTATCGCATGGTTCGCTTCACCTGCGTCTGGCGGTCTAAATGGCAACACGGTTCGCGTCTGTGGTCAAAGCTTACTTGGTGCATAACATTGATTAATTGATAGGTATATGTGAGAAATAAGGTGCAGGTAGAGAAAGTAGTTGTATCATATGAGCTATTATTTCTCGTTTGTATCACATATGCTTACGAAATAATCTCTGATAAAGTGTAATAAAGCTGCCCAAGGGTGGCTTTTTTATGATAAAAACACAAGAACCAATAGCCAAACTATTTTTTGCTATTAAAGATACTCATGAGGTTGATTGAATTTAATGCTTATTAGATGATTTAATAGTAGGCTTTAGTCAATGACTGCAGATTGTCTTTATATACATTAAAGAACTTGTTCAAGCCACACTTAGGATGTACTTATGTCAGACAAACATTATGATGCGTTGCCAAAAGCGCACACCACTTATGCCAATATTGTCAAAAGCTTATTGCCTATCGGTAATGGTGGCAAGGTCAGTAGAGACCAGTTGCCACAATCTACTTACTATGTAGATGACTTGCATATCGATCAAGAAAACCTAGATGACTATCGTAAAATTTGCGGTTTTGCTGATGATGGCAAAGTGCCAGCAACTTACTTTTCAGTATTGTCACAGACGCTGCAGATGAACATGATGGTCAAAGAGCCATTCCCATTTGCTATGTTGGGTCTTGTTCACGTTGATAATAGCGTCACCCAGTATCGCCCGATTGGAGAGCGTGAAACGGTAGCAATGTCGGTCACTTTTGATAACCTGCGCGATCATGCCCAAGGTCAGCAGTTTGACTTTGTGACTATCGTAAAGTCAGAAGATGAAGTCATCTGGGAAGGCACGTCAACTTATTTATCACGTAGCAAAAAACCTAGCAGTAAAGATAAAAAGAGCACACCGCGTCCGGTCATGGTCAAGCCTGAAGTAAACGAAGAAGGTGTTCATAGCATTTTTGAAGTGCCAGAAGATATCGGTCGTCGTTATGCTTTTGTCTCAGGCGACTTTAACTTGATTCATTTGCATCCACTATCAGCACGCGCGTTTGGTTTCCCTAAAGCGATTGCACACGGTATGTGGTCAAAGGCTAAGTGCCTTGCTCTAATGGGCGACTTGCCTGATGCTTACACGATTGACGTCTCATTTAAGCTGCCTATCTTTTTACCAGCTGAAGTAGAGTTGATTGCTGAGCCAGTAGTTCAACTTACAAACGTAGATGATACTTGTGAGTTTGGACTATATAGCTCTAAAAACAATAAACCTCATTTGGCGGGTGTTGTAACACTAAAGAGTGACAGCAAGTAGTATAAACATCATAAAGCTTCTATTTAACAGCCATATTTAACGTACATATTTATTATTATGACTTCACAAAACATGCCTTCAGAAGAAAACGCGATAGACGTAGATCAAACAGATAACTCGATAGCGACTGATACGGTCGCTGCTAACGATAGCGGCGCTAACATTCATGTTAGTGCCGATAATGGCATTGATTTGGCCGTTATCTTTGAGCCATATTTTCGTCCAGATGCAAACACTATCGTGTGCGGTGCATTAGACGACGAAAAAGTTGCGGCTTTAGCGAAAGCAGGCGTCGAGCTGGTCATCAACTTGCAGCCTGATGACGAGTTAAGCTTTGATGAGGCATCAGCAGTTGAGCAAGCAGGTATGCACTACGAACAGCTGCCTATCAGCGGTGCTAAAGAGCTAAAGCAGCTTAAGATATTGGCATTTGATAATGTATTGCGCCAGCACCATGGCAAAAAAGTCGCTATGCACTGTGGGTCGGGCAATAGAGTAGGAGCTGCAATAGCGCTGCGGGCAGGATGGTTGCGTGGACGTAAGATGGATACGGCGATGGAACGTGGTCGCAGTCATGGTTTGACTAAGCTTGAACAAGAAGTTCATAATCGTTTGCTAGTACCGCGTTAACGAGATTTGTGGCATTGAATATTAGTGCTGTCTTAGACGTTTAGACGTTAGTAAACTTTAAAAATATCATTGAAACAAATAATAAAAAAGGCGACCAATGGGTGGCCTTTTTTATTGGCTCACAATTCATTTATACTGGTTCAAATATTTTATATAGTCAAAGAACTACTTGTGTAATCTGTAATCAGCTAGCTTGTATGCGTTTTAAACTTCTTTGACTATAGCTTACGTCTTACTATCATCTTAAAAACAGAATAATTCATATCACTGGAGCAAGGTAATAATAATGGATCATAATACAGAAAATTCTAATACATCTATAAACGTTGACTTTCAAAACAAATTACAGCAACTACTGACAGATTTACAGCTTGATGATGCACCTGCTGGCGGCGCTGTGGCCGTGTATCAAGCAGGTCAGTGCATTGCGCAAGCCAGTACAGGTATGGCGCGTCCTGATATGTCGTGGCAGCCCAATACGTTGGCGATTAATTTTTCTACTGGTAAAGGGGTATTGGCAACATTGGTTCATGTGCTGGTTTCGCAGCAGCTGCTTGAATATGACAAACCTATTGCCCATTATTGGCCAGAATTTGCTGCAAACGGCAAAGACCAAATTACGTTGCGACAAGTCATGTCACATCAGGCCGATTTGTTTTCGATTCAAAGTATCGATGTCGATAGTGAGACGGTACTCGATTGGAATACGATGCTGCGCCACATTGCAGCGATGCCCATTACTTCTCCCGAAGATGCGCCCAAATATGACAGCGCTTATAGTGCATTGGTCTACGGTTGGGTATTGGGCGGCGTAGTAGAGGTGGTTACGAACTTACAATTCGCTGCAGCACTGCGCCAGTATCTAACGGAGCCTCTGGGTATTGCCGACAGCTGCTATTTTGGTGTGCCAGATAGTAAAGTAGATCAGGTGGCAAAATTGGCCAAAGATTTTGAAGAAACAGAGGATACAAGCTCTCAATTAAAATCGAGACGTCAAAAACCAACCTTAAAAGTAGACTCTCAAGAGACTTTACGTACTTATGCAAGCTTACCTAGTTATCACTGCTGGCAGCAGAAAATGATAAATGATAAGCGTGCAGCTGAGACGCAAAATAGCCTTGATGACAGCCTTGATGAAAATCTAGATAGCTCTGATATTGATAACGCACAGCCTGTATTAAATACTGCGCGTATCAATAGCTTATATTTTAATACCAGTCAGCTCAATCTAAAAAACTATAAGGCGGCGCTGATACCTGCTGGCAAACATGCCCTTGATTATCATAAGCGCCAAACATTACAGGCGGTCATTCCAGCGGCAAATGGTGTCGCTTCCGCTAAAGCACTGGCAACGATCTATGCAATGCTCGCTAATGGCGGTATATGGCAAGGAAAGGCACTGATTGATAGTGCTACTTTTGAGCAGTTATCTACTCCGCAGGTTAAGGGTTTAGATGCGGTTATGCCAGCAGCTATGAAATGGCGATTGGGCTATCATAGATTATTTAACTTGTATGCTAACAACGATGATACGGATAAAAGAAAGAGTCCTGCTTTATCAGGATTTGGGCATATGGGATATAACGGATCGGTTGCTTGGTGCGACCCTGAGCGCCAATTGTCATTTGCTTTTATTCATAATTTTGATACCACCATGCTCAATGATGTTCGTCAGTTTGCGCTGATAGAAGCCGTCTTGAGCTGGGTAGAAGAGATACTTTAATAATGCTAGGGCGTGTCCTCAATTCAAACGAGTGTCCTTTAAATGGGTTAAAAATAGCTAAATTTTGCCAAACATAGTCAAATAGTTGGTCAATATCTCGATATTATCTGCACTATTTTCCTCGTTTGACGGCAATTTATCTCATTTTTATCACCATTTTTAAAATGAGGACACGCCCTAGTCTCGATATTTCATCTGTATCTAAATACTTAAAACAAATTTTAAATCATCAATCTATCCAAAAGGCATCACTATGAAGATTTCAAAAGCTACTTTATTAACCACTGTCGTTATCAGCACATTTGCATTGACCGCTTGCAACAACTTGCAACCTGCTCATCAAGCTCAAAAGCATACACAGCATAATAGCCATCATCAAGGTGCTGACGTAGTATCAAACGCTAAAGTGATTGAGATTGCCTCTTTCAAACTTAAACCTAGTATCTCTTACGATGATTTTGCCGTTCTTGATCATAGCGTTGAGGTCAATCATGTGGCAAAACAAAAAGGCTTTGTATCTCGTGAGTCAGCAATGGGCGAAAACGGCGAATGGGTGGTTGTGGTGCATTGGGAAACGTTAGCGGATGCGGATGCTTCCATGACAAGTTTTACTAAAACACCTATGGCAGCTGAATTTATGGGCAGTATCGATTTAGAGACGATGGCAATGAATCGTTATACCTTAGTGGATTAGTAGGTTGGTTTGAAATAAACAGAAATTTCAATCGGTTGCAAACCAGTAGCTCGATTAGGGTTAATAGATAAACCCTAATCGACGTTCATTCTAGTTAAGCGAATCAAAGAGGTGCACTATGAAAATTGCAGTTACAGCCGCCAATGGAAAACTAGGGTCTGCCATTATTGATAATCTCCTACAGGCGTATGCCGCAACAGACATCGTGGCGCTGGCACGCACTCCTGCCAAAGCTGAGTTTTTGACTAAGTAGTATGGCATCGAGGTCAGAGCAGGTGATTATGATAATGTACAACAGCTTGAGAATTCATTACAAGGTATAGATAGCGTTTTACTGGTGTCTAGTATGGATGAGCCTGCTAAGCGTATTGGTCAGCATCGCAATGTCATTGAGTCTGCGAAAAAAAATGGTGTGAAAAAAATCGTGTATACCAGTATTCAGGGTTCTAGTACTCAGACTGCGTTTGCGCCGATTGTGAAGAGTAATCAGCAAACAGAACAAGATATCAAAGATAGTGGTCTCAATTGGGTGATAGGCCGTAATGGTATCTATATCGAGCCTGATGTGGATTATATCGATAGCTATAAGGCGCAGGGTGAGATTGCCAACTGTGCAGGTGAGGGTAAGTGTGGCTATACCACTCATGAAGAATTGGCGGTCGCTTATAGCCAAATGCTAATCAATGCTAAGCACAATGCCAATACTTATAATTTAAATGGTGAATCCATTACCCAGAAGCAGCTCACTCAGTACTTGAATGACAGGTTTGGTACAACGTTTAGTTATCGTCATATGACCGTGGAGGCGTACAAACAAGACCGTATTGATGAACTAGGCGAGTTTATCGGTACAGTGATCGCTGGTATTTACGAGCAAATAGCAATAGGTGCTATGCACAACCAAAGCGATTTTGCCAAGGTAGTGGGGCGCGAACATATGAGCTGGACTGAGTACTTTAATAATTAATAAGACCGCACATACTCAAGCTAAATATTATTTGAACGCTCTTTGATGTAATGCAAAATGTAAGGAAGACTATTATGCCTATGATTACGCCTACGAATAAATCCGTTACCAAATTCGAAGGTTTACACTTGTATCACGCGCCATTTTCCAACTGTGCTATGCGCGTAAGGATTGCATTAGCGGAGAAGCAGCTAGAGTGGACAAGCCATCTTATTGATCTATCCAAAGGTGAACAGCGTAGCAAGCAATATCTAGGAATCAATCCTAATGGTGTGGTACCAACCTTGGTAGATGAGGGTGTGGTTATTATTGATTCGACCGATATCATTGATTATTTAGACACCACCTATGAACCCAATTCGTTGCGTCCTGATAGTGAAGCTGAAATGCAGGCCATGTATGATTGGATGCATATGGCAAAAGATAATCATCTGTCCATAAAAACTTATATGTATTATAAATTAGGTGCCACGGGTCTTAGCGAAGAAGAGCTAACAGAATATCGCAAAAACCAAACTTACGACAAAGCACTGTTAGCGTTTCACGAGCATCGTAGTACACATGGTTTTAGTCAAGAGGATATTGATAAGGCTACCGCAGTGCTTGACGACTGTTTTGCAAAAATGGACGCGCGTCTCAAAGATCATGATTGGCTAGTTGGCGACGCCTTTTCATTGGCGGATATTACTTGGATTCCGCAATTGGTTGTTTTAGGTAGAGCAGGCTATCCTTTTGCTCAGTATGCACACTTTGAGCGCTGGAAAAATACAATTGTGGCACGCCCTAGTTTTAAACAAGCAGTGACTGATTGGTTGAAGTAGAGATGAGTGACGACAGCAGTAAGACTATAATAAAATGCACTTTAAAAGAGTATCTCAAACTAAAAAAATCACCCTAACCATTCAAGTTAGGGTGATTTTTTTATGCGCATCGACATAAACTTATAACGTCTGTAAATCCATCGAAGCGAGGTGCATTCATGGTTCTTTGAGCTATTAATAGTAATCATTGCTAAAATATAAATATGGGTTAAGGTATCTATTTGATGAACATAGACATAAATTTATTAAAGACAACTCCATAAGGAGGTTGTAATAAATTCATAGCATTTACTTTGGGCTGTACCAAAACGGGCTTCATATGACTAAAGCGTTCAAAGCCAATCTTACCGTGGTAAGCTCCTATGCCGGAATGTCCAACCCCGCCAAAAGGCAATTCATGCTGCAGAGCATGTAATACAATCTCATTGATACAGACACCGCCAGATACCGTATGGGAGCGAATACGCTTAATATCCTTTTCTGAATTTCCGAATATATATAACGCTAATGGTCTAGGGCGTTCATTGATAAATGCGATAGCTTCATCTAACTCTTCATAATGTATGAGTGGTAGTACTGGTGCAAATATTTCATTTTGCATTAATGCACTATCTAATGTAGGTTCAGTTACGATAATAGGAGGCATTAAGCGTGAGTTGATATCTGGTTTCACTTCAGTTGTATGGTGAACTTTCTCTTTCGGTATTTCGTCTAGATACTTTTGAACTCTAACAAACTGAGCACTATTGATAATATGGGTATAGTCCTTGTTTGTCGTGATTTTTGGGTAATGCTTTTGCATCCATTTCTTGGCTAGACTAGTAAACTGCTCATGATACTTGCGATTTAACAGTACATAGTCAGGTGCTATACAAGTTTGTCCAGCATTTAGCGCTTTACCCGTCATGATTCTATTTGCAGCACTTTCTAAGTTGGCATTATCTAGTACAATCACCGGAGATTTACCACCGAGCTCAAGAGTAACTGGCGTTAGATTCGGAGCCGCTGCTGCCATGACTTTTTTGCCTACTTCTGTAGAGCCGGTATAAATCAAATGATCGAAAGGAAGCTCACTAAAAGCTACCGCGATATCAACATCACCTACAACAACATTTACCATCTCTGGTGAGAAATGTTTTTCAATAGCTTCAGCAAATGCCTGAGCAAATTTTGGCGCAGCTTCACTCATTTTGACCATAATACGGTTTCCCGCTGTAATAGCATCTATCATTGGACCAATCGCTAAATATAGTGGATAGTTCCAAGGGACCATGATACCCACTACGCCCAATGGTTGCGGTTCTATTTCATTACGAGCTGGCAAGTAAACAGCTGAAACAGGCGCCTTTCGAGTTTTCATCCAAGACTCACCATGTTTCTTTGCATGACTGATACTTGTAAAACTTGAAAATAATTCGGCAAACTTAGTTTCACCTTCACTACGTTGACCAAAATCTGCATTGATAGCACTAGTAAGTTTATCCTTATTTTTACTTAATAAGGTTTCAAGAGTTTCAAGTTGAGATTTTCTAGTATCCCAGTCAGTTATAGGTTCTTTGCGACTCAGTTTTTGCAGTCTCAAAAACTGGGTTTGTAGATCTTTCTTGTTGGTAATGATTGCGGGTGAGCTACTTACCGAAGAGCTGTTATCAATTTGAGTGCTATCCATCGTTTTCATCCTTGAAATATTTTATGAAATTATCCTAGGAGGATGGCATATAGCCATACTCCTAGGATTTTGCGTAATTGAGATATTAATCTGGTAGTACTATTGCAGTAGTCACTATTAATTCAATACGCAACGCTTACATGGCCTTTAGCCACTACCATGTCGGGCATGTTTTCATTTAATTTAACGGAATCTTCAGTTTCAATACTTGTGCTACCGTGGTTTAGATGAAAACGCTCCATCTTTATTTCCTGAGCGATTTTTTCTGCAATGGCTATCGTTGGAGCGTTAGTATTTGCACTATTAAGGTGCGGCATAATAGAGGCGTCCACAACACGTAGTCCGATTACACCTCTTACTTTGAGATCTAGATCCACCACGGATTCCGCATCTGAGCCCATCCTACACGTGCCTACTGGATGATATATAGTGTCTGACTTATTGCGGATATAACCTAACAAGCCGTCTTTATCCAGTGCGAAAGCTGCATAGTCTTTAGTAATATATTTGGCAATAGGTTGTTCTTGCATGATTTCGCGCTTACGTTGAGCACCTGCCACCATCATTTCCACATCTTTTGGATGGTCTAAATAGTTGGGATCAATTAGTGGCGCGGCATTTGGGTCAGAGGACGCGAGCTTTACGGTGCCACGGCTTTCAGGTCTGAGATAACAGCTATGAATAGATACCGCATATCCCCACTTAACTTGACGGCCATGATCGATGACTCTAGAGATAACAAAGTGAAGCTGGGTATCTGGCCAGTCTTTAGGTGTGGCATTTGTGGCACTAAAAAAAGCAGCTCCTTCAGCAAAATTGGTTGATAGCAGTCCAGTCCCATCCTTTCTCCAATCACGAGCTCCTTTCATGAGACTGATGCCGCCAGCAAAACCTACCCTAAATACGTCTTTTGTGTTTACCTCATAGTCAAACACAACATCAAGGTGATCTTGGAGATTTTCACCAACATTAGGAGAGTCATAGACAACACGAATACCGTGCTTTTCTAACTCTTCTTTAGGACCAATGCCTGATAGCATCAAAATCTTTGGAGAGCCAAAAGCACCAGCACACAGAATGACTTCTGCATTGGCCTTAATGGTATTTTCTTGATTATCTTTGAGGTAAACCATTCCTGATGCTACTCCGTTCTCTATGAGGACGTGAGAAGCAATGGCACCTGTAATAATAGTTAGGTTGGGTCTGTCTTCTACAGGGTGTAGGTAGGCGGCAGCAGCTGAACAACGCTGCCCTTGTTTTTCACCATGGAAATGAGTTAATTGGTAAAGGCCAGCTCCATCCTGCTTATCACCATTGAAGTCGTCATTTCTATCTAAGCCATTTGCGATGCATGCATCGACAAAAGCATTAGTAATAGGCCGAGGGCTAAGAGGGTCGGCAACGTTTAACGGTCCACTGTCGCCATGAAAATGATTTGCACCGCGGACATTGTTTTCTGCCTTTTTGAAATAGGGTAAGAGTGAATCGTAATCCCAACCGACACAGCCCTCATCAGCCCAACGGTCATAATCTTTTGCACTACCACGGGTATAAACCATCGCATTAATAGCTGATGAGCCACCTAAGCACTTGCCACGAGGTTGATATCCAATACGATTGTTTAGGTGCTTTTGGGGCACAGTACTGAGACACCAGTTGTTTATCTTAATTGGCTTGTCTCTCATTTGGGCAATGACTGCTGCAGGTAAACGTACTACTAGATCTTTGCCATCACCCCCTGATTCTAAAAGGCACACTGTGACTTGAGGGTCTTCACTTAATCGACTTGCCAACACGGATCCTGCCAGATCCACCACCAACGATAATATAATCAAATTCCATGATTAGTTAACTCCTTCCTTGGACTATCCTAGCTACTACTAGGCTTTTTTTGCTAAAGTTAGATATATAATCTAACGGGTCAAACAGTCAAAACACTGATAAAACTGATCAATATTTTTCATTCATGTACTTTTGTATAACCTATCATCACTTAAAAGTGTTTTAACAGTGATGCTAAATACACTCCAAAAAGTGAACGGCAGTTTTAAATCAAGTCAAATTCAACACAGAGTAAATCTATGGAACTCAATGAATATACAGTTCATAAGCTGACAGCGCTCTGTTATAGAAAAGCCGTAGCAACGTATCTAATACAGATAAATCGCTCATCTGATATACCCAAAATTATGTCACAATTTAGTGATCTCGATGATTTTGAAGGCGATAGAATGCCACTAGCTATCGTCACGAATGAGTTCAATTTGGCTACCTATTTCTTCCAAGATGATTATATAGGGCTAAAAGTTTTCAACTATATCGAGATTGAGTCTCTTCCTTTTTATAAGGGAATAAGCCAATGTATCACTCCTCTAATAAATGCCAATATTGATATTCCTCTTATTGTTCTCTGCCGTTTGATTTCGCGTTACTTCAAAGTCATGACTGAATCAATCGAGGTTCATTTATTTGAGAGAAAAGATTTAATCCGTCTTGAGTTCAATCCAAGCGTGCCTGAACAGGTTAATAAACATCAAATTGATGGCATTATTTTTTCCGTTTATAAAATTATCTCGACATTTAGCTCCCTCAAACCTGTAGAGCTTACTTTGGCGCATCGGCAGTCTTCCCAAGGGTTTGAGCTATATAAACAGTTCTTAGGTGTTCCAGCAGAAATGTCTAAAACAGTCAATAGTTTAACGTATCGAATCGATAGGGCTGATCACATTTACTACTCATCGGAACACGCAAAAAACACTGTAGGAAGTACATTTTTTATCAACCCTTTGCATCATATGCTTGATAAGAACTTCACCGATACCAGCTATACACAACGTTGTCAGCATATACTCATAACAATCATGGGTCTGCATGAGCCGACTCGTGAGCAAGTTGCTCAGGTGCTCAATATGAGTGTTAGTAGCTTGCAAAGGCGTCTAAGAGAAGAGGGTACTTCTTTTAAAGCGTTGCTATTGGAAGTTCGAAAAAAGTTAGCTTATAAATACTTAATAGAGCAGAGGTTATCAGCTACAGATACGGCATTTTTACTTGGTTATCATTCTAATAGTCAGTTTTTTGGTGCTTTTAAAAGTTGGTTTGGGATGACGCCAAGAGCATATAAAGAATGTTATCTAAGTGACTAACAGCTCGTTATATATATGCTTTGACTATAGCAGCGAGGGCATGATCATCCTTGATTTACTAACTGTATCGTATGATATCTTTTGAAAGTAGGCATATTCAGGTCAAGGAAAGTTAATACTGTCTTAATTCGGGTCAAGGTTTATATGTGCTAAAAATTCAGCGATGTCAGACTCTATATAAAGACCGACATATAAAACGGTGATAAGCTATTGAGTACTTTTATGATCCAGTGATTAGCCAGTGAGTTCCTCTTTGCTTGAGTTTAATATTAGTGATCAAACATAAAAAAAGCGCCCATTACAGGCGCTATTTTTTGTTCTATTTTATAAACAAGACTCATGATAGCTTTTTGGTAAAAACTATTTTAGTAGTTGGCTTTGATTTGTTTTTCTAGGAAATTAGCCGCGACGTCATTGTAAAGACTACAATAAACTTCTTCGATATCAGGGTTAGTATTGAAATTCTCTTGGACTCCGCTTTGATTATAGAAAGCATCATATATCAAACCGTTGTATCTAACAGCTGCCACGATCTCGCCATCTTCATCAGTATACCGAGCAGCTGGTAGCTCGTTGTCGATTCCGATGTTTTCTTTGACAAGATTGGTGACAGTGTTATACGTTTTCTCGTTAGCAATCCACTCATCTATAGTCATGCTACCTTCATCTTCGTCTTCAGAAAAGGTATAGAAATTTTGATTAGGTGTTTCTAGGAATATATAGCATTGAGAGCCGCTCGGAAAAACAGGGTTAACACTGCTAGGAAAAGAAGATAACTCAGTGTCAATACCAGTTTTAGCATTGAATGGCTGTTTGCCTACGCCTTCAAGGTTAAGGGTTACAATGTCATAAGTTGAATTGACGGAAGCATTTCCTGAACGAATATTTAGCTTGAACGTATCACTATCAACAAAACTAATGTTATAAAACTGACTATCAAAATCCTCAGGAACCGCAATGAACAAATTTTGGCTAGCGTAAAACTCCAATTCAGAGACATCACCTACGCTATCCTGATATGCAGTAGGTGAGCTTCCTACAATAGTAGATATTGTCTGCATTAAGCCGCTATTGCTAAGTCTATAAGCGAGCTTACCCCATCCATCTTTATATTGGTTATTTGATATATCAGTAAAGGGATCAAACTCTGTATAGCTCAGTTCACTATTAACGATAGGACCACCATCATCACCATTGCTTGCGACGTACTGACCGTCACTATCTCCGCCACATCCCGTAAGTACTAAGGCACTGGCGAATGTAAGACCTATATATAATTTATTAATTTGCATATTGTTACCTATCGTTAGCTTCCTGTAAGAAAGCAATCATAGTTAAAGCTATATCAAATTGCAAAACAAAATTTCAGTCTTAACGTTATCGCTACAATTGTAATATATTTTACTTAGTGAGATTGTCCTGATTATTTATTAAAAATATACAATTTATAACTTGGGTTACTTGAGCAGCTAATAGCAATGGTCTGATTTATAGCAAGATAAAAAGGCATTGATACAGGTACTATTGATAGGTAAAAAGTGAATGATTATCAATGGAAAAGATTATTGTATCGTTTTTTTAGCTAGCTTTAGGCAGGCTATTTATATTTATCATATGAAATATATTCATAGAAAATGATGAATATTTCTGCTATACCTAGTTATGCTAATCAATTTGGTTAGTTTATCTAATTAAATTAATTGGCTATATGGATTTTTAATCTCACGTATCGGAGTTAAGCAACCATAAAGGACGATAACTATGAAATTAGCAAAAGCTGTATTCGCCAGCATCTGTATTTTACCGTTAGCCACCATCGCTTATGCTGAAGACGTTAATACTCAAAACCTACGTATTTCTGAAACCTCAATGATGAGTGTCAATGACGCGGCACCAGCAACCATGAAAATGCACAATGATAATGATCATATGGGCGAAAAATCGAACGCCATTCAAGACGGCAGCGATGTAGAAGTGGACAAAGAAAGAACGTGGCGCTGGCCTTGGCAGAAGAAGAACAAAGAAGTAGCGACACCTGAGCGTCCAAAGTGCTGTTAGTTCATTAACTATAAAGGACTACCACGATGAAATTATGGAAAGCCATCTTAACCAGCATTTTTATTTTTCCGTTAGCTATCATCTCTCATGCTGAAGACGTCAATACCCAAAACTTACGCATCTCTGAAACCTCAATGATGAGTGTCAAGGACGCTAAATCCTCAAGTATGCATCAAAAAGAACAAGTACCGACAGATAATAAATCAAGTGCCATCAATAATTCAAATGATGTTGAAGTAGATAACGAAGAGGGATTCAGATGGCCTTGGCAAGGGTTAAGGGAAGCTCTCAAGTTTAGAAAAGACTTTAAGAATCAATCAAGGCCCTAGAGAGACTCGGGCAGATATTCCGTTATGTGGATCATTTGACGATAAATCTCACGTAGCTGCTTACAGTAGTTTCAGCTGTTCACAGTGATTTATTGATATTAAATACTTTTACACAAGGATGTATATTATGAATATTTATAAGCAAATAACGATACTGACACTGAGCATGTCTTTAGTAGGGCTCAGCCATGCCACCGATGATATGGCAGGTGCCAAAAGTGGTATGACTGTAACGGAGAACAGTGCGATTGCGGAGTGGACTCATAATTGGAGCACCACTGGGAAAGAGAAGAAAAAGGGCAAGGCAAACATGGTGTCTTCAAAGGTGAACGTGCCATTAAGAGAGGATGCATCGCAAGTAGCTCTTACTAAGTTTGCTGAAGAAAATAACATGATTGAAAAAAGCTATGGTGATGTTTGTGGCGCTTTTATGGAGAGCCAAATGGCAGAGACTAAATCGCAAGGACATCGCTGGGGCAAGTCTGATTCGCATTGGACCACTAAGTCATTTAAGATCTTTAAAGCACGTGAATTTACGAGTGGTGAAGAAGAACTGGCGCAAAGCGCAGGTCATTTATTTGGGAAGACCAGAAAAAAACATAACTGTATCACTACCAAAATAGGGATCAACGATGAAAACGTTGAACTTGAGTCTATGAAACTAGCAAAATAATTGAGCAATGCTATATATGCTATCTACGAGTAGAACAAAGTGACAGTTAAACGTTTAGCTGTCATTTTTTATGTACTAAGCCACATTTTGGAGAGTATTCATGAAAACCTTTTGTTACCTACTGGTGAGTCTGCTTTTTCTGTACTCTGCTCAAGCCAATGCCCTAAATACTAACGAGAAAATGATCAATGAACTGTATCAAGATACTGAGCTTGATATTGATAATGTAGATGACGTTTTTGCATACGTGCTATCACAGACTGACGATACCCTCACTATTTACCCTTCAGAGGGCTATTATTACTTTAATTTTTACCATCAGGGCAACTTAATAAAAGGCAATATGTTGGTAGGTCATAAGTTAAGACAGCAGGGCAGCTTATCTTTTATCTATTTTTATGACATAGCCGGCAAAGAACGGGGTGAGTTTAAAACGCATCATAAACTATATAAGTCATCAGAGATATTTAGCCTGAAAGAATATCAACCTAACTTATATCAATTAACCTTCAAAAATATCAAAAAAAACCTTGAGATTAATCAGATAGAGACAGATGCTGATTTTGTAAAGACGCTTGAGAGTCAAGGTTTTGAAGTCAACCTACCAATGATGGATGATTCGGGAGTCACGCTCTATTTGGCATTTCATCCTACTACCAATAACTTCTATTATATTAATCCTTTATCCAGAGATGATGAGTTTTATTATCCTGTTGGCGAGGTACTTAAAGTGGGTGCTAGGACTCAATTTGTCTACCTACCTATGGAAAAATTTGCCATATTAGTAGGCGTTAATGCCAATAATGTTTATAAAAACAACTATTACGATGGCCCTTTTGATCAGCTTCCTGACGAGGCGTTAGTTAATATAGACTATAAGTCTTATTTGTATCGAGTAAACCCAAGCTGGAAAGATAAAATATATGATGACGGCTATTTTATAGATGACCCCGATGCTCGTGTTGCACTGACCAATTATCTTGAATATCTATCGCTTGATGAACTTAACAAAATTCAGCCTTGTGCGTCTGATAAAAACCCGCTGCAATGTTTAGAAGACAGCGGGATGCGTTTTTGATTTTGCACGATGCTTTCTTATATAAGAACACTGCTAGTTATCGCCATACGTTGCATAGTGATTGATGATAGTACATCAGGCGAAGATATAGTCTACGTGATTTCCATAGTAAAAAGCGTAATAGGGCTTAACACTTCTTAAAGCTTCTCTAAAGTAAAAATTGATATTATCTTTTCAATATAATAGATCTATTATTTTGATCACTATAATTTTTTGTGTGAGTAACGATAAACAGTTATGACATTTAAACAGGTGCGTATACGCATATCCGTCTGACCATTACTAACTTTCAAATATCAATCCGAACGAGAGCGTGTTATGACCCTTATAAAAACGGCTCGAGCTTTCAGCTTGCTTGCTATTGTCACTGCCATACAGGTTTCATCACTGACCTCTGCCTACGCCCATGACCTTAGTGAACATACCATCGCTGCCAAAGTATGGCAGATCACAGGCCAACCTAGTGTCGCTGCTGATTTCATCAAACTAGAAGACGGTACTGTTTATTTAACGGATAGCCACCATCAGTTGCTCTCTTTTGATTTGTCGGACTTTTCAGCCGATGATCAAACCTATATTTTGGAAAAAAACGCCCATATTCAAGCGATCAATCAGCTAGCAGTGATTGACAATCTAGTAAGTAGTAATCAATTAACGGCTATCCAAAATCCAAGCGATACCGCTAACGATAATGGAACAGCACTAAATAAAGCTGATGCGGCAACGTCTGTTATGACGAGTAACAGTGACACACGCTCTGTCTTATTCTTTTACCTGTTGGGTGGCTTGGTCTTAGCGAGTGGTTTAGTATGCTTTTATGTTTTGAATATACGCCACAAAAAAAACGAACCTCAAAAGTAGCTTATTCAGTTTTTGGTGTATTGGGTTCAGCTGCTTTGCTTGTGGCTTGTAGCAGTACTGAGACGGCTCAAAATATCGGTGAAAAGACTAAAGAGGCGATTGCTCATTTGCCAGTACCAGCCAATGATATTGATTTTATGACGTCAGTATTTGGCTCATTCGATAACGTTAGTACTCACCATGATGATAAGTATCTGTATGTCGAATCAAATGGTATTCCAAGCCATGAAATGATGACAGGTATCACCAGTTGGCAACAGCAAGTACCTATTGATCAGGATTATACCAATGAGAACAGTTGGGTCATTCCCTTACAGCCTGAGCTTGCCGATGAGCCTTTGATGGCCAAAGACAATTTTATGAAAGGGGCCATCGCTATTGCAGCTAATGGTATTCCTATATTCAACCCATTAAACAATCGGGGTGAGGATGCCAAAGCATTCGGAGAATTAGACAATTGGGGCGGGCATTCTGGACGCGCTGATGACTACCATTATCATCTTGCACCAACCCATCTACAGTCACAAGTTGGTGAAGGTAAGCCCATTGCTTATGCACTAGATGGTTTTCCTGTCTATGGTGAAACCGATGATAAGCTTGATGAATATCTAGGCAAATTCAATGAAGACGGTAGCTATGAATACCATGCTACCTCAGAGTTTCCGTATTTAATTGCAGGTTTGCGCGGTAAGGTCACTATAAACCCAGATACGACAGCGCCAGAAAATGAGATTGCACCGCAAGCACATACTCATGGCGTTCGCCCAGCGCTGATGCCTTTGCGCGGAGCTGAGATCACAGATTACAAAATTATAAGCCCGACTCAATATAGTCTAACGTATACCCATGACGGTCAAGAGCATAAGCTGAATTACGGTTGGGGCGCTACTGAAGCGACTAAAGATACTTATACTTTTGAATTTATTGATCCAGAGGGTACGACCGTACAGACTTATAAACGCACTGATAATATACAGAAAAAATAATGTGTATCTAATAATAATTATTAGCCATACAGACATCCAAGCTAAGGAGTCCTAATGAAACCTATTTTAATACCTGCTTTGCTAACTACGACCGTATCTGCTGTATTGCTAGCGGCGTGTAGCCAAACTCAAATAGACTCAGTAGCTACCGATGCCAATGAGCAAACGACAGCATCAATAAGTAGTGCAGATGCCAGCAGCTATACTGGTACCGCTAGCTTAACTCAAGGTCTTGCCCAGACTGATGTGACAAATGCCTATGAATGTGACCGCGGTCGTCAAACCAACATCGGTAGTATCCAGTCAACTGACGGTAAATCGTGGACAGTACCAGCAGCGACCAATTTGCTCAATACAGATTTCCCAGTGGCGTCCGACTTAAACAACCCTTGTACGGGCAACGACTATCGCACCGCCAGTGAAGCTTTAGCTCAGCTCGATGGCTCAGACGTCATTGAAATAGACGCAGATGGCGAAGTGTATACCGCTTACGTCTTTGCAGATAATTATTTTGAGATGTACGTAAATGGCGTAGCCGTCGGACGTGACAATGTACCATTTACTCAGTTCAATTCAAACATAGTGCGTTTCAAAGCGAAAGCACCGTTTACCGTTGCTATGCATTTGGTAGATTGGGAAGAAAACTTAGGTGTTGGTTCAGAGAGTAATAATGGCTCAGAATTTCATGCAGGAGATGGTGGTTTAGTCGCTGTGATCAAAGATAAAGATAACAACATCATCGCCAAGACTGATAAAAACTGGAAAGCACAAACCTTTTATACCGCGCCGATTAGAGACTTGTCCTGTGTTAGTGAGTCAGGTAGCGAGCGCCTATCTAGCAATTGTGTTACCACAGCTAATGTACAAGACGGTTCGGCAGATTATGGCCTGCATTGGGAATTGCCTACCAACTGGCAACAAGCAGACTTTGATGACTCTAGTTGGCCGAATGCTACCACCTATAGTAACCAAACCATTGGAGTAGACAACAAATCAGCTTATACCAATTTCGTAGATATTTTTGATAATGAAAAAGCAGATGCTGAATTCATTTGGTCAACCAATGTAGTACTCGATAATGAAGTTATCGTACGCTACACAGTCAATGGATTATAGAATTTTATTTAGATTGGTCAGCCTTTATCGTCAAACACTCTTATCCATCTTTGCTTATTCATATGAAAAACAGGCTTATTACTTAGCAGTAGTAAGCCTGTTTTTGATGTAATGATTCTCGCAGATGCGCTACAAGCAGTTTCAACTTTTGATCCGGTTGCCGCGCCTTGGGGTAAACCGCATACATGCCCATTTTCTTTCGTGTAAAGCGTTGCAAAATCTGAGTGAGCGTATTTTGCTGCATTTCTTCATAAACAAGTGCTTGTGGTAAAAAGGCGATACCTAGGTCGCTGAGAGTCGCTTGTTTAATCGCATTAAGATGATTGCTATGAAACCGCCCCTGTACAGGAAGTAATTGCTCTGTACCATCTATATATAGCGGCCATATACCATTCGCCGTATGATCAAACTTATAGACCAAACACTCATGACTCCGTAATTGTTCAGGGGTTTGAGGTGTACCGTGTCGCTCTAAATAGTCTGGTGTCGCACATATGACCCACTGGCTATCTATAAGACGTCTTGCAATGAGTGATGAGTCTTCAAGCTCTGCTGTCCTTATCGCCAGATCAAATCCTTCTTCTATCAAATCAACCAATCGATTGGTAATCTGTAAATCTACTGATATTTCTGGGTGTTGTTTACAGAATTCGGCAATGGATTCGCTCAATATTAGATTCGCAGAGACCGCTGGCATGGTTATACGTATGTTGCCTTTCATGTCCTCACCATAGCCTGTTACGGCATTTTCAGCTTCCTGAAAGGCAAATTTAGCGATTTTAGCTTTGTTATAAAGCGTCCTTCCTGCATCGGTTAAGCTTAACTTTCTGGTTGTCCTATAAAGCAGCTGTGCGTTTAAGCTCTCTTCTAATCTTGCAATGCGTTTACTTACCACTGAATTCGTTAATGACAGCTTTTCAGCGACCCGAGAAAATGACCCTTCATCAACCACTTGGACGAATAAAACCATATCGTCAGCTTTGCCCATACTTGTTCCCCAATTGGTGTAATACGTTTTGGATTATAGCAAAAAAAGAAAATAATATTATCCTTTGATGCAATATATCAATGTATTGACAAGGCGTAGAATATTTTAGGGAATTTTGAGCATTTGACCATTTAATCATTCTATTAATCATGTGACTGACAGAGATTGTTTTCGGCTTCGTCTGACCGACAGCATGAAGTTATAAAAACAAATGCTTAGATGAAGTGGTTCAAGGAAGATTACACGATAAAAAAAGGATTATGATTTTGAATCAAACAATATATGGACTGTTGGCATTACTGCCAATCGTTCTCTGTGGTATTTTTTTGATAGGCTTGCAATGGTCAGCCAAAAGGACCATGCCAATCGTTCTGGCGGTTACTGCCGCGCTTGCCCTCTTTGTATGGGATATGACGCTTAATCGCGTGTCTTCATCTATTATTCAGGGATTGGTCATTACGGTTTCAGTATTGTGGATCGTATTTGGCGCTATTTTCTTATTGAATACGTTGAAGCATACTGGTGCCATTGCTGTTATCCGTGCTGGGTTTACCAATGTATCGCCAGATAGGCGGGTGCAAGCCATTATTATTGCTTGGTGCTTTGGCTGCTTTCTTGAGGGGGCTGCTGGCTTTGGTACAGCGGCCGCTATTGCCGCGCCTTTACTCGTCGCGATAGGATTTCCAGCGCTGGGTGCTGTGTTGATGGGAATGATGATACAAAGTACGCCTGTGTCATTTGGGGCAGTCGGTACGCCTATCGTTATTGGAGTAAATAAGGGGTTAGATACAGTAGCCATTAGCGCCCAACTGGCACAACAAGGACTAGAGTGGGGCGATTTTTTACAACTGATTACCAGCCAAGTAGCCATTATGCACGGTGTTATTGGTACATTTATGCCACTTTTTATGGTGATGATGCTCACACGTTTCTTTGGTAAAAATAAAAGCTGGAGAGAAGGCTTCGCTATTTGGCCATTTGCTATTTTTGCGGGTTTGGCATTCACAGTCCCTTATACCCTAACAGGTATTTTTTTAGGGCCAGAGTTTCCATCATTGGTCGGTGGTTTGGTCAGTATCACTATCGTTGTTAATGCGGCAAAACGTGGATTTTTAGTACCAAAGACCACATGGGATTTTGAACCGAAAAAAAGCTGGCCAAGTGAATGGCTTGGTAAGCTAGTAGTTAGCAAAGAAGACATCACTCCTGCGTTGAGTGATAAAAAGATGTCCACGGTCATGGCGTGGTTTCCTTATTTGTTAGTTGCCCTTTTATTGGTGTGTTCTAGAGTATTAACAGGCTTTCAGTCTTTGCTGAACAGCGCGACAGTAGACCTAACCTCGATTTTAAGTGAGGCAGATATCAGTGCTAGCTTCAGTCCTTTATACTTACCAGGCGGCTTGTTATTAATTAGCGCCTTGGTTGCCGCGGCTTTTCAAACCAAAAGACCTGCCAGTGCACTAAATAGTGCCTTTAAAGAATCAGGCAAGACTGTACTAGGGGCTGGGTTTGTCCTTATTTTTACGATTCCAATGGTTAGGATTTTTATTAATTCAGGCGTAAACTTATCAGATGTGGCGAGTATGCCTGTCGCCAGTGCAGAGTTGTTTGCAGGTACTTTTGGTAGTGTTTTCCCTCTAATTAGTGCAACCATTGGAGCGTTAGGTGCTTTTATCGCGGGCTCTAATACCGTATCCAACATGATGTTCAGTCAATTCCAATACGAAGCCGCCATGAGCTTACATATTTCACCTTCTCTAATCATCGCGGCTCAAGCAGTTGGCGCCGCTGCTGGTAACATGATTGCAGTACATAATGTGGTGGCTGCATCGGCAACGGTGGGCCTACTCGGTATGGAGGGCGCCACACTTAGACGTACTATTTTACCTACTATCTATTATGTGTTGTTCTGCGGGATTATCGTCATGGCTGCCATTTACCTCTTTGGTTTTCAAGGGCCTTTAGCATTATGAGTGACACACAATCACTAAATAAAGAGCGTCATATGCCGTCATTAAATAGAGCTTCATCAAACCTTTTCTCATCAAGTATAGCGCATCAAGACACACTCCATCCTGAGCAAGTGTTAGACAAGCTAACCCATTTACTGGGAGCCGGCAATGTACAGGCTGATCCAGAAAAAAACGAACACTATAGAATGGGGTGGCGTTCTGGCGGCGGCAATGCTTTGGCTGTTTTGTTTCCGCAAACGCTGCTGGAGATTTGGCGTAGTCTAGAAATATGTGTGGAAGGCGATTGCATTATTATCATGCAAGCAGCAAAAACGGGACTGACTGAAGGCTCAACCCCGAGCGGTAATGACTACGATAGACCAGTGGTTGTGATCAATACCCTTGCAATGAACCAGTTGTATTTGGTGAATGACAACGAGCAAGTGATTAGCTTACCTGGCGCTACGTTGCACCAGTTGCAAAGTCAGCTTAAAGCCGTAAATAGAGCGCCTCACTCGGTCATCGGTTCATCGACGTTAGGTGCATCTATCATTGGCGGTGTTTCTAATAATTCAGGTGGGGCACTGGTTAAAAGAGGTCCTGCTTATACTGAGCTGGCATTGTTTGCCCAAATAGACAAGCAAGGTCAGCTAGTGCTGGTTAACCACCTAGACGTAGAGTTAGGAGATACCCCAGAAGAAATACTCACTAACTTGCAAACAGGTAATTTTGATAAAAGAGCATTACCTGACACTGGCAAGCTCGCATCTGACAAAGAGTACATCGCTAGAGTAAAAGATGTTGATGCAAGCACACCAAGCCGCTTTAATGCGGATAAGCGAAGACTGTATGAAGCAAGCGGCTGCGCTGGCAAGCTTGCCGTGTTTGCAGTACGTCTTGATACCTATCCAACGGCTGTAAAAGAGAAAACCTTTTATATAGGTACCAACAGTGTGAGTGAGCTTGCACAGCTCAGAAGGCAAATATTATCAAGCTTCGATAATATTCCTGAAGTGGGTGAGTACATGCATCGTGATATATTCGATGTATCCGCTAAATACGGAAAAGACACGTTCCTGAGTATTAAGCATCTCGGTACCAATGCCTTACCTAGACTGTTTTCTATCAAAGGTGCTATGGATGCAAAATTCCATAAATGGCCATGGATGCCAAAGCATTTCACTGACAAAGTCATGCAGTTCGTCGCCAATATATTTCCAAAGCATTTACCGAAGCGAATGCTAGAGTACCGCGACCAATATGAGCATCATCTCATCTTAAAAATGAGTGATGATGGCATAGCTGAAGCACAGGATTTTCTGAAGGTGTTTTTCGACGCTTCAAATACGGGTAACTATTTTGAATGTAGTCAAGAAGAATCAGAAAGTGCCTTTTTACATCGCTTTGCCGCTGCAGGTGCTGCATTACGTTATGAAGTCATACATGAAAAAGACGTCGGCGATATATTGGCATTGGATATTGCTATACCACGTAACGAATTAGAATGGCTGGAAACCCTACCTGAAGAAATTGAACAGCATTTGGAGAAGAAACTCTATTATGGACACTTCTTTTGTTATGTATTTCATCAAGACTATATTCTGAAGAAGGGTAGTGATGCACATCTTGTTAAAAAAATGATGTTAGAGCTACTGAGCGCACGAGGAGCCAAATATCCTGCTGAGCATAATGTAGGGCATCTATACGAAGCAGAACCTGATTTGCAGAACTTTTATAAGAGCTTAGACCCAACCAATACCTTTAATCCAGGTATTGGTAAAATGTCGAAAACCAAACTTAATTGCTCGTGTTGTTTATAACTGAACTCTATAACTGATATTTAAAACTGGCCATGGGCTGATTATTTATCAGTAGCTAAGTAGCTAAGTAGCTAAGTAGCTGAATAGTTCAGTGTTTGTTTATTATAAATGTTCAATACACCCTCAAAAGCACTGCCGATTGGTAGTGCTTTTTTATTATTTCTCGGTAAATGCATCAGTGACCTCGAGTTCAGAAGCACATTTATTCAAAATGATTTTGTTATCTATTGTTAAATACCAGTCGATGCTATGTATAATGCAGCACTAGCATAGCTTTCACTCAGTATGGCTTTCACTCATATGCCTTTAATAAGAAGATTACATTATGTCAAACAAGCGTCCTTTATATATTCCTGTTGCTGGACCCGCTCTTTTAGAGACACCTTTATTGAATAAAGGTAGTGCTTTTTCATCAGAAGAACGTAGTAGCTTTAATTTAACTGGATTATTACCTCACAATATTGAAACGATTGAGGAGCAATCATTACGTGCTTATCATCAACTAAGCTCATTCACTGATGCGATGGATAAGCATATTTACTTGCGTAACATCCAAGATACCAATGAAACCTTGTTTCATCATCTAATTGAGCAGCATATCGAAGAAGTCATGCCGCTCATTTATACCCCAACCGTTGGTCAGGCGTGTGAAAAATTCTCGCAAATTTATCGTCGTAAACGGGGTTTGTTTATCTCATATCCTGAGCGTCACAAAATCGACGATATGCTACAAAATGCCACCAAACAAAACGTCAAAGTGATCGTTGTTACTGACGGTGAACGTATCTTGGGCCTAGGGGATCAGGGTATTGGCGGTATGGGTATTCCAATCGGTAAGTTGTCTTTATATACGGCTTGTGGTGGTATTAGCCCAGCTTATTGTCTACCTATTTTACTGGATGTCGGCACCAATAACCAACAGTTGCTTGATGATCCTATGTATATGGGCTGGAGAAATCCGCGTATCTCTGGCGATGAATATAATGAATTTGTGGACTTATTTATTCAAGCCGTTAAGCGTCGTTGGCCAGAAGTGTTATTGCAATTTGAAGATTTTGCTCAGGAAAACGCGACACCATTATTGAATAAATATCGTGATCAGCTATGCTGCTTTAATGATGATATTCAAGGGACTGCTGCGGTTTCAGTCGGCACTTTGATTGCAGCGTGTCTAAATAAAGGTCAAAAACTTAGCCAACAGAATATCGCGTTTTTAGGCGCAGGATCTGCTGGTTGTGGTATTGCTGAGCATATTATTCGCCAAATGCAGCGTGAAGGATTGACTGAAGAGCAAGCTCGTAGTCAAGTATTCATGGTCGATCGCTATGGCTTGCTAACAGATGGCATGACAGAACTGCAAAAATTCCAAGAACCGTTAGTACAAAAAGAATCAGCTATTGCAAGCTGGGATAAAAGTAAGAAGCTTGGTTTAGCGCAAGTGGTTAAACAAGCAAAAATCACCGTATTATTTGGTGTTAGCGGACAAAAAGGTCTGTTCACCCAAGAAGTGATCGAATCGCTATGTGCTAATACTGAGCACCCAATTGTACTACCACTTTCAAATCCAACGTCCCGTGTGGAGGCAACACCGCAAGAAGTCATGAATTGGAGTAAAGGTAAGGCCATTGTTGCGACGGGTAGTCCGTTTCCTCATACCACTTATAACGGTCAGTCTTTTGAGGTTTCTCAGTGTAATAACAGCTATATTTTCCCTGGTATTGGTCTGGGTGTTTTAGCAGCACGTGCGTCAGGTATCAGCGATAATATGCTAACGGCAGCAAGCCAAGCCCTTGCAGACATATCCATGGAATACGAAAAAGCACCTGGTGCCATCTTACCGCCGATCAAAGTTATCAGAGAGATCAGTGAAAAAATAGCGTATGCAGTGGCATTACAAGCGGCTCAAGACAAGCTAGCACTACCTATCACATCGGAAAATTTACAACGCCGATTAAAAGCGAACTTTTGGTTACCTGAATATCGTAACTATCGCCGTACTTCTTTCTAAGTTAGAGATTAGATAGTTAGCTATTATCAATATTGCAAACACCATAAAAAATCACCTTAACTTGAAAAGTTAGGGTGATTTTTTTATCTATGCATTAATATAAAACTATAAGATCTGTATGGTCGCTTGTTTTGGTGGTGAGTTAGTCAACGCCTTGATAATTTCAGATATTTTAAAGGTATTCTAAGAGGTGTTAGTCGATACCTCTATCGTTAAGGTATGGAAGGTCAAGGTGTATTATCGACACGCAATAAAAAACCCTTGTAGCATAAGGCTTACAAGGGTTTAATCGGTATTACTCATATATTAATTGGTGCGCCCACCACGCAACGACTAACTTAGCATAACCCTTTATAATTAAGGGTTAAGGTTGTTAAGGATTTATTTTTAACAACAAATTTAACAACTTCTTAAGGTCTATTGATTTGCCATCC
>OJBZ01000068.1_pt1 | contig 69330 bp, 62 predicted proteins | sample 1591671 | NCBI WGS metagenome assembly OJBZ01 (sample SAMN05416850, study PRJEB24817) | seawater metagenome | isolation source: Sea water | place: Canada:Atlantic | collected 2013-07
CAGTAAAGATAACTTGGTCATCACGCAATACGCGGATAGGTTTGTTGCGATAGATTGTACCTTCGACCACCATACAACCAGCAGCAGCACCGAACTTACTAGAACGGAATACTTCACGAACGTCTGCAACACCAAGGATTTTCTCACGATGTTCAGGAGCAAGCATACCGCTCATTGCTGATTTTACATCATCGATCAAACCATAGATTACGCTATAGTAGCGAATATCCATGTTAGCAGTGTCTGCTTTACGGCGTGCGGTAGCATCTGCACGAACGTTAAAGCCTAACAGTACTGCTTCACTAGATTCGGCAAGGGTTACGTCAGACTCAGAGATAGGACCAACGCCTGAACTGATCACTCTGACTTTTACTTCGTCAGTGGACAATTCATTTAAGGCGGCTAGTAGTGCCTCAAGTGAACCACGTACGTCTGTTTTTAGTACGATATTCAAGAATGACACATCGCCTTGGCCCATCTGGTCAAACATGCTTTCTAAACGCATCGCATTTTGACGCTCAAGTTGACGCTCACGCTCACGGTTGGTTCTAAAGTCCGCAACTTCACGAGCTTTTTTCTCATCCGTTACAACTAGGAACTCACTACCAGCAGCAGGTGTTTCAGGCAGACCTAAAATCTCTACAGGGATAGAAGGACCAGCTGACTTGATACGTTGGCCATGCTCATCGGTTAATGCACGAACTTTACCATAGTGCTCACCAGCTAGAACCAAGTCGCCTTGTTTTAATGTACCTTTTTTCACTAGGACACTAACAACAGGACCACGACCTTTTTCAAGTCTTGATTCAATAACCACACCCTGAGCAGCACCGTCTAATGGCGCTTCTAATTCCATTAGCTCAGCTTGTAAACTAATGAATTCTAGTAGGTCTTCGATACCTTCACCAGTTTTGGCTGAGATACGAGCCATTGGTGTATCGCCGCCCCATTCTTCTGAAACAACTTCTTTCGTCGTTAATTCATTAAGAACACGGTCAGGATCAGCACCCGGCTTATCCATTTTGTTGATAGCAACAATAATCGGCGTACCAGCTGCACGTGCATGATCAATTGCTTCTGCTGTTTGTGGCATCATGCCATCGTCAGCTGCAACCACCAATACGACGATATCAGTCGCTTGAGCACCACGTGAACGCATTGCGCTAAACGCTGCGTGACCTGGGGTATCAAGGAAAGTAATAACACCGCGATCAGTTTTTACATGGTAAGCACCGATATGCTGTGTAATGCCGCCCGCTTCACCATTCGCAACTTTCGTTTCACGAATTTTATCTAATAGTGAAGTCTTACCATGATCGACGTGACCCATAATAGTCACTACTGGTGGACGAGTCTGGATGTTACTACTACGCTCATCAACTGCATACTGTAAGTCGTCTTCGACTTTAGTATCACTAACTGGTACTGGGTTGTGGCCCATTTCTTCAACAAGCAAGCTTGCGGTTGCTTGATCAATCGTATCTGACTCACGAGCCATTTCACCCATTTTCATAAGTAATTTGGTGACTTCACGAGCTTTAACTGCCATACGCTGAGCAAGATCGGCAACTGAAATTTGCTCACTAATCTCGACATCATAGACGATTTTTTCAACAGGTTTTTCAAACTTATGCTGTGATGCTTGAGTTGAACGCAAACCGTTTTTGCGGTTTTTGATTTCGCGCTCATCTTGGTTTTTACGACGACGACCACGGGTACCAGTACTGTTCGAACCGCGTTTGATTTCGCGACGCTCTTTTTCAAAAGACTCTTCTAGTGCATCACCGACCAAACCTTCAGCCAATGGCTCATCTTTACGTACTTCAGTAACAGGCTCACGATCTGTATATTTACCAGCCATTTTACGCATTTGCTCAAGTGTACGCTTTTGCGCTTCTTCAGCTTGTGTGCGGCGGGTTTCTAATTCGATTTCACGCAGACGCGCTTCTTCTTTCTCACGAGTCTCGCGAGCTTTACGTTCAGCAGCAGTTTCAACTTTAGGCTTGGTTGCAGCAACTTTCTTCTTCGGCTGCTCTTTAGGCTTAACTTCAGCCGTCGCTTTACCGCCTTTTTTGACGACAACTGATGTAGAGATATCATCGTTTTTGTCGTCTGATTTTTTGCTAGAGCCTAAGCTTGCGCGCATTGCTGCTAGCGTTGCTGCTTGACGCTCTTCCGCTTTTTTCTTAGTAGCGGCACGTTCTTCAGCTTCTTTTGCTGCACGTTCTTGAGACTCAATTAGAGCCTGCTCACGAGCGGCTAACTCTTCAGCCATTTTTTCTGGATCAGGCTTTTCGAATACTTTCTTTTTACGCACTTCTACATTGACGCTCTTAGATTTACCAGAAGAGCCGGTCACACGTGCAGTACTGGTCGTCTTAGATTTAAGACTAATACGACGCTTTTCTTGTTGACCATGACTTTGCTTTAAATACGTCACCAGCTTTTCTTGCTCAAGCTCGGTGACTAGGTCATCCTCTGCGCGAGCAGGCAGGCCAGCATCTACTAATTGCTGCTTTACAGCATCTGTAGTTTTGCCTACCATTTCTGCCAGTTCTTTGACGGTCTTATCTGCCATTTATTATCACCTACTGTCTATTATTTGCTATATGTTCAATTCAGTTGTTGGCTACAAATGATTGGGTTAAGGCCGATACTTATAAATAAATATCAGCGCTTTATTCTCAATAGCATATCACCAAAAGACAGCGATATGCAGTTACCGCTTATTCATCGAACCAAGATTCCCGAGCTTTCATGATGAGTTTTCCTGCAGTTTCAGAGTCTAATCCTTCGATATCTTCTAGATCGAAGACGGCTTGTTCTGCCAAGTCATCAACAGTAATGATGTCTTTTTGCGCCATTTTATAAGCCCAACTGACTGTCATACCTTCAAGCTCTTGAAGCTCTTGACTTGGCTCTTTCATGTTCTGTTGTTTGACCAGTTCATCAGCGATGACGACTTCTTTAGCACGCTCTTGGATCATATCAATCGCTTCATCGTCTAGACCTTCGATATCATAGAAAGTCTCAACTGGTACATAGGCAACTTCTTCGATACTAGTAAAACCAATATCAACCAATGCCTGTGCCAAATCTTTATCTACTTCTAGGCGCTCATAGAATAATTCAATAAACGCTTTTGATTCGTTTTGTTGACGTTGCTGATACTCTTCTTCAAGCATCATATTAAGCTTATAGCCCGTTAATTCAGACGCTAAACGTACGTTTTGACCTTGTGAGCCAATAGCACGCGCTAACTGATCATTTGTGCTAAAGATAATGTCTGCTGTTTGAGTATCTTCATCCAAAATGATACTACTTACATCAGCAGGCTCTAGAGAGCTGATGATGAACTGAGCAGGATCATCTGACCATACCACTACATCAATACGCTCACCGTCTAGCTCTTGCTGTACTGCTTGGATACGTGTACCACGCATACCAATACAAGCACCAACTGGATCGATACGGTGATCGTTGGTCTTCACGGCTATTTTAGCACGAGTACCTGGCAGGCGAGCGACGTTACGAATTTCGATAATTTGTTCTGCAATCTCAGGCACTTCTTTTTGCATCAATGCTGATAGCATTTCAGGATGCGTGCGAGATAACAGTAACTGTGCACCGCGGTTTTCACGGTTCACATGGTACAAGATAGCGTTGATACGCGACTTTGCACGGAGTTGTTCACGTGGCAACATTTGATCACGTGACAAATAACCTTCAGCATTGTCACCCAAATCGATGATATAGCCATCACGAGTCTGTTTTTTGACTTCGCCATACATCATCTCACCAACACGTGGTTCGAAAGCGTCTGCAACTAGTGCACGCTCAGCTTCACGAATCTTTTGGATGATGACTTGTTTGGCTTGAGTAGCAGCAATACGACCAAATTCGATTGATTCAATTTGCTCTTCTTTAATATCACCAATTGACCATTCTTCTTGATCAAGATCGGTGATAGCAAGCTGACAAGCTGGCATTTCATGGTCTTCATCTGCAACCACTGTCCAGTAACGATAAGTATCGTAATCGCCAGTTGCACGGTCGATCGCTACCCGTACAGCCACTTCTGGCTGCTCGGTATATACTTTCTTCTTAGTCGATACCACCAAAGCGTCTTCAATTGCTTCAAAGATATCTTCAGGATTTAAGCCCTTTTCATTACTGACAGTTTCTACTACCGTTAAGATTTCACGACTCATGCTATACCTGTCCTATCATTTTTTAATTGACTTAAATTTTATAATTTGGGTGCTGCTATTATATAGTTGCTATAAGCCACATAAGCTATTGGAAGATAAAACTGTCTACCTATAAACAGTTACCCTAGTACGAATCTAGGCATCTTCATAAATCAAATTGGCTTTATCAATATTACTTAGTGCAATCTCAAACTGCTCGCCATCACTTGACGTCAGTTTTAAAGAGTTTTCATCAATACTATCTAAAGTACCTGTGGCTTTACGACGTTTTTGATCGCCTGTACCGATAGCTTGAATCAGACGCAAGCTAACAGTTTGACCAACATACGCATGCATTTGCTCATCTGAGAAAAACGCACGATCAAAACCAGGTGAAGATACTTCTAAAATGTACTCACCAGCGATAGGATCATGAACTTCTAAGATACCGCTTACTTGATGGTTTACTGCCGCGCAGTCTTCAATCGTTACTTGTTTATCTTGGGCTTGCTCTTCTGGCAATGCTTCAATATAGATACGTAGTAAAGAGCGACGACCTTGTGGCGCAAACTCGATACCCCATAATGACACATCACAAGCGGCCACGGCAGGGGCAATAATATTAGTCAGTTCTGCAACTTTAGTCGAAAGCTTCATAATCTCTTTGTATTTTCCTATTCACTTATCTATCGTACTTAGTAAACCGTATTAAAGATGAACTCTTATCTATATATAGCAATCTTATAATGATAAGAATTACGGTCAGTATATAATTTTAAATCACAAATATATGATACATATTGTGCATTTATATAGGGACGAGCGTAAAAAACATCAAGCTCGGCCAGACAATGCTTTTATTATTTATAAAGCACTACTATCGATAAAAGTATGAGGAATAAAAGATAGTGTTGCTTAAGAAGCATCGTGCCGGTAGCGGCCGATGATGACCAGTGACGAGTAATATCGTACTCTATAGACTTAGAGCTTAGCATAAGTAGGATAGATACCGCGATAACACTGACCTTCAGATACAAAAAAACCCACAAACATAATGGTGGGCTAATCGGTACTGACAAATTTAGTGTACAAAACATCAGTATAAAAAGTGGTAGCGGGGGCTGGATTTGAACCAACGACCTTCGGGTTATGAGCCCGACGAGCTACCAGACTGCTCCATCCCGCGTCCGATTAGTTTGTTTTGATTCTAAACTTAAGAATTGGTTGCGGGAGCAGGATTTGAACCTACGACCTTCGGGTTATGAGCCCGACGAGCTACCAGACTGCTCCACCCCGCATCAATCTAGAACGCATATTATAGGGAGGTTTCGTAGAAGTGTCAATACTTTTTTTAAATTAATTATAAATTAAGTATTATCTGCTAAAAATCCAACCTGACGCTATGCTGCGTCTGTAAAACTTGGTGCGATTGGGGGGACTTGAACCCCCACAGCTTTCGCCACCACCCCCTCAAGATGGCGTGTCTACCATTCCACCACAATCGCATTGTACTGCTCTGTTCCTATCATCCAGTCTATAATCAATGATGCTTAAGGTAGGCACCTATAGAACAGGAGTTGCGAAAACAGGAAAGCATTGTAAATCTAACCTACCAAAATAGCAAGCGCTGCCTACTTAAAAGAGGCTTACTCGGAATGTTGAGTCATTGGACGCGGCGTTTGCGGTGCTGAAACTGGCGCATCTAGACGAAACTGATCTTCTGCTTGCTTACGAGCATGAACAGCAAGCGTCATACTAGTAATAAAAAATATGACTGTTAGTACTGCCGTAGCACGTGTCAAGAAATTAGCAGTACCTGCTGCGCCAAACACGGTACCTGATGAACCGGCACCAAAAGAAGCTCCAGCATCTGCCCCTTTACCATGCTGTATCAGAATCAAGCCGATCATGGCAATGGCCACAATAATATGCAGGGCTAATATAAACGTAAACATGGTGGCCTCTTTTGCCGCGTAATGACGACTGATAACGAAAAATAAAACGTAAGGTTAATAGAATGACAATCGGCATGATCAAATGCCAAATCGACTATATAAATAAGGCGCATTGTACACGATTGCAAGGGCAGTGTTAAACCTACTTTTACCAACCGATAAAACTATACTCTCTATAAGCTATGATCTTGATATCTGAGCGTTATTTATTCATTTAAGCATTGGCTTGGTTAAAGGCATCGGCAATCGCTAGAAAGCTCTCTGCTTTTAACGAAGCACCGCCCACTAATGCACCATCAATCATAGCGTCAGAAGCAAAGCTATTGGCATTATCAGCATTAACACTACCGCCATACAGCACGGTAATCGTATCTGTTATATCAGCAAAGCTTGCAACCGTTTGCTTGATATACTGATGGGTTTTACTCACTTCTGCCACAGTAGGCACTTTACCTGTACCAATGGCCCATACAGGTTCGTAAGCGAAGAGCAGCTTTTTAGATAACGATGATGCTAAATCTGGCTGTTGAGTCAGTAAATCCTTAATAACCGAAAGTTGCTCATTGATAACATCGAGTGTTTGACCATTGTCATACTGCTCTTGCGTTTCGCCGATACAAAATACCACACCTAATTTCTGAGAAAACGCATGAGACAATTTGCTTATCAGGCAATCATGAGACTCTTTGTGATATTGGCGACGTTCAGAGTGGCCAAGTAGCGTCCAAGTGGCACCTGCATCTGCTACCTGTTGGGCTGAGCAGTCACCCGTATAGGCTCCTGTATTTGCACTATAAGTGCTAACGTCCTGTGCTGCACAAAGTATTGAGCTATCTGCTAGACGCGTACTCACTGTATTTAAATGAACACAACTGGGCGCTACCATTAATTTACAGCGGTTTTCTAATGTCTGCGAGTTGGCTTGTTCTTCAGTATTAACTTTAGTCAATAAGTCGTCCAATAGTGCATTGACAGCACTGTTAGTCGCAGGATTCTGTTTCCAATTGCCAATTACCCAAGCTTGCATACTTATTTACCTTGTCTCATATATTCATGCCAATTCGGCTAATATGCGCGTCAGTATAACAAATAATTCGTAAGTGCTATAGTAGCGTGCGACCATGAGCAGAATCACTTCTGCAAACTTATCTACAGACAATATATCGATAGACCGTTATTTTTACGAGCTAGTCGTGTAATGGTATATATAATTTTTTCAAACTAAAGTAAAGTTCTATACTACAGAGTTCATTAAATCAAATATTGTTGCTGGTTCTATATATAGATATACAGGTAGATAAGATAAACAAAGCAAGACAGTTATAGCGAGTTATCAACTAGAAACAACAAGTATATAGCGTGCAATACCAAGCAAGTCTACAGAATATTTTGTATCAAAGGAGAGGTTATAATGTCTATCGCAACCAGTAAGTACGGTGGTCTAGCGCAGCAACTGATTAGCGACGGTGTCGTTAGCGAAGCGAACATGAAGACGGCACAGATTGAGTCGCAGCAGCAGCAAATAGGACTGGTGCCTTATCTGGTAGACAACAAACTGGCTGATGCTTATCAACTTGCCCAAATGCTGTCCCAAGCTTTCGGTGACCCTCTATTTGATCTTGATGCATTAAACGTTGATGTTATTCCAAAAGACTTGGTTGATGAAAAAATCGTTCGTAAGTTTAATGCTTTACCACTCTTTAAACGAGGACAACGTCTATTTGTCGCACTAAGTGATCCCACACGCGTTGATGCTATTGATGCGATTGCCTTTAATTCTCGACTGTCGATAGAAACCATTGTTGTCGAAGAAAATAAGCTCAAAAAGCGTATTGAAAATATTTACGCGGATACGATGCAAAGTTTTGATAGCTTTTCTGATAATGATTTAAGCGTTGGTTTTGAAGATGGTGATGAAGATAAAGAGGATGGCGAAACTCAGCTGAGCGACGGCGTCGATGAAGCGCCTGTCGTAAAATTCGTCAATAAAATGCTAGTCGATGCCATTCGTATGGGTGCTTCTGATTTACATTTCGAGCCATATGAAAAGTCTTTCAGAGTACGATTTCGTGTCGATGGCGTCATGCAAAAAATGGCCAATCCACCGGTTCAACTTGCGAATAAAATTGCAGCACGCTTAAAGGTCATGTCTCAGATGGATATCTCAGAACGTCGGGTACCACAAGATGGGCGTATTAAACTAAAAATTTCTAAAAATAAAGCGATTGATTTCCGGGTAAACTCATTACCGACGTTATTCGGTGAAAAGCTTGTTTTGCGTATCCTTGACCCATCATCAGCCATGCTAGGTATTGATGCATTGGGGTATGAACCAGATCAGCAGGAAATGTTTTTAGAGGCATTACACAAACCACAAGGAATGTTGCTTATCACTGGTCCAACTGGTTCTGGTAAGACGGTATCACTTTACACTGGTATCAATATCTTAAATACTGGCGCAACCAATATCTCAACGGCTGAAGATCCAGTCGAAATTAACCTTGAAGGAATTAACCAAGTCAATGTCAATGCCAAAGTTGGTCTAACGTTTGCCAATGCGCTTAAGTCTTTTTTACGTCAAGATCCTGATATTGTCATGGTCGGTGAGATTCGTGACCTTGAGACTGCTGAGATCGCTATTAAAGCTGCGCAGACAGGTCATATGGTTCTTTCTACTTTGCATACTAACTCGGCACCTGAAACATTAACGCGTCTACGTAACATGGGTGTTGCCTCTTTTAACATTGCCACATCAGTCAACCTAGTTATTGCCCAACGATTGGCACGACGTCTCTGTAAGAACTGTAAAAAACCTATTAGCATACCGCGTCAGAGCTTATTAGAGATTGGTTTTACCGATACTGATCTAGATAACACTGATAATGTCATTTATGAACCAGTCGGCTGTAATGAATGCCGTGAAGGTTATAAAGGCCGTGTAGGTATCTATGAGGTGATGAAAGTCAGCCCTGATATTTCACGCATTATCATGGAAGATGGTAACGCAATAGATATCAAAGACGCTGCCATTAAAAACGGTTTTCGCGACTTGCGACGTTCTGGAATTTTAAAAGTATTGCAAGGTGTCACGAGTATTCAAGAAATGATGCGGGTAACTTCTGAATAATAAGTGAAATCATAAAATATATGCTATGTCTTAGCATCTTGACTTTCAGTTGCTAGAAAAGTTATAAACTAGCAATGTTCTTTATCGTATAACTTTAAAAATAAAACAGATAAACACTGGTTTTTTAAGCTAAAATAAAGTATGCCTGACTAATACTTCAAGTCTGGTATTTTGTTGTAGGTTTACAATATCTATATTGGACAATTTTGAGGGTAGTAATATGGCAAAAGCTAAGACCGATATGTTGTTAGATTTTGTTTACGACGGTGTGAATCGACGCGGACAGAAAGTTAAGGGCGAAACTACCAGTCGTAGTTTAGAACTGGCAAAAGCGACCCTACGCAAACAAGGTATCACAGTTAAAGGAATTAAGAAAAAACCAAAGCCACTTTATACCTTTAAAAAAGCCATTAAAGCCATTGATATTGCTATTTTTGCTCGGCAGTTGGCAACAATGATGAAAGCAGGTGTACCATTGACCCAGTCTTTTGAAATCGTCGCCGACTCCCTCGATAATCCGAGTATGAAAGACTTAGTATTGCAAATCAAAGCAGATATTGAGGCAGGTGGTACCTTTGCCTCTTCTTTGCGCAAACATCCTCGTTACTTTGATGATTTATTCTGCTCACTCGTCGAATCTGGTGAACAATCAGGTGCACTTGAAACGATGCTTGAACGAGTCGCTACTTACAAAGAAAAGAGTGAGCTTCTAAAAGCAAAAATCAAAAAGGCGATGAAGTACCCTATTGCTGTTATCGTAGTTGCTATCATTGTCACTATAATTTTGCTCGTAAAGGTAGTACCTGTATTCTCTGGATTATTTGAATCATTTGGCGCAGAGCTGCCTGCTTTTACTCAGATGGTAGTAGCGATGTCTGAATGGATGCAGGCATGGTGGTTTATTTTGATCATTGTCATTGGTGGATCAATTATCAGCTTTACTGAGGCTAAAAAGCGCTCTAAAAAGTTCCGTGACTTTTTGGATCGGGCTACGCTAAAGGCTCCGATATTTGGAAACATTGCTTATCAGGCAATTATTGCTCGTTTCGCTCGTACACTATCTACAACTTTTGCTGCTGGTGTGCCGCTTATCGATGCCTTAGATTCTACTGCTGGTGCGACCAATAATGTTGTTTTTTACAATGCTACCCAGCAAATTAAGAGTGATGTATCTACTGGTCAGCAATTACAGTTCTCTATACGATCTACCAACTTGTTCCCAAGTTTAGCTATTCAAATGGTCGGTATTGGCGAGGAATCTGGTAGCCTAGAAGAAATGCTAGATAAAGTCGCTGTCTACTACGAGAATGAAGTTGATAATGCGGTTGATGGTCTAACCAGCTTGATGGAACCACTCATTATGTCGGTATTGGGTGTATTAATTGGTGGCCTAGTCATTGCAATGTACTTGCCAATCTTCCAAATGGGCGCAGTAGTAGGATAATGATTTGATGCAATTTATACAGTTACTACAAGAGAATAGTACCCTAGCTTTATTCTTATTTGGCCTATTAGGTCTTTGCGTTGGCAGTTTTCTAAATGTCGTGATTCATCGCATACCATTGATGATGGTGTATGGGTGGAGACAAGAGTGTAGCCAGTTTATGTCTGAACAGGCAGATATGCCACGCGAGCATACGCTACCCATAGCAAATATTGTCGCTACTGACCAACCAATCACCCTAAGTCGCCCTGCCTCTCGCTGCCCCCATTGCGCACATAAAATTAAGTGGTATGAAAATATCCCTTTAATAAGTTGGCTATTACTACGCGGACGCTGTTCAAATTGCAAAGCGGCTATCGGTCTGCGTTATCCTCTCGTTGAACTAGTCACTGCCCTCCTGTCCGTATTAGTAATATATAAGTTTGGGGTAAATGCTACAGGTTTGTCCGCATTGGTTTTAGTATGGACACTGGTCGCTCTAACAGGTATCGACTTTGATACGCAGCTACTACCTGATCGCCTGACCTTTCCATTAGCAGGCTTAGGATTGGCGGTAAACTCACAAAGCTGGTTCGTCTCACCAACACAGTCAATATGGGGATTACTACTTGGGTTTTTATCGCTATGGATAGTAGTCAAGGTGTTTTATTTAATAACTAAAAAACATGGAATGGGTCAAGGGGATTTTAAACTACTAGCAGTATTAGGTGCTTGGCTCGGACCTATGATGTTACCTTTGATTATTCTACTATCGTCTTTACTTGGCTCTATCGTTGGATTGATCTTGATGAAAAAGCAGGGTGAAAGCCGACCTTTCGCTTTCGGACCTTATATCGCTATTGCAGGTATTGTTGCCCTATTATACGGCTCAGATATCGTCAGTTGGTATCTCGGTATGTATGTCTAACAACTGACAGAGTACACTAGATTATTGTAGTAAATTTTCGGCAGTGACTCATGAACGAAGCCTTAAAAGGCCAATTGTGAGTTTATAGCTGCATTCATTGTTCTATCTGTCAGATAAGCCATTATTATGTCAAAAAATACATCGCACTCTTATTCACACCAACCACAAACTACGCAACCAAAAAATAAGAAGCTTGTGGTTGGTTTGACGGGTGGTATCGGTAGTGGCAAATCTGCCGCTAGTGCTTGGTTTGCTGAGCAAGGCATCGATATTATTGATGCAGACGTGATCGCCCATGAGACTGTCGCTAAAGGTAGCGTCACTCTGCAGAAAATTCAGAAAAAATTTGGTGATTGGATACTGACGGATGATGGTGTCATGGATAGGGCTGCTGTACGTACACACGTATTTGCAAATCCTGAAGCGTTGATTGAGCTTGAAGCTATCACTCATCCAGCGATACGTGAGACAGCAAAAGCACAGCTAGATGCTAGTACTTCACCGTATATAATCTTATCTGCGCCCCTACTTATAGAGGCGGCAGAAGCAGGACTGGCTAATTTATGTCAACGTATTTTAGTCATGGATGCCACCGAAGACACACAGCTTGCGCGTGCCAGTCAGCGTGATGATCAAAGCATACAAAAAATTAAGGCCATTATGACCAATCAGCTGAGTCGTGAAGAGCGTAATCGTCATGCAGACAATGTCATACTCAATGAGAGCGACCTTGCCTCTCTATATCTACAGTTAGAACCCTTGCACCAAGAGTATCTTACGCTTGCCCAGCAGCTAAAGTTCGCTGGCGATTAACCTCATACAACGCCATGCCAGTAGCAACACTCACATTTAGGCTCTGTAGATTACCATGCTCGTTTCCTGACATTGGAATATAAACCAACTCATCACAGCTCTCCATTGTCAGGCGACGCATACCCTCTCCTTCTGAACCCATAACAATAGCGGTCTTGCCAGTTAGGTCAGCGGCATGTATTGGCTTAGCCTCTTCACTAAGTGCCGTACCAAATACGAAAACGCCTGCATTTTTGATTTGCGACAACGTGCGTGCTAAGTTCGTAACGCTGACGATCGGCATCATCTCTGCTGCGCCAACCGATACTTTAGCCACTGTTGGCGTCAGACTCGCTGCATGGTGTTTTGGACAAACCACTGCATCCACACCCATAGCCACTGCGGTACGTAAGCAAGCGCCAAAGTTATGTGCATCAGTAATTTGATCTAGTACCAATAATAAGCACTGTTCACGGCCAATAATAGTATCAAGCAAACCTTCATCTGCAAAACCTAACGGACGAGCATTGAGTACCACACCTTGATGCTGCGGACTGCCACATAACTGCGTTAGCTTGTCTTTTTGGGTTGGTTGAGTGCTAATGCCATTTGCTTCCGCTTCGGCCATGATAGCTTGTACATGACTGTCACTCTCACGCCCTTGCTGCACAAACAAACTAAGACCATCAAGAGGACGATGTTCAAGTAATGCATCAATGGCATGAATGCCGTAAAAATAAATTGGTTTTGCCATAATAGGCCTACTAAATATAAAGTGGATATCGCACTAGGCGACGGGATAAAAGAAGATAACGTAGATTTTACGTGTCATGACCCATTGATGATGAGAGAACAGTAAACCAAACGTCAAAAAAGAAATAAACAATACCAATCCGATATTGCTTATTTTCTCGAAACACTAATGTGTGATAGAACAGGCGCTAGAATGAAAGCTCAAGCGCCCTATTAATAATATCAGCCTTCTAAATGACAGACATATTGAACAATTTCTTCAGTACGTAGGTTAAAACCGCTATTGCCTTCAACGACAAATGACTGACCTGCACGGTAGTAGCTGAATTCATCATCACCATTGATCTTCACTTCACACTCACCACTGGTGATTTCGATACGCTCAGAGGTGTTGGTGCTAAAGTGGTAATGCTCAACCAAGTTGTCGCAAGGTAAGATAACGCCTAGCGTTTTATGGCGACCATCCTCAAACATAATGGTATGGCTTGAGCAGCGACCATCATAAGATACTGTCGCTTGGGCATTAACTGTTACGTTAGTAAATTGCGCCGCTGTCATAGTGGCTTCCTTATCAAATAATTATGGCAAAACTAAAAAATAAGTAACGGGTTAAAGTACCGACAGAGTTGCACTGGGCTTAAAATACGCGACCAGTACGCAAACACACCTGCTTTAGGCACCTTACCCCTCTATAGTAGATATCTGCGCGCTAAAGGTAGCCACAGGTTCTATGAAAACGATTTTGAATAATGATTGAGTGGCATATTTTTCACCACTATACGCCTACAATTTTACAAAATTATGACTCGTTATTAGGTTGCATCGCGCATCAAACTCATAAGAAGAGTTTATCATTATGTGAGATTATGCTACCACATTATATCTATAAAGTTTGTTAAAGCGACTAGGAAAATTCTATTTGATGGCAAGTATCCCATTCGCTCATTTAATATTTATTTGGTATTTTTCTAGGCGGATGCTAGGCCACTAACTTAGGTATTTTTTTATCATTATCAGTCAAAATACTTCTTCTCATACTATGCTTATCTTTGAATATCCAATGACCTTAATGATTAACATCATAGATATTATGTTGATGATTTATTGTCAGTTTTTAATAGTTTTATGGTAATCTCCCAATAATAAATTCTGTTATACCTCGTCTTAAAGTTTGTATTTACGCACATTTAACACCATACTATTTGCCTACAATATTTATCTAATTAGCAAGTTTAAATAGATATTTTCACTTCCTTATTTACCCTATTTATAGATGGCTTCCTAAGATTTATATGATGTCCATTGTCTGTCCTGAGAGGCGTTGATGCTAGTATCGTTAACTTTACATCAGTTTGCGTTGATTGCTCAGCATGAGCTGAGCGTGGCTGAAGGTTTTAATGTCATCACTGGTGAAACAGGTGCTGGCAAGTCGTTATTGCTAGATGCACTATCACTATGTGTCGGTGAGCGAGCAGACAGTGCGATGGTCAGGCATGGCGCTGCGCATGCGGATATTTACGCTCAATTCGATGTAGAGAATAATAGCGTCGTCGCTGAGTGGTTTACCAAAAATGAGAGACCGCTAGAAGAGCCTGAAGTACTTATTCGTCGACAATTAAGTAATACTGGCCGCTCAAAAGCATGGCTAAATGGTTCACCGGTTAGCTTAGCGGAGCTAAAGAGTTTAGGCACTTTATTGGTCAATATACATAGCCAACATGCTCAGCAAGCATTGCTCAAGCCACAATTTGTGGTGCAATGGCTTGATGAGATGGCACAGATAATACCGCTAGCCAACCAAACTGCCAGTAGCTATCAAGCCTATCAGCAGCTAAAACGTCGCGCGGATGACATCGCGAGCCGCGAAGCCCAGCGTCAAGATCGTATTCAGTTGTTGCAGAGTCAATTAGCAGATATTGCGCCGTTATTGGCTGTGGACTACGCAGAAGTTGAATCTGAACACGAAGAGCTTTCCAATATTGAAGCCTTAATGCAAGAGGCCAGTCATGGTCTGCATTTGCTCGACAATGATACCGATGAGCCAGACGTCATGACCTTGCTCGGACAAGCGATTAAACTCTGTGACAATCAAGTAAGCGTCAGTCAAACGTTTGAACAAGCTTCTGAACAGCTCCATCTAGCACAGCAGCAAATCACTGAGGTGACTGCCCTGCTATCAGATTACGCCGAACAGCAGCTACCTGATCCTGAACGTTTGCAAACATTAGACAACCTAATCAGCTTAGGACATCGTCTGTCACGTAAGCATAGCTTGCCAGCGAGTGATTTAATTGATGAAGCAAAGGGCTGGGAAGCGCAATTAGAGCAGCTAGAGAACGAGCCAAGCAGTGATGCAATGGCAGCGCAAATTGATCAGGCTTGGCAAGACTATCTGGCGATGGCTACACAGTTAAATCAAGAGCGCACAAAAGCTGCTCCGATGATTAGTAAACAACTCATCAAACAGCTACAACCACTTGCGCTACCTAATGCTCGCTGTGAATTTGTCTTTACCAAAAAAACCGAACCTAGTCAGTACAATGCACAAGGTTGTTTCGATATTGATTTATTATTTAGCGCCAATGTCGGTATGCCAATGCAGCCCCTACATAAAATTGCCTCAGGTGGTGAACTGTCACGTATGGCTCTCGTGATGCAGGTCTTACAAGCGACCAATGCTGATAACAACGCCGCCAAGCCTATGTTGGTATTTGATGAGGTCGACGTTGGTATCAGTGGCGGTACTGCGCAAGTGGTTGGCGAGCTACTACGCTCGCTTGGGCAAACACAGCAATTACTGGCCATTACACACCAAGCACAAGTCGCAGCGCAAGCGCATCAACATATCTTGGTACAAAAGCACCATCAAGAACAGACCGAAAGCGAGCTACTCATACTGACCGACAGTACACAAGTAGACGAGCTGGCGCGTATGTCTGGTGGCGTCATTATTACCGATGTCACGCGCGATCATGCCCGCAGCTTATTATCCGATGTTAAATAACGCTCTACCTGACCTATCTAACGTTGAATAATCATTCGTTTTCATCAAAACGGATGGTTATTTGAATCTATATGATCGTCAGCAGCAATTGGTGTGAATCTTGCTTTTCTATTGATTATCACCATATAGTGGTCTTTCACCCTTATTATTAGGTTGCGTTTGTTTCTATGTCTAAAACCAATTTGACCCATCATTTTTTGATTGCAGCACCAGAGCTGTCAGACCCAAGGTTTGAGCAGGCACTTATATATATTTGCCGTCATGACAAGCACGGTGCGCTAGGTCTGATGGTCAATCGTCCGCTTGAGCAATCTCGCGTAGGTAAGCTGCTAGAAGATTTAGACATTGAAGTGACCAATCCACAGGTGATGGAAGATGTGGCATTAGAAGGCGGCCCTATGTATCCTGAGGTCGGCTTTGTACTGCATACGGGTCAGCCAGAATGGGCGTCTTCTTTTGCTATTTCAGAGAACGTTTGCATCACGACTAGCCAAGATATTCTAAAGCGTATCGCTGCAGGACAAGGCGTTGGTCACTATCAGCTGTGTCTAGGTCATGCCAGCTGGGGTAAGAAACAGCTAGACCAAGAGCTCAGTAATGGTGATTGGCTAGTTTGCCCTGCTGATCTAAATTTATTATTTGATACACCGTTTGAAGAACGCTGGCAAATCGCAGCCGACAAAATCGGTGTCAACTTTGACTATCTTAGTAGTGACATAGGTCATGCGTGATCTCATACGCTCTACGAATTTAGATGAAGACATAAAGGACACCCATTACTATGGTAGATAGCACTTTTACAGCGAATAGCACAGACGCTATAGATAATGACATTGATATTGATACTCTCGATAAAGATAGTAATATCATTGCTGAAACTATTGAGCCGGAGGTAAAGCCACATCTTATCTTGGCGCTAGATTACGGTGTCAAAAAGATGGGCATGGCGCTCGGTAATACCATTACGCAGACGGCGCGTGCCTTTGACATTTTGGCAATGAATAACGGTCAGCCAGATTGGGACAATTTAATTGGTATCATCAAAGTCTGGGGCGTGGCGCAAGTCGTGGTCGGTCTACCGCTTAATATGGATGGCACTAGCTCCATGCTTTCAAAACGAGCGCACAAATTCGCTCGTCGTCTGGCCCATAGAGTGATGGAGCAACATTTGCCAGTGACCGTATCACTGTGTGATGAGCGGCTGACTTCCATCGAAGCAAGAGAAATCGCATGGGACAATGGTTGGATCAAAAACGAACGCGACCCAATCGATGATATCTCTGCTTGTATCCTAATGTCGACCTATTTTGCTGATCCTAATAGCAGTATCGCTATCGATGCAATCAAAGCAGAATAAAGCAGCCAAATAGGTAAAAGACACGTGTGCGGCTATAATGCCACTTCGATACATCGTACTTCTCAACGGATAAATGACTGATTACTATGACCACTGTCTCAGACCAACCTTCGCAACATAAGTCACAGCATGGTTTTGCTCCACTTGCTATTGCCCGTATTAAAGGCGCACAGCGTGCCAACCAAATAGCGATTTATCTCATTTATGCGGCTATTTTTGCATTTGTGGTTTTTGGCACGATTGCTAGTATCAAAGCCTTCCATGATAACCAGCTGCTTTATCAATTATTTTATAATTTGCCATATGCCCTAGTAGCCCTCACGATACCCATTACTATTTATGATGCGTTGGTCGTTTATCGTTATCGCTTAAATCAACCATCGATGATTGCCATGAGTATTGGTGTATCAACCCTTATATTGGTTGGTGGATTAATTTTTGCCGATACTGCATGGTTAGGGCTATCTTGTTGGTTGGGTGTGGCATTTTTATTTAAAGTAAGTTTTAAGCGGTTTTTTAACTTTTTAGTAGTAGCTGATGTGTCTGAAGTCGACGAAGAGACTGAGATTACTGAAGCGTAGACGATATACAAAGTACGCCGCGATAAGCACTTAAGCAAACTACTCATCCTACTTGTCCTTAAACCCACTTATTTAGCTTTACGATAATGACTATGACCACTTCGATACCAGACACGCCTATCCACCATCACTTAGATACTCAAGGGCTCATTTGTCCTGAGCCCGTCATGATGCTACACCGCGTCATTCGTAAAGCAGATGGCGGTGAAGTGATTGAAATATTGGCGACAGATCCTGCTACCACGCGCGACATTCCGAATTTCTGTCGTCACTTGGGTCATGAACTAGTAGGCCAAGAAACGCTGGCTGAAAACGTGAGCTTAGACGCTGATCCTAACGAAATCACCATCGATAGCGATGATGATACGCCTACAAACGTAACGCTATATCGCTATCTGGTTAAGAAAAAAATGGCATGATAGGTTTGGCATTATTTTAATAACTATCTGTCATCGCTCACTTAACCCCTACCTGAGTATTATCCTATGAGTCGTGATCGCGCCGTGCAACAACGACAGCCTAAAGCATTGGCGGTCGATGATGAGCCAGCTTACATGACTGAGTTTCGTCAAGCCATGCTGGCGCGCGGTCTAGCGACGCGTACTCGTAATGCTTATGTGCGAGACCTACGCTCTTGTGAGTTGACCAATCCTATCGCCCTGACACGCTGGCAGCCTGATGATGTGCTGCACTGTCTGTCACTCCTTGCTCAAGATGGCAAAACTCCACGTACCCAAGCACGCATGCTCTCAAGCTTGCGTCAGTTTTATCTATGGATGATTGCCAGTAATCTGCGTGAAGACAATCCTTGTGAACGTATCAAAAGCCCAAAGCTAGGTCGTCCGCTACCAAAGGACTTAGCTGAGGCTGACGTAGATAATCTACTTGCTGCACCTGATACCAGTACGGCACTTGGACTGCGTGACAAAGCCATGTTAGAAGTTTTATATGCCTGCGGTCTACGGGTGAGTGAGTTGATTAACCTCTCATTAGAGCAAGTGAATCTAAACTCTGGCTGGCTACAAATCACAGGTAAAGGCAATAAAACCCGACTGGTGCCACTAGGTGAATACGCCAGCGATGCACTAGAAGATTATCTGTCGCATGGGCGTGGCGATCTAATTGCCCATTTGAAATCTGGCAATTGCCAAGCGGTATTTTTGACGGCGCAAGGTGGCTATATGACGCGGCAGAACTTTTGGTATCTACTTAAGAAATACGCCAAAGTCGCCAGTATCGATAAAGAATTATCCCCGCATACGCTACGTCACGCATTTGCCACGCATTTGCTCAATCATGGTGCAGATTTAAGAAGTGTGCAGTTATTGCTAGGACATAGCGATTTGTCCACCACGCAAATCTATACTCATGTAGCAACGGCAAGATTGCAGAAATTACATGCGGAGCATCACCCACGTGGGTAGCCTTGCCATATGGGCAGCATTGAAATCTAATATTATTGATGATTGTAAAAGGAATATATCGTGTCGCAAGCTCAACCATCTACCTTATCAAATAGTCAAAACACTGCACTCAGAAACCTCACTATCATGGGTTATTTAGAGGGGATGTCTTTTCTATTGTTAATTGGTATCGCGATGCCACTCAAATATATGTTCGATATTCCAGAAGCGGTGAGCTATGTCGGTCCAGTGCATGGGGTATTATTCGTTGCCTATGTCATGGTGCTGGTCATTACGGCGAGCAGAATAAAAATGCCGCTTTGGGCACTACCTGCTGGCGTGCTTGGCTCGTTTTTACCATTTGGGCCATTTATATTTGATCATTTACTGAAGAAGAGTTTGGGGAAGTAGTTTCGAAAAAAATTCAATATCAGGAACGATGTATAGCTGAATCCGGCTAACGATAATGCCACTCTATTTGCCTGCTGTATCTATCACTATTCTAGGATTACGTGCCTGTATCTCGCGATAAAAACGTGGTTTGTCTTTTGGTGAGATTAGTATTTCTTTATCTTTATATAGTATTTTAATCCTATCCAATGATAGTGCTGGCGCAGAACTCATGCTTTGTGTTGGCATAATATAGGTGATATCTGTAAGCTCAATTTTTTGAACAGAGAACCCACTATCTACTTGTAGTTGGTCATTCGTTAATGTGTACTCAGTACCGAAAAAAGGGATGAGCATTAGTGCTGCAAAAGGTATGAGAATAACCGTCGTTAATATAGTTTGTATGAGGGATTTGTGAGCATCTCGCTGCCACTGCCATAATGGAGCAGACACAGTAAATAAACTCAAACCCCAAAGTAACAGTGCAAGCCAGAAGTCTACTTTAGATACGAATATAATGACTGGCATAAATAATACTTAGCGACTATTAGGTTAAATTCGATTCTATATTAAGCGATACTTCTTATCTAATATCTCTAGCATTTTTTCTTAAAAATTTTTGCAATACAGCAGAATGCAGTTCTAGAAATAGATAGCTGCAAACCTACCCTTTTCTCGTTACAATACCCTTATTAAAGTGCGTCATGATATACATGCTGCCTAAATGGGCTGCGTACTACCTTTTACCTATCTATTATCCGAGAATCCCATGAGCCATAGACCACCTGCTGACCTATTAAAAAATGCCGAACACTGGCGCGAAGATATCAATTTTCGCCAAGAAGTGCTGGGTAAGCCGTTTGATTTTGCGACCACGTGGGGCATTTTTTCACCGCAAAAGCTCGATGACGGTAGCTTGATGCTGCTTGATTATGTGGATTTTGAGCAAGATGATGATTCGATCGATTTGGGCTGTGGTTATGGTGTACTTGGTATGACGGCAGCACGTGAATGTCCAAATGGTCAGCATACGCTGATTGATAAAGACTTTATGGCGGTAGAATACGCACGCCGTAACTGTGAGAAAAATGGTCTAAACAATGTCGATGTACATTTATCAAATGGCTTTAATCATGTGGCAAAAGACAAAGACTTTAGCCTTGTGATGTCAAACTTGCCAGCCAAAGTCGGTAAAGAGCAGCATTATTTATACTTCCTTGATGCCTATGCGCGCATGCGTAAAGGTGGACGTTTTTATGTCGTCACCATCAACGGTCTGCGCCAATTTGTGAAACGCTCGTTTACCGAAGTGTTTGGCAATAGCGACAAAATCAAACAAGGTAAAACCTATACGATTACGATGGCGACCAAAGACTAGTTTTAGCTTTGCCTGATTGAGTTTCAGTTGTTCAAATTGAAATCGACATAAAAAAGCACGCTAAATCAGATTTAGCGTGCTTTTTATTTGGTAGGATCAACTGTCTTTTTACATCTGGCGCTTTATCAAATATCCGCCTAATAACGCGCTGCCGATAATCGGTAATAGCACCATAAGCATCGGTGAAAAGCCTGTCGCTAGCGATACAAAACCAACTAAGTCTTGAATATAGCTAAATAGTAGACCAAACAACAACGCCACGACGATACGCAAGCCTAAGCTGTGCGTCCGTAGCGAGCCAAAGACAAATGAGCAAGCGACAATCACTAGCGACAATATCGATAATGGCGATAGTAGCTTTTGCCAAAATGCCACTTCATGATCTAAAGAGCGATTGCCCTGTTGGCGCATAAAAGTACGATGCTCATAGAGTTGCGTCAATGACAAATCTTCTGCCTTACGCGTCAGTAGATACACAGACTCTGGGGCAAAGGGTAAGCTTAACGTATCTGATGGTGAAATAGCTTGGCTACTCTCAAAGCCCTGATTGATAGAGAGCTTAACCATATCGTTTAACTGCCACTCGTAACGATACTGCTCACTTGGCTTTTCACTGTTCACATCAATTGGTTCACGGCCAGTATACTTTCCACCTTCAGCATGGACAGCGGTTTGCAAATTACCGTTGTTATCCAAATGCCAGCGTTTCACCTCACCAATATTACCCGCGACATCAGCATAATCGATATATAAAATGTCGCTACCATCAGGTGTGGCACTGCCATCTTCTGCGGTTTCGAATCGTGGCTGTATCGTCCAGTAGCCGCGTACTGATGTGACCAGTGAGGTGCTGTCTTCATCATTAATCTGTTTCGCTAATTGGTTAGAAGACGGTAGGACGAACTGATTGATAGCCAATGCCAATAGTACAAATATCAAAGCGGGCTGTAATACCCAGCCGACGATACGATAAATACTGACCCCAGCTGCGCGCATGACTACCAGCTCGCTTTTATTGGCCAGTAAGCCTAATCCTATGACAGCACCCAATAGTGCACCCGTTGGGATAAATTGTTCTAAAAAATATGGCGAACGATAAAAGATATATTTGAGCGCCTCACCCATAGTGTAGTTATCGTCTAACGAATCAAGCTCTGATAAGTAAGAGAAAATCAGCTGTAATGCCCACAAACCAATGACGGCAGCGATAATAGCCAACAGAGCATTAAGTTTGACATAACGGCTAAGGACTTTTAGATTGGCAGGTTTTTTGGCCAATGGAACAGACTTGGCTGACTTAGCAAATAAAGAGCGCATTAAGACTGCCCTCCTTGTGAGCTGTTGTTCTGATTATCGATGTCGCTAACTGAGTCAGTTGCGGCAGCGGCTAGCCTATTTTCTTGTTTGCGAAAGCGCAATCGATGTTGCACGCGGCTACCCCAATTCATATAAAGCGCCAATGCCATAAATCCTAAGATGAGCCATGCATAGGCCCATACGCTGATGCTGTCTTTGCTCACCGCGTTTTTGAGCGAGATGATACCTAATGCACAGCTGACAAATAATAAGATAGAAGGAAACAATCGCAGCCAACGTCCTTGACGCGGACGCACTTGCGCCAGTGGCACAGCCAACATAGGCGCGATAATCATCAGCCATGGTAGCGCCAAACGATAGCCAAGCTCACCTTGTGCAGCACGCATTGCACTGTTAGTGCCTGATGGTGAGCTACTCGTAGCGGCTTGCCACAATGGTCCAATCTTTTGCGTTTCAATATTGTCTTCGGTGATAACTTCCTGTGAAGACTCAGTCAAGGTAATGCGATAACGATCAAACGCGACTTGATTATATTTCAGACTGCCTGCGCCGACTTCGTAACGACGTCCTTGAAACAGATCCAACTGGGTCACGCCGCTATTGCCGGTATCCACTTGCTCAGCACGCTTAGCCAGCGTGATAGTGTCTTTGCTAATGTCTTTTGCACCACTATTTATAATATCTTTTGGGATATCAGAGATGCCAATCTGTTCGGCTGTTGCACTGTCAATCGTGTTATTCATATCAGTGGCATTAGCATCGACACTTTCAGCAGCACTACCTTTTTTCGCAGGTTCAGATTGGATTAATATCACATCTTGCAATTTTTTCTTATCATCGCTGAGACTACCTACATATAAATGATAATTGCCGCTACTGATAAACTCGTTCGGACGAATCAAATCAAATGCACTGGTCAATGCTTGCTGTTGCCAGACAGCCTCAGACGAGCGGACACCCCAAGGCTTACCAACGACAGATAGCGCCGCTTCACCAACGAACAATGCCAATATTAATGGTGTCATCAACCGAGCAAGCTTACCTCGAGACACGCCACTAGCATTGATCACTGCCATTTCTTGATCGACATACAAGCGACCAAATACCAGCATCAAAGCGATAAAGAATGCTAACGGTAAAATGAGCTCTAAAAAGTACGGTAGGTTATACCCAATGATAGTAAACAGTAGGCTGACGTCCAAACGACCTTCAGCAGCGATGCCAAAATAGCGTATCAAACGACCGCCGAGCATCATCACTACCAAAAACCCCAACACTAAGGCAGTGGTAGAGGCAACTTGTTGTGTCATGTAGCGGCGTAATATCACAATGGGTACTCTTAAACGGTTGGTATGCGCGCGATTGATGATGAGCTTATTGAATATTTAGGACGTACGACGACATATCATCACCATGATATGGGTCATCTAAATACTCAAATAACGATAAACGTCACTAAGCGACTGGTTAGTCATACTCAATAAACACAAGCGACAGATATAACCGCTAATGCTAGCATGTTTTGCTCAAAAATGGCTGTGAAATGTGTTTGAAAACATTACCTACAACTTGCTGAGAGCGCATTATTGACAGTAAGTAACAAATATAGCAAATATTGGATAAATAATTGATAAAACCTCAAATTACATTGAATTGATAGTATTTATGGCGTTAAGTTTTTGCTTTATTTATTTTGGAAAGGTTTGTTTGTCATTCGTATCATCGAACATTTATCTCTGTTATTAATTGCTAGACTGACTGATAGAAAAATATACTTATATCGTCAAACGGAGAATAATACTAATGAATAAAACGACCTCTACACCTTCTACCCTACTTGAGCTCGCTGGCGGCACTTTTGATGCGCTTGACTGGTCAAATTGTGCGCTCGTTCTTATCGACTATCAGAATGAATATGTCGATGGCGCTATGCCATTAGGGGACGCTGGGGCAAAAGCTATCGCCAATGCGCGCCTACTACTCGATAAAGCGCGTCAGCAAGATCTACCTATATTCCACATTACCCATCACGGTGCAGAGAATGGCAATGTCTTTGATCCTTTATCAGCTAACGTTGAGATAGTCGAACAGTTGCAGCCGCAAGATGGCGAAACAGTGATTGCCAAAAAGCATCCGAATGCCTTTCATGATACGCAATTACAATCACTGATTTCAGCAGCAGAAAAGAAGCAGATTATTTTTGCGGGTTTTATGAGTCATATGTGCGTCAGCTCAAGCGTCCGCGCCGCATTTGATTTAGGTTTTGATAGTTTCGTCTGTCACGATGCCTGTGCCACGCGCGACCTACCGAGTGCTACTAGAAAGCCGATAAGCGCTGAAATCATACATGATACTGCCATGGCCGCACTACAAGACAGATTTGCCGCGATGGTAACGACCGATGAATTGGTCAATGGCTAGTATATTGGTATCATCGAAAAATGATAATGTAACTGCTAAACCATAGCGTAAGTTAGCGCAGTATAATAATTCAAACGTATTACCTAAGGCTTGCTAACTGCGCTCGATTATCGCAATATGCTACACTACTGTGATTGCTTGATAGACCAAATAATCTAATAATCTAATAATCTAATAATCTGACAGGTATAAGCAGTCATACAAATCCTGCAATTTTCATAACTCTAATAAGGATAACTATATGAATATCAAATTATCTCAGCATTTACCAAAGACCCATACGCAGAAAATCCTGAAAAAAGAAGCCAAAAGTAAAGACGATGCTTGTCTGGTTGTATTGGTCGATGACAAGAAAAATATTCTGGCTGAATCTGTACTGACCGAATATACCACTCGTATTGAGCAGCTGATTGAAGTATCACATTTCAAGGGCACTACCTGTGAGACTGTTGCTGACTACGCATTAGCAGGTGATAAAAAAACCACTAAGCAAAACCCTGTTCAACTGCTGTTGGTCGGTGTAGGTAACACTGATAAGTTCAACAACACCGTACTGCAAAAAATCGCCAATACTATTTATAGCAGCACACAAAAGCGTGTGTCTTCTATCACTGTCGCATTGGGTGATGCACTAGAAGAAAATCACTTTGGTCAATTTGCCCTTAATCTACTAGCAGCAAGCTACCGCTTTGATAAATATAAATCTGAGCAAGCGAGTCCTGTATTGACTGATGTTTATCTGTTAGCTGATGAGTCACTACAGCCTGCACTTGCCTTTGCTCAGTCAGTATTTGCTGGTCAGAGCCTCACTCGTGATGTGGCCAATGAGCCTGGTAATATCTGCTTCCCAGCTTATATGGCTGAACAAGCTCAAGAGCTTGCGAAAACGTATCCTGACCTATTAACCGTGAAAGTACTAGGTGAAGACGAGATGTCAGCGCTAGGTATGCATTGCTTCTTGGCCGTTGCACAAGGCTCTACCAAAGAAGGTAAGCTGGTACTCATGGAATACCGTGGCAAATCAGAATTTAGTTCAGATGCAGGCACTACCGAGCAAACCACTAGTAACGCAAAAGTGAGTGGTTTAAAAGCATTGGCGGATAAACTACCAACCAAAAAGTCAGCTAAAAATGCAAGCAAAAATAGCAATGACAATGCACCAGCGGCCAATGACGACGCACCTATCGTATTAGTTGGTAAAGGCGTAACCTTTGATTCAGGCGGTATTTCAATCAAGCCAGGTGCGGCGATGGACGAGATGAAGTTTGACATGGGTGGTTCGGCGTCAGTACTTGGTACAATAAAAGCCTTATGTGAAGCACGTCTACCAATCAACGTCGTTGGTGCGCTAGCCTGTGCTGAAAACATGCCATCAGGTGATGCCACGCGTCCAGGCGATATCGTTAAAGCGATGAATGGTAAATCAGTTGAAATCTTGAACACTGATGCTGAAGGTCGCTTGGTACTAGCAGATACCTTGTGCTACGTGCAGCGTTATCAGCCAAAAGCCATCATCGATGTTGCCACTTTGACTGGCGCTTGTGTGGTTGCGCTAGGCCATGTTCGTTCAGCCGTATTTAGTAATGATGAAGACGTCCTGTTTGATTTAGAAAATGCCAGCAACCTATCAGGCGATCTTATCTGGCATATGCCTTTAGATGACGAATATCAAGCTCAGCTTGACTCACCAATCGCCGATATGCAAAACATTGGTGGTAAAGGTGCTGGTGCGGTAACTGCGGCCTGCTTCTTATCGCGTTTCATTGAAGAAGGTCAAGCATGGGCGCATTTAGACATCGCTGGTACTGCATGGAACTCAGGTAAAGACAAAGCAGCCACTGGACGTCCTGTGCCACTGTTTATGCAATATTTAAAAAACAGCGCAGAGATGGCTTAATCCATTTATGAAAATTAGTTTTTATGTATTAAGTGAGAGTAAGGCCCAAGATTTCTTGGGCTTTATTTGTCAGCTGACTCAGACGGCGCTTAACAAAAGCGCTCAGTCTTTGCTGATTTTAATTGAAGATGAGACATTACTATCAAATCTAGATACGGCACTTTGGTCACAGGACTCCACGAGTTTTATACCACATCAATGTCTTTCTGATAATGACCATAAAAGTACTGATGTTGATAGTAATATTGCTACTCATAAATTATTAGCACCTGTACTGCTAGGCAATCATATGCCAGCAGATTTTAATGGTATCGTGCTCAATACGACGACACGTCCCGTCAACGATTTTATGGCTGCTACTAACAATTCAAAACCCTCTCGAGTCCTTGAGCTGATCCGACCTGATGCTACAAGTACACAAGAAGGTCGCAATAAATATAAAGCTTACCAGCAATTAGGTTACGATCTGACCCACTTTAAGGTATAGCTCTGCCGTTTCTTTTCCCTTCATCTCTTACAGCGAAATCTCTTCCTACCTTATGTATCACTACCTATATTGCTGATTTTACTCTCCTATAAATGAGGTATTCTGAGTAGCTAGCCCTTGCCTATAAGTGCTACATTCTTTTTTATACTAGTTCTATAACTCTACTATCCCTCTGTTTGCACGCAACAGCTACTGCTATGAGCGGTATGCGAATATGTCAAAAAATGCTACCATCCTTCGATAAATTTTCTGTTGTGACAATTCACTTACTTTTAACGGACTTGAGGGTGTACAGATGCGTTCATTGATTGCGATGTACCAGCGTATAGGGCTGGTGCCGCTTATTATTATTGGCTTGGTATTAGGGGTATTGATTGGTTGGCTGGCGCCAAGTATCGGCACCGCCATAGGGTTGCTTGGTACACTCTTTGTCGGCGCACTAAAAGCAGTCGCTCCCATCCTAGTATTTATTCTGGTTATGGCAGCCATTAGTCAACATCGTAGTGGCAATGAAGTCTACGTAAAGCCGGTGCTTATCATGTACATGTTCGGCACTTTTTTGGCAGCACTAACGGCAGTCGGGGCCAGCTTTTTATTCCCGACTGAACTTGTCTTGATCAACGCCGATATCGCACAAGTACCACCTGCCGACTTAAAAGAAGTCTTGACGAACTTGCTCATGAACTTGGTCGCCAATCCGATCAATGCAATCGCTGAAGCCAACTATATTGGTATCTTAGCATGGGCAATTATTATCGGTTTTGCCTTGCGCCAAGCCAGTGATACGGCGCGCAATGTCGTTGGCGATTTCGCTGATGCCATCTCACAAGTGGTTAAATGGATTATTGCTTTAGCGCCATTTGGTATCTTAGGCCTAGTCGCTAGCACGGTTGCGGAGACAGGCTTTGCTTCTTTAGCAGGCTACGCACGTATCTTGATGGTATTAATCAGCTGTATGTTATTCATTGCGTTGGTTGCCAATCCGCTTATCGTCCTTATTAAAACGGGTAAAAACCCTTATCCGCTCGTATTCAGATGTCTGCGCGAATCAGGAATTACTGCCTTCTTTACACGCAGTTCAGCGGCCAATATTCCAGTCAACATGAATCTTGCCCGTAAGCTTGGATTGCATGAAGACACTTATTCGGTGACCATTCCACTAGGTGCCACTATCAATATGGCTGGTGCTGCGATTACCATTAATGTCTTAACGCTTGCTGCTGCTCATACGTTGGGTATTGAAGTGACGTTTGCATCAGCGCTTCTACTCAGTTTGGTTGCTACGATTAGTGCTTGCGGTGCTTCTGGTGTTGCTGGTGGTTCATTACTATTGATTCCACTCGCTGCTAGCTTATTTAGCATTCCAAATGATATCGCGATGCAAGTGGTTGCGATTGGCTTTATCATCGGTGTGATTCAGGATTCAGCTGAGACTGCCTTGAACTCTTCAACTGATGTATTATTTACAGCAGCAGCTGATCCGACGTATTCACGTTAATTTCTGCTGAAGTATTTTATATAGACATAAAAAAAGGGCCTTTAAAGGGCCCTTTTTTTACATTTTATTTTGATTATTTGATTACTTTAGGTTGTCTATGTCAACTTCGATGACTGGTGTTTGCTGCTCTATTTGACGTTTGAGTTGGCGCAGTTGCTCAACCTCATCTAGCAACTCAAGTATCAATCCAATGGCAGGTACGCTGGCTTCAAAATCACGACTCAATCGTGATGCGCGGCGCACTGTCGTCAGCTGATAACCAGTAAATTTTTCATGCTCTGGTACATCATATTCAATGATATTTTCTTCGATTAATTCGATGACCCATTGGCGCTCTTGGCCACAGGCAGAGACCAGTTCATCTAAGCTCATGATGATGTCTGTAAATTCAGTCGAGTGGTTCATAGCTATTATCCTCGTTTTCTCTTTATTTCATCGGTATCGTATTCATCTCTGCTATTCGTTTATTACTTCAGTAATAAGTAATGGTTATTCATAATCTTGTTTAACGACTAATATTGGTATCAGCAAAGGCTTGTTTTAGCTGCTCATAAGCCTGTATCGACGCATCGTTACTGACATCAGGATTGACGATATTTAAAGTTAGATATAGGTCACCTGCTTGCTTGGCAGGGATACCCTTGCCTTTAAGACGTAAATTGCTACCGGACTTACTGTTCTTAGGAATGGTCACACCAAGCGTACCCGCTGGCGTACTGACATTGATTTTTTCACCCAACGCCGCTTCCCACGGTGCAATATTCACGGTTTGATAAACGTCTGCGCCTTCTATACGAATATTGGCATCATGACGAATTTTAACCTTCAAAAACAAATCGCCATTTTTGCCATTACTGCTACCAGCAGCACCTTGCCCTGCTAAACGAATTTGCTTACCATCAGTGATGCCTTTAGGGATTTTTATCTTAAGGGTTTTATTATCGTAGTCGACATTACCATTGGGCTGACGAACAGGGACGTTTAGCTTAATACTATAGTCGTCGCCACTATATACTGAAGACAAATCAACGGTAATCTCGGCATGCTGATCTTGACCTTTGCTGTCTTGCGTCCCAAAGCCACCACCAAATTGATCAAAGCCGCTGCTTTGAGAGCGACCACCCGTCTGCCCACCAGCTGACCCACGTGCGCCGCGACCAAATGCTGAAAAAATGTCATCGAAGCGAAAACCACCATCACCAAAGGCCTCACCGTCACCAAACTGATCTTTGATATCTTCCCAGCGAAAACCACCTTGACCTGCACCAGTTTGCCCATTGCCCCCAAACCCACTTGATCTACTTTGACCAGCAAACGGATTATTGAGCATAGCGTCATATTCAGCACGCTTTTCTTTATCTCTGATCGTTTCGTAAGCGTTGTTTATTTCTGCAATTTTATTATCAGCATCGGGATGATCACTGACATCGGGATGATACTGACGAACAAGCTTGCGGTATTTTTTTTTGATATCAGCGTCTGAGGCGTCTTTTTTGACCCCTAAAATGTCATAGTAGTTTTTCTCTGCCATGTTATTTTCCCCAAAATAAAAACATATTAGTGGTATCAGTCTGCCAATTTCAAACGATACGGTATAAATGGCTACTAGATTTTGCTATAGCAATTTTTGTAGCCTACTTATCATCATAACAATAATTACAACAAACACCGTTATATAAATATTACCAGTAGTGATGCAAAGCGACTGCAGCATCTATCTTATCTGAAGCACCTAACACTACGCTATTATCGGCCATCACAGTGTCTGAATATGTCATTATAAGCCTAGCATCGTTATTCTTTGATAGCTGCTGGCGTGGTATTAATTTTTTTCTAGTACGTACTAAATCTTTAGAATAAAAAAGAGCAAACAGTAACTGTTTGCTCTTTTTTATTCTAAAGACCTGATAATAGATCGCTCAGTTGTTCGCCACTTAACAATAAAGTGATATTTTACGATGTATTAGTCGCTGGTTTTAGCGGCAGAAAACTTTAGCAGTACGAGGTGTATAGATACCGAAAGTCACTAGACCTAGCGCGATGTCTTTAGCTTCTTGCACAGTTTGAACTTTAGCTACATTTTGTGCACCACCACATACTTCGGCAGCGTTTACAGTCTGTTCTTGTCCAATGCCACCGATAAAAAAAGTCTGTGATTTAGTATATTCTGGGGTGATTTTTTGGGTTGGTTGAATTAAACCAGTTTGAGTAGCACAACCTGATGCCAAAAATACCGAACCCATCACTGCTGTTATTAGTAATTTTTTCATTATTATTCCTTACTTACAGTAAACACTGATTTGACGAGGGGTATAAATGCCATTAGAAATGGTGCCTAGTACAATGTTGATAAAGTTGGACTTAGTCTGAATGCTGGCCACATTTTGCTGACCTTGGCAGACTGCAGCTGCATCAATTTCCTTCTCTTGACCGAGGCCGCTTACAAAAAACGTCTGCATCTTTTCAGCGTTCGGTTGTACAGAAGTACTTGGCGCCTCTGATGAAGACAACAGATAATTTTGGGTCGCACATCCTGATGTCAGGATAGCGAGTAGCGCTACAGCCACTATCTTATTCATATATGATCTCATTAACTGATATTTGTTTGGTGCGAATAATACTGTCAAACTATCTGCAATGCAACACATTTGTAAGCTAATTTTTTCTTATCTGTTTTATTGGTAACTTAAAGCTTATTTGCGGACCTTAAATATATTTAAACAAATAAAAATCGTCTCTTTAATTCAGTTATCAGAGCAGTTTTCTAGTATCTCGTTGCGTTATAAACAACATGCTAGAACTAGTGCCCTTACTTAGGAATACTGCTTATAAACCTTATCTGTCTTGCGATGCGATAAAACTCCGCTGTCTTGAATCTACAACCAAGTTTATTCTTCACTACAATAAGTTGAAGCATTACCGTCGCAATCGCAACAAACATAGTTTTTTAAATTGAAACGTCATTAAAAAATAATAGAAAAATAGTTTTCAGGTGATGTGATCAATACTGTCATGAAGATATCTAATATAATTTATAGAATAAAGTTTGATAATATAGTTTTTACAAAATAGTAAGAATATAGCAAGGTTTTTTTACATTATATTATCTATTTCTATTTGAGCTTTCATAACGTTAATTATGCTATATCGATAGATTTGGTCTTTATATATTACCTATTTATATTACGTTCTTAGCTTTCCAGTATTTTGTCGGCTTCTTTATGAGAATCACTCTTTATAAGTCTAGCTTTAGTACCTGTACCATCATTTTTTTTGCTAAAAAATATCTATTTTTCCTTAAAAAACAGCTATTTGACCTCATGAGTTTTTTACACGGCAGTAATAATATGACAAGCTAGCTCTTGTAGAATCCCCTATTATTCATACTCATAGGGAGTATAGATAACGTAGGCAAGAGCATCTGTCTATTTTATTAATTGCTTAAAGGTATTAAATGTCTTATTTAATCAAGTCTTTGGTTGTCACTTTATCGCTACTACTTAGCACCACAGTTTTCGCTGCCAATACCAGTTACTACGGTAGTAAGTTTCATGGCAAGCGCACAGCGAGTGGTAGTATCTTCAATATGAACTCTCTAACCGCTGCACATCGCACGTTACCGTTCGGTACGAAGGTACAAGTGACCAATCAAAAGACAAAGCAGAGCGTCGTTGTAAAAATCACGGACAGAGGACCTTTTATTAGAGGTCGTATCCTTGATTTATCAAAAGCCGCTGCTGGTGAAATAAACTGTCAGCTTTGTACGACCACGATGGAAATACTGTCGTACGGTGATGGCAAATATCGTAAGGAATAATGTAATAAAAAAGGGATGGCTTATGCCATCCCTTTTTTATGTCTGCTTATATAACTAACTGTCTAGAACGCTTTATGCGAACTTAGCTTCCATCTCTTCTAAAGTCGTCATTGACAGTAGTAACTTCTCTTCATTATCACTATGCTGCTGCTGTAGTGCTGTTTGCTCATTGAGCAATACAAGCAAGTCAGACTTACGGCTCTCTTCATACAGATCTGTATCAGCCAGTTTTTCTTCAAGCGTCACGAGCTGCTTATCAATCTTAGCCAATGTCTTTTCTATTTCTTCTATCTCGCGGCGGATAGGTGCTGTCATTTTACGTTGTTCAGCGGCTAGCTTACGCTGCTCTTCTTTACTAAGTGCAGGCGTCGCAGCTTTACTGTTTGACGAATTATCAGATGATTTGTTGCTTACTTTGCTATTATCCGTTTCACGTGAAACAAACTTCTTACTCTCTTTTTTACTTTTTTTCTTACCGGTATTTTTATCTGATGCGTTCTCTTGCTTACGCTTCTCTGCTAGCCATTTACCATAGTCGCCAATGTCACCATCGAATTCTTCGATAATACCATCATGTACCAGATACAGCTCATCACAGACATTGGCAATCAATTCTCGATCATGCGAGACCAGTACCACTGCGCCCTTAAAACCTTGCAAGGCGATAGTCAATGCTTGACGCATTTGTAAGTCTAAATGGTTGGTTGGCTCATCGAGTACAAGAACGTTTGGACGTTGCCAAACAATCAATGCTAAGGTCAAACGCGCACGCTCACCACCTGAGAATAGCTCACTTGGGGTGTCAATACGCTCACCGCGGAAGTCAAAGCTACCCAAGAATGAACGTAGCATCGCATCAGAGGTTTTGCCCGCTAGGCGACGTAACATCTCTATAGGCGTTGCTTTGGCATCTAGGATATCCATTTGATGCTGGTTGAAATAGCCTAACTTTAGGGTATCCGAAACACGATATTTCCCTGTTAGTACGCCAAGCTCACCGACTAATGCTTTAATCAACGTTGACTTACCAGCGCCGTTCATACCTAATAAGCCAAGACGGGTATCGGGTGTCACCTGTACATTGGCATTGTGTAAAAGCGGCGTCTCGCTATAGCCGATATCTGCGTTGGTTAGCTCAATTAGCGGTGAGCTCATGTTTGCTGGCTCGTAAAACTGGAACGAGAAAGGATTGTCAGCCATCATTGGTGATAGCTCTGCCATACGCTCTAACTGCTTAATACGGCTCTGTGCTTGCTTGGCTTTACTAGCTTTAGCACGGAAACGGCGAATAAAGTCATCCAAGTGAGCCTTGGTCGCTTCTTGCTTCTCAAACGCTTGCTGCTGCTGAGCCATACGCTCGTGACGGGTACGAATAAACTGCTGATAGTTACCAGTATAAAGGGTGATTTTTTGTTGCTCTACATGCAGGATATGACCGACGGTTGCATCTAGAAATGCCTGATCATGCGAGATGACGATGACCAGACCCATATAGGCATTGATCCATGTCTCAAGCCACAAGATAGCGTCCAAGTCCAAATGGTTGGTTGGCTCATCGAGTAACATCAAATCAGCACGGCTCATCAAGGTTTTGGCGAGGTTTAAGCGCATACGCCAACCACCAGAAAACCCTTCTACGGGCAGCTCATGCTGGCTAGTCTTAAAACCAAGACCTGCCATAATTTGTGCCGCTTTGGTCGGCGTACGATATCCGTCGATTTCATCAAACTGCTGGTGTAGCACACCAATTTGCTCATCACTGACACTGCTCAAATCATTTAGCGCAGCATTAATTTCATACCACTGCTCATCACCGCTCAATACATAATCGATTGCAGACTGCGTCGTAGCACCAACTTCCTGTGCCATGTGCGCCACATGCCAGCTATCAGGAATACTGACCTCACCTTTATCAAGGGTGACCTCTGTATCGCCTGTACCCATCTGCGTCAGTAGTAGCGCAAATAAGGTAGATTTGCCTGTGCCGTTGTTGCCCGTCAGTCCAACTTTGTGACCTGGATGGAGCTGAAAGCTTGCACCTGCAAACAATTCACGACCATCACGGCGAACACCAACGTCTTTAAATTCGATCATATAATTTCTTCATCTCAACAATAATATAGATATAGGGCAATAAGAAACACACATAGGGTATGCCAACTGGCGGCTATTATTTCAAACGCTTGCCCCATAGGCAAACAATTAAATAACTATTTCAAAACTAAGTATTTATTATGCTAAACACCTTAAGTTGCACAAGCGACTCTTGAGCTCATACATGGTTGTTACTATTATAAAGGTTATGGCCGTAAAATACCGTAATATGACTAATAAGCTTTAAGACTGCCTAAGATTATTAAGTAGTGTTTTATATAGTCACACGCTATTATTTTTTAGTCTGGTTATTGGTTTAGCCCATTGACGCAGTTATTTTAAACAACACAATATCAAAAATGGAACACTGCTATTCATTAGTAAAATTCAGTAGTTGCATCACTCTTGACAAACGAATCCGCACCCCCATTATGATATACTGCTAAAAGATAAGTGCCCACTATCAATAGAGCCAATAAAACGTTGTGGTGGCACAAATAATATTTTGAAATTGTACAAACAGCTTATAATGCACCAATAGCTTTGCCATAATGACAGCACCCAATTAAATCAAACGCCGTGCGTATCTTTATTTGCAAGTACCATCTTGCAAACCCAAACAGGACGACGACCGCATTTGATCCTAGCAACTGAGGTAGATATGAACGAATCAGCCAACCAATTTAGTCCAAGCTCAAGCCAGCCAGTAGACCCAACCGTATTAAGCCTAACCGACAGTGCGGCGCAAAAAGTACGCCGTCTACGCGAAGAAGAAGGTGATAGCGATCTTATGTTACGTGTCTATGTGACGGGTGGCGGTTGTTCTGGTTTCTCTTACGGGTTTAACTTTGCCAACGATCTAAACGAAGACGACGCCAATTTTGATAATGGTGATGTGACGTTAGTCGTCGATTCGCTAAGCTATCAATACTTGCAAGGCTCTACCGTTGACTACACCGAAGGACTGGAAGGGGCACGTTTTGTGGTGACCAATCCAAATGCCACGACCACGTGCGGCTGCGGTTCGTCATTCTCTATATAAGCAAAATAGACGCGGTCGCGCTATGATTATCAAGATAATGCGATAGTGTGCCAATACTATGTCAAATGGCTTGTAGGCATAATGAACAAAGCATCTATCTCTCAGGTAGATGCTTTTTTTATCAAACTGTCTGGCCAGAATAACGCTATATTCGAGATGAATTTGTATTAAAGACAGGGTCAAAATCTTCACAAATCGCGTTGCCTAAAGCTTATCGTATTTGTAATTGTCCGTGGTTTTCAAGACAGCTTTGAGCTAAACTGACGGAATTATTGACCTAACATTTACCTATTTTATGGACAAACGCTTATCGTGTTTTGATCCGCCATAATAAATAACAATAGATGACTATTATGAGTAATTTTGCGAGTAGCTTTGTTAATTTCGAAATCCCTAATTGGTTTGACAGCCAACACTTAACGGGTATGCTCCGCGGTATTGAGAAAGAGGGCCTACGCGTAAAGCCTGATGGTTTCTTGGCACAGACTCCGCATCCAGCCAAACTTGGGTCAAAACTTACCCACCCTTTTATCACTACCGATTACTCAGAAAGCCTGCTTGAGCTCATCACTGAACCAAAGTCCTCACCAAAAGAGACCCTCAATATGCTGCGCCAATTGCACGTATTGGTCTATCAGGGTATGCCTGAAGGTGAGCTAATGTGGCCGTTATCGATGCCTTGCATGTTGTCTTCTAAAGACGAAGATATCCCACTAGCTGATTATGGTAGCTCTAATACGGGTAAGCTAAAAACTTTATATCGTAGTGGACTTGGTATCCGCTATGGTCGCCGCATGCAGACGATTGCTGGTTTACATTACAACTTGTCTTTTGGTGATACGTTGTTTGAGACGTGGCAAGCCAAAACGCCGACCGCACAAAGCCAGACATTGACAGAGTTCAAAAATGAGAAATACTTAGGGCTGATTCGTAACTTTAAACGTCTAACCAGCCTTGTTTTATATTTGCTAGGTGCCAGTCCAAGCGTGTGTCCTTGCTTCTTGGCAGGGCGTGAGCACGATTTAGAATTGCTTAATGATTCGACTTATTACAAACCTGCTGCGACTAGCCTGCGTATGGGTAAGCTTGGCTATACCAATAGCGTGCAAGAGCAACTTGATATCCGTTACAACTATCTGCCAGAGTATGTCGATGGCCTTCGCCGTGCCATTCAAACGCCGCACGAGAGCTTTGCTAAGCTTGGCCTAGAAGACGAAGATGGTAACCCGATCCAAATTAACAATCATATTCTACAGATAGAAAACGAGTATTACAGCCCTATTCGTCCTAAACAAATCGCAATGAGCGGTGAAACACCAACCGAAGCGCTTGAGCGTCGCGGTATCGCCTATGTTGAGTTCCGCGCTATCGATCTTGACCCATACAGTGATGTTGGTATTCGTCTCTCTAGTGCTTGCTTCTTGGAAGTGATGGCGCTGTATTGCCTGTTCAGTGACTCACCAGACCTGCTACCTGAAGAAGAAGACACGCTCGCTATCAATCTTGAGCGTGTGGTCAATGAAGGTCGCCGTGATGATTTGCATATTATCAATAATGGTCAAGAGCAGTCACTTGAAAGTTGGATGCTAACGCATCTAGAGCGTATGCAGCCGCTTGCTGCATTGCTTGATGCTCACTATGGTGGTAACGATTACCGCGCGGCCGTAGCATTGATGCAGGGCAAAGCCGGACACTCTGAGTCAACTATCTCCGCACAAGTGAATTCCGACAGTAAACGCTTAGGCAGCTTATGGCAGCTTGGATTTACGTTGGCTCAGCAGCATCGCGAGTCTTTATTACAGCAGACACTTAGTCCAAATACCCAAGCTAAATACGAGGTATTGGCAGAAAAATCTATCTTGCAGCAAGCTGAAATTGAGCAATCTGAAACAGAAGACTTTGCAGAATTTTTACAGCAATATCGCTAAGCCTTGATTACTATCTTGTAACTCCCAGTCGTTGATTGCTGAGTTCTGATGACTAGTTTTCGATTGCTAAGTCCTGACTGTAAAATTTTGACTGCTCAACCTTGATTGCTACCCTACATCTATTATAGATAAACCCATAAGAGTAACCGCACAATGCGACAGCTAACCACTTACCGTAACCTGCAAGTATTTTTAGTGATAATGGCCATCATAGGCATGAGTTTCGCGCTGTTTTATTTACAGCGCCATCTAGGGCTTTCGCCTTGCCCGCTCTGTATTTTTCAGCGCGTTGGTCTAATCGTCATGGGCGGATTCGCCCTGATATCAGCGTTGTTTAATCCTAAGTCTAAAGTGATAAGACTACTGCTATGGCTTGGTAGTCTAGTTGGTATTGGTTGGGCAACCGCAGTAGCAGCACGCCATGTATGGCTACAACATCTGCCTGCTGACCAAGTACCTTCTTGTGGTCCAGGACTGAACTATTGGCTTGATACCCTCCCTATCCTACAAGTATTCAAAGAAGTATTTGCAGGATCTGGCGAATGTGCCTCTGTTGATTGGACGCTTATGGGATTAAGTATCCCTGAGCAGTCGTTGATTCTATTTAGTGTGCTGCTGATCGTACATGTCTTGATATTAATGCGTATCGTAAAATCTTCCAAGTAGTATCTTATGACTCAATAAGACGTTAGGTTTCTTTCCTAGTTCTGCTTTTAAAATAGACATTGCTATCTTCAATACAATGTCTATTTTTTTGTCTACTATTAACCCGCTCTTACAATCCATATTAGCGATACCAACAGGACTTTCTACTACCAACTTATACCTTTTGGATATAAGGCCAACAACAAAAAGCCCACAGAGATATTTTCAAGCCTTTGATATCTTTAGTCAGCTTACCTTATAAACGGATAAGCATTAGATATTTGTCGCTTTCTACTCATAAGCTATCTGTATTTTGAATATAAGATAATGCTATCAAGTTCTTAATTTATATTATTACTACGCGCCCATGCCTTATTATCCTTATCTTTGACAATGGCTTTACGTTGTCGATAGTATAGATGAGCTTGAAAAATACTTGTTAAAAACTGTTTTTGGTATGACCATGATATATTTTGCTCCCGTTCGCTTTACTACGTTTGCTATCGTAAAAAGGTGGCGTCTTTCGTTACTTGTAGCGTCACTATGCGTACTACTCGTAGGCTGTGATAGTGCCTCGTCCAATACCGATAAAGACATGGTATCTACGTTCGCGTCGACTGGTTCTGAATCGCAGGAGGCTTCACAATCATTGCAAGATGACAACGCTAGAAATGCTGAGCTAGCGAATGATGATGAGACAAGCGAGATGGTGGAAGGGCAATCATTAATTGCTGCTGCTCAGTCAAATAAGGATACCTATGCAGACAGCTCTCTGGAGCGATCAGAAGCGAAAAGCAGTATGCTGCAAGCGACATTGATGGGCGATTATGGCGGCATGGTCTCTTGTACAGATTGCGACAGTATCGATGTCACATTGAACTTATTCGCCGATGGTTCCGTACTAAAAGCAAGTTATTATCATAATCCTGAAAAACCAAAAACACCCCTACTCGAATCGGGTATCTATCGACAAGACAATGATAAGATCACCATTGTCTATGAAGGAAAAAATATCGAGACCTATCATATCCAAGACAATCATTTGATACGGATCGATGAGCACGATAATTTAGAGGATGACTATACGTTATCTCGCAAATGATAGGCGCATCAATAAGAATCACGTAAATAAAAGCGTCATCATGCTGACTGTTAGTTGGCGTATCTCTACATACTAAAACGACCAAATTACATTAGCTACATAGCGCCTACTTGTTAGGCGTTTTTTATTGGTCATCGAACAGGGTTTACTTTACAATGATTGCTTGTTTGCCAAGCTGATATATTGGTCGTTGTTTATCAAAGTGGTTATCTTTACTGATAACAGCTAGGCACCTCATACTTTATTTTATCCGCTCTCTATTCTTTTCATTCAAGCGCGTACGGAACGTCTATGCATATTCATATACTTGGTATTTGTGGTACTTTTATGGGCTCACTGGCATTGCTAGCACGTGCGCTTGGGCATACGGTCACAGGTTCAGATGCCAATGTCTATCCTCCTATGTCCACTCAGCTCGAAAATGCTGGCGTGACTATCGAAGAAGGCTATCTGGTAGAACATTTGCAACCAACGCCTGACTTAGTCGTCGTTGGGAACGCGATGAAGCGCGGCATGGATGTGATTGAGTATATGCTAGATAATGGCTTACGCTATACCTCAGGTCCGCAGTTCTTATCTGAGCAAGTATTACAGTCACGCCACGTAATCGCTGTTGCAGGTACGCATGGTAAAACTACAACAACGACTATGCTTGCGTGGATATTACATTATGCTGGTATCGATGCAGGGTTTTTGATTGGCGGTGTACCATTGGTTGATACGACTGACGAGCACTTACAGCAAGTGTTTGCGCACAGCAGCTATTTGGGTGCTGATAAAAGCGATGACGATAAATCTGGCTACTTCGTGATTGAAGCAGATGAGTACGACTCTGCGTTTTTTGATAAGCGCTCAAAGTTCGTTCACTATCGTCCGCGTACTGCTATTTTGAATAACCTTGAATTTGATCATGCAGATATTTTTGCGGATCTCAATGCAATACAAACTCAGTTCCATCATATGGTGCGCATGATTCCAAGCACTGGCAAAATTATCATGCCAGCCGCGACTATTAGTTTAGAAGATACGCTAGCAAAAGGGGTTTGGACACCTATTTGGCGTACGGCTGTCATCGACTCTACTTTAGCTGATACGAGCGAAAATGCGCGTGCTCTGAAAGATAGTAGCGATTGGCAGGCTGAGCTGATTCAAGAAGACGGTAGCCAGTTCAAAGTCAGTTTTGCCGCTAATGAAGATGCCTCTGCCGTTGTAAACTGGTCAATGAGCGGTCTCCATAACGTCAATAACGCGTTAGTTGCTGTGGCTGCTGCTTATGACGTTGGTGTCAGTGTTGAGACTGCCTGTGCAGCTTTATCAGACTTCGCTGGTATTAAGCGCCGGATGGAGCTGATTGGCGACGTCAATGACATCTTAGTCTTTGATGATTTTGCCCATCATCCAACGGCTATTACAACCACATTAGATGGTGCCAAAAAGAAACTGGCTGATAGACGCATTTGGGCCATCATTGAGCCGCGTAGCAATACCATGAAAATGGGTATTCATCAAGACAGCTTGGCTCAATCAGCGTCACTTGCTGACTATACATTATGGTACGAGCCTACTGGTTTGGAATGGGGCTTAAAAGAGGTCATCGAACAAGCCAAGGCTACTAGCGACGCTATCGGCAACCAACAAGTGCTATCAAGCATTGATGCTATCATTGAGCATATCAGCATTCATGCAAAAGCAGGTGATGCGATTGTGGTCATGTCAAATGGCGGTTTTGAAGGGATTCATCAGCGTTTATTAACCGCATTACATAACGGCTAAAGATCCTAGCTAGAGTTGAGAAACAACTCTTCTTATTTTCCTATATACAAACGCAGCTCATCTAATAGATGGCTGCGTTTTTTATTTCTAATACTTACATATCTTCATTATATGAATTCGGCACTACAAGTACCACATTGATAAACGCTGTTAGCACCACTGCTACCTTTGTAACCTTTCGTTTACTTATTGCCCTTACTCGATAGCAAATCGGACTTTTTCCTCACATAGCCCCTACAGTAGTAACATTTTATGCTTACTTTTGCGTCCGAGGAGTGTTTACAATAGATTTATCAAAACTTGTAACACATTATAAATATTAATAATATTAGGAGAATAACATGAGCTTTATTTGGATGATTATTGTAGGTTTAGTCGCAGGTCTATTAGCACGTGCTATCAAACCAGGTAACGACCCTATGGGTTGGATTATGACTATCGTATTGGGTATCGTTGGTGCAATGCTAGGTGGTTTTCTAGCTGGCCTAATCGGTATCAACGCTGATGGTGGTTTCACTGGTCTTATATTCTCAGTGATCGGTGCAATTATCTTACTGTTCCTATATGAAATGATCGTAAACAAACGCCGTGCATAATTAGTCATAAGCCATGCATAGTTTAGTCATAAATGATTACTAGCTAATTAAAATACTATATAAACAAAGCCTTGCGTTAAGCAGGGCTTTTTTATGCCATTTATCATCGAAATTTAGTCTTTCTATATGCATATAGCATCATATGACTGCGAAAGTATTGATAAGCATTACTTTTGTCCCCATTTATCTTATAATATCAACCCTATTTTGTCCTTATCATTGAGGTGAGCGTTATGGCACTACTCCCTATCTTAAGTTACCCAGATCCTCGCTTGCGTACCATCGCCAAGCCTGTCAAGGAAGTGACTGCTGAAATCAAAACCTTAATCGCAGACATGATCGAGACGATGTATGATGCTCAAGGCATCGGTCTTGCAGCCAGTCAAGTGGATCATCATATTCAGCTTATCGTTATGGATTTATCTGAAGACAAAAGTTCTCCTAGAGTTTTTATCAATCCAATAGTCACGCCACTGGTAGAAGAAAAGCAACCGTATGAAGAAGGCTGCTTATCTGTACCTGATGTCTATGACAAAGTCGAACGTCCTAATAAAGTCCGTATCGAAGCGTTAGACGGTAACGGTGAGGTCATCGACGAAGTCGTTGAAGGACTGCTTGCTGTTTGTATTCAGCATGAAATGGATCACCTAAATGGCGTAATCTTCGTTGACTACTTGTCTCGTCTTAAACAGACTCGTGCTCGTGATAAAGTCCGCAAAGTTCTTAAAATACGCGAAAAGCAAGAAGCACAATCAGCAGAAAAACAGACACAAGCCGTCAATTCTTAAAGCTCTACTCTTTATTCTTATCTTTTTTATTTCGTCTTTATCCTTCACATAGTTACGTCTACAGTGGGTGTTAATATTTAGCATTCACTGTTTGGCGATAATTTTTCTAACCGATACAGTTTCCACAAAAGGTTTACTACTATGACAATGATCAAAATTGACCAATATTTTGAACCTGCCAGCTGGCAGAAATTTACCAAGGCTGCTGAAGGTCGCGAGACGCCTTTTTTAGTAGTTGACCTTAGTCGTATCGAAACCAAATACCATGAAATGGTAAGCCTGTTTCCTAATGCAAAACTGCATTATGCAATGAAAGCTAGCCCTGCGGTGGAAGTAATCGACCTATTGGCAAACCTTGGTTCAAACTTTGACTGCGCCTCTATCTATGAGCTTGATCGCGTGCTTGGTTGCGGCGTTGAGCCATCTCGTATCTCATATGGCAACACCATCAAAAAAGCTGAGCATGTCAAATATGCTTTTGAGAAAGGCATCGATCTATATGCGACTGATTCAGAAGCGGATCTAAAAAACATTGCCAAACACGCTCCAGGTTCTAAAATATTTGTGCGTATCTTGGTTCAAGGATCAGAGACAGCAGAATGGCCATTATCACGTAAGTTTGGTTGCCATCCTAATATGGCAATCGACCTACTGGTTCAAGCACGCGAGTTGGGCTTGGTTCCTTATGGTATCTCATTCCACGTCGGTAGCCAGCAAAAAGACGTCGCTGCATGGGATGATGCATTATCCAAAGTTAAATATATGTTTGACTGGATGAAGAACGAAGAAGGTATCAAGCTGCAAATGATCAATTTGGGCGGCGGCTTCCCGACCAACTACATCAGCGAAGTCAACCCTATCAAAGTCTACGCGGAAGAGATTACCAGCTATCTGACTGATGACTATAATGATGACGAAATGCCGGAGATTATTTTGGAGCCGGGTCGTTCGTTGGTTGGTGGTTCAGGTGTGTTGGTCAGTGACGTGGTACTGATCTCTCGTAAGTCTGATACCGATTTGACTCGTTGGGTATATACTGATGTTGGTCTATTCCAAGGCTTAATCGAAACGCTAGGTGAAGCCATCAAGTACCCTGTCTATACGCCTAAGATGGAAACGTCTACCAGTGAAGGCACAGTAGTACTGGCAGGCCCAACTTGTGACTCAACCGATATCATGTATGAAGAAGCAGGCTATCAGCTACCAGAAGAGCTTGAGATTGGTGATAAAATCTATTGGCTCACTACTGGTGCTTATACCAACTCGTACTCATCGGTAGAGTTCAATGGTTTCCCACCGCTCGAAGTGGTTTATATTGACTAGCACTTAATATTGCTCCACAAAAAAGCGCGGCACGGTTAATACCCGTGTCGCGCTTTTTTGTGCATAATGATTTGCTTGGTGAACTAGTCAACTCGCAAAGAAATAGGCACGCTATTATTGTTATTAATAGTTCGGCTACCGTTACTGGTACTACTGCTTGAGTTTTGTGAAATCTGTCCAATCGTTACCCATTGTCCACGTGGCACGATAATCGAACTGTTCAATCTTTGACCTCGAACAGCATTACTAGCACTGCTAGTAGAATTTCCAGTGGAACTCATTTGATTATAAGGTGAATTCGGCTGCACTAACCTTTCTTCCACTTGGGAAAGTTGTACTTCCACCTGCCCGCTAGGCAGCAGTCTTGGTGTAACGGCAATCCCTTGTGTCGTTGGTAGTAGTATTTGCTGCTGAATCACAATCTGTGGTCTTAGGTTATCGTTAGCTGAGCGATGATAAGTTGAATAGTTATTAGCATTATAGGTTTGAGTCAGTGAGTAGAGCGTACCTGTGCTGATACTCGCCGCACTGCCAGATAATGTTTGTACTTGATATAGATTACTACTCTGCTGCAGGCTGCTACGCTGACTAATAACCCCTGCACCTTGGATACCGCGATTGGTGATAATGACCTGACCCTGCTGAATATTACCTTGCCCGCTACTACTATTGCCAACACGTACAGCGACCGTCAATGCCTGTGGCTGACGGTCAATTTGAGACAACAACTGCTGTACCACCTCATAATTGCGTGCCGTCGTCCGCAGTACCAATTTATCTTGATACGTAGTCACCGTACCACCGTCTGCGCTACTATTTAATTGCTGCCTTACTGCAGGTAGTAGGCTAGCCCCGCCATAAGTATGGATGACATAAGTTTGAGCAGTACTGGCTTGTACGGTTACTGGTAGAACCGCTAGACTCAGTGCAAAAGCTGATAGACTTGCAAGGTTGATGGCATAAACAGCACCAATCAGTCTATGACTAATATAACGTTTGATACTATTCATACCTGCTCCCTTATTACTATTAAGTCATCAGTTATCACGTTAAACTTGACCGTCAACTATAAATAGTCGTTAGTCACTTAATCCAAGCACGTCTTGCATATTGTACTGACCTACTTCTTGCTCAACGACCCAAGTTGCGGCACGTACTGCACCAGCGGCAAATGTCATGCGCGCGCGTGCACGATGGGTAATCTCGACCACTTCGCCATCTGCGATAAACATCACAGTATGGTCGCCTACGATTTCGCCACCACGTACAGCGTGGATACCGATTGTCCCAGATTCGCGCTCGCCCGTTTGTCCTTCGCGGCCATAAATAGCAACGTCTTTTAGGTTTTGTCCGCGTGCTTCTGCGACGGCTTCGGCCATCATATATGCCGTACCAGAAGGCGCATCGATTTTGTGTTTATGATGGGCTTCGATGATTTCTACATCAGCATCATTACCAAACGCTTTGGCAGCCATACCGAGTAGCTTCAATGATAAATTAACGCCTGTCGAATAGTTACCCGCATATACGATAGTGATTTTCTCACTTGCTTTTGCCAGTACTCGTTCTTGCTGTTCATTGAATCCTGTCGTCCCGATGACCATAGCGACGTTATGCTCAGCACAAACTTGCATGTTTTTTTCAGTAGCGTCAGGCAAGCTAAAATCAATCAGCACATCGATATCATCAATCACAGCGGCTAAGTCATCAACGATTTGTACATTCAAATGACCGATAGCAGCAACTTCGCCTGCATCAGCACCGACTAGACTAGAGCCTTGACGCTCAATCGCTGCTTTTAATACAGTTTGTGGATTGTTCTGTACTGCCTCAATAAGCATACGACCCATACGGCCGCCTGCACCGATTACCCCAACGTTGATAGATTTATTATTTACTTGTTCGCTCATGTTTTTACCTTAGATGTTTTATATTTGGTGAAACTATTTTTGACTATCATTTATCGTAAGTTTAGCAAATATCATCACATGAATGGCTTTTTATACCATCAATAAAAAGCCCAAAGGTTTCATGTGAAACCTTTGGGCTTAGTTCAATACTAGCTACTTAGTTAAACTATTTCTTAATCGAACAAATCACCGATTTTTTTGAAGAATGACTTCTTATGTGGCGACTGTTGATGCTTACTGTCGTCATCCAAAGTATCTTGGAATTGGCGTAACAAGTCTTTTTGCTCACGAGTCAGATTTACTGGCGTTTCGATAACCACACGACAAATCAAGTCACCTTTCATAGTAGTACGGACTGGCGTCACACCTTTGCCGCGTACACGCAGTAACTTACCACTTTGCGTACCTTCTGCCACTTTGATTTTTACTTTGCCATCTAAGGTTGGGATTTCGACTTCTTTACCCAATGCTGCATCAGTGATGCTTACTGGCACATCCATATATAGGTCAGCACCTTGACGGGTAAAGACATTGTGCTGTTTGACGCGTACTTCGACATATAGATCGCCGTTTTGTACGCCAGCGCCGCCCGCTTCGCCCTCGCCTGCTAGACGAACACGATCGCCATCATCGACACCTGCAGGGATAGAGACTTCCAAGGTGCGTGATTTGTCTTTTACGCCGTTACCATGACAGTCCGAACAAGGGTTTTTGATCTGTTTACCAGTACCGCCGCAATGAGGACAAGCTTGCTGTACCGCAAAGAAACCTTGCTGCATACGTACTTGACCTTGGCCATGACAAGTCTGACAGGTGACCACATCAGAAGCATTTTTTGCCCCTTTACCATCACAGGTATCACAAGGCGCAGGAGCCGTGAAACTGATTTCTTTTTTGCAGCCACGTACGGCTTCTTCTAGTGTCAGCTCAATCACATAACGCAAGTCAGAGCCGCGACGCGAACGCCCACCACCGCCGCCACGCTGTTGACCGAAGATATCACCGAAGTTACCAAAGATATCGCCAAAGATATCTTGGAAGTTACCGCCACCTGCGCCGCCGAAGCCGCCGCCACCCATGCCGTTTTCAAAGGCTGCATGGCCCATACGGTCGTAGGCTGAACGTTTCTCTTCGTCGCTCAATACTTCATAAGCCATTGAAGCTTCTTTGAATTTGTCTTCCGAATCAGGATCATCAGAGTTGCGATCTGGATGGTATTTCATGGCAAGCTTACGGTAGGCTCGCTTAATTTCTTTGCTGTCAGCAGTCTTGCTGACACCTAATATTTCATAAAAATCGCGCTTACTCATGCTCTCTCCTATCGTCTTTACAGCCACACCAGTTCGTCAAATCATCAGCTCAATTGATAGTTGTCTTAATCTTATTCGTGGTTCTTAGCTAGTGGATACGTATGACGTTTCACATGAAACACAATAATTCACCATGCTATAGAACCATAATGCTTAGACTTAACCAACAAATACGGTGAAGGCTGCTTAGCCAAATCAATTATAAAAAGTTTGCGCTATTTATGGAGATGGTCTGCTGATTTATCAAGCTCTTAAATGATGAAATTAGCAGTTGGCATCGCTGCGGCAAAAGCCAAACGATTCATTAAGGTTACTGCAAAGCTTTTCATACCTGAGCAGTGCCCAGTCGTGCTAATATTTACCGCCACATCTACGGTCATTTATACTCATAGTGATGACGATTGCGACAAGGTATCAAGTCTTATGAAAAAGCTGGTTATTCTATTAATCATCATTGCGGTAGCAGTGTATGCAGGCTCGCCTTACTACAGTGCTTATCAGCTCAAAAACGCTTATGATGATAAAGACGGTGCCACTATCGCAGCGGCTATTGATTATGAGCAAGTGCGACCAAGCGTCCAAAATCAGCTAACTAGCCAATTTGCGACGACAATGACTAAGTACCCACTAATTTCTGAACTAGGTGGTGAGCCGTTGACCGAAGCCGCGAATGGTTTTATCGCGCAGGCAGTTGAAGGGGCCATCACGCCGCAGAATATCGAAAAGGTGATTAATACCCAAGGTCAAGCCAATACAGCAACCAAAGAGCTAGCCGCAGCATGGGCCATCGCTAGCGATCAAGTTGACTTGAAGAATCTGATTCAGAACTTAATCATCAAGCGTGGTGATGTCGATGCCGTGGTCAAAAGCCAAATGCAGCAAGTCATGAAAAAACAAGCTGCCGAACTTGAGCAGCAAGTAGCCCAAGGCAATGACAGCGAGAAGCCAACGCTGAGCTACTGCGGTATCAACTGCTTTAGTATTAGTGGTCAGGTAAAAGGCTACCCTCTCACTATCAAGATGCAGCGTGAAGGGCTTATCAATTGGAAAATCGTTGATATCATCTTACCATAAATTATTTAAGACAGCTTTTGAGATGCAAAAATGTCTGAATAGAACTCAAAAAAACCGCCTTATGAACTGATTCATAAGGCGGTTTTTTATTACTGTACTTAACCGTCTAATATTTTAATTTTTTGAACTGTTGAAACACTTAACCATACCAGTCGATTATTCAACACCTAAGAATTCTAAAAATTCTGGACTCTCAAAACTCGCTTGATATAGCACGCCATCTTCACGATAGATTGCAGGCGTCGCCATTACCGCGAGTCCAGCTGCTTTTTCACGATTGGGTGTTACATGGTCAACTGTACAACTTGCTGATGCAGGTGTCATTTCACCCTGTAGCATCGCCTTATCAAATGCCTGACGACGACTGTCTTCATCCGCTTGGCACCAGATACCACGCATCTGCTTTGGTGACGCCTCATATATCGGATAGCCGATGACATTGACCGTCACGCCTTTTGCATTGAGTGAGGGCACTTGCTGATGTAATCGGCGACAATAAGGGCAGTTCACATCATCTGCCACATAGATAACTGCTCTTTCAGTAGTGGTCGCTGGATAAGTAATCAGTTGGCTTTTGTCCAATGACGCAAACACCGACTGGTTTTTACGTTTTTCAAAGTTCTCATCAAGGCCGATAAATTGACCGTTTTCGATGACTGATATTTCGCCATCGGTAATATACTGCGCATCATCTGATAGTAAAAACGGCACCCCTTCTAGCGTTGCTCCCCATATAACACCCGGTACTGCGGTATAAAAGAATGGTGTTTTAGCGCTCATGTTCTTAAGCGCAGCCATATTTGCTAGCATAGACGATTTGACTGAGGCACTGACAGGTTTACCTACTTTGCTACTGTTGCCCGCGCTATCACTACGCGTTGGCGTTTCGGTGATAACTTGCTTACTTGGATTCTTCTGTAGCTCACCCTGAATGACGTAGCGACCATCTTCGGTGATGTGCAGCGGCAACTGGCTGGCCAAATTCACTTGGTACATATTAGGCAGTTTGGACGGCACAATAGAAGTAATCTGTGTCTTGATGCCTGCTTGGGTCAATATTTGACGCAATCGCTTATCGACAGCTGCACTCACTGCTTGAGCTACTTGTGAATTTGTAGTGCTTTGCGTTACGTTATTACTGTTGGCATCCGCTGAACTTGGCTGAGCGCAAGCAGTGGTTGCTAATAGTATGACGCTGATTAGGCTAGCGGACTTTAATACAGGTAATGTCACAGAGAGATTCCTATCTGGTTTTTAATAATGGCAGTTTTCAATATTAAGACCAATTCCAAATCTACAACTAACTGAAAGGTAGCAATACATTTTCTGATTAGTCAGATTTTTAGAGTTGGTTTAAGGGTTGTCTGTCATAAAAATATAGATAAAAAAGACTGTAGCATATGGGATAGTTTTGCAAAGCAATAAATAGCTAAAATCGCAAAACTGCTACTTAGCTTTAAGAGATAGGCAACACAGCTAGATAATAGACATAAATACAATATAGCAGACCGCAAAAAGCAGCACACTAGAGAGCGGCTGCTAATGGGTTTAAAACGATAGTTTCAAGACAAATACTAATGCCAAAGCTTAATAGTTTCAGTGCTTATTTCTTAAAACTTAGCAACTTCTTCTGGCGTTAAGAAACGGCTGTCACCTTTTTCTAGGCCTTCTAGATTGATGTGACCGATACTGGCACGGTGCAGCTCAGTTACTCGATTACCAAAGTAACCCATCATACGTTTGACCTGATGATATTTGCCCTGCTCTAATGTTAGGCGTGCATGTTTTTCATCAATGAACTCAAGAACAGCAGGCTTGGTTGGCTCATAATCCCCTTCAAGCAAGATGCCTTCAGACACTTTTTTCACGGCTTTTTCTTGTGTATCACTATCCATTGCATCTGCCAAAGTCAGCTCGTACACCTTTGCATGCTCATGCTTAGGACTGGTGACACGGTGCAGCCAGCCGCCATCATCACTCATCAGCAATGCACCAGTAGTATCGACGTCGAGACGTCCAGCGATACGCAAGCTACCCAATTCTGGTACAGCAATCAGTTCGGTGACGATTGGATACTCTTTAACTTTTAGCGTGCACTCGAAGCCTTCAGGCTTATATAACAAGATATAGCGATTGCCCGCAGCGACCGACAACGGCTCGCCTGCCCACATCACATCATCATTGACCACATCGACATGTAGGCCAGGATCTTTAACCACTTGATCGTTTACGGTGATTTCGCCGGCGTGCATGATCTTTTTTGACTCTTTACGCGACAGCTCGGTGGCTTTACTAATGAATTTATCTAAACGCATACTATTTACTACCATCGGTTTTATTATACCAGCCCTAAATCAGAAACTAACGACGCCAGCACTCAGCCGTGAGCGGCTCGTTATCTTCGATGGTTAGAAATGGTACTATAATGAAAAATTAAATGAACACTGTGCTCAATACAAAAGCCAGTGAAAGTCAGACCAGTTTAACATATCCAACCTAAGCCTGATGAAATATGAGCTATCAAACGCTAAAACGTGCCGTTACCACGCGACTCGAAATTAAAAAATCTGAGTTTATCGCTTACGCCTATCCGGTGACCTCTCGTGAGCAAGCAATGTTTCACGTGGAACAACTACGCGAGCAATATCCCGATGCACGGCATTTCTGCTGGGCATACATCATCGGTGATCCAGATAATACCACTAGTGCTGGTTTCGATGATGATGGCGAGCCAAGTGGTACAGCTGGTCGACCGATACTGAATGTACTGCAGCATAAGTCGATCGGCAATGTGATTATCATTGTGGTGCGTTACTTCGGTGGTATCAAATTGGGTGCTGGCGGTCTTACCCGTGCTTATGCAGGCTCTGCTCAAGCGGCCGTCGATGAAATGACACTAAACCCTTATGTACCGATGACCCAGATTCAGATACTGGCAGAATTTGCGACCGAAGCGCAATGCCGCTATATGATAGAGAGCCTTGGCGGTCATATCGACGATGTCGCCTACAGTAAGCAAGTAACCTTAACCGCCACACTTGCTGAAGCAGATGTCGAAAATTTAAAAGAGCGTTTAGCAATGGATGGTCGAGTATTGGATAAACCAGAAGACTAAAAATCTGACTAACTACTCTCATCGACCGTCTTAGATAGTTTTCTTTTCAATATGCTTATTTGTTAGATTTTTCAGTAACTGTTTCCAGTAGCTGTTTTCAGTAATCATGCGTTCACTGAAAATTATTGGTTTTCACAGGTACTGGCGTTATGATAAAAAACCCTTACCACACTACTCTATTTATTTTTTTACAATTATTAAATAAGACCAATATATGTCAACTTCAACCAAACCTTTTTCTCCAGCACCTTTTAAGCCACCATTTTGGCTGACCAATCCACATCTGCAAAGCATCCTGCCCAAGTTTTTTGCGCCAAAGTCACCGACCTACCGCCGCGTGGTCGAAAAAGATTCATTGGACGAGAGCGATATTGCTTATGACTTTTATGATGCGCATCCTATAGAAGTATCAAAAAATGGTGAGCTTGAGCAAACCCCATTGATTGTTCTATTCCACGGCATGGAAGGCAGTAGTGACAGTCATTACGCTCGCGCACTAGCGTACCAAATGCACGCGCAGGGCTGGCACTTTGTGGTGGCACATTTCCGTAGTTGCGGCGGTATTCCTGCTAGTGGCACGGTGTTCTACAACGCAGGCGACACTGACGAGGTGCATCATGCGCTACAGAATTTGCGTGAGCAGTATGCCAATATCTATGCCGTTGGTGTCTCATTAGGAGGCAATGCACTGGCCAAATATATGGGCGAATATGAGGACAAAGTCCTTTGTAAAGGTGCAGTGGTTATCTCCGCGCCAGTCGACATGTCCTCAGCTGCCATTACTATGCACAGCTTCTTGAGTCATCGTATCTATACGCCTTATCTGCTTAACCCAATTATCAAAAAAGCATTGGCGAACGATCTCACGCAAGATGAAATCAACTCTATCAAAGCTGCCAATCGTATCAGTGATTTCGATGATATCTTTACCGCGCCGCGTCACGGATATCGCTCCAAAAACGACTATTACCATACTGCATCCGCCATGCCGTATTTGCGCAACGTCACTCACCCTCTGCTATTGATCAGTGCAAAGGATGATCCTTTCATCGGCTTCACTGCTACCCCAAATGATGTCTCTGAGAGTGTCACTATCTTAGATACTGAGCACGGTGGGCACATCGGTTATCTGCGTTATCGTTCAGACAATGGGCATTCCAAAAGCAAATCGTCTGTCAGTAATGATAAAGAGTCCAAGACTTCAAAGTTCGATATTAACTGGATACCTGAAACTGTCAGCGCTTATTTTAATTGGATTGGTGTGGCTTCTACTAGCGAGCCTTCTCAGGACGTGGTCTCTGACAATAAATAATCATTGTCATCAATGACAAAATAATAACACCAACGTTTATAACCTTTTGAGAGTGTTTTATGTACCCATTTATCCGTTATGCTAGCACCATCGCTCATGCTGCCCTAAAAGCAAAAAAAGGCGACACACTGACGTTTAAGGACACCAGTGAGATTCAGTTTCGCTGCCGCTTATCCGATATAGATAATTTCTTGGAGATGAATAACGGCCGCGTATTTACGCTGTATGATTTGGGTCGTATGGACTTTGCAGTACGGACTGGGCTTGGCAAGCAGTTATTAAAACAACGCTGGGGCTTGGTCATCGCTGGCAGCACTATTCAATACCGTAAGCGTATTCGCGCCTTTCAAAAAGTCACGCTCAAAACCAAAATCGTTGGTATCGACGCGCGCTGGCTCTATATTGAGCAGTCTATGTGGGTCAAGGGCCAGCCCTGCTCATCTGGTCTACTGCGTACCGGTGTAACCAAAGGTGGCAGAGTGATCGACACGGCACAAGTACTGGCTGCGTTGGGTCAATCTAACTGGGATCTACCGCCAACGGGTTACGTGGCTGAGTGGATCAAAAGTGATGCTGATCGTCCGTGGCCGCCTGTCGATACAGCTCACTAACTTAACTTTATAAAGTAGTAATTATTTACTTTTAACTTATTTAACAGATGGTACAAGCAAGCAACCTTATAGCTACTATTTCATAACAACTCATTATATAAATACATATAATAAATGTTAGGATAGTGGTGAGTACATACTCAGACAAAACAAATATAGTCTTATAAGGAGAATAATATGGCTAATACAACAGATTATGTCGGCACGTTATTTGATAATAGCGAATCAAACCCAAGCAAAATTACCTTAGCGTTTACCATGGCAGGCGTGGCACTAAAAAAAGGCCATTCTGCTACTGTAATATTAATGGTGGATGCCGTACATCTGGCAAAACCAAACGCGCTAGACAATGTAGATATCGGCGATCCGTTTGAGCCAGCTGGTGAGTTACTAGAAGCCTTTATCGAAAAAGGTGGTCAAGTGTTGGTCTGCGGCGCTTGTATGAAACACAACGGTGTGGAAGAGTCAGATATCGGCAAGCGCTTTGAAGTGATTAGTGGTGATGATGTGGTTGAGCTACTGATGAATGCAAAAGGGTCGTTGCAGTTGAATTAAAATATAAGCAAAATTAGTTAATAAAGTTATAAGAATAGGTCAGTTTCTTAGTCATCGTTGGGTGGCTTGAAAGCTGACCTATTTTTATATTGGAATACAAAAAATTATTTTTCGGCCATCGTTTTATACGGCCGAAAAAATATTTTTCTTATATAAAATTACATATAAAACAATAACTTATTAAAAATATAATAAATAAATTTCAAATTAATCTTTTTAATGTTAATATAATTTCGAACTATCTTATGGTGTTTCATGATGAATGTTTCAGAGGCAACTGATCTTTTAATATCTAAAGGGCTAGTAAAGGATATTAATGGAACTAGAAGGTTTATTAGAAAAGGTGAGTTAATCGCGGAAAAAACTTGTAATCGTGATGGCTACCAAATTGATAAGCAAGCTCTTGATGCTTTTTTATGGGTGAAAAGCCATAGTGATGCTGAAATAGTCCAACTTATATTAAATAATGACATGAAAATAACAAGCAGAGACAACTCTCATAAAGTAGCTTCATTTTTTGCTGGAATAGGTGGTTTTGATATTGGCTGCGAACGAGCAGGTATGCAGGTTGTTTTTCAATGTGAAGTTAATAAATTCTGTCAACAGGTTTTGAATAAGCATTGGCCTACAATACCTCTACACTCTGACATAAAAACATTAAAGGCTGAAGACATTCCTGATGCGAATATATGGTGTGGAGGTTTTCCATGCCAAGACGTGTCTTTAGCCAACCAAGGCAAACGTAAAGGCTTAAAAGGTGAACGCAGTGGACTCTTCTATACATACGCAAATCTCGTTAGAGAAAGAAAGCCTGATTGGCTTATCATCGAAAATGTTCCCGGATTACTTAATAGCCACAATGGCGCTGACTTCGGAGTCCTCATCAGAACCTTGGATGAACTCGGGTATGGCGTTTCGTGGAGAGTATTTGATGCTAAATACTTTGGAACACCACAAAGAAGACGCAGAGTGTATATTGTCGCAAGTTACGGAGACATGCGCTCCGCTCGAGTCCTTTTTGACGATAGAGCAAATCCAGTCACTACTAAATCGGGCAGAGGAGAGAGGTCAAACTTTGCATCCGAAACTAGAGAAGGCTTATCGAGAGCAGATATCTTCTCTATCCAGCATGCAAGCATCGGAAGAAAGCACACAGCAGGACCGCAAGCCAAAGGTTATAGAAATGATGGAGAAACCTACACCCTCGACTCCAGAGGAAGTGCAGATGCTATATGTGCGCCGGATGCTCCCTATAGAATACGAGAGACTACAAGGTTTTCCAGAGAACTGGACTCTAATAGATTAAGAGCTGTTGGAAATGCTGTAGCTGTTCCTATTATTGAATGGATAGCAAAGCAAATTGTGAATCTTGAATGAGTTATAATTTTTAAGAATTTATAAAATATAACTCAAAGACTATCTATATATGTACATCTCGACCGTCCAATGATAGAAAATCACCTTCAAAGATTGATGGTTCGGGGCCACCTTGATCTGTTAATGTTCTTACAAAGGTAGAATAGTTAGTAAACAACAACCTATCTTCATCAACAGTGAGAGGTATTGGTCCAGCTTTAGGGCTTTCTGTTTTATCCTCTGTTATTCCTAACAAACATAGCGTCCAGTTGTGTTTTCTAAGATCTCTTAAGTTAGCTCTAGATACTCTTGGAATTAGGTAATCGTAAATTAGCTCACCTATAGCAAAGACAATTTTTCCTCCAGTTTGATTAACTATGTTACCTTTAACCAAAAATTGTTCTTGTTGGCGTCGCCATGCGTTGGTTTCAATTGAATTAGGTTTAGCTAGCTGCTTCCGTAAATACTCATTCGTTGGTTTATCCAGTAAAGCCCAGTTTGCAACATGGTCAGTTATATATTTTGTTTCACTTGTTTCACCACCCCCTTGCATTTCAAGTAATATCTCATCTACCTTTGCGGCTGGTGCTCTATTTCTCATAATGTAGTCAGCTTTATAACTATTACCTGTTTCCTGTATAGGTATGGGAACTTCTCGATTTACTACAATGTCTTTTTTCTCAAAATTCCCTCTATACACTGTATTTGCAACTTTCCATAAAATATCAGTTTGATGTTCGGTTAAAGAAGACGATTGTCTTTTTTTACTTCCTGCAATATTTTTCTTTTTAGGGGTAGCACAAAGTCTATGCTCACAAACGATCCAAACAGTACCGTTTCCTTTTCTTACGCTACATACAGGTTGAAGACCTTTAAAGACTTTAGAGCATTTCCCATCCATGAATGGACAAGATATATCTTGTCTTAACGGCACAGGGATTATGTTTACAGTATCTATGTCGGTTCTTTGCCCTAAATATTCTGCTACTGATACTGCCATAGGTTTATCTCTTTAATTTTTAAACTGACAGCTAACATACATAAAAATGTCTGTTCGGCCAAACTTTCATTTTAGTTTGCCTTCGAAAATTCTTTAAATGCTATAGATCATGACAAAGTTTTTAAGCGCATAAAACTAAATGTTTAGGCTTAACTACAAATCCATAGCTAACTATTTTAACTATAACTCCGTAGCCAAAGCTCACCCCTCTTATTCAGCAACTAAATAAACACTATCTCACATACTCTGTACTCAGCTCTGTTAAAGTAAGTCATGCAAACACCCTACTAAAAAGGCGGCCCGTCATGACCTTACTTGATACGCTTAATATCACCTACCCTATCGTTCAAGCACCAATGGCAGGAGCAACCACACCTGAGCTAGCGGCGACGGTCAGTAACTTTGGTGGACTGGGCTCATTAGGATCTGGTATGACTGCGCCAGATGTTTTGACCAGCCAAATTGATACCATTAAATCGCTCACCGACCGTCCGTTTATGATCAATCTCATGGTATTGTCTGAGCAAGAATCTACGACCTTTGATACCGAAATTCCCGCTTGGCTAAGTCAATACTATCAAGACAATAATATTGAATTTACACTACCTGAACGCCCAGCGCAGAGCTTCGCAGAGCAGCTACAAGTGCTCTATGACAATCCCGTTCCTGTTGCCAGTTTTACCTTTGGCATTATCAGTGCTGAGCAAGTTCAGCGTCTGCAAAGTCTCGGCACGCGCGTCATCGGTACCGCTAATCATCCATTAGAAGCGACAGCATGGGCAGATATTGGCGCAGATGCGGTATGTGTACAAGGAGTCGAAGCAGGCGGACATCGCGGTGGTTGGTTACTGCAAAGTGAAAGCGATCCATTAGGTTTATTGACGCTGATTGGCCAGACCCGCGCCTGTACTGATATTCCTTTGATTGCAGCAGGTGGCATTATGACGGGACAGGATATAAAGGCAGTACAAGCGGCAGGTGCTGAGCTTGCACAAATGGGGACGGCGTTTTTGACCACTGACCAATGTGGTATCAATGATACTTATACACAAGCCTTACTTGATGCCAGTCACAGCAGACGCAGCTCAGAAACGCGATTAACTCGATTGTTTTCAGGTAAGCTCGCTCGTGGTTTATTAAACGATTATCTGCGTGATTTTGCTCAATTTGAGAGTGCAGATAAGCTACCGCCCTACCCACAATTAAATGCCATGTCCAAATCTATGCGAGCTCATGCGTCTCAGAATATGGATGCAGAACATCAATCTTTATGGGCAGGACAAGGGGTAACTTTGGTCAAACAAGAGAGCACGCTTGAATTGCTTGAGCGACTGGTAAAAACGTTATAGGCTTAAATATTTTTATCAGTCCGCACTACTCTAATAAAAAATCTACCGCCGCAGCTGCATGAATAGCTGTGGTATCAAATACAGGTATGGGGCTGTCAGCCTGTTTAATAAGTAAACCAATCTCTGTGCAGCCCAAGATCACACCCTCTGCCCCTTTCGCTGCCAAATCTTTAATCACTTGACGATAATACTCTCGTGAGCTGTCTTTAAATTCACCGACGCACAGCTCTTTTTTAATAATGTGATGTACTTCTGCTCTCGCCTCATCTTCTGGTATCAATACTTGTAAACCCGCATCAATCAGACGCTGCTTATAAAAATCTTGAGTCATCGTAAACTGAGTACCAAGTAAGGCTATTTTAGTAAGATTTTGTTTTTTGATAGCATCAGTAGTCGCATCAGCGATATGAGTCAATGGCAAGTCTGTGGCGGAGCGCACGTCATCTACCAGTTTATGCATCGTGTTAGAGGCAATCATGATTCCTTGTACGCCAGCTGCTTGTAGACGCTGAGCACTGCTAGCCATTATCACACCTAGCTCGTCCCATTTGCCTTGCTCCTGTAACGTATTGATCAACGCAAAATCCACACTATGAATCAATAAGTCTGCGGAATGTAGTCCGCCAAGCTGATGCTTGACACCTTCATTAATCAGACGATAATAGCTCTCGGTACTCTCCCAGCTCATACCACCGATGATTCCTAATGTTTTTTGTTGAGAATCTCTTTGTTCTTGAACTGCCATACTATACTCCTATTTGTTTTTGGTCTTAGTTATAGTAAGTTATCGTAGCAAAATCGACTGTTGAGAACGTGCTGTTTTTAGAGATATTCGTTTTAGAAATGATCTCTTCAAAAAGCTTTAAAACGCTGCCTTAAAGACAATAATCATATTAATAACATATCGCAAACCCTACCATTAATAATAACGATTTTACCCGCTCTATTTCACAGAGTATGATGAACACTGGTAGTACACACACCCTATCTATCGTGACTGCTCGTTATCTGACTATTATATTTACAATGTATGCCCGCATCATAGGCTGGGCGTAGCTAACACTATGTAGGACAACCGAATACTATGGCCAACTTCCCCACTATCAGAATACGTACGCGCCGCAAATATTATCGCCTTATCTTTACAGGTCTGATGGCGATGATGATGTCACTGATTATCTCAACAGCCCTGTTAGTGGTCAAACAAGGCTTTATCGACGGATTTTTTATGGAGTTGATGCATTCGTGGGGACTGGCCTTTATGTTTGCGTGGCCAAGCGCATATATCTGTGCCTATCTAGTACAAGAGCATGTACTTAGTAGAATAGAGTTTTATTGAAATATGTCCTACCGCAGCTAAAATCACTACATAGTGGACATCTCTGACTACGCTGATGAATTATCTATACTAGTGTTCTTTATACCGATAGCATCATGGATGTAGATTAATTAAAGCTCAACCTTATTCTTCAAACAAGCCACTCTATGGTCCAGAGTACCTTCTAACACAGGTTCGATTTGGGCACACTCGCTATCCGCTATTGGACAGCGAGTACGGAATACGCAGCCTGATGGTGGATTAATCGGACTTGGCAAGTCACCTTCTAGTAACTGAATGACCTTATTACGTTCGGCAATAGGATCAGGTAATGGCACCGCTGACATCAGTGCTTGTGTATAGGGATGCGTCGGATTTCCATATACAGCTTCGTTTATACCTAGCTCGACGGCATGTCCTAAATACATAACAAGCACTCTATCCGCGATATGTTTAATCACTGATAGATCATGGGCGATAAAGATAAGCGCCAACCCCATCTCTTGCTGTATGTCTTGCAACAAGTTAATGACTTGCGCTTGAATCGAGACATCAAGAGCCGATACTGGCTCATCACAGATGATGATTTTAGGCTTTAGTATTAGGGCGCGAGCAATTCCAATACGCTGACACTGACCACCAGAAAACTCATGCGGATAGCGGTTAATCTGATTAGACAGTAGCCCAACCTTTTTCATCATTGTACGTACTTCATCTTGTACGTCAGATTTTTTCATTTCTGGATAGTAGGTACGCAGTGGTTCTGCGATGATATCGCCTACCGTCATGCGTGGGTTAAGCGACGCTAGCGGATCTTGGAATATCATTTGAATGTCTTTGCGCTTTATTCTCATGGTTTTCTTAGAGGTGCCTACTATCTCTTCATTACCAAACTTTATGCTGCCAGCATTGGCTCTCACTAAGCCGATAATCGTTCTTGCCAGCGTCGATTTACCGCAGCCCGACTCACCTACCACGCCTAAAGTCTCGCCAGCGAATAGCTCAAACGAGACACCATTGACAGCCTTTAAAGTATCAGGCTTTTGCCAAAAGTACGTCCCTTTTTGTTTGATATTAAACGTCGTATGCACATCCTGCACTTGCAGTAGTGGAGCTTGGCTTTCTTTGACTATGCCTATATTGGATAATGTCATGTCCTAGCCCTCCAATGTTGATAGGTTATTGATATCAGTATTAGTGTCAGTATCGGCTGCCATGCCCTTGGTAACGTCTGCTGTATCATCAATCTGCATCTCAGGATGCCAATGGCAAGCACGTTGACGCTCATTTGGTAAAAACTCAAGCGGCGGTGGTACATCACGGCAGATATCCATGGCATGCGTACAACGTTCATGAAAAGGACAGCCAGTCGGTAGATTCAGTAGATTGGGCGGACTGCCAGGAATGGTTTCAAGCTTACCTTTATCATCATCAAGACGCGGAATAGCTTTTAATAATCCAATAGTATAAGGATGCGTCGGCGTATAGAAAATCTCTTCCGTTTCCCCATACGCCATGGTACGACCAGCGTACATCACGAGTACCCGATCACAGATACCAGCTACCACACCCAAGTCGTGAGTAATCATAATAATAGTGGTACCAAAGTCACGCTTTAGCTCATTTAACAGCACCATAATCTGTGCTTGGACGGTCACATCAAGTGCTGTCGTTGGCTCATCGGCAATCAGTAGTTTCGGACGACAAAGCAGTGCCATCGCAATCATTACCCGTTGACGCATACCTCCTGAAAACTCATGCGGATACATACCAATCCGTTTTTTTGCCTCAGGAATCTTGACCGCATCTAACATACGGATCGACTCCGCCCACGCGTCTTTTTTACTCATACCTTTATGTAAAATTAACACTTCGGCAAGCTGATCGCCTATTTTCATATATGGATTGAGTGAGGTCATCGGATCTTGAAAGATCATAGCGATTTGCTCAGCACGAATTTTATTCAATGCTTTTTGCGATAAGCCCAATAGCTCATTGCCTTCAAATTTTACGGAACCTTTGGTACGGCCGTTCTTTGCTAGCAGACCCATGATAGCGAACGCCGTCTGCGACTTGCCAGATCCTGACTCACCGACGATGCCCAACGTCTCACCCTCATGCAGGTTAAAATTTAAACCGTTCACTGCAGTCACAAGTCCATCTTCGGTCGTGAATTGCACAGATAAATCTTTGACCGCTAATAAACTGCTTTCTTGACTGACTTGTTTAGCCTGATTGGCTTGGGTATTGAGCACTGAGTCAGCGCCCACTTTACGGGCAGTAGAGTCTATTTTCTCAGGTGCGCTATTGCTATCTTGCATTGACATGATATTGTTCTCCTAGCGAGCTTGAGTCTAGCGGTCTTTAGGGTCAAACGCATCACGTAGACCATCGCCGATAAAGTTAAAACAAAATAAAGTAATGACTAAGAAAGCCGAGGGAATCAAAATTTGCCAAGGCGCAACTTGCATGGTTTGTGAACCCTCTTGGAGTAGCGCACCCCAACTGGTCATTGGCTCTTGCACACCAAGCCCTAAAAAGCTTAAAAACGACTCAAATAAAATCATCGTTGGCACTAGCAAAGAGGCATATACCACAACCACACCAAGCACGTTGGGTACGATATGACGCAGGATAATGTTAAAACCCGATACCCCGCCGACGTGGGCCGCTTCGATAAACTCTTTACTCTTCAGACTCAGCGTTTGACCACGGACGATACGAGCGACATCTAGCCAAGAGACTAAGCCGATAGCGACAAAAATTAAAATAAGGTTACGACCAAATATTGTCACTAGCAAAATCACAAAAAACATAAATGGAAAGGCGCTTAGAATCTCTAAAAAGCGCATCATAATCATATCTACTTTGCCGCCTAGATAGCCTGACGTTGCGCCATACACCGTACCAACCAATACCGCCACCGTTGCACCAGCGATACCCACCAATAGAGATATTCGCCCGCCGACTGCTGTACGCACGAGTAAATCTCGACCGAGCGAGTCAGTGCCGAAGTAGTGCTTGTTTTCAATCGACGGCGCAGATTGCATAAAGTTCCAGTCGGTTTCTGCATAACCAAAAGGTGCTAGCATGGGCACAAAGATGACAAACATACCGACGAGTAATAGGATAAAAAAGCTCGTCACTGCCGCTTTGTTTTGATAAAAACGGCGCCATGCATCTTGCCAAAGGCTACGGCCTTTTATCTCTTTGATAGGCAGTTCCATAAGCTCGGTTGGCTGGTCTACGGTCAGGCTCATAGTCGTCCTTGTACTCATTCAATTGAGAGTTTGATATGTATTTTTAAGTGATAATTGGCGTTTATACGATGTGCTTTAAGTGGCCATTAATACCAATATTAATACTGAATTTTTGGATCAATAATGGCGTATAAAATATCGACGATGGCATTGAAGGCAATCGTCAATACACCAACCAAAATGGTCAAACTAAGCACAACACCATAATCGCGATTCAGCGCACCATTCACAAATAACTGCCCGATACCCGGTAAACCAAAAATAGTCTCGATTACGATAGAGCCAGTAATAATGCCGACAAATGCAGGACCCAGATAAGAGATCACAGGTAGTAATGCTGGTCTGAGCGCATGCTTCATCACGATTCGACGCATCGGCAACCCTTTAGACTTTGCCGTACGGATATACTGACTATTCATCACCTCAATCATCGAGCCACGCATGATACGTGCAATACTAGCAACGTAAGCCAATGCTAAAGCTGTAACGGGCAGTATCAGGTTTCGCACTGCTCCATCATTCCAGCCACCAGCTGGCAGCCACTGTAAAAGAATCGCAAACACCAGTACCAATAAGGGGGCTTTTACAAAGCTTGGAATCACGACACCCGTCATGGCAAACGCCATCAGAATATAATCCATCCAAGAGTTTTGCTTGAGCGCAGCTATCACCCCAAGAATAAGCCCTAACACCAGTGCTAATATAAAAGCGTACAAGCCAAGTTCCATTGATACCGGAAAGGATTGCGATAACAATTCATTGACCGTATAGTCTTTATACTTAAAGGATGGTCCAAAATCGCCTAGAGCCAGCTGCTTTAGATAATTAACATATTGCAGCCACATAGGATCATTGAGATTGTATTTGGCTTCGATATTGGCCAATACTGCTGGCGACAAACTACGCTCACTAGTAAAAGGACTGCCCGGTGCCAAACGCATCATAAAAAAAGACACGGTTATCAAAACAAACATGGTCGGAATGGCTTCTAAAATTCGCCGAAAAATAAGCTTTAGCATAATGCCTCTTTATAAGGTTACCTGTACAACAACGCTTGATTTCAAAATGCTCGTTTTGAGTATTTACGCCACTTTCAGACTTTCTCTGGTCCATAGCAGACGGACGCTATCAATCGGAATTACTCCTTTTCATAGCGCCTGCTAATAAGACTATTGGATTTCATTCTTTGATGATCAGTGCTTGGCGATAGAGATATCTTTACCTTGCCAGTTGTCTAGAGGATCTTTCGTTGAAAAGCCGATGACGTAAGGTTTTACCAAACGAGGGCTGACATAGTGATAGATATTAAGTAGCCCCATGTCCTGATCTAATTGTGCTTCTGCTTTTTGATATAAGCTTGCACGTTGCTCAGGCGTGACGCCCGCTTTTAACGTTTGAGCCATTAAGCTATCAAAATTGGCATTGGCGTACTTACCGTAATTACCGCTATTGTCAGATTTGGCAATATTCAAAAATGCTGAAGGTTCGTTGTAGTCGGCACACCAACCAGCACGAGCGATTTGATAGTTACCGTTACGGCGTGTATCAAGATAGGTTTTCCATTCTTTATTGGTCAAGGTTACATCGACAAAACCGAGCGCTTGTTTCCATAACGAAGTGGCAGCAACGGCGACCTTTTTATGATTGTCATTGGTGTTATAAAGCAGCTCAAAGGAGAGCGGATTACTCTCGTTGTAGCCAGCTTCATTTAGTAGTTTTTTGGCTTCAGCAATACGCTTCTCTTTATCCCACGTTGACCATTCTGGTTTGTTTTCTACCTTGCCATTAGCTGCTATAGGTGTGAGCTGATAAGCCGCTGTTTGGCCTTGTCCAATAACCTTATCGGCAATGGTGTCACGATCTAGTGATAAGGCTAAGGCACGACGTACTTTAGGGTTATCAAAAGGAGGTTTGACGGTATTGAACTCGTAATAATAGGTACAGAGATAAGGTGAAACTCTAAGCTCATCACCATTTTTCTCTTTTAAAGAAGCAAACTGCTCGGTTGGAATCTCATTATAAGTGACATCCACTTCACCCGCCTGATAGCGCGCGACATCGGTGGTGCTAGAAGGAATCGGTAGCATCGTGATGGTGTTCAGCGTCGTATTGGCATCATCATAATAGGAAGGATTACGTGTCAAAACGAGCTCATCGTTAATCTGCCATTTACTGACTTTATAAGGGCCGTTGACGACGATATTGGCAGGATCTGTCCATTTATCACCAAATGCTTCGATTGTTTTTTGATGCACAGGTTTGACGGAATTATGAATAAGCATATCTGGAAAATAAGGCACTGGCTCTGACAAAGTTACTTGCAGTGTTTTGTCATCGATTGCCTTTACTCCAAGTGTATCTATACCTGCAGCACCTTCAACGATTTTATCAGCACCAACTACTTTAGCATCAACCAAATAGCTTGAATAAGGCGACGCTGTATTTGGATCGACTAGGCGGCGCATGCTATAAACAAAGTCTTGCGCAGTAACTGGATCACCATTTGACCACTTGGCATCACGTAGTTTGAAAGTCCATACCTTGTTATCCGGACTCTCCCACTCAGTTGCGATTCCTGGAATGGTTTTACCGTCTGCATCGGTATTGGTTAGCCCTTCAAATAATTGACGACCAATATTAGACTCAGGTACACCAGACACTTTATGTGGATCAAGCGATTCAGGCTCTGTTCCATTATTGATGACCAGCTCTTGAGTATCTGCTAGTACGTTTGGATCAATATTGGCTGATGAGTTGGTACTATTAGTGGCCGCATTATCACTACACCCTGTCATAAACATGGCAAGTACAAGAGAAGTCGGTAAAAATACAGCAGTACGAAGGGAGACGGAATTGCGGGTCATATGGCGTCCTAGCAGGCAAGTGGCGATCAGATTAACTAATCTAGTAGTAAATCCATTTACAGTTAATATATCGTTTTCATATGCATTATTTACGTCGTTAAAGGCCTTAATCTGACCAGTAACTTTGCAATCGTCATAATTATCTAGATTGTTTAAAGTGTCTATCTAGATGACTACCATCTGTTCATAATGCGTGTTAGAAAACTATTGGTAATAGTAATAGTAAAAAAAGTTATTAATGTCAACAATTTTTCAGTTTACAGAAAGAACATGAGTTTAGTCATACATCTGCATATATTATTAGTTAGTAGAAACGAACAAAAAACATACTAATTTATGGAATTCTACAAGGACTTAACCGGTTTTTTTATGAGAAACCCATCATTCGTCAAAATGCTACTCTTATGTTATAAATTGTATCTGACATATGTTTGACATTTTATAGTGCTTACGAACTACTACTTGGAATAGCACTCTATTATTAAGTGTAAGACATTTGATAATTTAGATAATCATATGGAAGAGCATTCATGTGATACGTTCTAGTGCGACCTTTAGTAGCACGGTGATTAATCAAGATATTCGCTGTAATTCATTAAGTCATGTTACCAATGATTTTTCTTTTTAGTTTTTCTCTAAAAAGCCCTATTCGTTAAAGAATCCTGCTGAAACCCATAAATCAAATAACATGAACAGCTCTACATCAGTGTGAGCCGTAACACAAAGAATATTACCGATGTAAGCTAAGCTTTCTATAACAAAATTCCGTTAGCGCAAATGTATCCGAATCCTAGACGACCAGTCTATTTTTAAGTATAGTGTCTTTGTTAGCCGATAACCTATAAGCACCATTATCATGGTATCGTTTCTACTAGAAGAAAAAATACATTGTTGAATGACCTTGATAACATGATATTTATAGTCGGTTATTCGTACTCTTAATACACTTATAAATAAACCAAATCATAAATAAATAAAGGAATCATCATGCGTAGTGCTATTCATAACAGCTTTGGCAAACCTTCTGACGTATTGAGCGTTGGCGACAGCCCCATGCCGCAGCCAGCTGCCAACGAAGTCCGTATCAAAACCATCCTCTCCCCTATTCATAACCATGACTTGCTAACCGTAAGTGGTCAATACGGCTATAAGCCTGAAATGCCAGCCATCGGTGGTAGTGAAGCGCTAGGTATTATCGATGCTGTGGGCGATGACGTGACAGACTTTAGTGTTGGTCAGCGTGTGGCGTGTGCCAGTGTGCATGAAACGTGGGCAGAGTATTTTGTCGCCCCTGCTAGTATGGTATTTAACATGCCTGATAGTATCGAAGACGAGTTGGCTGCCCAGCTGATTGCTATGCCGTTGTCTGCCTTGATGCTATTAGAATTCTTGGAAGTAGATAGCGGTCAATGGATTATCCATAACGCTGCAAATGGCGCTGTTGGTAAAACGCTTGCGATGCTAGCAGCAGCACGCGGTGTAAATACGATTAATCTCGTGCGTAGTAAAGACGCGATAGAAGAGCTGACCTCGCTCGGTATCAAAAACAATGTCGTCACAGCTGATGACGACTGGAAAGACCAAGTTCGCGCTATCATTGGTGATGACAAGATCACAGCAGCCGTCGATTCAGTCGGTGGTGAGTCGAGCAATGAGCTACTATCACTACTGGGTAGCAAAGGAACGCTGGTCTCATTCGGTATCATGTCAGGCAAGCCCATGGCACTGGACGCTGGTAGCTTGATCTTTAAGCAAGCCACTGTGAAAGGATTTTGGGGTAGCAAAACCAGCCAAGAAATGGATCTAGACAACAAACAACGTCTGATCACTGAGTTGCTAGAACGCGCATCGAATGGCGATTTGAAGCTACCGATCGAAGCCGTTTATAGCTTGGACGATATCGCAACCGCCGTCTCTGGAAAAGTACAATCAAGTAAAAAAGGCAAAGTTCTTTTAAAACCTTAATTCCTACACTCACCTCCTAATTTCGTAATAAGGGCAAAAACCAGCGGTATTAGCAAATATAAGAAAGCCCATGTGTATTAGCGATAAGGTACGGTGGGCTTTTTTAACCATTCTGCTGTAATAGTATCGCTAAGCCAATCAGCGCAAATAATAAGATTTAATAAGGATATAACCATGTCAAACGATACAACATTCAAAGCCTTAGTCGTTGAAGAAACCAGCGATGGTGAATTCAAAAAAAGCATTCAAGAGCGCAACGTTAGTGACTTGCCAGAGAATGACTTGCTCATCGAAGTACATTATTCGTCGTTAAACTTTAAAGATGCGATGTCGGCTACTGGTAATAAACGAATCACCAAACAGTACCCACATACCCCTGGTATCGATGCCGCTGGCGTGGTCGTCAGTGATAAATCAGGCACGTTTGCTGTAGGGCAAGAAGTATTGGTATTCGGCTATGATCTCGGTATGGATACCGATGGTGGTCTCGGTCAAATGATCTCTATACCCGCAGAGTGGGCGCTAGCTTGTCCAGAAACGCTGACACTAAAAGAAGCAATGACCTATGGTACAGGCGGCTTAACCGCAGCGCTAAGTGTGCAAAAGCTAGAAAAAATGGGTGCAAAACCAAGTGATGGCCCAGTTGCTGTCACTGGTGCAACAGGTGGCGTGGGTACGATCAGTATTGCTATCTTAAAGCAGCTCGGCTATGACGTGATTGCATTCTCAGGTAAGCCAGAGCAAAGCGAGCATTTAAAGGCATTGGGCGCAAGCGAAGTACGTCATCGTGACACTATCAATGAAATCGGTAACAAGCCTGTCGGCCGTGAGCTATGGGCCAATGCTATTGATACCATCGGTGGCGACTACTTACCCAACCTACTCAAGCAAACCAAATCTGGCGGTGCGGTGACCAGTTGTGGCCTAGCAAGCGGCGCTGATTTTTCGATGTCAGTGATACCTTTTATCACCCGCGCGGTGTCGCTATTGGGTATCGACTCGGTCTACATTCCACTGGCTGACAAAGAAGCCATTTGGAAACGTGTCGCCACGGATATGAAACTGCCTAATCTTGAAAGCTATGGTGAAGAGATTACGCTAGAACAAACGCCAGAATACCTAGATCGCTTTATGTCTAGCAAAGTGGTTGGACGTTATGTGGTGAACGTGAAGGGTTAGGTTTTTAAGAGCTAGTTTTATAAATAAAAGGCAGCATCTCTTTTGAGGTGCTGCCTTTTTTGAAAATATTCACGATATTTTTAACGCTTATGCAGCACTTGAAAACAAGATCACGTCGTATAATAGAAATACCAACCATCATGCAGCTCCGTTAGAGATACTACCGTAAGTCCATAAGGTGGTATCATGTAGCCAACTTCGATATCATCATTTGGTGCTTTTAAGTAGCCAAACTCATTATCCAAAAAACCACCCATTGTTAGCACCAGATAACCATCTTCTCTAGCCATATGAACGATACCTGAGCGATCCAGCTTCGTACGTAATTTAGCAACTTTTCCTGTATCTAAATTATCTGCCATAATCGTTCCAGCATAAGCAGTCGCTATTTCTTTTTCGGTCTTATCTTTATCATCGTTAGAGATAAGTTGGTCATTAAGCACTTTGTGTTGCCGACGCATATCACTCATCTCATAAACATTAGCTTCTTGGCTGAGTGTATCTATGGTTTGCAAATTGCTTTTATTAAGCAAAAAATGTATGTGTTCGCCCGTACCGATCATTGATAGATAAAATGCGCTAATAGCAACTATGGGGAATATCGCTAATGGTATATAAGAAGATGGCTTTCTAAATCCCTTACTAAATAAGTTCAAAACCGAAAACAGTAATCCATCGATGAGAAAGAAAGTAGACTTAAAATGGGTCCAAGAATTCCAAAGTATGGAGAATTAAGTAAGCTTACTACGAGAATAAACAGGCCAAGATATTTGGCGTATTTTTTATTTTTTGCTGTCCTAACAGTCTCACGCTAGGTTCTGATAGGGATAATATCTTAGTGTGAGTCTGTCCTGATCAAGATGAAATAAAGGTGTAATGACTGTGAATATTCAGATGAGAAGATCATCCTTGAGCAAACGCCTGAATAGTTATATCACCTTTTATCCAATAAGACGACAGGGCGTTATTTGGTGAACGTAAAGGGTTAGGTTTAATCGTCCTATCTTAGAATATTTTTAACTAATATTTTAGAAGCGTTTGATGAGAAAATATAGTATGAGAATAAAGAATTATAACGTAATTAATATTATAATCCTTTATTGCTGTCTCTTATACACATCTCCGAGCCCACGAGACGGACTC
>OJBZ01000072.1_pt1 | contig 66633 bp, 54 predicted proteins | sample 1591671 | NCBI WGS metagenome assembly OJBZ01 (sample SAMN05416850, study PRJEB24817) | seawater metagenome | isolation source: Sea water | place: Canada:Atlantic | collected 2013-07
ACTAAGCTCCGTTGCTGTGGGTGTGTATTATATAGATTTACTGTTGGGTGTCAAACAGTATTTACCACTTTTTTAGATATTTTTTCAATTTTTATTAGGATATCCAGCAAGCATTTGTTTTTATTGATTTTATATTTTTATACAAAACCAATGTTTTTTTAGATTTGATGCTTATTTATTGGCTAATGCTTGCTCTATATCGTTTTTGATGGCTTCTGGCTTGGTCGTTGGTGCATAGCGGTCAATAACCTGACCTTTACTATCGACTAGGAACTTGGTGAAATTCCACTTAATACCATCTGTCAGCACGCCACCCTTTTGTTCTTTGAGCCATTCATAGATAGGATGAGCATCTGCGCCATTGACATCAGTCTTTGCCATCATCAGAAAGCTGACACCATAATTCTTTTGGCAAAACGCACCAATCTCGTCATTGCTACCTGGGTCTTGGCTACCAAATTGATTACAAGGAAAACCGATAACCACCAGTCCTTGATCTTTATACTGTTGATATAGTGATTCTAAGCCTTCAAACTGCGGCGTAAATCCACATTTGCTTGCAGTATTGACGATTAATAATACTTTATCTTGGTAATCTAAAAACGCTTGCGAGCTACCATCCATGCGCTCAGCCGTAAAATCATAAATTGTACTCATCATTTATCCTTAAATTGAGGTTTTTATTGTTTTGGGTGTCTATGCATTATTTCTTTTTCTATCATACACATAATAAAACTATTGAAAAGGAAGCACCGTGCACTTCCCTTTCACGTTTCTAATACTACTTAGGCTACTTACTTCTCAGACTTATCTAAATCGATAGATACTGAGTTAATGCAATAGCGCATACCTGTTGTCTCAGTAGGACCATCAGGGAATACATGGCCTAAATGTGCGCCGCAGTTGCTACAAGTGACTTCGGTACGAGTCATACCTAGCGAGTTATCGACGTGCTCTTCAATCGCGCTGTTATCGATACCTTGATCAAAACTTGGCCAGCCACAGCTCGCATCAAATTTATTGCTTGAGTCAAATAAGCTTGCACCGCAGCCTTTACAGCGGTAAACGCCATCATCAGTCGCATCATTGTATACACCTGTAAATGGACGCTCGGTGCCCTTCTCACGCATAATATGATACTCATCAGCGGTCAAACGCTCTTTCCAGTCAGCTTCAGTCAATTGGCTGATCTCTTCTTTGCTTAGTTGGTTGTCTTGCATAATTTATCCTTATTCGAGTATTTATTATCTAATCTCGGTAACTATTTTATCGCCATAGGATTATGAGAACGACGTGCTCTATCTGTTGGTTATCGACACACTATTCAAGGCATATATAAGAAAAGTACTCTTTATATTGGGAGATAGACAGCATGATTGAAAAGATTAACTGAGTTAAATATAGCAAACTAATTTTATATAATGATGGGTAAAGATGTAATTTTGATACTTATATATTTTATAGTCTATATAAGGGATTTAGAGCCATATAAATATAAACAAAACGTTAATTGCAAGATATACTTGCAAATACTAATAGAGCTGATTGTAAAACCATTTGCAAATTAACTATCAATGCAATAATATCTTGCATTAGTGTTTAACTAAAATGTTCAATATATTTCTACACTGAATAATTACTGATTAATAAAGGCTCAAACGACAATGTCTGACGACAATAGCAAAAGTACGCAAGCGGAACGACTGGTACAGTTGCGCCGTGACAAAGGATTTACTGCTGAGCAGTTGGCACAAGCCATGACAGCCGCTGGTGCAAAAGTGAGCCGTGGTGCTATCTCAAACTGGGAGCGCGGTACTAATGGCATTGTCTCATCCAAGCTGCCTACACTTGCGCGTATTTTGGGCTGTAGTGAAGGATATCTGTTGCGCGGCGACCTCAACAATGAAGCTATTGATGCAGACGAGTCGACATTATCTGTAGAGCGCAGTGAACATCAAGAGATAGATACGATTTCCCACACCCAGTCAGATATTAAAATAACTGATGCTCAATCGACGACACCTTATTCCGCTAGTAAAAAATCAAAAACCAATTCGACAACCAATCCGAAAAACGGTCATGCTATGAACACCATAAAAAAATCTGATAAATTACAAAACGTTTGCTATGACATTCGTGGTCCTCTATTGCAGACTGCTAATAAGATGGAAGCAGAAGGCAAACGCATATTAAAACTAAACGTGGGCAACCCAGCGCCTTTTGGTTTAGAAGCCCCGCATGAGATTTTACGCGATGTCGCTATGAACTTATCTGAAGCGACTGGCTATTCAGACTCGCAAGGGATTTTCTCAGCACGCAAAGCCATTTTGCAATATTACCAATCAAAGGGATTGCTGTCGGCCGTTGACGTACGTGACGTATATTTGGGCAATGGGGTTTCTGAGCTTATTGTCATGACCATGCAGGCATTGATGAATGATGGCGATGAAGTCCTGATTCCAATGCCAGACTACCCGCTTTGGACGGCAGCAGCCAACCTCGCTGGCGGTACTGCTGTGCACTATCGCTGTAATGAAGAAGATAACTGGCACCCTGATATTGAAGATATTAAGTCTAAAATCACGAGCAAAACTAAAGGTATCGTGGTTATTAACCCAAACAACCCGACAGGCTCACTTTATAGTGATGAGCTATTAAAGCAAATCATCGAAGTTGCTAAAGAGCATGATTTGATCATCATGGCCGATGAGATTTACGATCGTATTCTCTATGATGATAATATACATACCCCAATGAGCACCCTAACTGACGACGTGCTGGTACTTTCTTATAATGGCTTGTCAAAGTCACATCGTATCGCAGGATTTCGCTCAGGTTGGATGATGGTATCAGGCCGCAAACAGCACGCAGCTGACTTTATTGAAGGCTTAGATATGCTAGCATCCATGCGCCTTTGCTCTAACGTGCAAGGACAGTATGCTATTCAAACCGCGATGGGTGGTCATCAGAGCATGCAAGACCTAACTTCTGAAAAAGGTCGCCTATATAAGCAACGTGAAATGGCAGTCTCACGTCTTAATGCTATCAAAGGTATTTCTTGTACCATGCCTCAAGGCGCGTTTTACTGTTTCCCAAAAATGGATCCAGAGGTTTATCCTATCACCGATGATATGGATTTTATGATGGACTTGCTCGTTGAAGAAAATGTATTGATGGTTCAAGGTACTGGGTTTAACTGGGATAGACCCGACCATTTCCGTCTGGTGTTCTTACCTAACTTACTTGACCTAGAAAATGCGATGGATAGACTGGACAGATTTTTTGCCAAAAAACGTAAACAGTTTGGTACCGAGTAAATCGTTATACATCATTAAAAAAACGCTTATCGGCATGATGCTGATAAGCGTTTTTTATTGCGTTGAACCTAGGGCGTGTCTTCAATTCACCCGATAGTCATCTAAATGGGCTAAAAATGGCTAAATCTTGCCAAACAGCGTCAAATAGCTGGTTAATATCCCGATATTATCTGCGCTATTTTTCTTGTTTGACGGCAATTTATCTCATTTTTACCACCATTTTTGAAATGAAGACACGCCCTAGTTATTAAAACTCAATTATGACAATTCACTGATAAAAACAGCGCATTAAAAAATGTTGCTTAATACGAGATAACTGATGGCAGACATAGTAGCCGCTGCAGGCAGCGTCACAATCCAAGCCAAACCAATTGGTTTCATAAGCTTCCAGTTAGTATCTCTGTTGACGATACCGATACCTAATACCGCGCCTACTAGCGTGTGAGTACTTGATACAGGCAGACCCATCGTCGATGCGCCCATTACAACAGCAGCAGCAGCTAGCTCAGCTGAGAATCCTGAAGCTGGATGCATTTTCGCTAGATTGGTACCAACAGTTTGAATAACCTCTTTACCAATGAACCAAAGACCAACGATTAGTGCCACACCAAAAGTCAACATGACAGCAGGTGGTACAGCAGCTTCAGTAGCGATACTATTGGTACGAATCACATCCATAATAGCGGCAAAAGGACCAACGGCATTGGCGATATCGTTTGAACCATGACTAAAGGCAAAAGCTGACGCGGTAAATACTTGCATCCAGCTAAACATAATAAATGTCGCTTTGGTCAAATCTTCTTTGTGCTTACCGCGAATACTCTTGGTATAGATATAGGTCGCTAACCATACTAGCGCCGCTATCATACCCATAATCAAGAAGCCCTGCAGTGTGGTCAGGCCGCTATTAACATTTTTTAGACCTTTAAAGACGACTAGAGAAGTCATCACCGCACCACCTGCGGCAGCAATGATAGGTACCCATTGCTTCAATGCTTTTAGAGTATCAAGGCTACTGCGCTCATTTTCAATATCATAAAGCTTTTTGTAGTAATCAGTTTCTAGGTCTTCAACGATACAATCGTCATCTTTATAGATTTCCTGATCACGTAACATCGCTGACGTATAGGCCAATTGCTCAGACTCTGTCAAACCATCCAAAAACTCTTTATGGTTTTGCTTTAAGACTTTTTTATTGCCTTTTAGCGTCGCAATATAGGCTTCGGTTTTATCATTATATTCAATGATGTTTTTCTTGATTTGTCCATATAAAAGATAAGACAACACGCCACCTAGTAGCGGTGACAGCACCCAAGAAATAGCGATAGTTCCAACCGTTCCCCAGTCTACCGTTGATAGCGCCATATCCGTACCACCTAACGTGATACCTAACACAATGGAGCTACCAATCACACCGCCAATAATGGAGTGAGTGGTCGAAACAGGCAGACCTTTTTTGGTTGCAAATAACAGCCAAAATGCTGCTGCAACCAATGCGGAGAGCATGACATAAATGAACTGATTGGGCGTCACTGATAGACCATCTAGATCGACGATGCCGCTTCGAATCGTATCAGTCACCTCCCCGCCTGCAAGGACTGCCCCCGATACTTCAAATATCGCGGCAATACCCAATGCTTGCGGGATAGTCAACGTCCCTGCACCCACCGAAGTACCAAAGGAGTTGGCGACATCGTTACCACCGATATTGAATGCCATAAAGACACCAAAAGCGGTCGCCACGATGAATAGCGTCGTTTGCTGACGCATGGTGTAATCTAAACCCCACCACAAAAAGTAGGAAGTCATCGCAATCAGTAAAATGGCAAAAAATAGATTTATTCTCATAGAGCCAACTGGCTTGACTGACTCTGTAGAACTGCTGCTAATACCCATACGTTAGTACGTCCTGCGTAAGCTGATTAAAATTATATGAGGTTGATAATATTGCGCTGCTACTCACAGTACTTTTTACGGCATCTAATGAAGTAGCATATATAAAATATACAACATGCGATTAGAAGGTCTTAAACCGACTAGAGCGAAAGTAAATAATACATCCCTCAACATGTCACAAAGCCGCAAGTGATATTGCCAAATCGTCTGATTACAGCATCTTGCGGCTTATACATTTCTTAGCGATATTTGTGGTACTACTAACAGCTATTGTAACAATTTTTGTCGTAATTATTAAGTTATCTATACTAAATAACCAAAACACGTTGTTTGCTAAATTAAAATTATTATTTAGCAGAAGCTGTTTTGCGCTCTATTATATTAAATATGAGCACATAATGCATGATGATATTGCGAGATTTGTAACTGCGAGTGTATACGGACAAGACCACACTCTGTAAAAGACAGGATAACTCGAATATGTTTCGAGCCATCCTACTTAGGAAATACTTGAAAAATACAGCTATATGAGCCTATAAGAATCCTTAAACTTCAGGCATTTTTAACAACTACTTGCTTTCAGTAAATGCAGACAACTGCTCAATAGCATGATCTAACACGTCTAAACGCGCTTGACGTTTTTCATTGGTCGCAATAACACACCATGGCGCTGTCGTTGTATCCGTGCGTGCCAGCATATCTGCTGCAGACTGCACATAATCTGACCATTTATCACGGTTACGCCAGTCATCATCTGTCAGTTTAAATTGCTTATGTGGTGTTTCTTCACGATCTTCAAACCGTTTAAGCTGCTCTTTTTTATCAATCGCTAGCCAATATTTGATAACCAACGTTCCTGCTGCTGCCAAATCTGCCTCGAAACGGTTGATTTCATCATATGCTCGTTGCCATTCATTAGGAGACGCAAATCCTTCGATACGCTCAACCAACACGCGCCCATACCAAGTACGATCAAAAATAGCGATACGGCTAATATGATTGGTTTGCTCGTCAGGCAATCGCGTCCAGAATCGCCACAAGTAAGGATGCTGAGTCTCATATAACATCGGTGCGCCAATATTATAGATTTGATACTCGCGGGGATCTAGCGGTGCGACCAACCTTTTGATTGCACCGCCCTTTCCCGCAGCGTCCATTCCTTCAAAGGCAAACACCACATGCCGACCTTGGCGTGCACGTAGCAATTCAGCGAGCCTTGCTTGCTTCTCCGCCAATGCCTCACGATAGTCGGACTTACTGATTTTTTTATCTTTAATAGACGTCAGCTGCTTAGGTATCGACACAGGCTCAAACTGTTTTTGTTTAGTATCTGAGTTAAGTTCCAATGTCTCGGACTGGGAATGGTTTTTTGAAGTTTTCTTGTCATTGTCGTTGTTATTGTCATTGCTATCTGTCTGGCTACTTGCTAGCGCGGTTTGCATCGCATGTAGCACCAAGTGACAAAAGTTATCAGCGGCCTCTAACTTATCGTCACCATCAATGATGACCCAATCATCCTGTTGACGCAGCAAGGTCGCAGCCACCTCATTAAACTTTTCGATGACTTGCTTATTATGCCAGTCAATTTGATACAAAAACTGCGGATCTGCTTCATCATCCTTTAAGCGACTGTGCAACGTTTCGATATCAACATGAAACCAGCATTTTAATAATTTGGTTTGATTGGCAATAAGATCCTTTTCAAATGCTTTTAGCGTGTCCAACTGCTGCTGTAGATAGTCTTGCCACTGAGCGATAGGAAGCGAATTTTTACCTTTTTGACCTTTATCATTTGATAATGCTTCAAGGTTCTCACTATCTGATGTCGCTAGTCGCATGACGTTATATAATAAATCAGCATACCAGTTGCCGAAATACACCATGACATCACCATGGCGTGGCATGGCGCTAGTATGCGCTTGCCAAATGGGTTGATAACTCAATGGCGAATGACCAATAGTTGCCTCAACTTTAAGCAGCCTTGGATCTACCCATTGCCGTAACTGCTTAACGGCGGTACCTTTACCTGCCTGCTCCATTCCGTTCACTAGCACTAACAGACCTGTTGGCTTATTGAGGGTCAGCGGCGTTTGCTGGCGAGTGGCTTTTAAAGCATACTGAGCTGTTACCAATGCCAGTCTAAGCGAATCCTCGTCCAGTGAAAACTGACTCAAAGGATTGGGCTTTAGACGCTGCTCCACAACTTGCTCACTAAATTGTGTACTTACCGCTTGTGGTGCTTTTGGTTCAGTAGTATCATTTTTTTTAGACATGATTACACTCGCTATTATTGTTATTGGGCTGCTTTACTAATGAATGACTTATGGGATAGCTATTAATAGGACAACTCTCAATATTTCGATCTTATTGTTCATTTTTATCTCATTTAATCATAGCACTGCGCCAATCGAGTAAATAATATTGCTGTGTAACAGATTGGTATTTGTATTCTTAATTATTTTCTTTTAAGGTGAACACAATTTTGAGTATAGGATAGAACAGTTGTTGAAAAGCTTATAACCTTGGACCACCATATTTAAAAAAACCATACTCAAATTTGATTACCCTATTTACTTCTACAGGATTCACTGCCATGACCGCTTTAGCTGATTTACAACAGCATTTGACACGTTTTTGGGCGATGCCTCATCACCAAGATGATGAATTAAATGCTAAGCTCAAAAAAGTACAATCATGGCAACAGGCACGTCTCCAGCAGACGCATCGCGAGCTATTTGAACAACCTAAAAACCAACTAATGGCAGATTACTTCCTCACCCAACTGTATGGCGGCGAAGAGTTCAAATTATTAGCAGAGCAGTTAGCACGTATCCTGCCAAAAGCGAAAAAGCTAGAACGTCTTGCCAAAGAGTCAGCTCTAGAGGCTGGTAGCATGGGTATCCAAGCAGCAATTTTTGCCATTGAGCTAGATCTGCATTTAGCCCAGTGGTTACTCGCTCAGGATTTACTAGTGAACGAAGAGAACATGCTAACCGCCTATCGTACTGTCGATGAAGAAGACGAGCGCCGAGTTCAGATTGCCAATTTAAAAGACGTCTGTTATCGCACAGACAAACACCTAAATTCGTTTATGCTCAAAAAAGCCTTTGCACTAGCAAAAAGCACAGCCTATCGTCATGGTTACCAGCCGCTTTATGATTTTATTGATACAGGCTTTAAGGCCATGAAACCTTTGAGCAGTGTTAGTGATTTTATCGAGCCGTTCTGCAAGCGTGAACTGTCCATTATTGATCAGGTTCATGATACGGATAATGGCAGTAAGCCAGTAGCGTTTGGTGTATCATAAGGTCAATATACTAAATAGCTAATTGACGCTTACTATTTAACGATTTCTTCCGATAAAGACAATCATACGATAAAGACAATCATAAAAATAAATTCTAGGACAACATGATGACTGATAATTCAAAAGATAGCAGCGCTCCTTCTAATCAAGCCACAACGACTAATGGTCATTTGCAAGACAAACTGGTAAAAGACAGTATTGCTCATAATCAACAGATTAGCGCGCAGATATTACGCAACCAAACAACCAATGTCGTGCCGAGCAAGAATAACAGCGTTGCTAGTGATGACAATAGCGACTTTACTAAAGTTCAAGACCTACCAACTGGAACGCCACAAGGCCAACAAACCACTATGCCAAACAACGATCAAACGACTCGCACAAACCCTTCAGAGCAAACAATAAAACAAACGCTATTCAATCAGCGTGATGATATCAATAATCCGCACACGCCTGAAACAGACGGCAACGAGCAGACGCATTTTGGTTATAAGACCGTCAATAAAGCAGAAAAACAAGCGCGTGTGGCTGACGTATTTACCTCTGTTGCCAAAAAATACGACATAATGAATGACTTGATGTCATTCGGTATTCATCGTCTATGGAAGCGCTATGCGATTAGTCTATCAGGCGTGCGTGCTGGTCAGCATGTCCTTGATATCGCTGGTGGTACAGGCGATTTGGCCAAAGTATTTAGCCGTGAAGTTGGTAGAAATGGCCACGTGGTACTATCTGATATCAATGCTGCGATGTTAGAAGTGGGCCGTGAGCGCCTAATCAATGCAGGCTGTAATAACGTTGACTTTGTATTAGCAAACGCTGAAACGTTGGCCCCTTTTGATGACGAAAGCTTTGATTTAGTGACTATTAGCTTTGGTCTGCGTAATGTTACTGATAAAGATGCCGCGCTAAAGTCTATGTATCGCGTCCTAAAACCAGGTGGTCGTCTATTGATTTTGGAATTCTCCAAGCCAGTATTTGAGCCACTATCTAAAGCTTATGACTTGTATTCATTTACCGCGTTGCCAGTGATGGGTAAACTGATTGCTAATGATGCTGAAAGTTATCAGTATTTGGCTGAGTCAATTCGTATGCATCCTGATCAACAGACGCTTAAGCAGATGATGCAACAAGCTGGGTTTGAGAACTGTGACTATCATAACCTGACTGCTGGTATCGTGGCTGTCCATCGCGGCTTTAAAGCGTAACGCTAAATTACGATTGGCAAGACCATTACGTTTAACAGACCCTATTGAACCTAACACGAACATACTATGCGCTGATGCAGCTAATGCAAAGGCGCTCACTTACCGATGCGAGAGCCTTATGCTGACTGTCCTTCTATTAGCTGGAGCCGAAAAGCTAATTAACATTGCCATTGCTAGTGATGAGATTACCAAAGCAGGTTTAGCGCCGCTTGCAGGTAAGGTGTTACGTCTTAATATGGGAATGCCTGAAATTCATTTAGACATCTTGTTTACTCAAGAGCGTTTGCGCTTTGAGCCGGTCACGACGGATAGCGTGTTTGAGCCAAGTGGCCAGATGAATGAGCGCCAAAAAGCCAGCATGGAACGCGCACGTTTTGGTCATAGTCGTCCAGACTGTACTATCACTGTAGATAATGCCGCTCAACTGCTTAATCTAATGCGCGGTGCGGAAGGCAACTTGCCAATCGCTGGTGATTACAAGGTGCTAATGCAGCTCAAACAATTGGTTGCAGGGTTTGATCCTGATGTGGCTGGACAGCTTGAACCATTTATCGGTAAACCCATGGCTAGCCAGTTACATCTTCTTATCTCTCAGCTCAAAGGTAGCTGGCGTCATAGTGCCAAACGTGCTTTTGATGACGTTAGTGATTGGGCCAATGAAGTGGCTGGCAATAGCACACCTGACCCTATCGAGGTGGCTGAAGTAAATGATCTTAAACAGCAACTGTTAAAATTACGTGCGGACGTCGAACGAGAAGCAGCCAAACTTGCTGCTATCAAAGAAGAGCAAGCGCAGTTTCTTAATAACTCGTTTCATCAATAGCCGATTGCATCAATCATAAATGAATGCTATTACCGATGGCACTATTTATGATTAAGCGCAGCGCTTACCCCATTTTCGTCTTTGTTTAGAGTACCTAACCTCATGCTATTATCGCACCGCGCTCGTCTACTTGAGCTTTGGCGTATCGCCGCAATGTATCGCCTTGATACCCATTTTTCTATCGAAGAAGCACCGCAGCTGCAACCTTTGGCGCGATTAATTCGCATTCATCCAGCAGCATGGGGCAAAAAGCACCAACCAAATGCGATTAAGTATGCGCTTGAGGAGATGGGTACGCTGTTTTTGAAACTTGGCCAGTTACTCTCAACGCGTCGCGACTTGGTACCGCCTGAGATTATCGCTCAGTTGATTCAGTTGCAAGACAAAGTTAAGCCTTTCGACGCTGATATTGCTGTCGCTCAAATTCAACATTCTAAACATGGTCTTGGCCAGTCCATTGAAACCTTGTTTGCTCGGTTCGATATCAAACCACTAGCGGCCGCTTCTATCGCCCAAGTTCATACTGCTGCTCTACATGATGGGCGTGAAGTCGTGGTAAAAGTGGTTCGCCCCGATATTCGCACTGTGATTGTCTCTGATTTTGAACTACTGCGAGAATTGGCAAGTTGGGCATCTGCGCGTATTGAAGCAGCACGTGCTGTTCATATCATCGATATTGTCGAAGACTATCGGCAAGTCATGCTCAATGAGCTAGATTTGACGCTTGAGGCTGATAATACTACTCAGATGCGCAACAACTTCTTGGGTTCAGCACTGATGTATGTGCCTGAAGTTTATGATGCTGCCAAAAACGTGATGGTCATGGAGCGTATCCAAGGTGTCCCTATCTCACAAGTTGAGATTTTTGATCAGTTAGGCTATGACCGTGCGGCGCTTGCAGAAAAAGGCTTAACGATATTTTTCACCCAAGTCTTCCGTGATAATTTCTTTCATGCTGATATGCATCCAGGCAATGTGTTTGTAGAGACGCCACCTGTGCAAACCTTACATGCAGGTATGGAAGCAGTTGATTTAGGTCATGAGCCACGTTATATCGGGCTTGATTGCGCCATCATGGGCACTTTATCAAAAGACGATCAGCTCATCGTGGCGCGGATGTTACTTGCCGTAATGAACAACAACTTTACCGCTGTGGTTGATATTGTGAGCCGTGCAGGTTGGATACCGCCAAATGCTGATAAGCATGCCCTAATGCGTGATATGGAACGTACCGTCGGCCCTATGCTACAAAAATCAATTGATGATATCGACTTTGCTGGCGTACTGATGCAGATTTTGGACATTGCGCGTAGACACCATATGAGTATCCCACCGCAGCTGATGCTTTTGCTAAAAACCTTGGTCCATGTGGAAGGACTCGGTCGTGATTTATATCCTGATCTGGACATTTGGTCACTTGCCAAGCCAATTCTAAGCAGTTGGATTAAAGAGCAGTTAGATCCTATGCGTAATCTACAGCAACTGCGCCAACAACTGCCTGAAATGCTCCTGTCTACTACCGATATTCCTAAACTATTAGATCAAGGGCTACAAAGCCTTGCCTCACAGGGCTCTCGTCAGGACAGTCAATTACGTGAAATACAGCAAATTCGTGCTGACATGCTAAACGACCGTCGTCGTGATTGGTTGGCACTCGCAGGGTTTGCTATTTTTATTGCTATCGCTACGCAAGTTATCGGCTGGCTATCACCTATATTTTATATACTGGCTGTCTTGGTAGTTGTTTGGAGAATTTTAGCTTAGAAATCAGATTTATTTTTAACCAATCAGTTCAGAAAATTTTTCACAATTTTAGACTTAAACAAAAAATGCGCCTACTTTCAATCAAAAGCAGGCGCATTTTTTATATTGAATACTATAACATCTGGTCGATTGCCATCTGTGTCAGTACGCGGCCACGAGCAGTACGCAGCACATAACCTTGTTGAATCAGATACGGCTCAATTACGTCCTCAAGTGTACCCCGGTCTTCAGCCATCGCTGCTGCCACTGCTTCAACACCAGCAGGACCACCATCAAAGCGCTCATGCAATATTTCGATATAGCGTCTGTCTAAATGATCAAGACCGCGTCTATCCACTGCCAACATATCTAACGCACTACCTGCAATCGCGCCATTAATACTACCGTCGCCTCTTACCTCTGCATAGTCACGCACACGGCGTAATAGGCGGTTAGCAATCCTTGGTGTACCGCGTGCACGGCGTGCAATCTCTACCGCCCCGTCTTCACTCATTGGTACACGCATTAGACGTGCTGCGCGACTGACAATCGTCGTTAGGTCTGCGATATTATAAAATTCGAGGCGCTGTACAATTCCAAAACGGTCACGTAGTGGTGACGTCAGTAGCCCTGCTCTAGTCGTCGCTGCTACCAAGGTAAACGGTGGCAAGTCAAGCTTGATAGAACGCGCAGCAGGCCCTTCACCAATCATAATATCTAATTGGAAATCTTCCATTGCTGGATAAAGAATCTCTTCAATAACCGAGCTTAGACGGTGAATTTCATCAATAAACAACACATCACCCGCTTCTAGGTTGGTCAGCATGGCTGCCAAATCTCCTGGGCGCTCAAGTACAGGCCCTGAGGTAGAACGCAAATTGCCACCCATTTCACGAGCGATAATATTAGCAAGGGTCGTCTTGCCCAGACCCGGTGGACCAAATATAAGTGTGTGATCTAGCGCTTCGTCACGGCCACGAGCAGCACCGATGAACACTTCCATCTGCTCACGTACCACCGGCTGACCAATATACTCAGCCAATAATGCTGGTCTGATATTGGCATCAGGAGCATCACTTGCACCTTCTAGCGGATTAATTAAGCGATCTTGCGTCATAGAATTTATCATTATATTAAAAAATTAGTTAATAAATAGCATAACCAAACGCTGCGCATAAGTCATGTAAAACCTTATTAAGCGAGCACTAAAACGAAAATAAGCGACATTTAATGTCGCTTATTAATTTAATACATTATGTGGTTGTCATCGATAGACGGCTAGTTAATATGTATTAAAAGCCAGATAATTGCTGTAAAGTAGCTTTTAACAAGCCTTGAGTATCAGCAAAAGTATCTCCTTTACTCTTAGCAGCTTTAATCGCTAGCTGAGCTTCTTTTTCTTTGTAGCCCAAGCTAATCAACGCGCCTTCCACTTCAGCGATGATACTGCCTTCGTGAGAAATCGTAGTTTCCTGTGGTGTCAATTCAAACGAGCCACTATCAACGTCGATATTCTTTAACTTGTCTTTTAGCTCAATCAATAAACGTTGCGCCGTCTTTTTACCGATGCCTGGGATACGAGTTAATGCTGTCTCCGACTCTTGCTCGACGTGCATTTTTAGCTCAGCTGCTGACATTGCAGACAGCATAGCCAAGGCCATTTTTGCTCCAACACCATTAATTTTAATTAACTGGCGAAAGACATCTCGTTCTTTTCGATCGATGAAGCCGTAGAGCAATTGGGCATCTTCGCGAACATGGAAATGTGTCCAAATGCTGGCTTGTTCGTTAAGCTGTAACTGACAAAACGAAGGCAATGGCAGTTCGATATCATAACCCACACCAGAGGTCGTCATGATACAAGCAGTCGGTGCCATCAAGTACTGCACCTGTCCGGTAATCAATCCAATCATTATTTACGACCTCTTATGTAAAATATTATAAAATCAGCTGCTACTTCATGATTAACAACTACGTTCTACAACACAGTCTTATTGGTAAAAATTTACCATACCTTCAAGACTGGTTGGACGAATTTTATGTGCTTGACCTGCAGAGCCGAACGCTTCAAAACGATTGGTACAGATATCTGACATCGCTACCATAGACGCTTTGAAGTACTTGCGTGGATCAAATTCACTTGGATTTTTCGCAAGGAATTCGCGGATAGCACCAGTTGATGCCAGACGTAAATCCGTATCGATATTTACTTTACGCACACCATGTTTGATCGCTTCAACAATTTGTTCAACTGGCACGCCATAAGTTTCGCCGATATCACCGCCATTTTCATTAATAACTTTTAGCCATTCTTGTGGCACTGATGAAGAACCGTGCATGACAAGGTGGGTATTAGGAATACGGGCATGAATCTCTTTTACACGCTCAATAGATAAGATATCGCCTGTCGGTGGACGTGTGAACTTATAGGCACCATGGCTAGTACCGATAGCAATCGCTAACGCATCGACATTGGTATCTTTTACAAACTGCTCAGCTTCATCAGCACTGGTCAATAGTTGCTCATGATCTAGCACACCTTCAGCGCCAGAGCCATCTTCTTCGCCAGCCATACCAGTTTCAAGACTACCTAGGCAACCGATTTCGCCCTCTACAGAGACGCCGCAAGCATGAGCCATCTTAACAACTTCGCGCGTGACGCTAGCATTGTAATCGTAATCCATTGGCGTTTTGCCATCTTCACCAAGTGAGCCATCCATCATCACTGATGAGAAACCTAATTGAATTGAGCGTTGGCAGATAGCTGGTGACATACCGTGATCTTGATGCATTACTACTGGAATATGTGGCCATTCTTCGATCGCAGCGATAATCAAATGACGCAAAAATGCTGACCCTGCATAGTTACGTGCGCCTGCACTGGCTTGGACAATAACAGGTGAATCACAAGCATCCGCAGCCATCATGATTGCACGCATTTGCTCTAAGTTATTGACGTTAAAGGCAGGAACACCATAGCTGTGTTCAGCGGCATGATCTAGAAGTTGACGTAAGGATATTAGGGCCATAAGACGCTCTCTGATTAGATTTTGAATAGTATTTTAAAAAACAGCTTGATAGCAATCATTTCACTGTATATTCGACCATACTGACCGTATATAAGCTAGTAAAAGTCTGAATGCTATTGGATATGATTATCACGCGGTGATTATAGCAAAAATTGTTCTGTCTTCGTAGCGGTTGACCGACTATTTGTCAGTCTATACCGTCTCTTGATGTCAGTTTAACTTTTATAAACTGTTACTTTATAAACTGCCACAATGACATATAACGCAAAAAGCCTTGGCAATCACCAAGGCTTTTCTAGTATTTTGAGGCTTATAAAGCAATGACCGTTTTTAGAATTTATTTACCAATGAGTATCTACCAATCGATATAATCCCATTAAATCAGTCATTATAGTGCTTAGTTATCGCGTAGCTTAGTACTGTTGCTCTGCATCAACTGCAACATCATTTGCGCCATCAGCAACAGCGTTAGCGCCATCAGCAACAGCTTCAGCAGTATTTTCAACCGCTGTGTTAGTGCTTTCAGCAATAGCATCGCCAGTGTTTTCTAGAGCGTCTGTCGCAGCTGCACCGGCAGTTTCAGCGCCTTCAGCGACTTCTGTACCAGCGTCTTGAGCAGCAGCTTCAGCTTCAGCAGCAGCAGCGTCTGTTTCAGCGGCAGCAGCATCAGCGTTTGCAGCAGCATCATCGCCAGCAGATTCAACAGCAGCTTCAGTGTTTTCTTCTGTTTGTTGGCTACATGCAGTGATTGCAAAGGTACCAGCAAGTACGCTAGCAAGTAATAAATGACGTTTTAACATAATAAACCTCTCGTAAATAATGCATGTCAAAATACATGGTCGCGCTATTTTATAGAGTGCGAATCAGACATGCAATAATAATTTTCAGTATATAAATAAATAATTACTGCTTAATAATAATCGATGGCTATTGCGCTTACTTATGTCAATAAAAACAAGCAAATCAACAGCCAAAATATTATTTTTACAGACTACCTTAGTTATTTAAAGTTAGTTGTACGTCTAATGTTACTAAGCTACAGAGTATCGTTAATTAGTTAGGCATCTATTTGCAGTGCAGCAACTGCTGGAAGTACTTTACCTTCAACAAACTCTAAAAACGCACCGCCACCTGTTGACATATAGCTCACACCATCAGCAACTTGATATTTATCGATAGCCGCTAACGTATCACCGCCGCCCGCGATAGAGAAACCATCGCTGTCTCTTACAGCAGTGGCTAATATCTGTGTGCCTTGTCCGAAAGCATCAACTTCAAAGACACCCACTGGACCATTCCATAAGATAGTTTTTGCATTGATAATAGCATCGGCAAGCTGCTTTGCGCTTTCTGGTGCGATGTCCAATATCATGTCATTGTCACCGATCGCATCAACTGATTTGATTGTTGCGGTGGCTTTTTGCAATGAGCCAGTAAAGTCAGCGAAATCGATGTCATTTTTATCAGTGACTACGACGTACTCAGGCAGCAAAATTTCAGTCTTGGTCATAATGTCACGTGCAGTATCGAGCAAATCTGCTTCGTACAAAGAGGCACCAACACCGTGACCTTGTGCTGCCAAGAAAGTATTGGCAATACCGCCACCAACGATAATCTGTGTGCAAACTTCAGCCAAGCTGTGTAGTACCTCTAATTTGGTAGACACTTTTGACCCACCAACGATGGCAAGCATTGGTTGTGCTGGCGTTTCAAGCGCTAGGCTCAAAGCATCAAGTTCAGCGGCTAACAATGGCCCTGCACACACAGTTTTGTCTGCTTGACGCATCGCTTGCGTAACGCCTTCTGTTGATGCCTGTGCACGGTGCGCTGTACCAAAAGCATCCATCACAAACACATCGCATAAATCAGCGTACTTTTTCGCTAACATGACATCGTTTTTCTTTTCACCGTCATTGAAGCGTACATTTTCTAATAGAACCACTTCGCCAGATTTTACATTGGCACCTTGGGTAAGGTAATCACTATTAAGACGTACAGGTGTCGATAGTTGCGAGCTTAATTTTTCCGTTAAATAGTCAGCGACTGGTGCCAATGAGTATACAGTTTCAGGATTGCCTTCTGTTGGGCGGCCTAAATGTGAGCAAACAATTACCGCAGCGCCTTTTTCGAGCGCCATTTTGATGGTAGGAAGACTGGCTTGCAAGCGCGCATCGCTCGTGACCTTACCGTCTTTGATAGGCACATTTAAATCTTCTCGAATCAAGACCACTTTATCCGTTAAGTTCAACTCACTCATACGCAAAAAATTCATTACCTGCTCCTATGCATCAATATATCTGTTAATTTGCGATTACTGTCGTTACTGATATGACTATTATAGTCAGCTCTATATAAATCAGATTCAGTGCTAAGCTCGATCAACTCACTATTTTGTAGCACTCTCGCTCGCCTGTCTTCTCGCTCGCCTGTCTTATAATCACGCTATCTTATAGCCAAGCTATATAGTCACTATCAGCTTTATTGCTTTTTAATATTTTTAGCGCTTGGCTCTGACACTTATTAAGCCACTCCGATGAGTCGATCAAGTAAGCAGAATTCAGCGGCGGTGTATTCTACCAGTTTTCTAACACAGTCTCACAAGCAACCTGTCACAAATTTCAGCACGTTTAAAATATTTAGTCCTTATCTTCAGAGCAATATTCGATGGCAACAATTGCCGTTGCTAGCTTTAAGCATAGTCAATAAACCGTAACATTTCGTGGTGGTACTCAGCAGTCAAGCTCTTTATGATAGAAACATTGACAATAAAAATAATCCATTAGGAGAAAATAATGAGCATCAACTTAGACACTGCTAAACAAAACTTATTAAAATTAAAAGATGAGTACGAATCTCGAATTGATAAGATAGAAGATCACATTCAGAATCCGCAAGATGATCTCAATGAACACTGGGAAGATCAGGCCATATCCTATCGTCAAAATGACATGCGTAAAAACTTAATGAGTGAAGCGCGTCAAAGCTTAGTCTATGTCGAAAATGCACTGAGTCGGATTGAAAACGGTACTTATGGCGAGTGCGAAGTCTGCGGTGAACAGATCGAAGAGCAACGCTTAGAAGCGCTACCCTATGCCACCTTATGTATGGAACACGCTGAGTAGCGCTGTCATATTAATACTCTACTGTAAGACTATTACTACTCTAAAACCTCTCTAATAAGAGTACTTCAAGTAGGTATTTTCCATTTAGAAAATGCCTGCTGCCATTCATGACAACGCTGCGCTATGTCTGCTGCTGGCAAATCCATGATATCTCCGACTACTGCCACAAGTGCAATGGGTAAATCTACTAAATCTGATACATTTTCTGCGGTTAGCCCGCCTATTACACAAATAGGTATGCCTTGCTGACACCCTTCCACAAGCTGCTGACGTGAAATGATATCAGCATTTGACTTAGTTGTAGAAGTAAATACAGCACCCATCGCAGCATAACTTGCGCCGTCATTTTTTGCTTCTTTAATCAGTTCCACATCACCATGGCAGGTACGACCAATTACTTGATGCGGTGAAAGGGACTGTAGAGCATCACCGATACTGCCGTCTGTTTGACCAAGGTGTACGCCAACGCCAAGCCTTTCGGCTAACTTCACGTCATCATTAATAACAACTGGCACGTTGTATGTTTTAGCTAACTCAACGATTTTTTGCGCCTCATCAAAAAGCTTTAAAGCTCCATCAGGCAGGCTAAGAGCTTGTTTACGACGAATTTGTAATAACGCAATCAATCCTGTCGATAAGGCTGCTTCTAGCTTTTGATATAACAGCTCAAACTCATCGTCGTTGGTCAGTAGATATAGCTTAGGTATAACTGAGGAGAATGGTGAATGACCCATAGCATGTATCCTTAATTCTTAAATTCAACACAATAAAAAAGCCGTTATATGATATAACAGCTTTTTTATACATTTAGAACCGATAGCTTATACTGTACGGCGTGTAGCCAAACTATTTAAGATATTTTTAGCATCACCCCAACGTGTTGCTGAGCTGTTTGCCCCTAAGATAACGATAATCGCAGGGCGATTGTTGACCCGAGTTTCCATTACCACACAACGTCCGGCTTCATTGATAAATCCTGTCTTAGAGATACCGATTGGATAGCTGCCGTCACGGACTAACGTGCTAGTATTACTGGCTTTATAGGTACGGTTACCACTTGAGTAGTTTGAGACAAAAAAGTCATAGCTCTTAGTGGTAGAAAAACGACGAATCACATCATAGTTACCAGCAGCACGTACCATCTTGACCAAATCTTTTGACGAAGCTACGTTGCGCTTATCAAGTCCAGTTGGATCACCAAAAAATGCTGTATTCATGCCCAAGTCCTGTGCTTTACGATTCATCGCACGCATAAAGGCATCATAGCCACCTGGGTAGTTACGTGCCAGACTCTTCGCCGCTGGATTTTCAGACTTCATCAACGCCATCAATAGCATCTCAGCACGGTTTAAACGATCACCTGATTTCAAACGTGAGCTTGCACGCTTTGGACCAACGAAATCTTCTGGATCAAGCGTGATTTCTTCACGCATATCAAGGCCAGCATCCAACACGACCATAGCCGTCATAACCTTAGTAATACTAGCCATTGGGCGCGCGATATCAGCATCTTTTTCGTAGATAGATTCGCCTGTTTCAGCATCAATCACCGCAACACTACGTGAATCGGTGCTAATCGGAATCATATCACTGCTACCGAAAGCCCCACGATAAGTAGTATTGTAGCGAGCACTATTGGTGTTATTACTACTCGCAAAACTATTAGTATTTGTAATATTGGTAGTACCATAGCCATTATCGACTTTCTTAATAGCAGAGCCATTAGACTTGTACATAATGTTGCGGGCTTCAGACAAGCTATCAGCGCCGCCCCAACTCAGGCGTGCACTAGAGGCAGTGTCAGTGCTACCATTAATTGTAAGTGCGGCTTGTGCAACACTGCCCAAACTCAATGAAATCATAGCAGCGATCAATTGCTGTTTGGTTAATGGTAGTTGCTTCATTATGCCTCCTGCTGTCGCTATTACGCCAGTTACATATTGTCTGACGCCAAAAACGTACGTAGCGTTTATAGATGTGTTTGTAAGTACTCACATAGAGCTTTTGTATTTTTAGTGTATCATGGTTTACATTTAAGTTTAATCTATCAAACTGATTTAGTGGTTTTTTTTGGCTTCATTCAAACTTTGCTACAACCAATTTATATTATAGAAACATCAATTCACACTGCAGCAATATAATTTAACTTCGAATGTTATGATTACTCGTATTTTGTTATATTAATCAGCGGTATTTTGAATATACGAAGATGACAGTAATGGTTGAAATATATTCGTTTTTTATACTATTTGGACCTAATAAAGCGTTCATTCTGACAATCAATAAAGAGTATGGTTATGATTAAAGTATTAGTGGTAGATGATCATGATTTGGTACGGATGGGTATTAGCCGTATGTTGTCAGACAGCCCCGATATTGAAGTAGTAGGTGAAGCAGACAGCGGTGACATGGCTATCAAACAGGCCAAACAATTACATCCTGATGTGATTTTGCTAGACGTCAATATGCCGAATATTGGCGGGCTTGAAGCAACCAAACGTCTGATACAACTCGACATGGGTATCAAGATTTTGGCGGTCAGTAGTATGTCTGCACAGCCCTATCCTTCAATGCTGATTAAAGCAGGTGTTAATGGTTACATCACCAAAGGCACGCCGCTTGATGAAATGATACGTGCGGTCAAAAAGATTTATCAGGGAGGTCGCTACTTCAGTCAAGATGTCGCTGAACAGTTAGCAGATGTTCTATTATCTGATAACGCCAACTCACCTTTTGACTTATTAAGTGACAGAGAAAAACAAGTGGCGATGATGGTTGTTAATTGTCAGAGCCCTCAGCAAATAGCCGATCAATTGTTTGTTAGCGTCAAGACCATTAATACGTATCGCTACCGTATTTATGAAAAAGTTGGGGTTGATAGTGATGTTAAATTAACTCATTTGGCCATTCGTCATGGTCTGATTCAACCATAAACCATTTTAGCGTTTATTCTATTACGGCCAGTTTATGAACCCTGCTACCAATCTTAGCTCTGCCATTACTCGTTATGTTCATCATGACGATACGCTTCCTTTGCCGCAATTACGTAAATTAGGGCTAATCTATAGCAGTTATCGTTTCGTCGTCAGCCTGTTTTCTATGCTCATGCTATACATCTCTGCTCGTACTGGTGATAGCGCGTCTTTACCGAGTTTTTTGCAACAAACGACTCTAAGCTTCTACGTCCTGTTAAGCTTGATATTGCTTGGGCTATTTTATGTTGTTAGAAAACATATGCGCCGCCAACTGGCATTCGGACTGGCCTTAGACGTTATTATATTAAGTCTGCTGCTCTACACGACAGGTAACCCTGATTTGCAGTTAACCATGCTATACATGGTGGTCGTCGCGGCCAGCTTTATGCTACTACATGGCTCGCAAGCATTGGTTATTACTTTACTTGCCATCATTCTCGTTATTTATCAGCAATTTTTTTACGCTATTGCTAATAGCATGAGTTTAGCTAATCTAGGCGATGCGCTACTGATGTCAGCGAGTTTTTTAGCAGTGGGCGGTTTGAGTTGGTCTATCTCTCAACGATTGGTACAGCTTGAAAAAGTCGCGGCAAACCATGCTAAGGAAGTCGAGCGACTAAACGTGATCAATCAAGAGGTTATCACGCAGATGGTGAATGGTGTTATTGTTATCGATAAGCAACATATTGTCTTAGCAAATCTTGCCGCACATCAGTTGCTGAGCCTTTCATTTGTCACGCCTGCCACGCCTGTCACAGCGCAGAATACCTTTGAAGATGTGAAAGAGAATCAAAACAAAGCGCTTCTCTCTAATTTCGAGCAGCAACTCAATGGACAGCATTCACAACTGTTTAATGCCTGCTTGTCGGTAGCATCTGGGCAGTCACGCGCTTTTACCTACGATGTGCCAGCTGTGGCAAATGCCTCAATATTTGGCAAATTACGTGTACAGATTATTCCACTAAAAGACGATAGTAAGCTTGTCATATTAGAAGATTTACGCCGTGAGCAAGCCAGTGCTCAACAACTGAAACTGGCTTCTTTAGGGCAATTAACTGCCAGTATTGCCCATGAAATCAGAAACCCATTAGCAGCGATATCGCAAGCCAGCCAGCTATTAATGGAAGATGTTGCAGAACAAATGGAAGATGACAGTGCATTAACAAGTGAATCGAATGCTGCCATAACCGGCAACCATGAGCTTTATGAGATGATATTTTCACAGACAAAGCGTGTAAACCGTATCATTGAGGATATTTTAAAGCTGTCTCGTCAGCAGACGGCTACCCAGCAGGTGCTCGAATTGGCTGAATGGATGCCATCGTTTTTGGAGAATTACTTTCAAGGACACGACATTTTTCTACGAATAAAAGCCAAACCCATCATATTATTTGATACTCATCAGTTAGAGCAGATATTAATCAACCTAATCAACAATGGCCTGCGTTATAGCAGCTATGCTCATCCCCACGCTTATGTGGAAATCGACATTTACTGCGCAGACAACGATGTTATAATCGATATATTAGATAATGGTAATGGTGTTAGTGTTGGAAATTTAGAACTTTTGTTCGATCCATTTTTTACAACAGATAAAGCTGGTACAGGACTGGGGCTCTATTTATCACAAGCATTTTGTGAAGCCAATCAAGCACGTTTACTCTACATTCCTGAACATGAGAAAACATGTTTTCGATTAATTGTACCTTCTATTAAATCTGATAATAAATTTCAAACTATCGAAGAAAACCTTACCTAAATTTACCCTTTGAAAGCTATTACGCCCATTTAGACCCAGCTATTGATTTTATAGCCATAAAATACGATGAGATGATGTATGACAACAACCGCGCTAGTCGTCGATGATGAAGTAGATTTATGTCGATTGATGCAAATTACCCTAACTAAAATGGGTATTAGAAGTGATGTGGCTTATACATTGTCGCAAGCAAGAACGTTTTGGCAAGACAATGACTACGATTTTTGTCTGACGGATTTAAAACTGCCAGATGGATCTGGACTGGAGCTGGTAAAAGAAATTAGCAATAGCTCTAATATTCCAATAGCGGTGATTACGGCTCATGGCAGCATGGATTTAGCTATTGAGGCATTAAAGCTTGGTGCCTTCGATTTTGTTAATAAGCCGCTAGAACTACCACGTTTGCGCCAACTGGTAGAGAATGCCATAAAAGTTATTCATCAAGACAACGAAGTACAAGCCACACCAGAATGCTCTCCTGAACAAAAAATGCTAGATAGTAGATTGATTGGTAACTCTGCTGTCATGCATCCCCTCAAAAATACTATTTTAAAGCTAGCACGCTCACAGGCACCTGTGTTTTTATCGGGCGCTTCTGGCACAGGTAAAGAAGTGGTCGCCAGATTGATCCATGATTTAAGTCCACGGCGTGATGGCAGCTTTGTACCAGTGAACTGCGGGGCGATACCATCGGAGTTAATGGAGTCGGAGTTTTTTGGTCATAAAAAAGGCAGCTTTACAGGGGCTGTCGCTGATAAACAAGGGTTATTCCAGCAAGCCAATGGCGGCACGTTATTTTTAGATGAAGTAGCAGATTTACCTTTAGCCATGCAGGTTAAATTGTTACGTGCCATTCAAGAAAAAACAGTAAGGGCAATCGGTGATACAAAAGAAGTGCCAGTAGACATCCGCATTTTGTCTGCCACTCACAAGGACCTGAGCCAATTGGTACAAGATGGTGCATTTAGACAAGATTTGTATTATCGCATCAATGTCATTGAGCTAAAGCTTCCAACGCTTAATGCACGTCGTGATGACATCCCTGTGTTGGCAGACCACTTTTTGGCTATGATTGCTGACGACTGGCAACTAGAGTCGCCGCCGTCATTGACGATGGAAGCCTGCGAACGCTTACAACGCCACGATTTTGCGGGTAATGTCCGTGAACTACGTAACTTATTGGAGCGTGCAGTTACGTTAGCTGAAACTTCATATATAGACGTTAGTCATTTAGGTCTTCCTGACATTGAACCTGAGCTTGTAAATACACAAGAGCAAAATCATAGCTCAGCTATCGATAGCTCTGAGCTACTTGCCCGTAACGTAGAAAATCAAATAGACGTTCAATCTACAGCCCAATCAACAAAGGACGGTGAGCAAGCCATTCAATCTAGCAATATGGCGACGCAGGTTGAGCAAAGAGCGACCAATTTACATCCCTATCGTACCAACACCAACCACTACCCTTCAATGGTGCAGCATTCGTCAGCTAGTAATAACAGTTCGTCAAACAATGTAGCAAATACTTATGACGAAGAATCGCTCCTTGCCTCCACCGCCCAACAAGAAACATCTAAAGACATATCCGGTTTACAAGAATTGTTCGACGGTCAACTACCGCCTCAAGGATTAGAGCATTATTTACAGGAACAGGAGAAGCAACTGATTATCACTGCACTCAAACAAACTGGCTGGAACAAAACCCAAGCAGCTGAATTATTAGGAACCACCTTTCGCTCTTTACGCTACCGTATGAAAAAGCTCGAAATTTCTGAAGATGCGTTCGACTAGTTTCTTTTGAACGTCATCATCAAATATTTTTAAGCGTTGAATGGTATGTACTGTTAATTGAATGCTACGAAATTCTATTCTTTCGTAGCATTTTTTCTAACAAAGCGAATGCCAGAATCAAGTGCGCGCGCCTTTACTAATTCTAATGCTTGTTGCTCCCACGTATTCTCGCTGCCAGATAAGGTCACATCAGGTTCTACACCGATCTCGTCTATTTGTTTGCCTGCTGCCGTCATATAATTGGCCACAGTCAATTTGACGGCTTGCTCATCGTTTAACGGTATGACCGATTGTACTGAGCCCTTACCATAGCTAACTTCACCGATAATAGTAGCGCGTTTTTGTGCTTGTAAACTACTGGCAAGCACCTCTGCTGCTGATGCTGAATAGCGGTTTTGCAATACCACTAATGGCAAAGGTTTAAGTATCGCATCACCTTGGGTCGATAGTACCCGTGATTTATTTTGACGTGCTTGCACCTGCACCACATCAGTATCATCCATAAATAAACTGGCCACGCTCACTGCTGATGTCAGTACGCCACCTGGATTATCACGCATATCTAGTAAAATTCCTGATATAGGAGCGTTTAGGTTAATTAAACCTTCTAGTAACTTCTCAAGGCTGTTGTTTTGAAACGCCGGTAATTTGACAATGGCAATACCATCAACCAGTTTGGTCTCGACAATCTGCGGATGACTATTATTACGTTGCAGCGTTGTTGTGTGCTTACGGCGGCCAGCTTTAGAAGTAATGATATCTACCTGCGTACCAGCGATACCCGTTAAGAGCTGCTCAACATCATTGACCTGTCGCCCTTCGTCTAGCTTAAATTCATCAACTTGATGCAAATAATCACCAACTGCGATGCCTTTTTTGTCTGCAGGTGAGTCATCGATAACCTCTGTCACAACCCAATAACCTGCCTCTGGTCGGTAATTAACCTTAATACCAATATCACCAACGTCACCCTCAGTAAAAGCACGCAGGTTCTCATAAGCTTCTGCGTCCAAAAACTCAGCATGGCTGTCAAGTTTGGTCAGCATACCGCTCATCGCATTGCTAAATAACTCTTCGTCATTGACCGCATCGACGTATTGACGACGTACTAAGTCCACCACAGCCACAAATGTCTTTAGCGTCTCAGGAGAGATAGCATTTAACGATACTTGTGCAACTTCTGCTGGAATGTCCGTATCAATATCATCGGCATCATCTGTTAGAGCGCTTTCATCTGGCACACTATCTATCGAGTCATCTGGCTCATCGGCGACATCTAACATATCAGCAATATTCGATAAATTATCAGCGTCGTTTTCATCCGCTATCTCATCTGCATTTAGACTAATGAGCTGTAAACCGTTTGTAGGATTATTATTTGTAGAAGCTTCCACTGCTGCTTGTGCATTTGCGCTAATCGTACAACCAAGCACACCTATTAAAATTGCAGGCTGCAAAACCATGGACGCGACTGACGCCCTCCCTACTGATTTACTTAACCCTTTGGATAAAAAAGAACGTGCAAAAGAAATAGGCTGCATAAAAGAACTCATTTAAATAATAGAGAATACGAATTTATCGTTATATAGCGATTTATAAGATAGCACCAAACGCATATTTCGAACTAGCATAGTATTGCAAGTAAATTAAGTAAAATGTATCACAAAAAAAGGAAAGGATAATAGGTTATCCTTTCCTTTTCGATATCTTCTAGTACAGCTGTCAAATCAGTATAAACCACAGTCATTCAAGTACTGTAGTTTAATTCGACTGGCCTAGACTGCTGAAACCAATAAGCTCTCACCTGTCATCTCAGCAGGGGCATCGACATTCATCAATGATAAAATAGTCGGTGCCACATCACTAAGTTTACCGCCGCGGCGTACTTGCAGCTTTTGCTCACCTACGTAAATTAATGGTACATGCTCTGTCGTATGCTGTGTATGTACTTGACCACTTTCATAGTCTTGCATCTGCTCGCAGTTACCATGATCGGCTGTGATAAGCATGTCACCACCAGCAGCACGCACCGCTGACTCGATACGGCCAACACATACATCCAAAGCCTCTACCGCTTTTACCGCTGCATCAAAGATACCCGTGTGCCCAACCATATCACCATTGGCATAATTGACCACCAATACATCATATTGACCAGACTCAATTGCTTCTACTAATTTATCAGTGACTTCAGGCGCGCTCATCTCAGGCTGTAGATCATAAGTTGCAACGTCTGGAGATGGCACTAAAATACGAGTTTCACCCTGATACTCTTCTTCGCGGCCGCCACTAAAGAAGAACGTCACATGCGCATACTTTTCAGTTTCAGCGATACGTAGCTGGGTTTTTCCTTGATCTTGCAAGTACTCTCCCAATGTATTGGCCAAAGACGTTGGGTAATAAGCAATGCTGGTTTTTGGATTATCAGCTAGGACATCTGAATACTTAGTTAGCATCACAAATGCCGCCAGTTTTGGCTGTTTTTGACGTGCAAATCCAGAAAACTCATGATCTGGCAAGACAAACGCTTGGGCAAGTTCACGAGCACGGTCAGCACGGAAATTCATAAAGATAAGTGCGTCGTTATCATTAACAGTATATGGCACTTCATCACGTCCAATTACGGTCGTTGGACTGACAAACTCATCGGTCTCACGCGCTTTATAAGCAGCTTGGACAGCACCATCTGCCCGTGTCGATAGACGATCAGCTTTACCTTCAGTAATCAACTCATAAGCTTTTTGCACTCTATCCCAACGATTGTCACGATCCATTGCATAGTAGCGACCGATGATACTTGCAATCTGTACGCGGCCACCTTCGTAATGAGCATTCAACTTATTGATATAATCACGCAGACGATTGATATACTTATCAGCAGATTTAGGCGGGGTATCACGGCCATCTAAAAAGCAATGAATAAAGACATTCTTGGCACCATGGACCAATGCTGAGTGACACATACCTTCGATATGGTCTTGATGAGAGTGAACACCGCCATCAGAGAGCAAGCCCATAATATGGACATTACCGCCACGTTCATTGGCCGCTTTTACCGCATTGACCAATGCTTCGTTCTTATAAAATTCACGATTGGCAAGCTCACTTGAGATACGAGTTGAGTCCTGATAAAGAACACGCCCTGCCCCTAAATTCATGTGACCGACTTCTGAATTACCAAACTGACCATCTGGCAAACCAACATCTTCCCCTGAAGCAGAAATAAGCCCATGAGGGTATTGCTGATAAATCTTGTCTAAATTTGGCATATTGGCTGCAGCGATGGCATTATCTTTATCTTCTTCACGATGACCAAAGCCGTCCAATATCATCAAGACATGCGGTATCTTTTTATTCTGTGCACCGTCTTGGTTATTGCTAAGCTGTGTATTATTATCAATAGAGTCTGATGCTTGTTGGGTACTGGTCATATATTACCGCTCCTCGAGTGAATGAACGCCTATAATGCTGTGTAAGGGAATATAAAGCCCTCTATATTAACACACATCTTGAAATAGCTGAAAAACTGAGCATTTTTCGTGAGTTTATGAATAATTTTATAGGGTTATCTTGCGATGATTTTTCTATATAATATAATATGAATGCGGCCAATCAACCAAGCTACGTATCAATCTGTAATTCAGACTTGCAATCACTCTTTTCATTGGTTAAGATAAAACTATTCTGAAGTGTTGGCTAGTAGATGTTTATTCCCTGAGCCGATAATGCTTTACCAGGATGTGGTACCTATTGTCTCATTGTGTATGCCTGCACCGCTTGCGGTGTATCAGGAAACCTGCAGAGATGATGACGCATCCGCCCTGAACTTCACGGTTCATGGGTCACCATCTTACAGCGGCACTTCGGTTGTTTCATTCGGTTAGTAAATATATTTCTTATAATTTGTTCACTACCACCAAAAAGCCCCTTTCGTCATCGACTAGAGGGGCTTTTTTTATGCTTACGATTTAACTGAATAGTTATTCGTCATTAGCAGACTTGGTAATTTTCTTTACATCTTTAGGGATGTTTTTGGCAGTACCATCAACCGTAGTATGCTGTTTAAACACATCACCAAATGGGTTTTGCTGCTGTTGACCAAATGGATTTTGACCATTCATGCCACCTGCACCACCGAACGGGTTTTGACCGCCCATGCCCCCAGCACCGCCAAACGGATTTTGACCACCACCCATTTGACCACCCATCTGCTTGGCCATCATTTCCATCATCTTTTGCTGATTATTCATGACGTAATTATTGGCCAAGTCTTTTAGCTTTTTCTGCACAGGTGGCAATACGACCAACAGCGCCATCAAATCACTAAGTACCCCAGGAATAAGCAGTAAAATACCAGCAGCTGCCATCGCGATACTCTTAATCATCGTGGTCTCTGGCGGACGCATCGCAGGGTTCATCATGCCACCAGCTTTCATTTGCTGCGCCATTGGATTAAGAGCAGCCATACCTTTGCGCATCAAGGAGATACCGATAACCGCGGCGATAATAAACCACATAAACACCCACCAGCCGCTCATAAACTGAGCAAGCAAATACCACAGTAGCATCTCGATAATAAACCAAACGATGGCTATACCAACTATCTGACCCATAAAGTGTCGTCCTATAAAATAAAAACCAATAAATTGAGCGCCATGAAAATTAAAATGGCTAACATATGATGTATATGGGGATTGGTTGCTATACTATCAAACTTAAGGCTAATTTTTAAGCCATATAGTCGGTACGATATAATTTGGATACAAGTAAAGTGAGCGACAGTACTACGAGTAGCATGCTGAGCAAGTCTGACTCCGTATCCGATTTATATAGGATTGAATATAAAATGACAGGTAAGCAAGACGGAATATTATGGCAATTATTATAGGAATTGACCCAGGGTCACGCATGACTGGTTATGGGATAGTACAGCAGACAGGTGACAAGCTGACCTATATTGATGCAGGGACGATTCGCACAGATACCAAAGAGATGCCTGAACGCCTCAAACGTATCTTTAATGGATTAACGCGTATCACACAGCATCACTTGAAATACGCAGATGAGCCTATCTATACAGCGATTGAGCAAGTATTTATGGCAGAAAACCCTGACTCTGCGCTTAAGCTTGGGCAAGCACGAGGTGCAGCGATTGCCGCGATGGTTGCACTAGATTTAGAAGTATCAGAATATACGGCTCGGCAAATCAAGCAAGCAGTCTGTGGCTATGGAGCGGCGGCCAAAGAACAAGTACAGGAGATGGTGTGCCGGATATTAGCGTTAGAAGTCGTACCGCAACAAGATGCTGCAGATGGTCTTGCCTGCGCCATCTGTCATGCTCACTCAAGCCATTCAATGAATAAGTTAATATTGAATAGCGCCATGCGTGGACGCGGTGCTTCTAAGAAGAAAGGCCGTTGGCGTTTGACCGAAGAAGATTTGGGTAACTTACGTTAAAGATCAGCGTTGAAACAGAAACGCGTCAAAATAGATAAACAGCAAAGTAGACATCCCATAAAAAAACACGCGCTATTAGACGCGTGTTTTTTATGACTATGAACATTTCAAATGCTCAAACTATAATAAGCTACTCTACAACTGCACTTTCAATGACAGCATCTAATATATAAGCATACTTTTCATCAGCAGTATCATCTTTAGTTGGCTCATTAGTCTCTGATAATTCATCGATGTTTAGCGGATAGCGTTGTAAGCGTAATACTTCTTCGTGTTTGCTGTCATGCTGATAGCCATCGATCTCACCAACGAATACTCGCCACTGTCCTTCGTGAGTTTTAATACCTTGATCATTGTAGGTGATAGGTTTAACTTGTAGACACTGCTCAGAGTTACTTGCTTCGCAAGGTACAGTTTCGGAGTTTACTGCCCAAAATACTGTTTCACCCTTACTGTTATATTTCGCTTGTGCAGTAAGCCTACCATTCCAAACCAGAGTTACATCATCGTCGGTAAACTGGGTTAATACTGGATTATCGCCTTGATCAATTTTGAACTCACTACTGCCCTGCATCAATGTATTCAAGGTGTTTTCAGCCACATCTAGCTCGCCACAAGACATCTTCGTACTCATACCCTCTTCAGTAGTTAAGGTATGCCCTTTTAACTGATAGCCAGCACTAATCGTATTACAGCCTACGCTATAGCTTAGCGTGTCTTGCCCTTGATACTGGTTGAAGGCAAGCGTTACCTGACTGTTGATATTCGCAAATTCAGCCATAGGTTGTTCATTGGCGTCGACTGCATTTACTAACGTCCAACGATGATGAGATAAGGTAGTCGTCAGCTTGTCTTGAACAGTTAATTCAACAGGTTCTGATTCGTCTGATGTAGGGCTCATACTAGATACCAGACCTTCACTTACGGCTAAGTCTGTCATCTCACCAGCTTCATCACCCTCTAATGTATCATTTACACTAGACGCCGCTTCTTTTTGACACGCACTTAGCGTCAGACTAACTGCCATCATACTGGGTAATAGCAGTAATTTTAACGTTGGCTTATTTCGGCTACCTACCATATTACATACCTCTTAGTAAGCTTGTACAACTTATCTCGCGTACCATCTATGTTTTGAAAACCTATTCAAAAAAGTCATAATTTAAAAGTATTCTTCTTAAATAAACGTTTTAAAAACATAATTGATATAACTAAGCTAGATTAACCACTATAACCTTGGCACTATTAACCTATGTAACGAAATGTTGATTTTTATTATATTTCATAAAAAAACAGCTAACGATTGAGGTTAGCTGTTTTGCTTTATAGCGATCAATTTATCGGATAGGTTAATAGATAAATTTTATGATTTAAACTATTTTTCTAGAACCTTTTAGTCATCCACACTGGCAGGTTTGGCTTTAGCCATATTTTTAATACTGAAGCGTTCATTCATCTTTTGATAAAAACGAGCTAAGTTTTCGCCTTGTTCATTAGGATTGATCTTCAATACTTTACCAAAATCCAAGCTTAGATATAGTACGATATCCGCAAAACTTAATTGCTCACCTACTAGGTATTCACGACCTTCTAGTATCGTCTCAAAGTACACCATGGCTTTAACAGCACGAGCAATTGATGGTGCGACGAACTCTGGCACTTGCTCAATACGTTGTGCTTTAGATGGATGACTGTGCTGAAACGCGAGCATCAAGTTATACATCACCTCAAACTCTGCAACACGGCGCATAGAGCAAACTTGCGCACGCTGTACCACATCATTACCCATGACCGAACGCTCACCATAAACACGATCCAGATACTCACAAACTGCCTGCGAATCATTCAGTACCGTACCATCATCTAAGGTCAAAACAGGTACAGTCTGCATCGGATTCATTTGCGTAAAGGCTTCTGACATTTGCTCATTTGCCGCAAAATCAATATCAATCACATCAACATCATCCATATCATCGACATCGATACCTTTTGAAGCCAATAAGATAAGCGCTTTACGCGGATTGGGCGCTGTACGGGTAATATATAGTTTTTTCATAGCAAACTCCTTGTAAGAATGATTGGACAGCGATTTGACGCTGATACGCTTTATTATGGTTGTTGTACTAATAACCACAAATATTGATACGCTATACCACAGTTATAGCCTAATCTGGCCATCATGGCAAAGTCTTATTAATCATAAAGTAGAAATAATAAAAGCCCCATAACCTTGAGTTATGGGGCTTTATTTAATCACATTTATACATCAGTCTAATTATTTGTTTGGTGCAGGCGTGGTACGTAGATACGGCTTAATCTCTTTGTGACCTTTTGGATATTTTGCAGCGATATCTTCGTTTTTCACACTTGGTGGAATGATTACGTCGTCACCATCTTTCCAGTCTACAGGTGTTGCAATGTTATATTCATCCGACAACTGTAATGCGTCAATTACACGGATAATTTCATCAAAGTTACGGCCACAGCTGGCAGGATATGTCAGCGTTAGACGAACTTTTTTGCTTGGATCAATGATAAAGACGCTACGTACTGTATGAGTGCTGTCGGCATTAGGATGCATCATGTCATATAGCTCAGCGACTTCTTTGTTAGGATCAGCGATGATTGGGAAGTTCATATCTGTGCCTTGAGTCTCACCGATATCGCTCGCCCACGCTTTGTGATCTTCTAGGCTATCAACAGAAATACAAATCGGCTTTACATTGCGCTTTTGGAACTCGCCATTTAATGCAGCGGCGCGACCAAGCTCAGTGGTACATACTGGCGTGAAATCTGCTGGATGCGAGAAAAAAACGACCCAATGATCGCCTGCCCACTCATGAAAATTGATGTCACCTTCTGTGGTTGTAGCGTCAAAATTTGGTGCGGTATCACCTAAACGTAAATGTGCCATGCTTGATTCCTTAGCTATGTGAATGAACGCTTATATCGACACGTCGGCCTCGCGTTCTATTATTATCATCGACGTGCTCAGCTATCAAATATAACATAAAGCACATCCGTAAAAACTGACTTTATCTTAACAAACTGGTTATGAATGTCTTGTGACGGATTGTAATGCGGTTATTCCATTTACCTCTAAGCTGATGGACAAATTTTTTAATGAATTTTATGGGCAAGTAGCTTTGATAAATAATTAAACCACCATCCCTGCACCCCATAAGCAAAACTCGCACTATAATCATACTTAACTTTATAATTGCACATAAAAAAGCCCATTCCTAGCGTACTAGAAATGGGCTAACTTGCAAACTACTATTGTTCAGTATTATTTCAAAATATCTATTTGGATAAGGATACTTTTAAATACTAAGCCAACATAAATTAAGCTGGCTTATAACTATCACGTAAGCTAACGATTTGGTTAAATACTGGCTTATCAGTGCTATGATCTTCGCTATCAGAGATGAAGTAACCTTCACGCTCGAACTGGAAACGCGTGCCAGCATCTGCATTGACCAAAGATGGCTCAACCACTGCATTTAGCTCAGTGAGCGAGTTCGGGTTTAGCGCTTGATGAACATCAGCGACGCCACTTGGGTCCTCAGCACTGAATAGCTGCTCGTACATACGTACGGTCGCTGGCACACCTTGACTGGCTGATACCCAATGAATCACGCCTTTGACCTTACGCCCTTCAGGGTTATTGCCCAAAGTAGCAGGATCAATCGTCGCTTTTAGCTCAACGACATTGCCATTTTCATCAGTGATATGTTCAGTGACTGCTAGTACGTAGGTGTTACGCAGACGAATCTCTGGCTTTTCTGGAGAGAGACGCTTGTAGCCTGCAGGTGGCTCAATTTCATAATCACCTTGGTCAATGTATAGCGTTTCGGTAAATGGGATCTCACGCTCACCCATATCGACGTTAGGATGGTTCGGCTGAGTCAACCAAAGCGTCTGAGTCGCATCGTCAAAACGCGCATTAACGCTAGCGGCTTTTTGCGACTCCCAGCTGCTGACCGCTTCGCTAAAGTTAGTGATAGTCACTTTTAATGGCTTTAGTACCGCCATACCGCGACCAGTAGTCGTCTCTAACGACTGACGAACACTGAACTCTAGCAAACGGAAATCAACCACACTATCCGCTTTGGTCACACCCACACGCTCACAAAAATCACGCAAGCCCTCTGGCGTATAACCACGGCGACGCATGCCAGCGACAGTCGGCATACGGGGATCATTCCAACCACTGACGATACCTTCATCTACCAGTTGCTTCAGCTTACGCTTACTGGTCAATGTATGATCAACGTTTAAGCGGCTAAACTCGTACTGATGCGGCGGCACGTCAAAGCCGATTTTTTCGATAACCCAATCATAGAACGGACGGTGATCTTCAAACTCAAGCGTACATAATGAATGGGTAATCCCTTCTAACGCATCCGAGAGTGGATGAGCAAAATCATACATCGGATAGATGCACCATTTATCACCAGTCTGATGATGCTCTTGATGCATCACGCGATAGATAACAGGATCACGCAGGTTCATATTTGGGCTAGCCATATCAATCTTGGCACGCAAAATAGCCTTTCCTTCAGCGTATTTACCGTCTTTCATATCATTGAAAAGCGCTAGGTTTTCTTCAACACTGGCATCACGATATGGTGAAGGCGTTCCGGCTTCATTGAATGAACCACGGTTTTCTTTGATTTGCTCAGGGGTTTGCAAATCAACATAAGCGTCGCCTTGCTCAATCAACTGAATTGCCCATGCATGCAATTGATCAAAATAACCTGAGGCATGATGCGCCTCGCCTGCCCACTCGAAACCTAACCATTGCACATCGTTCTTAATATTGTCGATGTAATCTTGCTTTTCAGCAGTTGGGTTGGTGTCATCAAAACGCAGGTTGCACACACCGCCGAACTCTTTGGCCACACCAAAGTTTAAGCAGATAGATTTTACGTGACCTAAATGCAGGTAGCCATTTGGCTCAGGCGGAAAGCGCGTTACAATTTGCTGGTATTTTTGCGCATTGACATCGTCACGAATGATATTACGAATAAAATCGTTTTTTGCTTCGTCTTTTTGTGCATTGTTGCTTGAGTGATCACTCATCGGGCATTGCTCCTAACGCAAATTGTCAGTTCATGGTGCGTGCCATCACGCATCACGAAACGTTTAAACTAAAGTGTTAAAATAAAACGAGAATATTAAAACTTAGATAGTGCGACCGCATTATCAAAATTTGTCAAAAATGGGTGAAGTTGCGTTATTCTATCAGGTTTCGCAAACGCATTAACAGCCTGATACATGACACGGGATAAAAAAGCCGTTAGACTACCCGTAACTTTTTAACCACCACTCACAATAGTGCTATTTAGGGCGCTGCAATCAAAAAGGAATATCCCATGGTAGACATGCCACCAGTAGTAGAACTTGAAACTAATATGGGTGCGATCGTTATCGAACTCAACGAAGAAAAAGCACCAAAAACCGTAGAAAACTTTTTAAACTACGTAAAATCTGGTCAGTATGACGGTACAATTTTCCATCGCATCATTGATGGTTTCATGATTCAAGGCGGCGGAATGGACGCTGAGATGAATGAAAAACCAACCAACGCGCCTATCGAAAACGAAGCGGACAACGGTCTAAAAAATGATAAAGGTACTATCGCGATGGCGCGTACCCAAGATCCGCATTCAGCGACTAGCCAGTTCTTCATCAACGTAAAAGACAACGACTTCCTAAACCACTCTGGCAAAAACATGCAAGGTTGGGGTTACACCGTATTTGGTAAAGTAACAAGTGGTATGGACGTTATCGAAAAAATGCGCAGCGTACCAACTGGTCGTTTCGGCATGCATGCTGATGTGCCAAAAGAGCCAGTTGTTATCAACTCAGCAACCATCATTACTCAGTAATAGTCATTCAATAGCAGCTAGTCAGTAATAGTTACTTAGCGATAGCTGTGAATGAGCGAGCATTTTTTAATATAGTTTATTAAATCATGCTCGCTATACGATAAGTCACGAGGACCAAGATAAATGCAAAGTTTTAATCACTTAATCACGACCCGCCCTCATCAAGTGCGGCAAGTATTGATTAGCGATTTGCATTTATCGCCTCAGGAGCCTGCCTTAGTGCAGGCTTTTTTGGCGCTATTAGATGACTGTCTCGCCCTGCCAGCGCTAAAACGCCTCTTTATATTGGGTGATTGGTTTGAGGTGTGGCTAGGTGATGATACGTATTTATCGTTGTCAGAAGACGAGAAGATAGCGCACTGGTTGACTCCACTTATCACCAAACTCAAGCAGCTACGTATTAATGGCTGTGAAATATTGGTCATGCACGGTAACCGTGACTTTCTGTTAGGTCAGCCGTTTTGTAATCTGTTCGGTGGTGAGCTTATCAACGAACCGTATACTTTGCCTGTTGGTCAGCAGCATTACCGCTTAGAGCACGGTGATGCGTTATGTACTGATGATAAAAAATATCAGTTCTTTCGCAAAATTATGCGCAACCGTTTAACTCAGTGGTATTTGCTTAATAAGTCATTAGAAAAACGCTTAGCCATCGCAGATAATATGCGTCGACGAAGTCAGCAGAATAATGCGAACAAAGCTGCTCATATCATGGATGTGAATGATAAAGCCGTACGTCAAGCTATTGCTACTAGTGATGCATTGTTACACGGACATACCCATCGTCCAGACATTCATCAGGCGACTGATGATAAAAAGCGCTACGTGCTTGGCGACTGGCGCTTGTTAGATAAAGACACCCGCCAGCCGAAAGTTAGCGCCGTGATTGGTGTAGTGACAGATGACACGCATTCAAGTGACAGTTTGAATAGTAATGATTTAAGCAATAATACTGCTGAGTTTGGATTGTTTGAGTTTACAATGCTTGTTTGACTTGATCGTTGAACCTAACTAAAAAACAAAAGGGTCTGTTGATAGTTCAACAGACCCTTTTGTTTTTTACTACAATTCTTTTACTACACTTTTAAATAGCTAGCAAGCGATAAGCTATTTAAGGTATTAGCTTAAAGAAATGCTGACGGTAATGCTTTAGCTCACGGATAGAGTCACGAATATCATCTAAGGCTAAATGACTGCCACCTTTTTCGAAATTCTTTAAGATATCAGGACGCCAGCGGAAACAAAGCTCTTTAATTGATGACACGTCAAGATTGCGATAATGGAAGAATCGCTCAAGCTCTGGCATTTGGCGCGCCATAAATCGACGATCTTGGCAAATAGAGTTACCACACATTGGCGACTTACCACTATCAACCCATTTGTTTAGGAACTTGATGGTCTCCGCTTCGGCTTCTGCCAATGTCACCGTACTACGGCGCACACGATCGACCAATCCTGATTGACCATGCTGCTTGGTATTCCAGTCATCCATCTTATTTAAGACTTGATCTGATACCTTGATCGCAAACACAGGTCCTTCAGCAAGTACATTCAAATCTTCGTCAGTAACGACAGTAGCAATCTCGATAATCTCATCGTTTAAGGTATCAAGTCCGGTCATTTCTAAATCAATCCATACCAGCCCTTTTTTGCCTTGATTTTTGATTTTAATCTTATTGGGATGGTCACCGGTAGTCATACAATATCCTATGGTCATTAAATTTTGGGACAGTTTTAAACATAATTTAAAAAACGTATTGCGGTTGAATACTCATATTCAGGCAGCATTGCAATGCACTAATTGATTCAAAAAATTTAACAATCAGCCAAAATATTACAAAACCACTGTCTGCCGCAGACGCTTTAGGCTGTATGTTAGCAAATTTTCACGCTACACTTAGCAATATTTTTATAATAGGTCAAAAACCCATGGCATTAATCCGGCAACGCAAACTGACTAAACAACAGATTCGTCGCATCGACAAGCAGCAACTGTCCAATCAAGATAGTATTGATGACAGTTTGATGGATGGCGTGGTCATGGCGCATTACGGTAAGCAACTAGAAGTACAAGTCACTAGCCTGCCAGCTGTCATACCTGAGCAGCCAGAGATTGCGCCTGATGATCCTGAGCCGTTTTGGCAAACGCTTGAATTGAATGATATCTGGCGCTGTCATGTGCGTACCAATCTACCGATGCTAGCTGCTGGCGATCAAGTACGCTGGAATGCCGATTCTAATACTGGCTTTGGACGTATCGAAGCGGTCAAACCGCGTACATCGCTGGTTTCTCGTCCTGACCGCTATCATAAGCTCAAACCTGTTGCCGCCAATGTCGATATTTTGGCGATTGTTTTTGCGCCACTGCCTGCCGCCGCGCCAACGTTGATCGATCGCTATCTTGTAGTATGCCATCATGCAGGTGTCAAACCACTATTGGTACTCAACAAAGCCGATTTATTGGCAGCAGAAAACGGTGTGGACACCAATGAGCTATTGGCGCAGTATGCCGCGCTTGGTTATGAAAGTGTTCTAACTTCGGTCGATTGCCCTGAAAATATCGCTGAGAGCGATGAGCAAGAAGGCCTTGATGAACTAAAGCGTTATATAGATAAAAAGCTGGTCATCTTTGCGGGTCAATCTGGCGTCGGCAAAAGCAGTTTAATCAATGCCCTTTTGCCTGACTCTGGACAGAGCGTCAATATCATTTCGCAAAACTCTAAGCTCGGTCAGCATACCACGACGACCAGTCGACTGTTGCCATTCAATCCAGAAGATCTCACCCAAGGCGGTATCGTTGATACACCAGGAATTCGTGAATATGGCATTTGGCACCTCACCCCTGATGATATTATTTCGGGCTTCGTTGAGCTGGCGCCATTGGCCGGCGGTTGCCAATTCCGTGACTGTCGCCATACTCACAACAGCAAAGGCTGCGCACTATGGCAAGCGGTAGCTGATGGTGAAGTATTGCAGCGCCGCGTTGAAAACCTCGTCACGCTACGAGAAGAGGCAGATACGAAGCCTTATTAATATTTGGCTTGTTAGTGTCCGCCTTAATTAAACGCGGTCTTGTGGATAGATATTTTTATTAGGCTGAGAAACTCCATAGATAGGTACAATAACCGCCCAATTATTGCCTGTGTCATCGCCCGTTTACTATAGATGACCTTATCGGTATAATAGCGCCTTGTTCAATATCATTGGGCTGTCTTCTCAGCTTAATAGAACACTTATTTTTTTGGAGGTATGGTTTGGATCGTGCGCTGGAATTTGTGGGCAACCACCCGTTTTTATTTGGTATATTAGCCGTACTTGCTATACTGTTTTTTACGATTGAAAACAAACGTAGCGGTAGAAAAATATCGCCTAACACGCTTGGCATGATGGTCAATTCTCAAAACGCGCAACTTATCGATATTCGCGCTAAGAAGAAGTTTGAATCAGGCTATATTCAAGGCAGCCGTAACATACCGTTCACTGACCTCAAAGACCGCTTAGAAGAGATTCGCGCGATTGAGCAGCCAGTGATTATCATCTGCGACATGGGCGTCCAAGCAGGCGCTGCGATTCAGATGATTGGTAAAGATAGTGTCTATCGCTTAGAGGGCGGTATTGGCGGCTGGCAAGGCGCTGGCATGCCATTGGTTGGTGTAAAAGACGCCAAAGCAAAGGCTAAAGGTAAAACAAAACCAAGTCTAAGCAAGTAATAGACCCGTATGGGCGCTTAAGTGAAGCGTTTATACACATCGCTTAGCTGATGTTTGTGTGACCTGACTGATGTTTATGTGACCTGACTGACGTTATCAGCGCTATAAAGAAGACACCTTTTTATCAGGTGTCTTTTTTTGTGGTTTATTTTTTACGACCTATTTATCATGTTTTACAGCACTAAAATACGTTTTGAGCCAAAACGTCTTGAATTTGTTATGCCCATCCCCACTTTAGTAATGAGCATCACCGAATGCATTTGTACTTTACTCATTGATAACAGACTATACCAACGCTTAGACTATGATAATTTATCATGCTCTTTATAATACGTTTGTTATCCCATAAATTTATAAATAAGGATTTACCATGACTGTATCTGTGAAAGTTTACACTACCCCTATCTGCCCATACTGCTCAAACGCCAAACAACTACTAAAAACCAAAGGCGTTGATTATGAAGAAATCGGCATGCACGATATGAGCAGCGAAGAGCGCCAAGCGTTGATGAAAAAAACCAATAATTACCGCACTGTGCCGCAAATCTTCGTTGGTGAAACCTTTGTTGGTGGTTTTGATGAGCTCAACCAAATGAACCAGCAAGGCAAACTTGACGAGCTATTAGCAGGTTAATCTGCTACCTTTCTTTACTGTCTGTCTTTATTTATGTAAAGATAGACAGTGGCACGTTTTAATAGAGCAGTAAGAAGTAATGATAAAAAATATCGAGACAATACCAAAAAATAGTCTCGATTTATATTACAATGAACGTTTATTAAAATGACGATTTGCCCAATCATTTGATTTAATTTTAGAGGATTTACCATGGCTGAAGAACAAGCACAACCACAATTGGCACTAGAACGCATCTACGTAAAAGACATGTCACTTGAAGTCCCAGGCGCTAGCGTATTCACCAAAGAGTGGAACCCAGAGCTCGATATCAATTTGTCTAGCAACGCTGAAAAACTAGATGACGATCATTATCAAATCATCCTAACTGTGAGCGTTACTGCCAAAAATGCGGAAGAAGCAGCATTTATCGCTGAAGTGCATCAAGCAGGTATCTTCTTACTAAAAGATATTCCAGAAGATCAAATCGGTCAAATCCTAGGCGCATACTGCCCTAACGTGTTGTTCCCATATGCTCGTGAAGTCATCAGTGACATCGTGACGCGTGGTAGCTTCCCACAATTGCTACTAGCACCTGTGAACTTTGATCAAGCGTATGCACAGAGCCAGCAGCAAGCACAAGTTGATGCTCAAGGTAACGCATAAGCATTAATTAAAATATGCGAGCTCTACCAGTCGTATATTTGATAAAAGGCCGTTTACTTATAATGAGTAAGCGGTTTTTTTTGTGGGTATTTTTTGTGAGGTACAAAATCATCAGCCATAAAAAAACCCTGCTATTAAACAGGGTCTTCAATGACTACATCGACTGGCTAAATCAATTAGCTAACATCGAACATTAGCCTTTTAGTGCAGACAAAATTTGCTGCTTAACGTCATCGATACCTTGCGTACCATCAAACTTGTCATAGTTAGGCGCATCATCGCCTTCTTTAGCTTTGTCTTGGTAAAAACCAACCAATGCTGACGTTTGCTCATGATAAGTAGATAGACGGTCACGAATAGTCGCTTCTTGGTCATCTTCACGCTGGATAAGCGCTTCACCAGTGACATCATCGATGCCTTCAACCTTTGGTGGATTGTGATCGACATGATAAACACGACCTGAACCTGGATGCTGACGACGGCCAGACAAACGGCTCACGATCTCGTCATCAGGCACACTGATTTCGATAACATGATCGATAGCAACATCAGCGTCTGCAAGTGCTTGCGCTTGAGGAATAGTGCGCGGGAAACCATCTAGGATACAACCATTCACACAATCAGGCTTAGCGATACGCTCTTTCACTAGGTTGATAATGAGGTCATCAGAAACCAAACCACCAGCATTCATGATATCTTTGGCTTTTTTGCCAAGCTCGCTACCTTCTTTAATTGCTGCACGTAGCATGTCGCCAGTTGAGATCTGTGGAATATCATATTCTTTAGAAATAAACTGGGCTTGGGTACCTTTACCGGCGCCTGGTGGTCCTAGTAAAATAATACGCATCATTACACGACTCTCCTTAATAGATAGGATTTTGGGATTAATAAAACTCTGGGATTAGTTGTTTGCAAAGCTACCTTACCTTGTGGCCCTGCAAAGCTCAAGTATTTTCATTATTGATGTGATAAGTTGGCATGACTTATCTGTTCATACATGGTCAATTTAAGATAAAAAACAGCAGCATTGACTGCGTTTGGAATGCCCATTTATATATTTGGGTTTACTTCATATCTCTTTCAAATTAGAGTAATCATAACACTGCTGCTCGCGTCCGTACTGAGCAACAGCGTCTATATGATAAATACCATTAGCGTCCGGTATTTATATGACTACTATGACTATGGCACTTGTTGATTGATTTCCACGTTGACCTGATTTTGTTCTGCGCTGATAACCACTGGATTGCCCGAGAGGTCGCCTGACTCTGCGGTAGCATTGCCACTATGACTGATACGAGCGATGACCGCTAGCTGTACTTTATCAGAACGAGCTGATCCTAGGGTACGCTCTGGCATCATAGCATCTAGATCACTTAGGCTAATAACAGCTTCGCCTTGTTTGATATTGCTAATTGGTAGACGCTTAGCCGCAAATGGTGGACCACCTTTCACATCACGTATCGCCACAAACAGAGTATCGTCAGCCTTTACCAATGGTAACAGACTAGCATTTATTTTGACTGTTACTTCGACGCCTTCAGAGGCTTGCTGCTGCTGCATGACTACATTAGCACTAAGCTCGTCTAGACTTGATAGCGCTTGCGTATGATCACCCGGTTTGGCCGCGATACTATCACGCAGACGTTTAATCCAGCCTTGCGCTTGATCGAAGTTACTAGCACGGGCTTCACCCATCGCCATAAGCATTTGTGCGCCCTCATGCTCTGGGTTTGTGGCTAATATGTTTTCTAATACACGGCGACTATTGGCATCTAACTGACCTTTATTAGCAAAGAAACTGATCTGCGCATAAGTGGTCGCAATCTCTTCGTTATCAGGTGATAGACGATAAGCGCGCGACAACGCTTCTAATGCCGAATCAGTCGCCTCTAATGACAAGAACAGCTCTGATAGGCGCATCCAGCGATTATAGTCACTAGCATGACGATAGACGTTAGTCTGCATGGCACTAATCAGCTGATTACCATCTTCAATTGCCCAAGCCGGTGGCTGATCGATTCTACCTGTCAATAAATCGTCCGCCACTTGACCGACTTTGTCCTCAGCAGCCCACAGCTCAAATACAGGTGTGCGATCACCTACCATCAGATATGCCATGGCCGTTAATACAGGTACCCAAACGATAATAATCAATCGGCTTTTGATACCTGGCGTGACCATCGGTGACACTTCACGCTGAGCATCCAAAAGCTGACGTTCAAGCTCAAGCTTCTGGTTTTGATAGTGATGGTCATCAATGATACCACTGTCTTTGTCTGTTTTCAGCTCTGCTAATCGCTCACGAAACACAGCAACGTTGATATCCAGCAGTTGATTGTCCACAGGCTTACTATGCGAACGCGGTGCTCTTAACCATGGCTTAATAGTGATAATGCCCAATAGTAGAGCGACAAGTAAACTTAGCGCAATAAATAAGCCAACAGTAGAAAATATGGTCATTTTTTGCCCCCAAGGCTTGTAGTATCGTCTTTGTCATCGTTATTGGCTCGTGACAATAAGCGATCAAGTTCTGCTTTTTCAGCGGCAGACAACGCTTTAACGTGGTTGTCTACTGCTACACCACTCTCGCCGCTGGCGACAAGCTGACGGCGTTTACTATGCCAAAACCAACCGACCAATAAAACGATCAATAATAATGGTGGGAAAAACCATAAAATCCATGTTGAAGGGCGTACTGGCGGCTTATAGCTGATAAAGTCGCCATAACGCTCTTGCATATAGGCTCGAATCTCGCCATCACTACGACCATCTTTTATCAAGTCGTAGGTTTTTTGCTTTAAGTCTTGCGCAATTGGCGCATCAGACCCTGCCAAGTTCTGGTTTTGACATTTTGGACAGCGTAGCTCTTCGATAAGACCACGGTACTGGGCTTCTTGTTGCACAGAATCAAAATCGTAGACATCAATGGCAGCAAGGCTTGCCATGCTGAATAGACAAGCGATAAACAAGCTTACTAACTTTATGGTCGCGTTTCTTATTTGGTAGGCTATCATTTGCACGCCTCCGCAACTTGGCTCGGATCTGGACTGACACCATTATTACTAGCGTCATTGAGTACCATTAAGCAAGGCGTGATACGACTTTGCCAATTGCTCTCATTGATCTCACCGATGATATGCTGACGAATAATCCCATCACCATCGACGATGAAAGTCTCAGGCGCACCAGTCAGACCTAAGTCTAGAGCGAACTGCCCTGATAAGTCCTGAATAGACATAGAGAACGGGTCACCACCGCGATTCAGATACCCTAATGCATCCCCAATATCATCTTTGTAGTTTACGCCTACTAAGTTAACACCGCGCTCTTCTAGTTTCATTAGAAAAGGATGCTCAATGATACAAGTTGGACACCAAGAGCCCCAAATATTCATGAGGAATGGCTTATCTGGCAAGTTGTCATTGGTCATGATACGACTGGTATCTGATAATAATGGCAACTCAAAAGCAGGTACTGGACGCTCAAGCGCTGTATTGGTCACGATATCAGTCGGTTTGCCCAAACGCATATAGAGCATAGCGACCAAACCAATAAAGATAACCAGCGGAATCAAAAACCCAATTTTAAGTTTTTTCTTAGTTTTTACTTTATTGCTGCTCGCAACTTTAGGGTCGTTGACAACCTCTTGCTGAGCTTTTTTATCAGGTTCATTGTTTGAGGTAGTCATATTAACGCTCCCCTATCTTTGTAGCTGACGTATCCAAATCTGCAACCGTCGCGAAGCCTGATTTTTTGGCCGCGATTTGTGCAGGTGTTCTGGTTTTTTTGATACGGTAACGACTGTCTAGCATACTGAGCAATGCACCGAAAGCCATGATAAGAGCACCCAACCATATCCAGCGGATCAGCGGTTTGACATAGATACGGAAAGCCCATTCATTACTATCTTCAGCAATTGGCTCACCAAGTGCTACGTACACATCACGCATTAGATTGGCATCAATCGCAGCTTCTGTCATCGGCATCATACTGATAATGTAGTTACGTTTTTCAGGATATAACGTGGTCACTTCTTGACCGTCTTTACTGACTGTTACTTCTGCTTGCGTGGCGTCAAAGTTACTGCCTTTTACCTCACTAAAGCCTTTTACCGTAAAGTCATAGCCTTGCACGTTAACACTGTCATTAGGCCCTAATGCCACATCGCGCTCAATGCTCAACGTAGTGGTAAATGCCACGCCGATGACAGCAATGATGACGCCAATATGAGCGGTCTGCTGACCCCAGTAGCTTAGACGCAACTGACGTAAACCGTTTAAGCGACTTGGTGCATTTTTGGTTTTGTCTTTGAAATCGACAACCATCCATAGCAACACCCAAAAGCTCGCAGCCAATGTGACACCGATATTTAACATCGCTGATGGACTGGCAAAATAGGTGATAATGGCGGCCAATACCAAACTACTCGCCGCGATAACCATGCCAGCACCCAATAACGGGCGGCTGTCTTGTTTCCAGCGGATATTAGAACCCATACCCATCGCCACCAGTAGCAGCCATGTCAACGGCACAAATAAGGCGTTGAAGTATGGAGGGCCAACAGATACCTGACCTAAGTTAAAGGCATCAGCAATAATAGGATATAGCGTACCAAGTAGTACGACTAAGGTTGAAATTAGAATAATAACGTTATTAATTACCAAAAATGATTCACGTGAGATAAGTCGATACTGACTCTCAACCGTCAAACGCCAGCCACGTACAGCAAACATCAATAGACCACCACCGACGATAATACCGAGAATGACTAGAATCACTAGACCACGCGTCGGATCAGCGGCAAATGAATGCACTGACGTGATGACACCTGAACGTACTAAGAACGTACCAAGCAGACTAAGCGCAAAAGCAAAAATTGCGAGCATAATAGTCCATGCTTTGAATACACCGCGTTTTTCAGTGACAGCAAGTGAATGCAGTAGCGCCGTCCCTGCCAACCACGGCATCAATGAGGCGTTCTCTACTGGATCCCAGAACCACCAACCGCCCCAGCCAAGCTCATAATAAGCCCACCATGAGCCAAGCGCGATACCGACTGTTAAGAAACCCCAAGCAGCCAATGCCCATGGACGCGACCAACGTGTCCATACCGCATCCAAACGCCCTTCCCACAATGCTGCCATACAAAACGCAAATGGCACAACCATACCCACATAACCCATATAAAGCATCGGTGGGTGAATGATCAGACCAAAATCTTGCAATACAGGGTTTAGATCCGCGCCATCAACAGGTAGATTGGGCAATGTGCGATCAAATGGCGATGAGGTAAAGATAAGCATCGCTAGCATCATCATCTGCACGCCTGCTAGTATCACCAGCACTCGTGCACGCATGGACAATGGCAACCCACGACTGAAGTAAGAGACCAATGCACACCAAGTGGCCATAATGGTCATCCAAAGCAGCAGCGAGCCTTCATGCCCGCCCCATGTCGCCGACAGCTTGTAGTACCAAGGCAGCAATGTATTGGAATGCTGAGTGACATAGACGAGGCTAAAGTCGTTGTAATAAAAGCCTGCCATCAGTGCAGCAAATGAGGTAATCATTGCCGCAAATTGTGCCCATGCCAGACTTGGCGCCAAACGCTGCCAAGCGACGTGGTCACGCATGACGCCAATGGTTGGTAGTACCACCTGCAAAATCGCCAGTATAAAAGCGGCCAGCAAGGCAAAATAACCCAATTCTGTGATTAACATACGGTCTAACCTTGTTTACCTTGGATACAATTAAGGGTTCACCGATGGCATTGCTAGCCACTGGCAAACGCTAATAGTCCTTTATGCGGTCATAGTTTACGGTTAAAAACTGAGGTTTCAATTGCTGTAGAAGCACATAAAACCCGCTACTATCATTGTGACGTACCAATATGAATGATTGATACAAAATGCTTATCTGTTGTTAATTTTACATTTTTTAGTTATTCAAAGCTTATTCAATACAGCCGTTCATGACTAATTAAAAATACTTATTAATGCGTTATTGCATCGAGGGGAAAAATACTAACACTAAATGCAACCAACCTGCTAGGAAACCAGTCAAACCACCCAAAACAATCAACGTCATCTCATCCTCACGGAAAGCTGGACGCAACAGGTTCTGAAACTCATTTGGCGTTAGCGCACGTATTCTATCGCGAAACAGACCAAATATTTTACTGGCTCGGCTTTCATTTAGCTCAGGATCTCGCAGTGGTACCATCGTTGCGACAATAGACTTGTCAATAATGGTGTTTTTGAGTTGTCCATAATCACGGCGACCCAATCCCACACGTAATGTCGTACTAATCACTGGTGACTCTAGCACCGTATATAGATGCGATTTCATCAAATCACGGGTTTGTGCTGAGCGATCACCATACATCATTTCATTCATGATGTTTTCTAGAGTGACCAAATCCTTCACCACAATTTCAGCAAAAACCTCAGAAACTTCTTCTTGGCGCTTCATAAAGCCGCCTTGCAAACGATACTTTGCGATATGCGGTATGACAGGTTTGATAAATGGAAAGCGACTCTGCACCGTAAACAGCTTCAAATAAGGTATAAAGTGCGGCTCTACTGGATTAAACACCATCCAAATGGCAATCCAATTGGTGAGAAACCCCCAAATTGCGGCAAAGAACGGTACGGTCCAATGCTGCGGCACCACCAAAAATATAAACATCTGGATAATACCAAATACCAGACCAATCAAAGCACTAATGTGCCAGATAAAATCGATCTCTTTTTGACCGACCTTTAAAAACATATTGACCATCAAACGACGATCATTTTCCATGGTATTGACAATCATTTTGCGCATATCGACCAAGTCTTCGACATGATAAGTCAAATCTGTCACAAGCGACTGCATAATACTAGGTAGCTCTTTGTGGGCTTGCGCATAGACACGACGCTTTAGGGCGTAAGGTAGATTGCCCCATAATGCTGGCGAGTGATCCAGCATAATCTCATCAATCAATGGCTCAAGGTTTTTGTCTACCGTATCGGTGACAAATATCGCCATTTGCTCAGGTTCCATCGCCTTAAAAAACTCATCAAGCGAACCGAGTTTTGAGAGCGTCTGGTCAACGATAACCCCTGATATCTTGCCCGCTTTGCGCGGAACAATACCTTGCCAACCAATACCTGGCAACCCAAAAAATGGGAAGTTAGGAATACGAATACCCCAAAACTTGACCGGGTAGAACAGCATCTTGAGCGCCATCCACACATGTACCCAAGTGACGAATGCCGTCACTGGTGGGATGGTCAGCATGGCAAAGAACTCTGGGTGTTCAGCTATCGTCTGCCATAATGAATTTACGTCCATGACTTATCTAGTCCCTGACAGGTTGATTGTCGTTGCTAATATTGTCGCTACTGATAACGAAACTTTAGCAAAATGAGAACGTTTCAAAAGACGCTCCGCCCATAATAACTACTATAAAATAAATCGCCTGATTTTAGCATACTTGCCATTTATTAGCACATATAGACCAGCGGCAAGTTGTGACTAAAGATGACATGGTCCATATCGTCTGCTACCCAATAAAAACCTAAATATAAGCCAGTTCTTGGTCAGTAGATAATCAAGACAAAATATATGACTGAGTACTGCGCCTGTTCATTTGTTCTGTTATAATTTGTAGTGCAATGACAAAGACTACCTGCGTATAAATGACTGCATAACGATTTCACACCATACCCTTCTATGTGATTGAAACCATTTGCATTATCTTTTAGACTCACCGCACTTTGGTTAACCAACCTGCCCTCTTATTTTTCTTTTATTGACTCACTGACCGTTTGGGCTCTGATCTTCTATGAATAAACCGATAACTCCCAATACCGAACAGGTCAACAGCACCTTTACCAATCGTATTATCATCTTTGGGATTATAATATTGATTGGTTTGGGCGGTTTGATAACACGTTATGGGTATTTGCAAGTCTACGCTCATGATCAGTACACAACGCAAGCCGATAACAACCGTATCAAACTGATATCTGCGCCGCCTAGTCGTGGGTATATCTATGATCGTAACGGGGTAATACTGGCAGACAATCAGCCTGTATTTACAGCGATGCTCAGTCCTGATGAGGTCGAAAACCCTGAGCGTACGTTGCATCTACTAGCGCCGATTTTTGATTTAACCGATACAGATATCACTGACATCTTGGCGCGTCTAAGTAAAAATAAAAACGACCCTGTGACGATTAAGATTGATTTAACAGAAGCACAGTTGGCTCAGTTTAGCGAGCGTAAGCCATTCTTCCGTGGGGTCTCTATCCAAAGCAAACTTACACGCTCTTATCCTTATGATGAGCTGTTTGCCCATGTCATCGGCTATGTCGGACGTATCAATGACAAAGAGTCAAAGCGTATTGATAAAGACCGTTACGCTGGTACTGACTTGATTGGTAAAATCGGTATTGAAGACTACTATGAAGATATTTTGCTTGGGCAACCGGGTTATCAATCGGTAGAAACAGACGCACATGGTAATATCTTACGTCAACTGGATACCAAGCCGCCGATAGCGGGTAACGATATTACGTTGAGCTTGGATTATGGTCTGCAAACCATCGCCCAGCAGCAGCTCGATGGACGCCGCGGTGCAATCGTTGCGATAGATCCCAAAAACGGTGACGTCTTGGCATTTGTTAGTAATCCAAGCTACGACCCTAACCCTTTTATATCGGGTATCTCTTTTAAAGATTACGACGATCTGCGTGAAGATTTGGATCAGCCACTTTATAACCGTGCACTACAAGGTACCTACCCACCTGGCTCTACTATCAAGCCATTTGAGGGTTTGGGCGGTATTCATTATGGTCTACGTGATTGGAACAGCACTATCTATGACCCTGGCTACTTTAGTTTACCAGGTGACAGCCATCGATTCCGCGATTGGAAACGTGGCGGTCATGGCACGGTAGATCTGAAAAAATCCATCGCGATGTCGGTCGATACTTATTATTATAAGTTGGCTTATGAAATGGGTATTCAGCGTCTGCACGATTGGATGGTACGCTTTGGTTTTGGTGAGGATACTGGTATTGATTTACCTAATGAAAAATCAGGCATCATGCCATCGCCAAAATGGAAAAAAGACACTTACGATAAAGACTGGCTACCGGGCGAAACGATCTCGGTCAGTATTGGACAAGGATATTTCTTGGCAACGCCGCTACAGATTGCCAACGCTACAGCCATGACAGCCAGTAAAGGTCAGCATATCACCCCGCATTTATTAAAGAGCAGTGACGGTGCCGCGGACGTCAAAATCATCACTAAGCCAGATGGTAAAATTGACTATAACGGTAAGCCGTCTGACTGGTTGCGTATGCATGATGCGATGGAAAGCGTGGTAGAAAACGGTACAGGACGCGGTATCTATACCCCGCGCTATCGTATCGCTGGTAAAACAGGTACTGCACAGGTGAAATCTATTGCGCAGGGCAAACGCTACGATAAGTCGGCAATCGATAAGCGCCACTGGGATCACGCTTGGTTTAATGGTTTTGCGCCAGTAGAAGACCCGCAGATTGCCCTCGCAGTATTGGTCGAAAATGGCGGCGGTGGTAGTGCTGTTGCCGCACCTATCGGCCGTGCTCTATTTGATTACTGGGTATTACAACGTAAAACAGATCCTGTGCTGCCACCTTCTGCTGATGAACTAAAAGTTATTAAACGCCAAAAGGCTTTTGAAAAAGCGATGCGTGATGCCATTCGTGATAAAGAAGCAAAAGCATTGGAAGAGAAAGAAGCCGCGGAAGCCGAAGCGGCAGCAGCGACATCTGAGTAACTAGACGTTTGAGTAGTTAATAGTATAAAAAGCAAAACCTAGTAAAGTAAAACCTAGCAAAGAATTGGTAAGCGAGACACGATAATGAAAAAAGCCTCAAATGGACGCGCACCAAAGAATAACCGTAAAGCGAAAAGTGCCGCAGCGGGTGATGTGCGCATCATTGGTGGTCAGTTTAAACGCCGTATTGTAAGTTTTATCGATGCAGATGGCCTGCGCCCGACCCCAGATCGCTTACGGGAGACTTTATTTAACTGGCTACTCGCTGACATTCATGATGCCCATGTACTCGATAGCTGCGCTGGCAGTGGCGTACTAGGATTTGAAGCACTATCTCGCGGTGCGGCCCACACAACATTTATCGAAATCAATCCAGCACAAAGTAACATGCTACGTCAGAGCGCTGAGCAATTACGCCTTGAGGCTGCTGCTTATCAAATCATCACTGGCACTGCTGAGCAAGTATTGCGTCAAGAGCAGCTGACTGCGCGCCCTTTTGACATTGTATTTATCGATCCGCCTTATGCTCAGGATTTATGGCAGCCTATTTTGACTGCGCTTATTACCAACGCTTTAATCAATACTGAAACACTGATTTATTTAGAAGCTGATAAAGATTTGTCAGCACAGCTTAAGCAATTGGAAGCGTCGCTAAATGAGAATTTAGACCTCCAATCAAGCGTTACTCAGCAACCAATCGCTTTTGAATGCTTGAAACAAACCAAAGTCGGACAAGTTGTCGCTGGACTTTATCGTCTATCATCGTCATAATTGTCGGGTTAATGAAAGCCGTTAACGTATTTTACAAATGTTTAGAACCGCTAAAAACTGGCCGACGCTGCAGTTTAATGTATATAAGGCGAAAATAAACCCCAATGCAGCTTGCAAGCGTAGGCGCTACTGCTTATAATGTGCAGTCTGTTTTTTGAGAGCCCCGTTCCCAGCTAAACTCTCAACGAATTCTAATTTTAAGGTTTTATCATGAAAACACTTAGTGCAAAACCAGCTGAAGTGACCCATGACTGGTATGTCGTAGATGCTGACGGCAAAACCCTTGGTCGCTTAGCCACTCAAATCGCAACTCGCTTACGTGGCAAGCACAAGCCTTCTTTTACTCCGCACGTTGATACTGGTGACTTTATTGTTGTCATCAATGCTGACAAAATCACGGTAACGGGTAAAAAAGCACAAGACAAAAAGTACTATCGTCACAGTGGCTACCCAGGTGGTATTAAAGAAACCAACTTCAATAAGTTGCTTGCACATAAGCCTGAAGATGTTCTACACAAAGCAGTTAAGGGTATGCTTCCAAAGGGCCCTCTTGGCTATGCGATGATCAAGAAGCTGAAACTTTATGCGGGTACTGATCATCCACATACTGCACAGCAACCTAAAGAACTAGACATCTAAGGATATACTTATGGAACGCAATTACGGAACTGGTCGCCGCAAGACGTCTACTGCTCGTGTATTTTTATCAAAAGGTACTGGTAGTATCGTTGTTAACGGTAAGCCACTTGACGAATACTTCAGCCGTGAAACTTCACGCATGGTTGTACGTCAGCCATTAGAACTACTAGACTCTGCTAACGCATATGACTTATATGTAACTGTTGCAGGCGGTGGTATTAGTGGTCAAGCTGGCGCAATCCGCCACGGCATCACACGCGCATTAATCGAAGCTGACGAAACTTTGAAGCCTGCCCTAAAAGCAGCTGGTTTTGTTACTCGTGATTCACGTCAAGTTGAACGTAAGAAACTGGGTCTACGTAAAGCACGTAAACGTCCACAGTTCTCAAAACGTTAATCAAAACTCTCTCTTATATTTTTGCTGCTGTTGTCTTTTTCTCAGAGCTTCAGTAGCAAAGTTAAATAAGAGTCTGGTTTTGCAAAACCTTATAAGCTGGTCACAGCTTATAAGGTTTTTTTTATGTCTACTGATAGCGCGTTAACTATCTGATTGTCTTCATTAAGCTAGCTTTGTTTTACGGTGATAATCAAAATGAGCACCTTGTTTCGACACTACAAAGTAGAGCGTCTGTAGAAATTCTAACTTGCAAAGCATTAAACGCTACCCCATCATATCAGTAACTTTTTATTATTAGCCATGATGCCTCAAACCGTGCCGCAGAAGGATATTATGAAAGCGCCAGAACAATTCGACCCTAGCAAGCCATCTGCCAATAGCAGCGTGCCGCCTAGCATGAAACAGTCGGCTAAGTCGCCTGCGATACCGGCTGGCACACCGACAATTACCCAAAATCATAAGCGTACAGCGCAAGCAGATAACAAGCCATTTCAGTGGCAGTTTTTATCACCTAAGAATTGGGGCATTTGGTTATTATTCTTAATAATGCTACCGATGATATATCTGCCGTTACGTTGGCAGTTTTGGCTAGGTCGTAAGCTTGGTATGTTGATTTATAAAGCTGCTGGTTCACGTAGACGCGATACGTTAATTAACCTGAAGTTGGCATTTCCAGAAAAGCCCGAAGCTGAACGTGAATTAATGGCCAAGCAAGTATTTGTCAATCAAGGCATTGGTGTGTTTGAAACGTTATGCGCTTGGTTCAGGCCAAATATATTTACTAGAACTGTATCCATTTCTGGTTTACAGCATATTGTTAATGCGCAAAATGAGCAGCGGCCAGTTATCCTGCTCGGTGCACATTATACGATGCTAGATTTGGGTGGCCTATTATGTGCGCAGTTTTTCCCTGTAGACTGTATGTATCGTACGCAAAACAATCCTTTATTAGACTGGTTTATTTATAATGGTCGTACCAATATATTTGGTAAGCAAATCTCTAGTCGTGATATGCGAAGCTTAGTTACCTCTATCAAAGCAGGACACGTCATTTGGTATTCTCCTGACCAAGACTATGGTCTCAAGCAAGGTGTCATGGCGCCATTCTTCGGTGTACCTGCTGCGACGATTACTGCATCGCGTCGCATGGCAAAAATGGGTAGCAAAGAAAAGCCACCAGCTGTTATGGCACTGCATACTTATCGGCAGACACCTGACAACTTGCCGCGTGGTAAACGTCCCCATTATCATTTAACAATTACGCCAGAATTAGACAATTACCCAAGTAAAGATGAAGTCGCTGATGCTACTCGGGTCAATGAAGTTTTAGAAGGACTCATTCGTATTGATCCCACTCAGTGGATGTGGTTCCATCGCCGCTTCAAACATGGGCCAAACGGTCGTACCGATATCTATAAGTAAGCCTTTATTCCCAAAAATACTGGTGAAGTTTGCTATACTTTGCGGCTAATATTTTGCATTTTAGCTATGCACTGATAATAATTTGATAAACAAAATAACGGATTTTCCATGAGCAATAACAGTACTCCTGACAATCAAACTTCTGATACTTCAACCGAAGCTAAGCGCATCCTGACTGGTATTAAACCAACTGGCATTCCACATTTAGGTAACTATGTTGGCGCTATTCGTCCAGCGATTGAGTCTATTCAAAATAGTGATCATGAAGCGTTTTTCTTTTTAGCAGACTACCATGGCATCATCGGCTGCTATGACCCTGCTATCATTCATGAATCGACGAGAGCCATTGCCGCTACGTGGATTGCTTGTGGTTTAGACCCTGAGCGTGTTACGTTCTATCGTCAGTCAGACGTGCCTGAAATTCCAGAGCTTGCTTGGATTTTGAACTGCTCATGTGCCAAAGGTTTGATGAACCGCGCCCATGCCTATAAAGCAGCCGTTGATATCAATACAGAAAAAGCCGATGTCGATCCTGATCAAGGTGTCACCATGGGTCTGTTTGGTTATCCCGTGCTAATGGCGGCTGATATCTTGATGTTTAATGCGACCCATGTACCTGTTGGGCGTGACCAAGTGCAGCATATCGAGATGGCGCGTGATATCGCAGGTACTTTTAACCATCGTTATAAGTCGCTTTTCACGCTACCGTCCGCAGTCGTTGATAACGATATACCGCTACTTACTGGCCTAGATGGCCGCAAGATGAGTAAGAGCTATAGCAATACGATCCCTCTATTCGGTGAGCCAAATCCACAGGTTAGTCCTGAAAAACAGATGCATAAAGCCATCATGAAAATTGTGACTAACTCACAGCTACCTGATGAGCCAAAAGATCCTGATGATTCAGCTATCTTTGAGATTTATAAAGCATTTGCCACCGCTGAAGAGATTGCTGATATGCGTGCGCGTTATGCCGCTGGTATTGGCTGGGGTGACGCTAAGCAAGCCTTATTTGACAAGATTAATGATGAAGTCGCGCCATTCCGTGCACGTTACGAAGAGCTAATGGCCAATCCAAAAGAGCTAGAAGAAATATTACAGATGGGTGCGAATAAAGCCCGTCGTCATAGTCGCAAGCAATTAGATAAGGCTCGCCGTGCTATCGGTATCCGCCCGCTTGCTAAGCTTAAATAATCGTTGCTGGAATAGTCGTTTCACTGGCGCAATTTATTATCAAAGCGGGTGCTAAACGTGCAAACTGAACCGAACACCAAACAGGCGGCTTTGTCTAAAGCCGCCTTATCTGCTATGGCTGATTCAACCTCCGAACTTACAGACAATCAGAGCGAGCATGATGAATCAGTCAACCATGATATGTCGTTACGTATCTATCAGACGCCTGTGCAGCATTTGCCAGAAGACCTGTATGTACCACCGCAAGCCTTTGCTATTTGGTTAGAGCAGTTTGCTGGTCCATTGGATTTCCTTTTGTATTTGGTCAAAAAGAACAACGTCGATTTGACCCAAATGCCCATTTTGCCTATCACTGAGCAGTACTTAGCTTATATCGGTGAACTGGATACCGAGCACTTTGAATTAGCGGGTGATTATCTGCTTATGGCATCAACGCTCATCGCTATCAAAACCGAACTGCTATTGCCTGCCCCTGATACCCCAACCGACGAGCGTGACCCAAAAGCAGAACTGATCGAACGCCTCGAAGAATACGCGCAAATCAAAGTGGTCAGTCAGCGCCTAGACAATCTAGTACGCTTAGAACGCGATGTGTTTTTGGCCATGGTTAGTATGCCTGGTCAAGACGTTATGAATGCGGAGCTGCCAAGCTACTCACCTAACTTGCTGATTGATAGCTTATTTAAAATGCAACTACAGCCCGACTATCAAATGCATACGATCAAAGTTGATGCAGTACCCCTTGCCGATCGTATTGCCAGTATTAGCAGGCAATTAAGTACGGACGGGGCGCGCTCCTTTTATGAGCTATTAGATAAAGCACAGGGTAAAATAGGCGTGGTCGTGAGTTTCGTTGCCATACTTGAGCTTATAAAGCGGCAGTTGGTCGGTGTGGTTAACATTAAGACAGATAGCGGTATCGTCAACTCTGCTCCCAATGACGAACCGTCTGATGTGGATAGTGAGCCTACCGCACTTACGTTACAGTGGCTAGCCTAGTAGGCTCTAAAATTGTCTCCTAGCCCATTCTCTATCAAAATCACAATATTGAAATAAGAGCATACTTTAGATGGTAGATATTGAAGATCCAAAGCAACATAGCAAAACCCAAGAATCAACAACTATGACTACATCACCATCAGCTGAAGCGCAGCATAATTCTCTTGAAGAGATGAGTAAACGTATCGAGGTGCTGTTGCATGCATCAGAGGCACCGCTGACCGCTCACGCATTAAAGAAACATTTGTCATTATCTACTAAGGAATTAAAGCAGACTTTGGAAGTGCTGCAACAACGCTTAGATACAAGTGTGCTTAGGCTACATGAGACCGCCAGCGGTTATCGTTTACAGATATCTGATGACTACAGCAGTCTAATCCAGCGTACTTTTCCGCAGCGTCAGGAACGCTTGAGCCAAGCTTTACTTGAAACCCTAAGTGTCATTGCATACAAGCAACCTGTGACGCGTAGTGATATCGAGCATGTGCGCGGAGTGACATTATCGAGCAATATACTGCGCCAGTTGTTTGATAAAGGATGGATTGTGGAGAAAGGCTTTAAAGATACTCTAGGTCGTCCTGCATTGCTTCATACTACTGCGCAGTTTTTAGATGCGTTTGGATTAAGCCATCTGGATGAACTACCGCCTATGCCAGATATGGAAACCATACGAGCCATGTCTTAAAATCTCTGCTGAACAAACTATAGTTACTCACATAAAAAAGGACAGACTGCATAGGATCTGTCCTTTTTATTACGTTGCTGATTTTGAACTGATATCAAAACCTAGCAACATATCGGTTAATTACTGGTTAATTACGTCAACATCCTTTGGTGGTGTGAATTTAAACTGACTGCTACCAATACTTGGGTTCATCTTAATACCGCTGAACTTGATAGAAGTTGTTTGACCCAAGGTGTCATTCAATACCATCATGACAGGTTTGCCACCACTAAAGCTTATTGAAAGACTTTTAAAACTTGCACTGTCTGACTTAGGATAGAGTACATAGTAGTTTTTGTTGTCATATGGCTGAGTGATCTTAAAGTTTTGATCAATCTTGCTTGGATCACCCGATAGTAGCAAGGCTGGTGTATTACCTACTTGGCTATCAACATTCTGCTTAGTCGCTTGCTCTAAATCCTTGTCATAAACCCACATAGAATTACCATTAGCAACGATCAGCTGCTCTGATGGTGACTTGGTTTCCCAGCGGAAATTATTTGGACGTTGGACACTCATAGAGCCTTTAAACGTACCACTACTCGCGCCTTTAGTCGTTTGACTGAAATTAGCCGTCATACTCTTGGTATTGGTCAGCAGTTTGTTCAGACGTTTAGCAGCTGTTAGGTTATCAGCAGGAGCTGCGGTAGCCGTTTGAGTCAATGCCATCATTGGCGCTGCGATACCTAGCGATGTCATTAATACACCTGCTAAAGCACCACTCATCAATTTTTGTTTGGTTGATTTTTTCGTAGATAAGTTCATCATAAATCCTCTCTAAAAAAGCATAATCGCTTTAAAGTTGTTGCTAAAAATAAAATGTTCTATTGAAATTTTTGTTTTCTATAAATACTGATTTTACCAAGCTAAAGCTAGTAACCGTCAGCAATGGCAACAGTGTGCCAGTTTTTTTATTACGCGCCTAGTCATGATTTGCAATCTTTACTACGGCTGCCATACACGCTTGTAACCAATGCAGTTACACGGTAAAAGTTTGCATTCATAAGTGTTAGCTACAGTAATTACGCTAATAGTGGCTGTAAAGATATCGCTTAAAAGAATTGTTATTAATTTATATCACCCTACAAACGTAAAAAGCCCCTACTACCATAAGGCAGTAAGGGCTCTTTTAATTATCTGATCATTTTATTCAACGAATAAAACGACTTAAATAGATAATTATGCGTTTTCAACCGTAACATAACGACGGTTAAATTTACCTTTGGTCGCAAACTTTACAACACCGTCATTCAGTGCAAATAAAGTATGGTCACGACCCATGCCAACGCCTTCGCCTGCGTGGAATTCTGTACCACGTTGACGAACGATGATGTTACCAGCTGTGATAGCTTGGCCACCAAAGATTTTTACGCCTAGCATTTTTGGGTTTGAATCACGACCGTTACGGCTCGAACCGGCAGCTTTTTTATGTGCCATGAGAAAATCTCCTTGTTAATTTGACTTATCGCTGATGCGATAACTCTTAAGCATTTAGTGCGCTATTTAGCAATAATTGCTAAATGGATAATTAGGCATTAATCGCTTTGATTTTTAACAAGGTGTACCATTGGCGGTGACCTTGTTCTTTGTGATAATGCTTACGACGGTTGTGCTTGATGATACGGATTTTTTCGCCGCGACCATGCTCAACAACTTCAACTTCTACGCTAGCGCCGTCAACAACAGGCTGACCGATTTTGACGTTATCGCCGTCAACAACCATCAACACGTCTTCAAATTTGATTGTTTCGCCTTTTTCTGCTTTTAGTAGTTCAACTTTAAGCAATTCATCGACGACTACACGGTGCTGTTTACCACCAGTTTTGATTACTGCGTACATTGTATGACTCCGTTTAACCCGTGTGCCGTGGCTGATGTTATACCAACGCTTTTACGACGAACACGACAGGGAAAAATTAAAGGCAAGATTTTACGGCTTTTTGCTCATAAAAGCAAGCCGCGCCTCTTGTTTTTGCAAGGTGGTTACACTAATAACCATCTCTCATTTAGCTATAACGGCTGCTCATCAAAGAAAGTCGATAAACGACGATACGAATATAAACATGAGAAATAGTAATGATAAGTGATAGATTAAGCCCAACAGCGGCCATTATAACTTATGCAATCAGTTACTTACAGCCTTTTATAAATCATTTATGTGACCAATAAGCTTAAAATGCGCTAGATAACATACCTGTAAAACATAAGACATTTCTTATCGTTTTTATTCTATTCAATAGGCATAGTAAGCCCTATATATCATACGCCTGACCTACTTGTGCTATATACTTTAACCAACAATTTAAGCAGATAGCTATGCTATCATAAGCGAAATAATACCTTACCTATAGATAGATAAAGTCAAGGTTATAACAATTCTCTTTACTCTTATTAATATGACTATTTATTATGACTAGTACCTCTTTAAATAATACCGTGCCTGCCTCTCAATCGACGCCTAGCTATGCTGATATTCAAAGTATTGTAGCCAATGACTTTGAGGTAATGGACAAGCAAGTGTTTGGCAGTTTGAACTCAAAAGTACAACTCGTTATGAGTGTCTCGCAACACGTGATCAATGCTGGTGGCAAACGTATGCGCCCGCTGATTACCTTGCTCTGCGCACGTATGTTTGATGACAATCCTTCAGAAAAGGCCATGCATCTAGCTGCTATCACGGAAATGCTACATACCGCGACCCTAGTTCATGACGATGTCATCGATGAGTCAGGGCAACGCCGAGGAAAGCCGACAGCAAATGCGACGTGGGACAATGCCACTGCCGTATTGGTCGGTGACTATCTGATTGCTCGTGCGTTCAACCTTTTGGTTGGCTTTCAAAGCTTGCCGTTGTTGCAAGTATTCTCTGATGGGACTTGTGACATTGCTGAAGGCGAAGTGTTACAGCTACAGCATCAGCACAACCCTGCTGCGACAGAGGAAGATTACTTACGCATTATCGATGGCAAAACATCACGCCTTTTCATGATGGCGACCCAAGGCGCTGCTATCTTGCAAGATAAGACAGAATATATGACGGCATTAGGTGATTTCGGACAGCATTTTGGTAATGCTTTCCAAATTATCGATGATGTGCTCGACTATAGTGGCGATAGTGAAGTGATGGGCAAAAACTTAGGCGACGACCTTGCTGAAGGCAAGCCTACCCTACCGACTATCAAAGCACTCGAATTACTAAAAGATAGCAACACTGAAGGCTATGAGCAGTTACGTATCGCCGTACAGACAGGTAAGACACCAAACGCTGAGCAGCTGATTGAATTGGTACGTAGTTCTGGCTCATTGGCTTATTGTAAGCAGCGCGCTCTAGAAGAAACTAAGCTGGCACAAGATGCACTGAGCACGCTACCTGATAACCGTTATCGTACAGGCTTATATCAATTGACTGAACTCGCTAGCGCCCGATTGGTATAATTAACGCTGAGTCGTCTATGTTATTAACTGATTAAGACGACTCTGTTTTTGACAGAATTTTTTAGCATAGCTTTTTAGCAAACTTCTTTAGCAATTGATAAATAAAAGACCCTAAATTAAAAACTACCTTCTCAAAAACTAGCATATCAGCCAAATCGTTACCTTTCTTTAAGTTTCATACATCCTTGCAGTACTATAATCGTATAAAGCTTTTTGACAGTTGGTTAAAGTTTGATGACGTTTGTTAGAGACATACTGATAGTTATTTTTTATGGCTGTAATTAGGGGTTGCTAAAATTGTCATTTTGTTGACAAAGTCGATTTTCTATCGTTTAAAAACCTTAGTTACTATAGGGTTTTAGATTTATAACAAAAGTTTACAATATATTTTGATACTAGGTTGTGCATGGTTCTATTAGCTGTTAATAGAGACGACGCTTACTATGACGGTAATCTATTAATTCGTAAACTGTAATATTACCGCTTTTCGGTCCAGCTCGTATTGCAAACTACTTGACTGTGGGGTTACCCCAATAGTTTATAATGACTCATTAAATTTATTAATCCATTCTGTGGTTTGCTTAAACAATTAATGCTAAATAATCCTTTCGATACTTAATCCATATCGATGTCAGATTTTCTATTAGTCATATTTCACTAACAGAATAATCTGAAATTGGAATAAATAATGCTAGCTTAGGCTATTTATGTTCTTTATTTAGCATTAGCAAGTTATTTAGCATTAGCAAGACCCTTATATTCAGTACGCCAAACTTATTGATCGATTTTTATACTGTCACTATTTATATATATTGCCGAGGACATTGATGAAGCACTCTTATCTTGCGCTTGTAATAGCATCTGTACTATCTGGAGCTGTACTGGTTGGCTGTGACAAAAACGAGGACGCCGCTGGTGAGCAAGCCGCACAGCAGCAAATGCCGCCCGCGGTTGTCAACGTTCAGACAGTCACTCTCGATACCGTCCCTCAAGTACAAACTTTTTCTGGTCGTACTGCAGCTTATCAAACTGCTGACGTCCGCCCACAGGTCAACGGTGTGATTGACGAAGTATTATTCCGTGAAGGAAGCAACGTCAAAAAAGGTCAGCCACTGTATCGCATCAACACCGATAACTATGCCTCATCTGTAACGAGTGGCCAAGCTGCCGTACAGCAATCACAGGCTAACTATCAAACTGCTGTGGCAAACAATGCCAATGCAAAAGCTGAATTGGTCAGTCGTCAAGCGTCATTAGCACAAGCGCAAAATGACTTACAACGTCTGCAGGGTCTGGTCAGTATTGATGCCATCTCAAAGCAGCAGTACGATCAAGCACAAACTGCCGTACGTACAGCACAAGCAGCAGTACAAAGTGCCGCCGCCGCTGTCGGTCAAACTCAAGCAGGTATTGAGAGTGCAAAAGCAGGCATCCAGACCGCAAAAGCAGGTTTAGAAGCCAGTACCTTAGATCTAAACCGTACAATCGTACGCGCACCGCTAACCGGCCGTACTGATCGCTCTAGCGTCACTGCTGGTACTCTGGTCAGTGCTGGTCAAGCCGATCCCTTGGTGACTATTTCACGCTTAGACCCTATCTACGTTGATATCAGCCAGTCTTCTTCTGAATTGCTAAAGCTTCGTCAGCAGATTGCAGATGGTACTGCTCAGCCAGGTATGAACTCAGTTGAATTGGTACTAGAAGATGGTTCTGTCTATCCAGTACGCGGTAAGCTTGCACTGTCTGAAGCCAAAGTTGACGAGTCAACAGGTGCTGTCACCTTGCGTGCTATTTTCCCAAACAGCAATAATATCCTGCTACCAGGTATGTACGTCACGGCACGTTTGACGCAGAGCGTTATTACCAACGCAGCTCTCGTCCCGCAAAGTGCGGTCACTCGTACGCCGAAGAGTGAGACGCAAGTCTATATCGTTGACGAAAATAACAAAATCCAAGTACGTCCGGTCACCATTAATGGTACTTACGATGGACAATGGGTCGTCACTGAAGGCTTGAAAGCAGGTGACAAAGTGGTTGTGATTGGTGGTGCTAAGGTCAAACCTGACCAAGAGGTGGTCGCCAAACCACTAGAAAGTGCAAATCCAGCACCAGCTGCTGCAAAGAATGCGCCTAATACCAAAACGCCGCAGCAAGCCGCAAAAACGATGGATAAAAAGCCAGCTGGCGACGAGACTTCTACCAAAAAACCAACAGAAGCCGCTGCCAACTAATTCCATTCAAGACAGGAAGACTTAGGGATATACTATGTCACGTTTTTTTATTAATCGCCCTATTTTTGCATGGGTGCTGGCTGTTTTGGTCATGCTCATCGGGGTAATATCCGTTATCAATCTACCGATTGAACAATATCCACGTATTGCACCGCCGACTATTTCGGTCAGTGCAAGCTATCCTGGTGCTAATGCGCAAACCGTCGAAAACTCAGTCGTACAGATCATTGAGCAGCGTATGAAAGGCCTCGATGGTCTGATGTATATGTCGTCGTCGAGCTCGTCAAATGGTAGTGCTTCAGTGACGCTTACCTTTGAAAACGGTACCGACTCTGACACAGCTCAAGTACAAGTACAGAACAAACTGCAAGCAGCGATGAGCTCCTTGCCTGAGTCTGTTCAGCGTCAAGGTGTCAACGTCAATAAATCGTCTAGCAGCTTTTTGATGGTGCAAGCATTTATTTCTGAAGATGGCACCATGGATCGGGCAGATATTGCCGATTATATTAACTCTAATGTCGTCGATTCGATCAGTCGTGTAGAGGGTGTGGGTGAAGTTCAGGTCTTTGGTTCTACTTATGCGATGCGTGTTTGGTTAGACCCATCACGCCTACGTAGCTACAACATGATACCTTCAGATGTGGTCAATGCGATACGAGCACAGAACGCGCAAGTATCTGCCGGTCAATTGGGTCAAGCACCTGCCGACACAGATAAACAGGTTATCAATGCCACTGTTACTGTACAAAGCTATCTACAAACGCCTGAAGAATTTAAAAACATTCTACTAAAAACGGACACTTCTGGTGCGCAAGTACGTTTGGGTGATGTAGCAGATGTTGAAATCGGTAGTGAGAACTATAGCGTTGTCTCTCTCTACAATGGACAAGAAGCCGCCGGTCTTGGTATTTCGCTTGCAGGCGGTGCTAACGCGCTTGAAACTCGCGAAGCTGTTGGCGCACGTATGGCAGAGCTGGAGCAAAACTTCCCAACAGGTCTAGCATCAGTTGTTCCTTATGACACAACGCCATTCGTGAAGCTTTCTATCGAGCAAGTAGTACATACACTTATTGAGGCTATTGTCTTAGTATTTATCGTCATGTTCATTTTCTTACAGAACTGGCGTGCCACCATTATCCCGACCCTTGCCGTACCTGTCGTACTCTTGGGTACCTTTGCAGTGTTGTATATTGCAGGCTTTAGTATCAACGTCTTGACCATGTTTGCTATGGTATTGTCTATCGGTCTACTGGTCGATGATGCGATCGTCGTTGTAGAGAACGTCGAGCGAATACTAGAAGAAGATCCTCACATCTCTATCAAAGATGCAACTATCCAGTCGATGGGTGAAATCAGTAAAATCGTTATTGGTATTGCGCTTATCTTGTCCGCCGTATTCGTACCAATGGCCTTCTTTGGTGGCTCAACAGGTGTGATTTATCGTCAGTTCTCTATCACGCTGATTACCAGCATGGTGCTCTCTGCCATGGTCGCGCTTGTTTTCACCCCTGCCCTATGTGTGACTTTGCTAAAACGTGGCAAAAGTCATGAAAAAGGCAGTACCGAAAAGCAAAAAGGCTTCTTTGGTTGGTTCAACCGCGGCTTCTTCAAACTTAGCCGTTCGTACGAAAACTTTGTCGGCAAAAGTATTCGTTTTAAATGGTTATACATGATTGGCTACGCAGCCATTATCGGTATCATGGCGGTCGTATTCTTACGTATTCCAGGCTCGTTTTTACCAGAAGAAGATCAAGGCATTATGTTTACCTTGGTACAGCTTCCAGCTGGCTCTACGTTAGATGAGACGCAAGACGTATTGGATAAAGTTAGAAACTATTACGATACCCAAGAGACCGATAATATCGCTTCGGTCTTTACCATTGCAGGCTTTAGCTTTGCGGGTCAAGGTCAGAATATGGGTCTGGCGTTTGTGCGCTTATCAGACTGGGAGGAACGCTCGGGCGATGAAAACACCGCTCAAGCTGTCGCTGGTCGAGCAATGGGGTACTTCTTTACTCAGCTGAACGAAGCACAAGTATTTGCCATCGTCCCACCAGCAATTACCGAGCTTGGTAATGCCAGTGGTTTTGACTTAATGATTCAGGACAGTGGTAACCTCGGACATGATGGGCTACTTGAAGCCCGAAATATGCTCTTAGGTATGGCCGCACAGAACGATCAAGTGGCTGGCGTACGTCCTAATGGGCAAGAAGACTCGCCACAACTTAAAGTAAATATCAATCAAGAACAAGCGGCGGCTTATGGCCTGTCACTAAGCAATATCAATAGCGTCATCTCGACAGCGTGGGGCTCAAGCTACGTTAATGACTTTATCGATCGTGGCCGTATCAAACGCGTCTATGTACAAGGTGAAGCCAGCAGCCGTACCAACCCTGATGATATTGGCAAATGGTATGTACGAAATGACATGAACGATATGATTTCGTTCGATGCATTCTCTAGTAGTGAGTGGCAGTCAGGCTCACCGCGTCTTACTCGTTACAACAGCCTACCATCCATGAACATCCAAGGTAGCGCAGCACCAGGTCTAAGTACTGGTGAAGCAATGAGCTCAATGGAAGCGATGATAGACAAGCTACCTGAGGGTATCAGTTATGAGTGGACAGGCATGTCATTGGAAGAGCAAAAATCAGGTGCCCAAGCGCCAATGCTCTATGCGCTTTCAATCCTAGTTGTCTTCTTATGTTTGGCAGCTTTGTACGAAAGCTGGTCTATTCCTTTCTCTGTGCTACTAGTGATTCCACTTGGGGTATTGGGTGCAGTGATATTTACCTGGCTACGTGGTTTTGCCAATGATATCTACCTGCAAGTTGGTCTACTGACTGTCGTTGGTCTATCCGCCAAAAACGCCATTTTGATTATCGAATTTGCAAAAGAACACCAAGAGGAAGGTTATAGTCTCAGAGAGGCCGTCATGACCGCAGCACGCCAACGTTTGCGTCCTATTATCATGACCTCACTTGCCTTTGGTCTGGGTGTTGTGCCATTATTCTTGGCGAATGGGCCAGGTTCAGGCAGTCAAAACGCTATTGGTACTAGTGTTGTTGGTGGGGTAATCACAGCAACCCTCTTAGGTATCTTCTTTATCCCAATGTTCTATATCTGGGTGCGTAGTGCGTTCCCGCATAAATATGAGAACAACACGCCCAATGATAAAGATGGTGGCAATGGTACGCCTAACTCGCATAACCCAACACCTTCTGAGAGTTATCAGCCTGCAAGTCTTGGAGACAATACACAATGAGTGCTCAAAAAACATCTATCGTCAACTCGTCATCGGTAGCTATTACAGCTATCGATGCGCAGCCAGCACTATCTCGTTTGCGCAAAAGCAGTGGCCGCCTGTTAGGGCTGACTGCATTGGCAATCAGCATGGCCGCTTGTAACACTATTCCAAAAGCGGATATGCGTCCTGTGCTAGCAGAGCCGAATATTCCTATGCAGCAATCTTACGGTGCATTTGATAAAGAGACTGTCAGTAGTGCTGATCAAGCAAGCATCGCCAGTCAGCGCTGGCAGAATTTTTATAGCGACGAGCGCCTAAAAGGTCTGATTGCTCTCGGCCTTGAAAACAACAAAGACTTTGAGAGTGCGCGCCTAGCGATTGAAAAAGCACGTGCACAGTATCAGATCTGTCTCTTATACACATCTGACGCTGCCGACGACTCCTTAC
>OJBZ01000075.1_pt1 | contig 63308 bp, 47 predicted proteins | sample 1591671 | NCBI WGS metagenome assembly OJBZ01 (sample SAMN05416850, study PRJEB24817) | seawater metagenome | isolation source: Sea water | place: Canada:Atlantic | collected 2013-07
GAGATAGGAGTCCGTCTCGTGGGCTCGGAGATGTGTATAAGAGACAGCACCAAGACGGCTAAATGGACGCGCAGGATCGGCAATCAAAAACGATGAGTTACTGGTCTTAGGGTTGAGTCGTAGACCTACAGGTATATTTTGCGCGGCGGCTTGCGCTTTAAAAGCGTTAAGCTGTGAGATTGAGTTAAAAATGATTTTATCCGCATAGTTTAGTACTTCAGGGATTTCGTCTGCACTATAGGCGACGCTATAAGCGTGCGTTTCTTTTTTATCGCTGCTACTGGCATCATCGTTACTGCCAAAGGTCTCATAGCCCAATCTGACCTCGTTGAGTGAAGATGAAGTCGTGCCATGCAGATAAGGCTGCATCACATCAAACACGCCCCATGTGGCGAAGCATTTTAGTGCCAATAATGCTTTTGCACCAGACAGCTCACATAGTCTTGCGATGATTTTCATATTGGCGACGATGGCCGCTTCATCAAGCACGTAGTAAGGCGTTGGTGGCAATGTCGCGTTGATAGAATTCTCTAGATTTTTTGCATTCATAATAGATTACCTAATAGACACTCTGCTGTTGCTATCTTGACAGACAGATATAAATATTTGCGCTATAGTAGACTAAATTCATTATAATTAGAATATCTTATGGCACTCTCAACCGATTATTCCACCTCAGCCAGTCGATCCCATTCATCACAATTGGATCCGAAAAACATAGATTTGACTTATCTAGATCCTGATGCGCGTGCCGTGTTGGATTTTTGGTTTGATAAAAACAATGAAGCTTACTGGTTTGAACAAAACGATCGTTTTGATAAGCAGATACAGGATAAGTTTGGTGACCTTTGGCATGCAGCAAAGCAAGGCGAATGTGTCAGTTGGCGTATCGCAGAGTCTTCATTGGATGGTAATAGCTCGATAACGGCGTTGGCAGGACGCTTGGCAGAAATTATTGTGCTAGATCAGTTTTCACGCAATTTATGTCGCGGACAAGCTAGTGCATTTGCGCAAGACGGTATGGCATTAGCACTCGCCCAAGAAGCCATTCAACAGCCTTATTTTGATACTCTACCGATGCAATGGCGTAGATTTATTATCATACCGTTTATGCACTCTGAATCGGCCATGATTCATCAGCGTTATCTACCGCTATTCGAACAATTAGATGATGCAAACACATTAGATTTTGAACATCGTCACAAACAAATTATCGATCAATTCGGGCGATATCCACATCGCAACGAGGTACTAAATCGCGACTCAACCGAAGATGAAAAGAACTTTTTAAAACAGCCTAATTCATCGTTTTAGGCCACATTCCTAGTATTGTACGAAGATAATTAAAGTTATTACACAAAAAATTATTACATAAAAAGAAGGTCTGAATCATATCACTGGTTCAGACCTTCTTTTTTACGACAAATATTTAGAGAGTATTAAATACTTATTAGTAATTTACCTTACCAGTAGTAAACGTAAATGACTGCTGCTCTAATGTTTTATCGTCAACCAAAATATCAAAGCTGACCTTATATTTGCTATTACCATAAAGTCCACAATTACCACCTTTATTACTACCTGATTCACAGCTTTTGAGCGCATCCGTTAATGGCAAAATAAATGCTTCATTCGTTGGTAGCGCATAATTCGTACCTTTGTACGGATCATTGTCAGAATCAAGCAATTGAATCGGTACATCTATATTACGCTGCACATCTCTGAATTTAACATTACTCACTTTAACTGTATCAGCGGATGGCATGTTGATATAAACCGGCTGTCCGATAGGATCAGTACGCAAATTGCGCCCAGAGCCTCTGACAGGATTTGGGGTTTCGTTATAAAGTGCAGTAACTGTCCCCGTCACATCTTGACATGGGTACGTAAAAACACCTTCAAGCGTTTTATTTGTCGTGGTTTTTGTTCCTGCAGCATTGCTTACCAAAACATAGCCTTTGTTGTTAGCAGCATTTTTACCACTAGGCGTATAGGTAACCATTCCTGTTCCTACTACGCCTGAGGTTGGTAACATTAAAGAGCGTAGATGATAAGGCGCTGACAACAACGACTTTGCCATAGAACTTGCCACAGCTTCTGTACTCAAAAAATTGCCTGCCGAACTGTAATAGACAGACTGGGCAATGTTTTCAGTGACACCATATTGAGAGTTACCATAGTCCGCATTGATCAATCGATCTGCCAGATCTAATCCACTGAAAAAAGGATTGTTAGAACCTGTCACACTAGCAATATCGCTGATTTCATTTTCAAAATGCGCGTTAAAGCTAGTTGGTGAGCTATTAGCAAATACATGTTTAATATAATTTGCGTGCTGAATAGTAATATCATCTAGTTCTGTATCAACGGATAGACCATTTAGACCACAACTAGTTCTTGCCAAACTAAACTGATTATTCGCACTTAATGCTGCTTGTACATTATTATCAGCTGACCCATTGCCATCAACGTTAGGATTACCACCACTTTGTTCAGTTGGTGTCGCTATAATCGGAGCGGAAATAATAGGTTCCGACGTGGTTGGCTGGGCTGTTTCATCGTTTTGTGAACTGTCTGGTGTATTAGCAGATGTAGAACTACTATCAGAATCTCCGCCTCCGCCGCAAGCGCTGAGAAATATCGTTAAAAATAGCACTGCCGCAAGATTTTTTTGAGAAGTATAAGAAGTCATCGCTCATCCTATAAAATAATAACCTGTTTGTGAAAAGCAATGAGAATCAAAATCAGTTACAGGGTGGTTAGTGGTTGATTTAACAGTGTTTTATTTCAATATAACGTCTATTGTATTACAATTTATGAACTTTTGCTCATTATTTTGTAAAAAAACCTGCTACTCGCGATTGCAAGTAACAGGTTTCTTTTTAGTCCTACAAATCAATACGATGTTTAATCTATTTTTAAGGCAAAGATATCATCTATAAAGTACGATTCCTTTGTAACCGCTATACAGTCACTTTTTCATGATCAATTTTCTACATTCACTTTGTCACAAACACTGTTTTATAGCTACTGTATTTCTAACGCTTTTCTTACTGGTGCAAAACTACGTCTATGCGTTGGCAAGACACCATATTTTTCGATTGCTTCCATGTGCGCGCGCGTCGGATAGCCTTTGTGTTTAGCAATACCGTATTCCGGATATTGAGCATCCAGTGTATACATCGATTCATCACGACTTACTTTTGCCAATATACTGGCCGCTGCAATACTAGTATGACGCGCATCGCCTTTTACCCACGCTTGACAATCAATCGCAGATGGCGCTACCTCTAACTTTTTAAAGCTATCATAGTTCAAATCAGGGCAACGATTCCCATCAAACAGTACTTCGACTTTTAATTGATCGAGCGACGTGCTGTTAACCTTTCCAGTAGTCGAAAAGTTTTTAAAAATCACTTCTAGTAATGATTCAGTACATAAGCGCATACCAAGCATTGTTGCCTGCAAGATATTCACCTGGTCGATCACTGCTGCTGGTATATCAGCGATGATATAACCGATAGCATGCTGCTGAACCAATGGATAAAGGATATCGCGCTTTTTTTCACTCAGTTTTTTGGAATCTGTCAGTATCGACAACGGCGTGTCTTTGAGCGGTTGTTCCTCAATCAATCCTGACCAGGTCGCAGGTAATATTGCCGCCGCCACATTGACACTACCTAGTAATGGCCCACGTCCTGCTTCATCAACGCCGATTTGCAGTATTGACTGCTCTGTCTCTTGGTTATCATAACTGAGATATTGGATAAGCAGCTCAGCGGTATTCATTTGCCCATATAAACGTATAGGCGCTGCTAACTGAATATACTGTCCTTTAACATCAATATGTTCGATATTAATATCAATCGTTTGAACTGAGTTTTCTGTATGTTGGTTGATATGCATAATGTTAGTAGGTCTTTCTCATTTAATTGGGATTAATAGTATCGGTATTTTGGATAAACCACTGTTCAATCACGCTATTTGCAGGCTCATGGTTACTTTGCTGTTGTAGCGACTGCTTTGTCACTAGTAAGTCATGTAATTGCTCGGCATAAGCGCGTGGTTGCAGCAATCGCATCACGGTGCGGCAGATATTGTCACCGCTCGCCTGCTCTTGAATCAGCTCAGGTACGATTGGCGCATTAGCCAATATATTAGGCAATGCCACATACGGTACTTTTACCAGACGCTTGGCAATTTGGTAAGTCAACTGATTTAATTGATAGACCACTACCATCGGCCGTTCAAGCAACATTGCCTCCAGCGTTGCTGTCCCAGATGCCAGCATCACGATATCTGATGCCGCCATGGCATGTTGGCTAAATTCTGGCTGGGTATCATCGTAGACCACTACAATTGCTGCACGCAGCTGCTCTGAGCGTTGGTCGATAACCTCTTGTACGATATATTGATGGTTTTGATCGACCGTTGGAATGATGAAGCACAGCTTAGGATCTAATAGGATTAACTTTTGGATACCATCAAGCATCAATGGCAGAATAGCTGTAATTTCACCGCGCCTAGAGCCTGGCATCACACAAATAAGCTGACTCACATCATCGAAGCGTTCAATAAAGAACTGCTGCAACCCATCGTTGTCCCAGACCAACTCACTGCGACGTTGATTGATTGGTGTATCGATCAGATTCTGATCAATGGTTCGCAGTAAGGGATGGCCCACACAGATCGCTGGATGGTTATGTCGCTCATAAACTGGCAACTCAAACGGGAATAGGCATAGCACCAAATTGGTCGCCGCTTTAATATTATGGATACGTGACTCGCGCCACGCCCAAATAGAAGGGCTGACGTACTGCACACAAAACACGCCTTGGGGCTTTAGTTTTTTGGACACGCGTAAATTGAAATCAGGTGCATCAATACCGACGAACCAATCAATATTAGCAGCCTTAAATGCGCTCAGTAGCTCGCGGCGCGCTTTGAGCAAATCCGGTAGCTGCGACATGACCTCAACCAGACCCATCACTGCCAAGCGCTCCAACGGAAAAATACTCTGTAGCCCTTGTGCTTGCATCTTTGTACCGCCCACGCCTACCCAGACAATATCATCACGTAGATTATTCATTTGCCGCATAAAATCTGCGCCTAAGCTGTCACCAGATACCTCACCTGCGACGATGCCTATCACTAGCGGCGTAGCATTTATATTTGCTACTTGAGAATCCGTCTCGGCTTGATGAATGAGGTCAGTATGGTGATGAGACGTAGCAGAATCTGTCATGACAAGCTCTCGATATTAGAAATACACAAAATAAAATAAACCGTTATTATAAAATATAACGTAATAAATCAGCGATACGGCCTCATGGATAATGTGCGCACTCATCCGTACTGTTTTAATCACACAGTTTGGGCCACCCTCGCTAATGTTGCTATCATACTTGACGATGGTACAAATAGCGAAATTCACGCATAAAATCTGAGCGTTATGCACCAAAAACTCAACCAACTCTTATTAATAGATAGAAAAACCAAATGCTAAACGTGCATTTAGAACGTCAAATATCACGCTAAGTCTCTATAAGTATAACTAAGTTTTAGTTTTCTCATTCCAGTTATCAGTCAATTAACTGCTCGACTACCCTTGTCAACCAACACTTTTGTCCGCATAATGATTATTCCTATAAATCAGCTAGACGATATATAACCATGACAACATCAGTTACCCATAATGCAGATATTGACGACGTGAATATTGAAAAATTTATTCCTTTGATTACCCCCGCCGAGCTAAAAGCCGAGCTGCCTCTGTCAGACGACGCGTATAACACCGTACTAAAAGGTCGTAATACTATTCAAGATATCTTGGATGGTAAAGACAAGCGTTTGTTTGTGGTCATTGGCCCTTGCTCTATTCACGATATCAAAGCCGCTCACGAATATGCCGATCGTTTAGCCGTATTGGCAAAAGAAATTGAAGACAGTGTATTTGTGGTCATGCGTGTTTATTTTGAAAAACCTCGTACAACGGTTGGCTGGAAAGGCATGATCAACGACCCTGACATGAATGACAGCTTTGATATAGAAAAAGGCTTGCGCACGGCTCGTAAATTGCTACTTGATCTGAATGAAAAAGGTCTACCTTGCGCGACCGAAGCACTTGATCCAAATACACCGCAGTACATCCAGGATCTAATCAGCTGGTCAGCCATTGGTGCACGTACTACTGAGAGCCAAACGCATCGCGAAATGAGCTCTGGCTTATCATGTCCAGTTGGCTTTAAGAACGGTACCGATGGTGGCATGACGGTTGCTGTAAATGCCATGCAAGCGGTTAAAGAAGGTCATAGCTTCTTAGGTCTATCATCAGATGGTAAAGTCTCTATCATCAAATCTAAAGGTAACCCTTACGCGCACGTGGTACTTCGCGGTGGTAATGGCAAGCCTAACTATGATGAAACTGCGGTAGCTCAAGTTGAAAATGAGCTGGCAAAAGGCAAGACCAATAGCAAGATTATGATTGACTCAAGTCATGCCAACTCAGGTAAAGACCCTTACCTACAACCGATGGTTATCAAAAACGTTGCCGAACAAATCCAAAATGGTAATAAATCAATTATCGGTATGATGATTGAGAGTCACTTAAAAGGCGGCAATCAAAAATTGACTGCTGATCTAAGCCAGCTTGAGTACGGCAAATCTATCACCGATGGTTGCCTAGACTGGGATAGCACCGTCACAGCATTACGTGACTTACGTGATATGGTAAAAGATGTGCTACCAAATCGCTAATAGCTATCCGCGATAATTTATCGTTGAGCAAACCATAAAAAGCCCCTTTTGCACTAATGCGAAAGGGGCTTTTTATTTCTGAACGTTTTATAAGAAATACTGTATTTTAAAACTTGGTTAGTAATGACCAGCAACGATACATGTTTCATTAATTGGTCAGAGCTAACTCTTTTCTCAATTAGCTATTTGCAGCACCTAGTACACTCTCTAAGCTTTCGAGCACATGCTTAGATGAGACATTCTTCTGTAAATCTACCAGCTGCTCATGCGCCATTTGACGACGAGGCTCAGCCAACGTATTCCAGCGAGCTAGTACTTGCAGTAAGCGTGATGCCAGTACAGGGTTAGCATCATCTAATTTCTGAATCACGCCTGTATACATCTCTAGACCTTCCGCCGTCCAGAGTACCGTCGGTTGCGAGCTAAAAGCACTGATAACCGAGCGGACACGGTTAGGCGTATTCCAATCAAAGTCCGTATGCGTCAGTAGCGACTTGACCATATCAGGCGTCACATCATCAGCCGCAGCTTGTACACTGAACCACAAATCGATGACCAGATCGTTTGCTTGGAAACGCTCGTAGAAATCAGTCAAGTACTTATCCGCATCTACCAATTGATGATTGACCATTGCCTTCAATGCATCAAAGCGCTCAGTCATACAGCTCGCATTATCATACTGCTGCTGTGCCCAGTCGGCTGCATCATCCACATTGGCAGTCAACGCCATATCAAGCACGACATTACGCAACGCACGAATGCCTCGTGCTTCAGCGCTGTCCTCATAAGACTGCATTGGCAAGTTGTTGTACAACTCAGCCCATTGGTCCTTTAACTTATCAGCTACTTGCTTATATAGCCCATCGCGCTGCTCTTTAACCAGCACTGGATCGTAATCTTTAGAAATAGCAGAAGCCAACTCTTGCGCTGATGGAATATCAAGCAATCGTGCCGCTAGCATCGCATCGTCAGCCGCTAAGACAGGCAGCGTCTGCGCCAATGCTTCTAGGTATACATCAGGGCTGCTCTTCGTACCTTGGCCTTGCAGCAAAATACGATTTACCAGCATTTGAGTTACTTGCCAGCGGTTAAACCCATTGGTTTCATGCTTAAGCAAAAATGCTAAGTCTACATCTTGATAGTCATAATTGAGCTGTACTGGCGCGCTAAAGTCACGCAGTAATGACACAACAGGCTCGCTTGCGACATTCTCAAAGACAAACGTTTGCGTCGCCTCGTCAAGCAATAACATACGTTCAGCGACGATAGCGCCTGAGTCTTTGTCAAATAATGCCGTTGCTACAGGTATCGGCAATGGTTTTGGCGCATCAAAGCCTTTGACATGGCGTGTCTGCTGATTCAAAGTGATGGTCAGCGTCTGTGCTGCGCTATCATAGGTTTGAGAACCCGATACCACTGGCGTGCCAGGCTGACGATACCAATCAATAAAATTCTCGATTTTGTCATCAGTGATACTCAGCGCTGATAAAAAGTCCTCAACCGTTACCGCTTGTCCATCATAGCGACGGAAGTACTCATCTGTTCCTTTTCGGAAATCATCTGGCCCTAACATATTGGCAATCATGCGTACAATTTCAGCGCCTTTCTCATAGACAGTCGTCGTATAAAAATTATTAATCTCAACAAAACTCTCTGGACGTACTGGATGTGCTAATGGACCTGCATCTTCGCTAAATTGATGGGCTCGCAGTGTCGCTACGTCATCAATACGCTGCACTGCACTTGACTGTTGATCTGCTGAGAATGACTGATCACGGTAAACGGTAAAGCCTTCTTTCAAGCACAGTTGAAACCAATCGCGGCAGGTAATACGGTTACCAGTCCAGTTATGAAAATACTCATGAGCAATAATGGCTTTTACGCTAAAACTGCGTGCATCGGTGGTTGTTTCAGGGCTAGATAACACACAAGCGGTGTTAAAAATATTCAAACCCTTATTTTCCATTGCCCCCATATTAAATTGGCTGACCGCCACAATCATATAGCGATCTAGATCGTAGGCTCGCCCGTAATTGACCTCATCCCATTTCATCGCATCTTTCAAAGCTTGCATACCGACATCACATTTATCGATATCAGCAGACTTGGCATACAACTCAAGCAATACTTCTCGACCTTCGCTGGTCGTATAAGAATCTGTCAATACATCTAAATCGGCAACCACACAGGCAAATAGATAGCTTGGCTTATTGGTTGGATCGTGCCAGATGGCGTAATGACGGTCTGGTGCATCGGCCACTTCGCCTGCTTCGACTAAGTTACCATTGGCCAATAACGTCGGATAGCGCTTATCTGCTTCGAGTCGCGTAGTGAATATCGCCAACACATCAGGACGATCAGGATAGAAAGTAATCTTACGGAAACCTTCTGGCTCGCATTGAGTCACAAACATTGTATCGTCACCACTACCGGCCATATATAAACCTTCAAGCGCCGTATTAGTCTGTGGGCAGATACGCACTTGAATATCTAAAGTAGCTCGCTCAGGGGCATTATAAATCGTCAGCTTACCCGCTTCCTGCTGATAATCCTCAGTGCTCAACGCCTTACCGTTCATCGTAATCGTTAGCAGCTCTAATGCCTCACCAAATAAGACAATATCCCCTGCCGTTTGACGTACCATCTCAAGCGTACTGTCTACCTGCGCATAGTCTTCGAACAGCTTAATATCTAAATGTACTGTCTCGACATCAAAACTTGGTTTCGTATAGTCTTTTAAGTTAATCTTACTTGGCGCATGAGGCGGCACATCTGGCATTTCAGGATTGATGATTTGTGCATCAGTTTCAGCAGTAGACATATGGTGTCCTATTATTATCGTTGATTTGGTTATAAGTTATTTTTACTAGGAATGAGCAATATAATAATGAGTAATATCATTTCGCTATTTGCAGAAGGCTCTAGTACAAATAAAGACTTTATCTTTATGCTAACTACATCAGCTCTGCACTTAGCAAACTAAGCACATAGACAAAGCTTCGCAGTGATTAAGCTAATTTTTATTACTAATTTGATTTTCTCATCAAGCTTATAGCTAGATTGACCTAAATCGCTAAATTTCAAGTATGTAAAGTAAGATATCGTCGGTTCAAGATGATTTGAATATGAAACATACGTTATCAATTGGATAATGTCGTTGAAAATGATTTAATAGTCGTACTGATGACCAATCATTTAACTAACGGCTTATTATATGACAAAAAATACGGTGAAACGCGCAGACATTACCCTGCCTTTACTTACAGAGTATGTTGACGCGCTACTACCCTCATTGACGACTCAGACAGAACAGTCACCTGAGCATAGCAAAGACAATAATGAAGCATTATGGGTAACACATAACCATGCGGATTTATTAGCACTACAAGCACAACTTGACGATACTACATCTACTAATAAGAACACTGAAGCGAAGCTGAACGCACAAAAATTATCAACGTTATCAGATCTTGCTAAACAGCATGTACCTGATCGTTATGAGCTTGCTTGCTTTTGGCTGCCTACCTTGTCAGAAGAGCTGACTCAACACTATGTGCCGCTACTGATGCGCTACCGTGACCTGTATGCCGCGCATTTGCTTATTGCATTGGACAGCTCGATAGATTTGAAACCTTATGGCTTTACGCCATTTGATATATTGAATGAACCATCTCTAAATACTGAGGACATTCAATCTATTACCTCATCAACCGTTACTGCGACGCTTTGGCAATTTAATCTATATGACTACAAACAACTGCCAAATTGGCTCAATGCTGATTACTGGGCTAACCCTGAAAACTGGGGCAAGCACCGCTGGTAATACACTCAATTTTATCTATCGTAATTTACAGTAAAAATACTTACATAAATTAACATTTAGTATATTATAGATAGAGATTGCCTAAGTTTTATCGGAAGCAGTTTAAAAAAACAAATTTAATTAAAATTTTAGGAGCTCGTCATGTCAATCAGTTTCTCTAAGATCGCTGTTCTTGCTGTACTATCAAGCGCTGTTGCATTAACCACCGGTTGTGCTACCAAGCGTTCTACCTCAGAAGTTGTCGTTGCCCCACTAGGTATTCCAGGTGGACAAGTTGGCTACAATGGTGCGGTTATCGTTGATAACTCAAACGCTGTCATCACTGGCGCTGAAAATATTCAAGCAGTGGTCTATTTTGCCTTTGATAGCAGCGAAATTACTGCTCAATCAGCGAGCGTCCTTAACCAACACGTAAGCCTGCTAAATTCAAACCCAGCAGCGACTGTCGTTATCGCAGGTCACACTGATGAGCGCGGTAGCCGTGAATACAACATGGCACTAGGTGAGCGACGCGCACAAGCTGCACGTAACTACCTCGCTGCTCAAGGTGTCACTGCAAACAACATCCGAGTTATTAGCTATGGTGAAGAACGCCCTGCAGCAGCTGGTAACACAGAAGACGCGTATGCACAAAACCGTCGCGCTGAGCTGTCTTACTAAATTGTGATTTAGCGTTATTTATAACGTTCGACGATTAAATAAAGCCCAGTAATAATATATTGCTGGGCTTTTGATATTTTTGACCCGATAATTAAATATAGATTATTTAGACATAGCAATTGAGATATGACTATCGACGTCTCAAGTACATTACGTTCAAACTTACACATTCTTATATATTCAATTCTATAATAATCGTTTTTGATGACTATTAATATATGCCGACTTCCAACCTTACCCAGATACAGTATACTCAACTCGACACCACGACATGGTGTGTGACGGCTCAAGTGAGCGAGACAGTGAGTCATTTAGTCACTGGAAGCTTATGGAACAAGTCATTATGGTTGTCCTCCTGTAATACGTCGTATGAAGACATCATCAAGTTTGATAGCCTAAATTGGTACTATCAGGTGGCGACAGCAGTGCCTAAACACTCAGTACCTGCTCTAGCACGTAAACAGCGTCAGCAGCAGCGACAAGGCGTCAGGCAACTATTGCAAGAGCTGCTTAAGAAGTTAGAAATAGATGACACCTTGGATGAGTCAAGTTTTCCCTATCGGCTTGTTAATAGTCAGCATTATGTATGCTTTAGCCATACAGGAACTAATAGTTCGAAGCAAACTACAGAATCGAATCAGACAAATTTTACACGTTTACACAGCAAAATAGCTGTCGTGATCAGTCGTCAGCGTCCTGCTGGTATCGATATAGAAATTAATAACATTGCGTGGCATGTAGTCAAGCGTTTCTACTCAGAGAGTGAGTTGAGCATTTTACAGGAGCTATCTACAGATCAGCGAGAACGCACTGCCAAACTGTTATGGCAAATAAAAGAAAGCTTTATCAAAGTGAACCAATATACGTTAGCTCAAGGCTTGGGTATGGATTACTCTCACCTTATTTCTAGCTTGATTGAAAATAACAAAGAGGTTAACTCTGCCTCTGTACTCAATGATAGTGAAGATACGGATTACCAATCTGTTTATCGTATTGCCACGTTACAATCTCAGCAAACTGTCATCGTTTTCTGAGCAAGGTTTTCTAAGTAAAGTTCAAATCTGACTTTTAGCATATCTTTCAATACTTTATTTTAAGCATAAAAAAAACGACCCTAAAAAGGATCGTTTTTTTTACTTTCTACTAATGACAGTATTTAAACTGTGATTAGATTAGAAACGGTAAGTTGCACCAACCTTAACGATTGGCAACCACTCTAACCAATCTTTATCTTCTAGCTCTTGCTCAGCAAGTTTAGCAACATCACCAGCAGTCAAACCAGAAGGTACATCAGAAACACCATTAGAAATACTTACAAGACTATCTGGGTCAGTTGCATTTACTGTAGCATCTGTTTTGCCCATGTAAGCTGCGCCGATTTCACCAAATAGACCAAAGTTGTTTGTGATGTTTGGACGGAAGCCGATAGTAGCGTAAGGAGCTAGCTTGTTACGATGCTCCATAGTACCTTGTAGAGTACCTACTTCATCTGCATTGTATGACACATCATTGATTTTGTAAGTACCGCCTTCAGAGTTCGCAGTTACATCAAAATCGTTGTCAGGAACGATGATACCAGCGCCAACTGTGAACCAGTTACCAGTAGGACGTAATTGTACGCCTAGGTACGGGTTGCTAAAGTCAGAGTCTACATCGTAGTTTACGTCGTCTGCATCGAAATCACCGCCGAAAAGGTCAGCTACATCGCCACCTGCCCAACCAGCTTGCAATTCAGTTTTTTCGTTAAGTGACCAACCGATGTTAGCACCATAACCTAAAGTACCAACTTCAGCGCTAACTGATGCTGGGTTTACTACTTTATTGAAGAAGCCTTTAGTGCCACCAACAACAGCGCCAGTAGTGTTGCTTACTACACCAGCGTTAGCATCGTATGCATAAGAAGCAGGTTCTGCTTGATAAGCAACTGCAACTGGCTCAGCTTCATATGCAACTGCTGCGTTGTCATCAACAACGATAACTGGCTCAGCAGCTAATGCAGCAGTTGATGCTAGAACAGCAGCAGAGATTGCCGTCAATTTAATAAATTTCATAATTATTCTCCTAAAGTGTGAAATAAACCCGCCCATAAAAAACGATGATTGTGCTTTTGTTAAACCATCATTTTGTTGAGGTGATTAAAACAATTCTGACTTAAAAAGTCACCCCTACTGATGCTGTTTTTATTTGCCATTATGTAAAGATTGCATAGGTACTGTAATAATTGCTACACCAATCTGCAAAAATTCGCCTTTATGTTACATAACGTCCTTAAAGTAACCAAACAGCGTAAACATGAGACTTCGCTTGCTTAATGTTTATGTAAGGGTATTGCAAAATATGTCCACATAATTATCTAGAACGCACTTTGAATCAATGACAGTTATATGGCTTAACCTTACAGAATAGTGTGGCTTGTGAGTTGACGTATCTATTGTTACTTATATAAGAGAATCTACGTCAACAAATAAAACGATATAAATGATCTCATATAACGCGACTAACGCTTGCCTCAAGCGAATATTATGCTAAATTAGTTGTTATAATAGATTTGTTATAGAACGTCATTAATGTCACCATTTGTCTTATTTATGAAAATCTTGTGATGCTGTCTGCTCTATTTCTTTACTCCTAACGAGCCATATATATGCCTAAAGTATCGTCGATTACCCGTGTACTAGAAATCATCGAAGCAGTGTCCTATGCTTCAAAACCGCTTTCTCCACTTGAGCTCTCACAGGAGCTAGATATACCTAAACCGACCATTCATAGATTGATTCAAAATTTGGTCGATGATGGTTTTTTGACTGTTGATATTGGTGGCGGTATTATCCCTGGTAAGCGCGTACGCAATTTGAGCGTTGAGTTATGGCAGCAAAGACTGTTCTTTAATGAACGTCAGATGATTTTGCAAAAATTGGTTGATGAGCTAAAAGAAACCTGCGGTATTGGCATTCCCTATCATATGGATATGATCTATACCAACCGAGCTCAGACAACCTTGCCACTACAGATTTATCTTCCTGTCGGGGCAAAGTCACCTATGTGGTGTACCGCGACTGGCAAGCTCTATTTAAGCCAATTATCTACGACTAGCCGTATGAAAATCCTACAAGGGTTGCCATTAGATAAGTTCACTAAGAATACGATTACTGATATCGATGCATTAAATGCCGAGCTTGATCGCATTGCTGATACTGGTATCGGCATCGATAATGAAGAGTTTATCTCTGAGATGGTCGCAGTGGCTGTACCTATCTTGGATAAAAAGCAACGCTATCTGGCCTCACTCTACTTACATGCGCCCACCATACGCGTCTCATTAGATGATTTACTGACGCACGTACCAAGACTGCAAGAAGCAGCACAAGACGTTCAGAGTCTCGTATATGATCTGCAAAGCTAATACTATCTATTAGCCATCAAAAAAGGTCTACGCTATGATTTTAGCGTAGACCTTTTTCTTTTTAGCAAATGCATTCTCTTAATTAATGCCATCTACTTGTGATACTAAAAATTCTTAATAATAGTATGTTTAAGAACTGGCATGTCTAAGAAAGTTACATTCAAAAGAAACACAGTTAAGAGAGTTATGTTTAAGACAATAATGAAACATCATGACGTCCAATAATACTAGAAAAGTCTTTATCACCATTCTCTACAGTATGTGAGGCATATAACTCTGTCGCTCTGGCACCCATCGGAGTTTCTACTTCAGTGTCTTGAGCAGTCTGCATCGCAAGGTTTAGATCTTTTTGCATCAATTTGCTCATAAAGCCGCCTTGATAGCCATTACTAGAAGGTACGTTTTCCATAACTTTCGGATAAGGGTTATAAACTTCTAATGTCCAGTTACGCCCTGAGCTCTGTAGCATAATGTCTGATAGCACCTTGGGGTCTAAACCATTCTTGACGCCTAGATTAATCGCTTCTGCCGTGCCTGCCATCAGAATACCTAACAGCATATTGTTGCAGATTTTTGCGATTTGTCCTGCGCCGTGCTCGCCAGCATGAAAGATGTTTTTTCCCATCACGGCAAGTATTGGCTCAGCCTTAGCAAAAGCGGCATCATCGCCGCCGACGATAAAGGTCAAACTACCAGCAACTGCCCCGCCTGTACCACCAGAGACTGGTGCATCTAAAAAGTCTATGCCAAGCTTAATTGCCGCTTCTGCTACCGTCCTTGCATCAGCCGCCGCAATCGTACTACTGTCAATCACAAGCGTACCTTTTGGCAACTCTGCCAATAAACCATTAGAGCCACTATCACCCAAGTACACCGAATGTACATGCTGACCTGCAGGTAACATACTGATCACGACTTGAGCATTACTTGCAGCATCTTTAGGACTTTTTGCGACACTAGCCCCTGCTTGTGCTAAGCGCTGGGTTGCAACCTCAGACAAATCAAAGACAGATAGCGCGTAACCTGCCTTTAATAAGTTCTCTGCCATTGGCGCACCCATATTACCAAGCCCAATGAAGGCGATATTTGGTTTAGAGTTATTATCATCTATCGTACTTGTATCCTTTGTACCCATCTCATCACTCCTTGATGATTTATAATGTAGCTATTGCTACATACTATTTAACAATATTTATTAGTGAATTTTGCTTATGTCCTACTTGATAGAGTGCTTTTAGGCAGTTAGCCGACGTATCGACTACCCAAAGCGTCACTACCTAACCAATCACTCAAAGGATGCTCACCTTTTGGATAAGGATTGACAAAATGTTCATCGATATACGCTTGTCCTTCTATGCTAAGACAGTCTGCTAATGAACGCGACCATTTAGGATTTCTATCTTTATCAATTAATAATGCCCGCACGCCTTCTTTAAAATCAGGATTGGCCGCGCAATGTACTGCGACGTTGGTTTCTAAATACAGTACTTGTTCGATCGATAGGTCAGCGACTTTGTGATACAACGCATAGGTTAACGCTGCTGTTACTGGGCAGCCATGCCGATAGGTTGCAACTGCTCGCTGAGTCCAACTGTCTTCTGCAAAGTCTTGGTTTAGCTGTGCGAGCGCAGTATCGCTTTGTAGCAACGCATCGATATCAGCCAGACCGCCACTATTCATCAGTTGCTGAATAGGCTGCCAGTATGTTGCAAGCTTACTATCAGGCAGTTCGGCTACTGGCAACTCAGCAAGCGCACGACTGACGATACTATGTGCGCTATTGTTATGACACTTATCTACACCGCTCGTGTTATCGACTGCCTGCCAGTCGCTCTGTTTAAGACATTGGATAACGGCATCATAGTCATGGCTAGCAACGGCATACTCTGCCAGATTGGCCAATAGCGCGTCACTGCCATTACACATCGCGCCAGTTAGACCCAAGAACAGCCCAGTCTTAGCAGGCATACGCTGCAAAAACCAACTACCAGATGCATCAGGGAACAGTCCAATGGTGACTTCAGGCATGGCAAAACGCGTACGCTCAGTGACTAGACGATGGCTACATCCTGCCATCAGCCCCATACCGCCGCCCATGATGATGCCATCGCCCCAAAGTATTAATGGTTTCGGATAAAAATGCATTTGACGATAGAGACGATACTCGTGACTAAAAAATTCAGTGGCATACGGGTTTGGCATTGGTGCACTGGTAGACATGCTGTCATAGAGCTTACGAATATCGCCGCCCGCACAGAACGCTTTATCCCCTGCACCTTTTAATACAAGCGCAACCACTTGATCATCGGCTTGCCATTGCTCTAACTGCGCTGAGAGCAATTGACACATATCAACGCTGAGTGCATTAAGTGATTTTGGGGTGTTAAGTGTCATGACTCCAATCAAGCGTCCACAATCTGTCGGCTCAGTATTGAATAACACAGGTGCTTCTTGTGCTGCATTATTTACTGAATTTTGGGAGTTAATATCCTTCGTCGCTGCTGTCATAAAAGTGACCTACAAAATTAAATAATAAAAATGGCTTAAGCGTTTTGACCGCGGCTTATTTGTTTTGCCAATTGGGTTTACGCTTTTCTAAGAATGCTTGTACCCCTTCGCGCTGATCTTTGGTATCAAACAACTTCACGAACGCTTCACGCTCATGGATAAGATTTTGCCCAGGTGGGGTGTCTCTAGCCGCTTGAATAAGCTTTTTAGAATAACTGACGGCGACGGGTGATTGCTTAGCGACTTTTTTTGCCAAGGCCTGAGCGATTTGTAACCCCTTACCTTTTGCAGCGACCTCCTCAACCAGACCGATACGCAATGCCGTATCTGCATCGACCCGCTCACCGCACAGTATCATGCGTTTGGCCCAACCTTCCCCTACTAACATAGGTAGGTTTTGCGTGCCGCCAGCACATGGTAATAATCCTACGCCTGTCTCTGGCAGTGCCATCTGGGCATGCGCTTCTGCAATACGGATATCACATGCGAGCGCACACTCAAGACCGCCGCCCATCGCATAGCCATTGATGACAGCGATACTGACACCGCGATAGGCAGACAATGCTTCGAACGCTTCTCCAAATGCAATCGCCATGCTTATGGCGCGGCCTTTGTCACCGTCTGAGAAATTATTTAAATCTGCACCAGCTGAAAAGAACTTTTCGCCATCTCCATGCACGATTAATGCGTAGACATCGTCGTTGGCATTGAGGTCGGTGATGAGCTGCTTAAGCGCATGCAAACTGTCCATCGTCCATGTATGTGCCGGTGGGTTATTCAACGTCAATGTTGCGGTATGGCCATCAATTGATAGCTGTAGATTTGTATAATCTGTCATAAAACATCCTTGTTTCAGTAAAACGAGATAAATTAGCGGAGCTGACTTAACCCTTCATCTTGCAAGACCTGACGTGAAATAATCACTCGCATGATCTCATTGGTGCCTTCTAGAATTTGATGCACACGTAAGTCTCGTACATGGCGCTCAAGTGGATATTCATTTAGATAACCATAGCCGCCGTGTAATTGCAGGGCTTCATTGGCAACATCGAAACAAAGATCCGTAGATAGACGTTTTGCCATTGCACAGTAGGTAGACGCTTGTCCATCATTGTTATCAACTTTATCAGCTGCTAGATACAACATTTGGCGCGCGGCGATGGTCTGAGTCAACATATCAGCAAGTTTAAACTGTACCGACTGTAAACTAGCAATCGGGCTACCAAACTGGCTGCGCTCTTGCACATAACTGGTTGCCGTCTCTAATGCAGATTGTGCCGTTCCTACCGCACAAATACCGATATTAATACGACCACCATCTAGTCCTTTCATCGCGATACGAAAGCCTTGGCCTTCCTCACCTATCAAGTTCTCTACTGGGACTTTTACATCTTTAAAACTAATGGTTCGTGTTGGCTGTGCTTTCCAGCCCATCTTATGCTCGTTTTTGCCATATTCAATACCAGCACTATTGGCGTCTACGACGAACGCTGACACGCCTTTTGGCCCTGCCGCGCCCGTACGCGCCATTACCACCAATACATCGGTTGAGCCTGCGCCAGAAATAAAGGTTTTTTCACCGTTCAGTACGTAATGCTCGCCTTGCTTCTCCGCTTTGGTACGTAAGGAGGCTGCATCAGACCCTGCATTTGGTTCTGTTAGGCAATAGCTGCCAAGCCACTCACCGCTGACCATATTAGGTAGATATTTTTTGCATAGTGTATCGCTGCCATATTCACCAATCATCCATGCGGCCATGTTATGAATACTCATATACGCTGCTACAGCCGTGTCGCCCCATGCAAGCTCTTCGAATACCATCGCTGAGTCCAGTCTTGGGAGGCCCAAGCCGTCATATTCTGGATTAGTGTATAGCCCTAAGAAGCCAAGCTCACCAGATTTTTTGATTATATCTACTGGGAAATGCGAGTTGCGATCCCATTCAGCAGCATTTGGCTTTAGCTCTTTTTGCGCAAACTGACGAGCCGTTTGGCGAAAGGCGACTTGGTCATCGGTCAATGAAAAATCCATAGGGTCATCCTTGTTCTTATAGATCAAATAGAGGGCTTAAATCTCAGATAAACGTTAATAAAAGCGCTAATGAAAATGTTGGTCAGAGATTTTATAAGACATTAGCGCGACATGATAGTGGCATAACGATAATAAAATTGCGTTTAATAGTACCGCAAGTCGCATTATCGTCATACCGAAAACACAAAATGTCATAACGAAACGACAATGAGCTGACGATTAAATTGAAATCGTCGTATTAACACCGCGGCTTGCTTCATCATCAAACCAACGCGCAGTCACGGTCTTTGTCTGAGTATAGAACTGTACGGCTTGCTTACCATAAGGACCTAGGTCACCAAGCTTGCTGCCACGTGAACCTGAGAATGAGAACATTGGAAGTGGCACAGGGATTGGCAAGTTAATACCGATTTGACCGACTTGAATGTCTTGCTGGAATTTATGTGCAGCGGCGCCTGACTGGGTAAATATCGCGGTGCCATTGCCATGTGGGTTGGCATTTAGTAGTGCAATCGCTTCATCTAAGCTGGCAGCACGCATAATACACAGTACAGGACCAAAGATTTCTTCTTTATAAATTTGCATATCACTTGTGACATTATCAAAGATAGTCGGGCCGACGAAGTTACCTTTCTCGAACCCTTCAACGGTAATTCCACGACCATCTAGTATCAAGCTCGCGCCTTCTTCTACCCCAGTCCCAATCAAATGCTCGACACGGGCTTTTGCTGCAGGCGAAATTAGTGGTCCCAAATCTTTATCATTTTTGCCAGCTGAGACGACTAAGCTTTCTGCTTTCGCTTTGATCTCCTCAATCCATTCGCCAGCTGCGCCTACTAGTACGACGACCGACAGTGCCATACAGCGCTGACCAGCTGCGCCAAATGCTGCGCCTGCTAGCTGATTGAGCGTTTGCTCTTTATTGGCATCAGGCAGGATAACGCCATGGTTTTTCGCGCCCATCATACACTGAGCACGCTTACCTGACTGGCTTGCACGCTCATAGACGTGTTTACCAACGTTGGTAGAACCCACGAAAGAGACCGCTTTGATATCTGGATGGTCACAGATGGCATCGACGGTGGCTTTGCCACCATGCACCACGTTAAGAACGCCTTCTGGTACACCCGCTTCAATCGCTAGCTCTACCAAACGCATCGTCACCATCGGATCTTGTTCAGACGGTTTTAGGATGAATGTGTTGCCCGTGGCAATTGCCATTGGGAACATCCATAGCGGAATCATCGCTGGGAAGTTAAATGGCGTAATACCAGCGCAAACGCCGAGTGGCTGCCAAATGCTATAAGTATCGACACCTGACGCAACGTTTTCTACAAAGTCACCGATTTGCAGGTTAGCAATACCAGCGGCATGTTCGACCACTTCTAAACCGCGGAACACATCACCGCGTGCATCAGCAATCGTCTTTCCTTGCTCTGCGGTCAAGATTTCTGCCAACTCATCCATATGATCACGAATCAGAGACTGATACTTTAAAAAGATACGCGCACGCGTGGTGATTGGCGTTTTGCGCCATGTCTCAAACGCAGTCTGTGCGGCTGCGACAGCTTGGTTAATCTCATCATTAGTAGTTTGTGGCACTTTGGCGATGACTTCTTGCGTCGCAGGATCAGTGATATCAATCCATTCGTCGGTGCTTGATTGAGTGAATTGGCCATTGATGAGCTGTTGAACGTGGTGCATAAGATATCCTTATCTTTTTTGCAAGACTACCGTGTGACGGCACCTAGATATTTATTAGAAAAATAAAAGCGATGAGGGTTTGTCTATAAAACATTGTTAAAAATTGAATTTTAAAATGATTTATTTTGTATCGTTATTGACTATAACAATAAATCATTTTTACGGTCAAGCGCTTTATCAAACTTTTATATAAACGTATTTTTATCAACCCTATTTTGGTTGACTCATAAAAACAAAAAAGCCCATGATTGCTCATGAGCTTTTAGAAAATAAATCTATTTGTTATGTGAAATGACAATCATTGCTGACTTATAGTGGAATAACTATAAATCGTTGGCATATAGATAAATACATTGGACCAATCAATAGTCCTTCATCGCTTGCTTGATCGCATCAATGGCCGAAGGATTGTCAAGTGTTGACATATCTCCTGTTGGCTGGTTTTCCGCTAGCGCACGAATTGATCGACGTAGGATTTTACCCGAGCGAGTCTTTGGCAGTGCCTGCGGGAAGTAGATAGCAGCTGGTCGCGCGATGCCACCCAAAGATTTTACGACAGCGCCTATCACTTGCTGCTCGATACGGAAACGATTTTCGGTGGTTTCAATTTGTGTCTGATCTTTTAGAACACAGAACGCAATAGGTAGCTCGCCTTTTAGCTCGTCTTGAATACCCACTACGGCACACTCTGCCATCTCTGGATGTGTACTGATAGCCTCCTCAATTTCTTGTGTGCCTATGCGATGTCCTGCAACGTTTATCACGTCATCGGTACGCCCTAAGATATAAAAATAACCCTCTTCATCTGTCACTGCATAGTCCGAGGTTGAGTACTGCTGACCATCAAACAGACCAAAATAGCTGCTGATAAAGCGCTCGTCATTACGCCATACCGTGGTGAGACAACCAGGCGGTAGTGGCGCTTTAATTGCAAGCAATCCTTTTTCGCCAGCCTGACAAGGATCGCCAGTTTCCTCATTGATGACATGCGCTTCATAGCCATACATCGGGTAACCAGGTGACCCCTGTTTGTGCAGCTTATGATTGAATTTTGGCGTATGGCTCAAGATTGGCCAACCAGACTCTGTTTGCCAATAGTGATCTAAAATTGGCACGCCTAGGTGCTGAGTCAACCAACTAGCCGTTGATTCATCAAGCGGTTCACCTGCCAAAAAGAATGACTTCACACTAGAGACATCGTAACGCGTCATCCAGCTTTCGTCTTGTTTTTTGAGCATACGCACGCCTGTAGGTGCGGTGAATAAAATATTAACTTTGTTAGCTTCAACAATGCGCCACCAGATACCAGGGTTTGGCATATGCGGCAAGCCCTCATACATAATACTGGTCATACCCGCCAGTAACGGCGCATAGATCGTATAAGAGTGCCCTACAGCCCAGCCAATATCAGATATCGCCCAGAACGTCTCGCCTGCCTTACCATCATAGACATAGTCTATCGACGTCGTCAGCGCGACGGCATGACCACCCGTATCACGCTGCACTCCTTTAGGTGTACCGGTCGTACCAGAAGTATAAAGCAAATAGGACGGGGTATTTGACTCAAGCCAAACTGGCTCTACGACTGCATTGGCCTCACAGCTATGACGACGCTCGGTCGCATAATCAAAATCGATGTCTTTTGTTTCAAATGGCAATATACCGCGATTGATCACCAGCACATGCTCTGGTTTGACAGTTGCTTGCTCGACGCCTTGATTGACCAGATTTTTATAATTGACGACCTTACCGCCGCGTAGTCCTGCATCTACCGTAATGACCATTTTGGCTTCGGCATCATCCATACGAATAGCCAAGTTATGGGCGGCAAACCCACCAAACACGACTGAATGCACGGCACCAATACGCGCACAAGCCAGCATGGCATAAGCCGCTTCCAATATCATCGGCATATAGATAATGACACGGTCACCCTTGCCAATACCGTGACGCTGTAGCACATCGGCAAAATAATTAACTTCTTTATACAAGTCATTATAAGTCAGGCGACGCTTGGTATAGTCTGTATAAAACTCAACGTTGTTACCCAGATCCTTAAACGAATCAACGACCGCTGGAAAGGTTTCTATCAACTCTTGATTAATCTCTGATGACACCCACACAAAGGCATCTTGCTCTGCACGGTCTGCCAGATGACGATCGACACAGTTATAACAAAGATTGGTCTCACCGCCGACAAACCATTTGGCAAAAGGCAGATTACTGTCATCTAGAATTTGCTCAGGCTCTTTATGCCAATAGATACGCTTCGCCTGCTCAGCCCAAAACTGCTCTCGATCTGTAATAGACTCATGATAAATATCAGCGAAGTTTGGCGTGTCTGTCGTTTGAGTAGAAACTGGGGATTGGAAATGGTCGCTCATAGTAGCTGTCCTTAGCATAAACGAGAAATGAGGCAGTAGTATTTTATAGTTAAGGCACTCAATAAGTTGTAACGGTATTCACCTCGCGCGACGCTCTGTATGCGTGCAACTGGCTGATACCAACTCTAAAATGCTTCAACTATAAAAAACCATGTCTTAGTAAATACTGGTCATCCTTGCCAGAATTAAAAAACCGATACATATCGTATCGGTTTAAAATGTAGCAGAGCCTATCGGAAAGGTCAACTATTAAGCGTGTAATACGCGCTACATTTTGACGAATACAAATATTTGAACATTTAACTAATACTAATTATATCTCAGTTTGATTGGCATACATCTCACGCATGACTTTTTTGTCGTGTTTGCCAACGGAAGTTTTTGGTAGCTCATCAACGAACTTAAACTGGCTTGGTACGCCATACTTAGGAATGATACCGCGCTCTACCGCTTTTTCTGCAATCGCTTTGATATCATCAGCACTGGTATCCTTAGCATCAGGCTTTAGTACCACCAAAGCCAGTGGACGCTCGCCCCATTGCTTATCACGTACCCCAATCACTGACACATCAGCCACTGACGGATGTAATGATAAAATGGTCTCAATCTCTAGTGATGAAATCCATTCACCACCTGATTTGATTACGTCTTTTAAGCGATCGGTGATTTTTATATAGCCATCAGGACGTATGTAGGCGATATCTTGGGTATGCATGTAGCCATTTTCCCATAGCTCTTTGCCAGCGTCGTCGTTTTTAAGATAGCTTTGAGTCAACCAAGGCGCACGCAATACAAGCTCGCCTGTATTGTCTGGTCCAGTCCCTACTGACTTGTTGCCTTCACCCCATACTTGAGCATCGACCATTAATACTGGCTTACCTGTCATACAACGACGGGCAATGTCTTCTTCTTCAGTCATTTCAGGCTCATCGAGACTAAAACCCGTTAAGCTAATAAGCGGGGCGGTCTCTGACATCCCGTAGCCTGTATAGACCTCAATGCCTTGGGCCATCGCCGTTTTTGCTAGACCTTCGGTCAATCTTGAACCACCAATAATCATTTTTAGACCATTAAAGCTGGCGTCACGGTCTTGTGCTTCTTTGAGCACCATTTGCAAAATTGTTGGTACACAATGGGTGATACTGACCTTTTCATTGACAATTAAGTCCATCAACATATCAGGCGCATAACGACCTGGATAGACTTGCTTTAGACCTACCATCGTTGCTGTAAACGGAAAACCCCATGCATGCACATGGAACATTGGCGTCATCGGCATATAGACATCACCATAGCTCACGCCTTGCTTATCAGGCAGCATACCCAAAGTTGCCGCTTCTGCTAGTGTATGTAGCACTAGCTGACGATGGCTAAAGAAAACCCCTTTTGGATCACCTGTCGTGCCAGATGTATAAAAAGTCGTCGCGATGGTGTTCTCATCAAAATCTGGGAAATCAAATTCGCTATTGGCAGCTTCTAATAGCGCTTCATACTCGCCTGTGACACGGCTTTGATTGCTACCAAAGATGCCTTCAGCAGTGACACCATTGTCATCTAGCCAGATAATATGCTCAATACTTGAATTTTCAAACTGATAGTCTTTAACCAATGGCGCAAACTCAGAGTTGAGCATCAGTACTTTAGGCTTGGCATGGTTGATGGTATAGAGAATTTTTTCAGGTGATAAACGGATATTGACGGTCTGTAAAACGTACTCTGACATTGGTACGGCAAAATAAGACTCAAGATAGCGATGACTGTCCCAATCCATCACGGCAACCACATCACCTGCATCGAGCTTTAAATCTGCCAATACATTGGCCAGGCGATTGATACGCTCAAACAACTCTTTATAAGTCAGGCGCTTTTTGTCCGCATACACAATCTCTTGATCTTGCGATACCGTTTTTGCACGGCTTAATAACTGCTTGACCAGTAATGGATAATCGTAGGCAGATGGTGCACTGTGGTAAATGTTTGACATAGATCTGACTTCCTTGTTTGTCGTACTTATAAGGGATAAATAACAATAATAATCAAGTTAATAACAGCATAAAATCTACTGCGCTAACCATTTTAATTTTTATAATAATAGGGTCTGTTAAACATTCAAATGTGGTGCTAGCAGTCACTATTTTTTAGACAATATGCAGTGCAATTGTTGAAGCCTAGTCATTCTAGGTTAGACAATTTCGCCATATGTTGGCAAAAAATAGTACTGCCCTGAAAGGCTGATGCTAAAATCACCCCAAACGTTGTTACAAGCCTAGCTAAGGTCTCGACATTATCGTCGGCTTGCGCCTCGTCTGGTGCACCTTTAGCAATCAGCAGCCCTAATATTTGAATGTTCAACAGACCCTAACATCGTTATTGATAGTAAGAAAAAAGCGACGCTGTGTAAAGCGGTCTTACATTAAGTATCATAAGATAGCTAACTAAACATATGCTACATCAGACAGCCAATCACTTTGCCCGTACTGTGGTTTTAATCATTCCAAAACTGGCTATTAATAACGCCAATACTTGCACAAACAATAACAACCATACGGTAAGAGACCACTGCCCTCGCGCATAAGCTATGCCACCCAGCCATGCCCCTAGCGTACCGCCTGTATAGTAGCCCATATAATATAGACCCGAAGCTAATGAACGACCCTTTTTCACATTGACCGCTATATAACTAATAGTCGCTGACTGCGTGATAAATACACCTGACGACATAATAGCCAGTCCTATAATCACCCCCCATAATGGCGTGACCAGAGTCAATAACACCCCAACCATAGACACGACGATAGCCACCCGTACGGTACGCGCTGAGCCAAACCGGCGTAGCAATGTCGTCGATAATGGCGTGATAATAACACCAAGCAAATATACTGCAAAAATATTGGCGAGCGCACCAGTACCAAGCTCATAAGGCTTATCTGCCAAATGTAAATTGATAAAAGTGAAGCAGCCTACAAGGGAGAACAGCACGCAAGCGCCAAGCAGACATGCTGTTACCACATAGCGATTGGTGACATGCTCACCCAACGTCTGTATCGCTGAGCGAAAATTAGGATTGGCCACAAAGTGACGAGACGATGGTAGCATCTTGCCGACCCATATCGCGCCTAGCAAGGTCATCGCCGTCATCACATAGTAGCCATGACGCCAGCCAATCAGCTCATGCAAATGCCCTAACAAGAACCGACCCATAAAGCCGCCAAGCACGCATCCTGACACATAAAAGGACATCAGCTCAGTCATCGCCCGGCCCTCAAACTCCTCACCGATATAAGCAATCGTCACCACCGTAATACCCGGTACGGACAGTCCTTGCATAAAACGCCAAATGCCGACCCATTCAATGCTTGAGCTCTGGGCAATGAGCGCTGTCGGTATCGCCAAAAACAATAAAGCACCAACGATAAACGACTTGCGCCCGACTGCATCTGAGAGCATACCTAGAAATGGTGACATAATCGCAATTGCCAACACAGTGGCACCAACGATCATGCCAGCCTGTACTTCAGTCGCAGCAAAGTCCACCATCATGACCGGTAGTACTGCCTGAATAGAATACACTTGCAAAAAAGCAAACATACCTATTAGGCCAATTGTGAGCTTCAATATCCACGATGTTGAATGATTGGAGATGACAGGTGGCACAGCTGTTATATCTTGGATCTGATCTTTAGAATTATTCACAGGGGATCTGACTATATTGGTTATACCATGACTGTAAATAATAACCGTCACTGGCGTGGATGATAGAGAGAAATAACGGTGATTTTTGCTAAATGTATAAGCAAAAATCACCGTTATTAAACGATAAATGTTCATCATAATGACAAGCCAATTATGGTAGCACATTCACCAATATACTCAGGTTTAAAAGTGTTATTAACACTTGATAGATTCTTTATTTGGGCTAGAGATTATCGTAGAGAAATTTGACTAGGAATCACATTTCGACTTGAGACGGTGAAGACAGTTTTCGACTCACGAGGTCAAGATCAACGTTACGTTTATTGTATATACAGGATAGTATGGTTAGATGCTATTGACTCACTTGTTAAGTACTTAACTGCTTTAACGATTGATAGCGTTGACAGTTCACAATCACTACCTACGTCTATTTTTTCCAACCTAAAGAAGCGCACGACCACATAACCTTTTAGAATACAATTTACTATGATGAAAAATATGGTGCTTTTCAAACTTATTATCGCGATGGGTACATTGGTTTTCTCTACGATAGCTATAGCAGAAGTAACTGTGTCCGAAACTAGCGTTAAAAGCCTCAACCCAGTTAGATCAACACTTGACGCTACAAAATTACTAGCGGCAGTAGACTGTATAAAGGATGACGCTATCACTGCTACTGAGCTCATGAAGACACGCGATAACGGTCCGTTTTCTGTCAGTACCAAGCAAGTGAGTCGCCAATCAGCCAATGGCTTTGGTGACGGTACCATACACTATCCAACGGATGCTGCTAACTGTGGTCTGCTAGGTGGTATCGCGGTAGTGCCAGGTTACGTGTCTTATGAGTCTTCGATCAAGTGGTGGGGGCCTCGTTTGGCCTCTTGGGGATTTGTCGTTATTACTATTAATACTAGCTCCATTTATGATAATCCAGATAGCCGTGCTGAGCAATTGAGCGCGGCTCTCGATCATCTCATCGCTGATAAAACAGTGGGTCATATGATAGATCCAAATCGTTTGGGCGCGATTGGCTGGTCAATGGGCGGCGGCGGCGCGCTACGATTGGCAACTGAGCGCAGTACGGTGCAAGCCATCATTGCACAAACGCCCTATCATGATACGAGCTATGGTGCGATGGATACGCCTGCTCTATTCATCGCTTGTGAAAATGACCGTATCGCCCCGAATAAAAAATATACCAATACCTTTTATCAAAAAGCTGACGGTCCAAAAATGAAGGTCGAGATTAACAACGGCAGTCATTTCTGTGCCAGTCATCGTTTTAACGAGAAACTATTAAGTAAGCCTGCTATCGCATGGATGCAACGTTATATTAATGGTGATACCCGTTTCGATAAATTCTTATGTGGCAATGAAAGCTACATAGATGATCCTCGTATCTCAGCCTATGATTACGAAGACTGTTTATAAGCTATCTTTTAATCTACTTATAAAAGGAAGGACAGACAGCTTTCACTGCTGATGATGACATTTGAATAACAACACTTTTTTATTTTTACACATTTACATTGCTTATATCTTTTTTCTTACAGACATTACTGCCATAAAAATTAATAATCGTATAGTCAATCCTCTATAAGTTGGATACGGTGTCAGGCTCGCTTAGTCTACAACTTGTAATACTTTCACTCGCCTTCCTTGTATCTAAATTATATTGAACCGACTATAGCGTGCTACAAACAAGTAAAACGATTGAATAAATGAACGATTAAGGAGCAATGTTGATGACTGATGAGATGTATGATTTGGGTGCAGGATTTTGGAGTATTCGAGGCTCATTTATTAAAAATGGCATACTTGATATTGGGGTTCAATGTGCACTTATAAGACTATCATCAGAGCGATTTATCTTTTTAGATAGCTATACATTAACTGGTGATGTGCGTCAGCAAGTCATGGCATTGACCAATGATGGTCAAAATGTCGAAGCCGTCCTCAATGTTCATCCGTTTCATACAGTACACTGTGCTCAAATGGCCAAAGACTTCCCGCGAGCCACCTTTTATGGCAGTAGCCGTCATCATAAAAAAGTACCTGAAGCCAATTGGGCAGATGACTTGGTCGAAAGCGATGCCGTTGCTGCACGCTACCCTGAACTCCAATTCTCTCTACCTCGAGGCATCCATTACATCTCACCCGACGAGACAGTTCATGCCAGCTCATTATTGGTCTATCATCCTGCTAGCCAGAGCATTTATGTCGATGATACCTTTGAGATACCCCCTTCCAAGTTAATAAATGCCGTGCAGCCTAACCTAGGCTTACACCCTACTACCAAAAAAGCGCTCAAAGATGAGCCAAACGCAGCTAAGCACTATTGTGATTGGGCAGTAGAGCTAGCACACGAGTGGCGCGATGGTCGTCATTTTTGCGGTGCACATTCAGGCTTAGTGGTATTTAAGGAAGGTCAGTTTGAGACAGCACTTATCTCAGCGATTGATTTGGCTCGCCCTGAGCTTGAAAAATCATAAAAGCGTGAACCTTTAGCAAACATATTATTAAAACAACTCAAAAGATGAAGCTTACAGTGAAAAAGTAGCTTTGTTTTATTTCATTTACTAGACGAGGAAAACTATAAATGACTGATCAAATTCATGATTTAGGCGCAGGATTCTGGAACATACGGGGAACATTCCGTCTCGGTGGCGTACTAAATATCGGCACTCAATGCTCGTTGGTCAAGCTACCATCAGGGAAATTTATCTTTTTGGACAGTTACGCCCTAACGGGTGATGTGCGAGATGAGGTTATGGCATTGACCAATAATGGTCAAGATGTCGAAGCGGTGCTGAACGTACATCCGTTTCATACGGTCAGCTGTGCTCAAATGGCCAAAGACTTCCCGCGAGCCACCTTTTATGGCAGTAGCCGTCATCATAAAAAAGTACCAGAAATCAATTGGGCAGATGATTTGGTAGAAAGTGACGCAGTCGCTGCACGCTATCCTGAGCTTAAGCTTTCAATGTCAGAGGGCATTTATTATATCTCGCCCAATGAGATGATTCATGCAGGTTCTTTATTGGCTTATCATCCTGCCAGTCAAAGCTTGCACGTAGATGATACTTTTATGAGTCCACCAACGAAGCTATTAGAAGCTGTATTGCCTGAGCTAATACTGCATCCTACGACTAAAAAAGCCCTGAAAAACGAGCCAAACGCTGGCGCGCAATATTGCGACTGGGCGACCAATTTGGCTCATGAATGGCGTGATGTTCGCAATTTCTGCGCTGCGCACTCTTATCTTGTTCAGTTCAAAGAAGGTGGGTTTGAGAAAGCACTGGTGAAAGCCGTTAAGAAAGCTCGTCCAAAACTAGAAAACGCCTAATTTTTCACACCTTAAACATATATTTTTAATAAATATAAAAATGGGTCGCTATTACTATATTTACTAGTGTAGCGACCCATCTTTGTGTGCTAGTTACAATCATATCGCCACTATTATCGAAGCTGTTACTGAAATAGCAAAGTAGCCAACTCATCTTCATTATTAAGAATATCTGCTAATGTATAACGCTCAAGCACATTAACAAATTCGGTGAGCGCTTCAAAAAACACGCTTTTAAGCTGACAGGCTGGACTAATCACGCAGCCTAGTGATTTATTCTTTTCTTCCTCAATGAATGTCACTGGCAAATCCGCCTGATGAGCGCCCTGCTCACTATCCTTATGAGACGCTGGTACGGCAAAGCACTCTACCAGATTAAAATCAGGCTCTATCTGTTTGATCAATATGCCCAAATTAATATCTTTAGGTACACGTGCCAATCGTATGCCACCGTTTTTGCCGCGCACACTCTCTATATAACCGAGCTGGCCCAGCTGATGAATAATCTTGGTCAAATGACTTTTGGAAATACCATAACTATCAGCAATATCGCTAATATTAGCCAACAATGATGGATCTGGTCTCACAGCCAAATAAATCAATGAGCGTAGCGCGTAGTCACTATAATTGGTCAGTCGCATGTACTTGCGCTCCTATTTTTATAAATTTTATATATTAAGCCAAACAAAGTAAGTCGTATTTTTGGTAATAACGTTTAGACATAGCATTTACGGTAATCTCTCAAATCAACGTCCCAAGTATAAAAACAGAGAAAGCAAGCTGTCTGTTCTTTAGCTGTTATTTGGCCATGACTTAGTTAATATCACTTACAACTGTAATGCCGCGATGACTAACGATATGACCACTATCACCGTGACATACTGCCTTACTTTAAAGTAAGCATGACTGATAATCTGCGCTCGATGCAGATTATAGTCGATAACCAACAGACTTATAAAACCAATCACTAATAGCCAAATAAAACTACTGGCTGACAAGATTAAAAACCCAAGCCAAAGGCCAAGCGCAATGACATTACTATACAACGGAAGCCTAATAGCCCACTTATTGTTGTCAGCCAAGCTCAGATGATTACCCCAATGCGCGCCTGCCATAAATGAGCCAATCACTAGTCCATAAGCACTTAATACATCGACTACTGAACCAAGTATAGGCACGGTAACAATGTCTACCATCAGCAAAAATGCACAGGCGACAAACGGAATAGCACCTGCAAAAGTTAAATAAGGACTGGGCTTTTTCATTGTTTAAACCTATCTTATGATTACTCTAATAATAGCTATCACCTGTTGAATGGGTGTTTTCGACATACATTAATCGCTCTTTTGAGTGTTGCCTTGCCACTGACGAATAAACTCACCGTTTGGATCGTATTGCTGGGTTTGCTTGTCTAGATTAAACTGCCTGCACCCTCTGGGGTCAGCGCCCACGCCTGCCAGATATTGCCAATTGCCCCAATTACTGCCGACATCATAATCAACAAGATATTGCTCAAAGTAAGCTGCCCCGTAACGCCAATCAAGGCCTAACTCATGGATAAAGCAACTGGCAACCAATTGTCGTCCGCGATTCGACATATAACCTGTCGTGTTCAATTGGTTCATGCATGCGTTGACGATAGGATACGGTGTCGTACCATTTTTCCATTGTGCTAACAGATTTTCGTTCAATTGAGTTGAAGGCGTGTGCTGACTGATACCTTTAAACCAAAATAACTTTTGCTGATAGGTGACAGCATACCAGTAGAAATACTCACGCCATAGCAGCTCAAACCATATCCAGTAGGTAGAGTCATTTGCGATAATATCGCGCTCATAACGGCGCAAACGATTTAATACTGTGTTTACAGATAGCGAGCCGTTTGCAAGCCAAGCGGAAAACTTTGTGGAATGCGCCCACTCATCTAGCGCGTTTCGGGTAGTTTTATAAGTGCTGGGCGCATCGGAATCGAAATAGGCATCTAAGTGCTTAAGACCATTTGACTCTCCACCTATAAAACTGGATGGCTGCTGTGATGGCTTATCAAGCTCTGCCTGATTAGACAACTGCGATTCAAAAAAGTACTCGTCCCTACTCTGCATATTGTCAGGCAATGGAGCAAGTGTTTCTGGCGTTGGAGAAATGGCTATATCTTTTTCTGCATGCAGCAAATCATAATCGGTTTCGATTTGTTTACGAAATTGCGTAAAGCTTTTGGGCAACTGCTCTAATGGTAACCCATCAAACAAAGTTGCTGTTGTATGTATATGCCACTGTATCTCTGGATATTTCGCCTGCAGAAGGTCATATACTTTGTTTTGATTATAATCTGCCGTCTGGCTGACGCAAATATCTGTCACTCGTTGCTGCGCTATTAGATCACTCAACTGAGTAAAGACGTCCAATGCTTCATCGCCTTTCTGTAAATACAGCAACCTATTACCAAGCTGCTCTAGTGACGCATTTAAATCAGCCAAGCTCTCATGCAAAAACTGCTGACGAGCTTGCCCCATACTGTCGTAATGATAGGCATCGTAATAGTCTTTATCGTCTAATATATCTGTCAACGATGACGCATAAACCAGTAGCAGCCTTCCATCAGTGGAAATTTCAGATGCTTTCAATAAAGTGGTATTGTCCGCCACTCTTAAGTCATTATGAAATAGCACCAATGTGACATTATTGTTCGCTAAGTTGTTCGCCGCTTGATTTGACATACCCTATCCTTCTGGCTGTTTAGCGCTTATCTATTATTTTTAATATTTAGTCTTTAATCTTGAAATATCATATACAGTGTAAAACATACTTAGCATTCAACTATGATGCGAGCCTAACACTTGTAAGGCAATGCGCTCAGCCCCAGAAACCACTTATAAGCATTGACTCTCATATGTCTGACTGCTTAAATGGCTTACCTCTAGGAGAACACCATGACTCAAAATAATACTACGACTGAAGAAAATAAATCAGATGAAAAGCGTAAACTTATCAATCGATTTTTGATGAGGTTGACAAAGGAGCAGCCTCAAATGTATTACGCGACTACCTCTGAGATATCACGGAGTATTCATACCATGATAAAAGAGCATACCAATCGCCTGTCAGTAGAAGAGCAAGCACTGGTAAGACGGATGACGATGGAAGAGATTGAAGGGTTACTTGGTTTTCATGCCAGATAAGAGATTGACCAACTTCAAATACGTCATTCTCAGTAAGTTGCCAAATGACACACACAAAAAAGACCGCTATTAAAGCGGTCTTTTTTGTGTGTGTTATTAGCATTCTATTTTAGGACAATTAGAATGGATATTCACGTGGCTCATTTTGCATTGATATCCAATGCGTTCTAGTAAACTCTTCTAGTACCCACTCACCGTTGAAGCGGCCGATGCCTGAGTTTTTCTCACCACCGAATGGCGTATTGCTTTCATCATTGACCGAGATGTCATTGATGTGGGTCATGCCAGCTCTGATACCGCGAGCGAAACGTAGACCTTTTTGCATATCAGCAGTGAACACTGCGCTAGATAGACCATACATAGAGTCATTGGCAATCGATAGCGCATCGTCTTCGTCTTTAGCACGGATGATACCAACCAATGGTCCAAACACTTCATTGCGTGATAGATCCATTTCGCGAGTCACTTCGGTAAAGATGTGCGGCGGTACGACTTGGCCGTCTATCTCGCCACTGAGTATCATTTTTGCGCCTTCTTCCTGCGCTTTAGCGATTTTTTCTTTGAGCGATTTAACTTGTTTTTCGTTGATGATTGGACCAACAGCGGTATCTTGCTTGTTAGGATCACCGACGTTTAATGTTTTGACGTGCGCTAAGAAACGCTCTACAAAGTCATCATATATCTCGTCTTCTACAATGACTCTGTTAATCGCGATACAGATTTGACCTTGATGCAAGAACTTACCAAAGGCGGCCGCTTTTACTGCTTGCTCAATGTTAGCATCTTTTAGTACCACAAATGGACTATTACCACCTAGCTCAAGCGCCACTTGCTTGATGTATTCGCCGCCATTTGCCAGCTCACCGATATGTTTACCCACTGAGGTCGAACCTGTGAACGACACTAAACTTGGCGCTTTGTGCTCAACGATTGCATCGCCTATTTCACTACCTGAGCCGACCACGACGTTTAATAGACCTTTTGGTAGACCCGCTTCTTCGAATACTTTGGCCAATAGCAAACCACCTGTCACTGGCGTATCACTAGCAGGCTTGAGTACCACCGCGTTACCAAGTGCTAAGGCTGGTGCGATAGAGCGCTGGGTCAAATGCAGCGGGAAGTTCCATGGGCTAATGACAGCGACAACGCCAATTGGCTCACGATAAATGAAGTTTTCTTTACCAGGAGTATTCGATGGGCGAATCTCACCATGGACACGATTAGGGAATGTCGCTGCTTCAAGGGTAATCGCGCGCGTCGCACCGAACTCGACCATGGCTTTGATACGGGTACTGCCCGACTCTTTGATTAGCCAATCGACGATTTCTTCTTGGCGCTGATCAAGTATGTTTACGACTTTATACAACACTGCAGAACGCTCTGCTGGCGTCTGCTTGGCCCACGCTTCTTGAGCTTGGGTCGCAGCATCATAGGCTTCGTTCAACTGATCCTTGGTCGCTTGCTGGATCTCTACCAGCGTATCACCGTTATATGGGTTGGTATTGGTGTTGGTGCTATCGTCTTTACCGGTTTGCCATTCACCAGCGATGAACTGCAAATGGAAGTCACTGTATGCACTCGTAGTATTGGTTGACATAATCATCCTTATTTTTAATTTGTTATGTTAAGTATTGGTTTTCGGTTATTAAAATAAAATTATCAAGTCGGCGATATCTTAATGAGAAAATATCTGGCAAGTAGTAAGTCTAAAATCATTACCAATCTATTAATCAATAGTCGTCAATTGAAAAGAGCTCTAATGAAAAATGATCTTTAGCAATAAATACTAACGGTAACGGATAACAACAAAACCTACCTTGCTAGACGACTGGTCTAATGCTACCATAGCTATTAATAAAACAAGACTACTTTGTCAGTAAATATTGTTGATAAAACGTAACACATATAACTATATCCTATTACAATACGCCATCAACGTGACGTTCAAATGAACGTTAATTGTTTTAACTGACTGTTTAATACATATGCTAATACAAGCGACTACTAAGGGAGACAATCCTGTTTATGTCTAATACAGACGCAACTACCCCAGATACCAAAGCTCATTTACTTGCTACTGGCTACCAACTAATCGCCAAAAAAGGTTTTACCGCTGTTGGCCTAAAGCAGATTTTAGATACAGCAGGTGTGCCAAAGGGTTCTTTTTACCACTATTTCGCTTCCAAAGAAGCCTTTGGTGAAGCTATTATTAATCATTACTTTAGTTTATATAAGACTCGGTTAGATGTCATCGATGCACAAGATGTCAGTGCGCAGCAAAAACTATATGATTATTTTCAAAACTGGTATGACACCCAGCAGAACGGCTGCGACCATGAGAAATGCTTGGTAGTGAAGCTCAGCGCAGAGGTAGCCGATATGTCAGAAACCATGCGTAAGGCACTCGATACTGGCTATCAGCAGACGACCATGTGGCTTGCTACACAAATTAAGGCTGGCTGGCTCGATGAATCTGTCCCTCGTCACGATAACATCTCAGCTGAAAGTATGGCCAAACGTTGGTATTTTGCATGGCTTGGCGCAAGTCTGATCGCAAAAATCAGCCAAACCAATACCCCTTTAGCAGAAATTTGGCAAATGACCACCACTCAGATGGGACGCTAATCGTTAAATGTTCGGATTTCTAGCAACTGCATTTCTAACGTAACCCTTAAGGCACATTGAATACTCATAATGCTCATAGATAGTAGCGGTTAATACTATGCTTGAGTATTCAGTGTGCTTTATTACCTCCTCTTTTTTAAACAAATTTCTTAAAGACATTTGCAGACGGCTTAGACAGTTATACGAGAGTTTTGTAAATATCACTAGACGACTGGTCTAATTGGTGTACAATGCGCACAAATATTAAGAATGAATGTCTATACGAGCATTGCTTATCATTCATTGATTGATATCAGACAATATCCCATGTCAAAACCATTTAATTGAACCGTTTTTATTAAAAACTTTTTATTACTAATTAGGAATCTTATGAATAACTTCCAATACTACAATCCAGTCCGTATCGTTTTTGGTGAAGGTCAAATTGAGCAACTATCGGATCTAGTCCCTACTGATGCGCGTGTCCTCATTACTTATGGTGGTGGTTCAGCACAGCGTACTGGTACTTTAGATGAAGTAAAAACTGCATTAGCGGCAAGCGGTAACCGTACTGTATTTGAATTTGGTGGCATTGAAGCTAACCCAGAATTCACCACATTACTTAAAGCCGCTGATATGGTTAATGAGCACAACATCGACTTCTTATTAGCAGTTGGCGGTGGTTCTGTGATTGACGGTAGCAAATTTGTCGCACTAGTATCTTCATTGACTGAAGAAGACGGCACTGTCTCACGTGATCAAGCTTGGGATGCCTTAACTGGTTATTGCAAAAACATCGACTCTGCTGTCGACTTGGGTGCGGTATTGACCATCCCAGCCACAGGTTCTGAGATGAACTCAGGCGGCGTCATTAACTATAGCGAACGTCAAGCAAAACTACCGTTTGGTAACCCACTTGCTTTCCCTAAATTCTCAATTCTAGATCCAATCAAAACACTTACCCTGCCTGAACGTCAGGTTATGAATGGTGTGGCTGATGCATTTGTTCATGTAATGGAACAGTATCTGACGTACCCAGTAAACGCTAAAGTACAAGATGCCTTTGCTGAAAGCTTGCTTAAAATCCTTATCGATGAAGGTCTAGTTGTTAAGCAAGATCCAGAAAACCTAGAAACACGTAAAAACATTATGTGGACAGCGACCATGGCATTGAATGGTCTGATCGGTACTGGTGTACCACAAGACTGGACAACTCATATGGTTGGTCATGAGCTGACGTCACTACACGCTATCGATCATGCACGTACGCTAACCATCGTATTGCCATCAGTTATGCGTGAGCTAAAAGAAAGCAAAAAAGAAAAACTGCTTCAATATGCGCGTAACGTATGGAACATTACCGATACTGACCTAGACGACGATGCTATCATCGAAACTGCTATTGTTTACACTGAAAACTTCTTCCGCGAGCTTGGCTTGCCAGTTAGCCTAGAAGACGTTGACTTGACTGAATCAGCGATTGATCCAATTATCAAGCAACTTGAAGTGCATAACATGGTCAAGCTTGGTGAACATGGTACCAACGACTTAGAAGTATCACGTCGTATCTTGCAGCGCGCTGTCACTAGCAAAGCGTCTTAATAAGCGCTTTAGCAAGAACTGTTTAAAGAATTATAAGAAAAATCCCGACAGTAACAATAAGTACATATCGTTATGCTATTTATAGAGTAGCTATTCCATGCTGAGTAGCTACTACATTTACCACCACTATAATAATGACAATTAATAAATATAAAGGAGTCTTACAATGAGCTTCGACAAACAACAGAATCAACAAACAAACCGTCAAATAAAATTAGCGAGCCGTCCTAATGGCGTACCTACTGCTGACAACTTTGACATGGCGACTAGCGACATTCCTACGCCAAAAGATAACGAGATGCTACTACGCACTGTATATCTATCACTAGATCCATATATGCGTGGACGTATGAGTGATGCAAAAAGCTATGCAGACCCATTAGAAGTCGGTGACGTCATCATGGGTGGTACCGTAGCGCAAGTGGTCGAGTCAAATATCGATAGCTTCGCGGTAGGCGACCTAGTCGTATCAAACTCAGGCTGGCAGGACTACAGTGTCAGTGATGGCGAAGGCGTCCTCAAACTGGACAAAAATATGTCTAACCCTTCTTATGGTTTAGGCGTGTTAGGTATGCCAGGTTTCACTGGTTACATGGGTCTGACTGATATCGGTAAACCACAAAAAGGTGAAACTTTAGTTGTGGCAGCAGCCACTGGACCTGTCGGTGCCACTGTCGGTCAAGTGGGTAATCAATATGGTCTGCGCACTGTCGGTGTGGCAGGCGGTGAAGAGAAATGCGACTTTGCGGTCAATGAGCTTGGCTTTGATGTCTGTATCGATCACAAAGCCGATGACTTCGCTGAGCAATTAAAAGCAGCATGTCCAGATGGTATCGACATCTACTATGAAAACGTTGGCGGTAAAGTGTTCGATGCCGTATTACCACTATTGAACGCGCATGCCCGTATCCCAGTATGTGGTCTAGTATCACAATATAACGCCACTGACTTACCTGACGGCAAAGACCGCTTGGGTATGCTAATGGGTCAAATATTGGCCAACCGTTTAACCGTCAAAGGTTTCATTATCTTTGAAGAGTACGGCGACCACTTCCCAGAGTTCTTAGAAACCATGAGCAAATGGGTAGAGTCAGGCGAAGTGAAAACCAAAGAGCACATTACTGACGGTCTAGATAACGCCCCAGATGCATTTGTCAGTATGTTGAACGGTGATAACTTTGGTAAGACTGTAATCAAAGTATCTGACGTTAACTAGTTATTGGTTAAACATTGACTGGTTAAGTAGCTACTGACAGTTAGCAATCGTTGTGAATAACTACTTAACAACATAAATTGCTAATATCACTACTGAAAGTTGCTCACAAAGCAGGAATAATGCTAACAGTCATTATTTGCATTTAGGCTAATTAAGTAAAAACAGCTAATGATGCAACGGAAAACTTATGACTGTTGGCTATATAGTTACTAACACAACAGTTACTAACACATAAATAATAAACAAGGATAATTATGAATATTTTAATGGTACTAACTTCTCATGACCGTTTAGGCGATACTGGTAAGAAAACTGGTTTTTGGCTAGAAGAATTTGCTGCTCCTTACTACGCATTTCTTGACGCTGGCGTAAATGTAACCCTAGCCTCTCCAGCAGGCGGTCAGCCACCACTAGATCCTAGTAGTGACACAGAAGACACGCAAACCAAAGATACCACTCGTTTTAAAGACGATAAAGACGCGCAAGAGCATTTGGCTAACACCAAAAAACTTGCTGATATGAACGCTGAAGATTTCGATTCCGTATTTTATCCTGGTGGTCATGGCCCATTGTGGGATTTGGCAGTAGATAAAAACTCTATCAATCTGATCGAGACTTTTGTTAAGCAAGATAAACCTGTTGCTTTTGTTTGCCATTCTCCTGCAGCGCTCAAAAACGTTAAAGTCGATGGCGAGTATTTGGTAAAAGGCAAAACAGTGACTGGTTTTACTAACTCTGAAGAAGACGCAGTTGGCCTAACAGACGTAGTACCGTTCTTAGTAGAAGACGCATTGAAAGCTAATGGTGGCAACTACGAAAAAGCGGCTGATTGGGAATCATTTGTTGTTGAAGATGGTCTGCTAATCACAGGTCAAAATCCTGCATCATCAGAAGAAGCTGCTAAGCGCCTAATGGCGAAGCTGAAAGGTTAGTCAAATTCACTACACAATAAGGTCGATACCATGATTCGCTTACATCATCTCAATCAATCACGCTCATTACGCACGCTATGGCTCTTAGAAGAGCTAGGCGTACCTTATGAAGTAGTCAGCCATCAGCGCGATGCCAAGACTCATTTAGCACCAGACTCTCTAAAGGCTGTACATCCACTCGGTAAGTCTCCGGTTATCGAAATGGATGGACAAATTTATGCTGAGTCAGGTGCTATCACTGAGTTATTGATTGAGCGGTTTGCGCCAGAGCGTCTGCGCCCTGCTACAGGAAGCTCAGACTATGGCTACTATCTACAGTGGATTGATTTTGCAGAAAGCTCGCTCATGTTGCCATTAATGCTTGAATTATTTACTAACAAAGCAGGCATCAATGACAATGAGTTTTTAAACGGCTATATCGAGACAGAAAAAACCAGACTGTTTAAGTATCTGGATACCTCAGTTGAAGGTAAGTCGTTTATTGTAGGTGATAAACTGAGCGGTGCCGACTTTATGCTGTCATTCGATTTGATTATTCTTGCTAAGCGTCAGAAACTTGATGCCTATCCGCATATCAAACAGTATGCTGAAAAGCTGGCCAGTCTTGATAGTTATCAGCGTGCGATGCAACTAGAAGCAAAATATGATGAATCGATTTAGTGTTTGGTATTAATTGATACCTTGGTATTAGCCACAATATTATGTATTAACTGATATGTCATATACTGACTGACCAATTTTTCGATACACAAAGACAGCTCTGTATAGAGCTGTTTTTTATGCGTATAGTATTTTTTGCTTGTTGCATCGTTTGTTTTAATGTTCGTCGCATTGCATGAAACACTGCTATATCTTTATTCAGCAGCGCCGATGAGTTACGCGGTGATGACAAAAGCACTGTAAAAGCTATGATAAAATATGCCCTGCATTTCTTAGGTTATCTTTCCAGTTTGACCAGCATTTATATCAGTAACTCCGCTGTTTTTAAGCTATGAACATTCATCGTACTGACCTGATTTTGCGTCTGGAATCTGTTCTATGCCATTCTATTTCCTTATACAAATGATGGTACGTCCATGAGTAATGAATATCAGTTTAAGCCCCACGAACAACCAATAATGGTGGGCTCTCCTGCCAACCCTGATCATCCTGCACGCCGTAAACTATTTTACTTACTGATCGGAATTTTCGTTGGTCTCACTGCCAGTTTCCAAAACGGTCTGCTCGTCGCAAATCTTACTCAAATTCAAGGTCAACTGGGCTTAACGCCAGCCGAAGGTGGTTGGATATCTGTTAGCTATAATATGACCAACGCCTGTATCACCGTTCTGCTGTACAAGATCCGCCAACAGTTTGGCATGTCACTGTTTAGTAAAATCACTCTGTTCTTTTTGTTGGCTGCCACGAGTTTACAGTGGCTAATCAGTAGTCATCTGCTAGATACGCCTAATATTGGAATTGAACCTTATTACCTAGAGATTGTCGCCAGAGGACTTAGCGGTATGGTCGCAAGTGGCATGACCATCTTAGGGTTATTCTATTGTTTGCAAGGTATGCCAACCGTCAAGCGTACCAGTGGCTTGATATTGGGTTTTGGCTTGGTACAGTTTGGTATTCCACTATCACGAATCATCTCGCCCTATCTCGCCATTGATGGTCAGCTTGAGAATTTATTTTTATTTCAATTTGGTTTGGCACTGATTTGTTTTGGACTGATTAATATATTGGAGCTACCGCCAGGTAATACGGAAAAAGTATTTGAGAAACTCGACTTTTTAAGCTTTGCTTTTTTTGCGAGCGGTTTGGCGGCACTGGCTGTTATTTTGGTGCAAGGTAGGATTTTATGGTGGACGACGCCTTGGCTCGTCTATCCCCTAATGATTGCCATTGTTGGAATTGGCGTCGCTCTATGGATTGAAACGCATCGCAAAAACCCGATGCTACAAGTTCGCTGGATGCGTAGCCGCAATATTATTGCCTTTATGATTACCGGCGCAGTCATGCGAATTTTGCTATCTGAGCAAAATGTTGGTGCTGCAGGCCTACTTGCCAATTTGGGCTATGGTAACGATCAGCTGGTTACTTTTTATGCTGTCATAATGGCTGCCAGTGTGCTGGCTTTGGTGATTAGTATTTTTAGTACCAATCCAATGGACTTGCGCCGTCCCGTTATTTTTGCAGTGGCATTGATTGCCTTGGGTTCTTGGATGGACGTTGGGGTCTCTATCAACTCCGCTCCCTATATGTTTTATATTAGCCAGTTTTTGATTGCATTTGCCGCGGTATATTTCATGGGACCTTTAGTTTTCGAAGGATTCTTGCGAGCTATTGCTAGTGGCCCTGCTTATATCATTAGTTTTTCGGTTATCTTTGGTATTTCCCAAACGGTTGGTGGATTGGCAGGTGCAGCGGCTATTCAGGCATTTACGACCATTCGTACACAAATACATTATGCAGATATGGTCAGCTCACTGAATTTGGGTGATCCTACGTTCAGCGCTCAAATTGCTGGTACTCGTAGTGTATTGTCAAACCAAACGACGGACGCAGCGCAAGCGAATGTGGCTGCGATGAGCCAAGTTTTGCAAGGCATTCAGCGTCAAGCAACTGTCTCCGCTTATAGCGATCTGTTCTTTTTGATGGCCAGCTTTGCTACTTTCGTTACGATCATTTTATTGATCAATTATTTTTATAACCGTTACCACAAGCGTAATCCGCTTGCTAAAGAGCTTGCCGTTATTGCAAAAATGCGTGAGTCAAAATAACTCAGCTTATTATATTAATCATGTTTCACCTCATTCATTTATAGCCAGTCTATTTTAATATTTATTGAAAATTTAGGAGCACGTCATGAGCCAAGAAAAACCAAATGAGCTTAATCAAATACCTCAGACGTCCACTGGCGCTCCAGCAACAGACACACCTATAGCGTCCGATATAAGTAAAGAAGAGTCTGCTACAAATGCTTCGCGATCAGCAACTAAGACAGCAAAAGGTGATGTAGAAAACAGTTCAGACAGCAATGAACCGCCGATGCCGCCAAAAGAGCCAATACCCGATACTACTGGTTGGTCGCCTAAGAAAAAGTCCTATCTAAACTTAGGCTTATTAATTTTATTGATTGTCATTGGCGTGGCATTGATTTTGTATGCATGGAAGCTCCCGCCGTTTACCCCAACGGTACAGCAAACCAATAATGCTTTTGTCAAAGGTCAGACGACTATTATTAGTCCGCAAGTTTCTGGCTATGTCACCAAGGTAGCAGTGCAAGATTTCGCCAACGTAAAAGCGGGCGACTTACTCATAAAGATTGACGATCGAACCTTTCAGCAGCAACTCGAACAAGCACAAGCGAATACTGAAGTAGCTCTTACTAACCGCTCTACTAATGAACAAGACACGCAAACCAGCCAAGCGCAAATCGAAGCACGCAAAGCTGATTTATATAGTGCCAAAATCAATGTGGAGAGTGCGCGTGAAGATGTAAACCGTTATCAAGGTTTGGATGCTATTGGTGCGGTCTCAAAAGCAGAAGTTGCTCATATCAAGGCGCAGTTGGCTCAAGCACAAGCAGGTGTACAGCAAGCAGAGGCTAATTTGCAAGCCGCCCAAGAAAACCGTGAAAAGACTAGCGGCAGTCGCTCATCGCTAGATGCAAACATCAAAAATGCTGAAGCAGGCGTCAAACAAGCGCAAATCAATCTAGACAATACTATCATCACTGCGCCTGAATCTGGCCAGCTAAGCCAAGTCAGTGTCAAAGAAGGTCAATACGTCAGCGCTGGTACGCAGCTTATGTATATCGTGCCAAAAGGCATTTGGATTATTGCAAATTTTAAGGAAACTCAAATAGCCAATATGGCAATCGGCGAGCCTGCGACCATTCATGTCGATGCGCTTGGCGGCGCCAAATTTACGGGGCACGTGAGTAATATCTCGCCAGCGACTGGTAGCGAGTTTAGTGCTGCTGCTGCCAACCCTGCGACAGGTAACTACATAAAAATTGCTCAACGTATTCCTGTACGCATTGACTTAGACCAAAACCAGCCTGAACTGGCACGCTTACGTCCTGGCATGTCAGTCTCAGTGGATGTCGATACCAATATTAAATGAAAGGTTCAATAAAAAGTTAAATACGAAATAATGCCACCTAAGGTCAATAGCTAACGTAAAAAAGCCACTCTAGATACCACAGAAATTGGATTTAGAGTGGCTTTTTTAGTTTTGTATAATCTATAGCTTCAAACTACAATAACTATGGTAATAAACGCTTGGTTGTCCAGCTTGTATTGACTTCACTGTTGTCGCCACTACTCTGCGTATACACAATTCGGTCATGCATACGATTGGCGCGACCTTGCCAAAACTCGATACTTTCAATCGTAATCTCATACCCACCCCAAAACTCTGGCGTTGGTACAGTAGTATTATCAGGATGTGCCGCTTGCAGCTGTTCAAACGTTTGCTCCATGACTTCGCGATTGGCCACTTCACCACTTTGTGGTTGACTGACCCAAGCGCCTACTTGGCTATCATGGGGACGCTTTTGGAAGTAAGCAGCCGATTTGTCAGCATTAATTTTAGCGATACTACCGCTGACACGGACTTGACGCTCCAGCTCATGCCAAAAGAATAGCGCTTCAGCATTAGGGTTTTCTGCGATATCCTGCCCTTTTGCGCTTTCATAATTGGTATAAAAAACGATACCTGTCTCAGTAATCTCGCGTAGTAACACAATACGGACGCTAGGCTTATTATCTGTGCCACATGTTGCCAAACTCATGGCATAAGGCTCTTGCACCTTTTGCGCTAGCGCCTCATTCATCCAAGCTTTAAAGAGCTCAAATGGTGACGTTGGTACTGACTGTTGGTCAAGCTCGCCTTTCTCGTATGAGAGGCGTTGGTCGGTAAAGTCCATGCTCATGGCAGTTCCTTATTTGAAAACTATAATGTTGTTGTCTCAAGTACTAGTCATTATCTTAAATACCAGTTGCTATCTTGAATACCACTTATTGCCTCAAATACTATTAGCCTAGTACCGATTTTATAAGATCAGCTAAGTCATTAGCCATTACATCACATTCTATTTCATCATCTGATTCTACCATCACGCGAATCATAGGCTCTGTACCTGACTGACGTATCAACAGACGACCACGACCCTCTAGCGTTGCCTGTGCTTTATCAAAAGCAGCAACCAACGCCTCATGTTTGAATGGATCTTGCATTTGAGACAAACGTACATTGACTAGCTTTTGCGGCAACACTTCAAAACCTTCAACAAGCTCACTTAGCGCACGCTCTCTGGCTTGCATCACTGCTAATACTTGCAAACCAGCAATGATAGCGTCCCCTGTGCGACTTTTGTCTAAGCAAAGAATATGACCAGATGGCTCACCACCCAATATCCAACCATTAGCTTCTAAGTCCTGCATCACATAACGATCACCCACTTTTGCACGGGTAAACTGAATATCTGCATCTTTTAGCGCCAGCTCCAACCCCATGTTACTCATGAGCGTGCCGACAACACCTTCAGCTTTGGTTTTACCTTGAGTAGCAAGTACATATAAGATACCATCGCCGTCGACTAGCTTACCCGTCTCATCAACCATTACGATACGATCGCCATCACCATCAAGTGCAATACCGACATCTGCGTCATACTCAAGCACAGCTTTTTGTAAGCTTTCAGGATGGGTAGAACCACACTCAGCATTGATATTGATGCCGTCTGGCGTATTATTGATGGCAATCACGTTGGCCCCCAACTCGCGCATTACTCTAGGTGCTACGCTATAGCCTGCACCATTGGCACAATCCACTACTACCGTCAGATGACTAAGGTCATATTGATAAGGAAAACTGCCTTTGCAAAACTCAATATAGCGACCTTTAGCATCATCAATACGATTGTTCTTACCTAAATTTGCAGGATCAAGAATAGGCATCATAGCAACGTCACTACCAACATCGTTCATAATTGCCGTTAATTTATCATTGATTGCAGTTTGCATCTCATCAGTAAGTTTTTTGCCGTCACCTGAGAAAAACTTGATACCATTATCATAATAAGGATTATGCGAGGCTGAGATAACCACACCAGCATCTGCATTAAAGCTACGGGTTAAATGCGCAATCGCTGGGGTTGGCAATGGACCAAGCATATAAACATCAACACCAGCCGCATTAAAACCTGCTTGTAATGCTCCCTCTATCACATAGCCTGACAGACGTGTATCTTTACCAATCACTACACTTGGCTTACGCGTAGGATTTTCATTTTTTTCTATGAGTACAAGCCCAGTGACATAGCCTAGTTTTAAGATAAAGTCCGGTGTAATCGGCAATTCACCAAATTTTCCGCGAATTCCATCAGTGCCAAAATAGCTCATTATATGTTCCTCAAGTCAAAAAAATAAAAGGCCAAGCGTATACGCAGGCAATACTATTGTTGTAATAATCTGTTTCTGTATTTTACAAAAAAAACAGCCAACAATAACAGAGCATTGTTGGCTGTTTGTATCTTAAGCTCGTTGCAGCCTTACGTCTCAGCTAACATCAATACGATGTAAATCTACAAAAGATAAGCATTTTACAGAACGATCTAGTTTACTCGATAGTTCGGTGCTTCTTTAGTGATTTGCACATCATGTACATGCGACTCTTTCATACCCGCTGAGGTTACTTTGATAAACTGCGGATTGGTGCGCATATCTTCGATAGTGGCAGAACCCGTATAACCCATTGATGAACGTAAGCCACCAACCAACTGATTAACGATACCCGCAACTGGTCCTTTATAAGGAACACGGCCTTCAATACCTTCTGGTACTAGCTTCTCTACGCCATCTTTTGCATCTTGGAAGTAGCGATCTGAAGAACCGTTTGATCCTGACATCGCACCCAAACTACCCATACCGCGATACGCTTTATAGTAGCGACCTTGGAACAGCTCAACTTCACCTGGTGCTTCTTCGGTACCAGCCATGAGTGAACCAACCATGATGCATGATGCACCAGCAGCGATTGCTTTTGCCATATCACCTGAGTAGCGGATACCACCGTCAGCAATCAATGGAATGCTGTCTTTTAAAGCACTAGCAACATTATCAATAGCTGATATTTGTGGTACACCGATACCTGCGATAATACGGGTGGTACAGATAGAGCCAGGGCCGATACCTACTTTTACTGCATCAGCACCTGCGTCACGTAAAGCGATTGCAGCCTCACCTGTTGCGATGTTGCCACCAATTACTTGTACATGCGGGTAGTTTTTCTTGATCCAAGATACTTTATCGATCACGCCTTTTGAGTGACCGTGCGCAGTATCAACGACGATAACGTCAACGTCAGCAGCGATTAATGCTTCAACGCGTGCTTGCGTGTCTGCACCAGTACCAACAGCTGCGCCAACACGTAGGCGACCTTGCTCGTCTTTACACGCGTTTGGATTGTTTTCAGCTTTGGCAAAGTCATTAACAGTAATCAAACCACGCAGGCGGAAGTTATCGTCAATAACGATGACTTTTTCGATGCGGTGCTCATGCAACAATCTTTTGATATTTTCGTTGCTTTCACCTTCATGTACAGTTACTAGCTGCTCTTTAGGCGTCATAATCTGGCTAACTGGCAATGACAAATTGGTCTCAAAACGCCAATCTCTATGGGTAACAATACCCACAACGTTATCTGTGCCTTTTTCGACCACAGGCACACCTGAGATATTGTTATCTTGGGTCAAACGCAGCAATTCACCGATCGTCATCTCTGGATGTACAGTGATAGGATCAACGACGGTACCCGCTTCGAATTTTTTGACACGGCGTACTTGTGTGGCCTGCTTTTCGATGTCCATGCTCTTGTGCAAAATACCCATGCCACCAAGCTGTGCCATAGTGATAGCCATTTCAGACTCAGTCACCGTATCCATCGCCGCAGAGATTAACGGAAGATTAAGTGTGATGTTTTTGGTCAAACGAGTAGACAGATCAGCAGTTTTTGGCAGAACTTCAGAATAGGCTGGTAATAATAAAACGTCATCAAAGGTTAAGGCTTCATCGACAATTCGCAACATACAGACCCCTAGTGGTGGTTATTTTGATGGGTAGGAGCTCAGGGTTAAGCGTATCAATCATTGCAGCTGCAAGCACAGTGCCGACTCATCGCCAACCACTCAGTTATCCTATAAAAATAACGCCACATTATAACAAATAAGCGCCTCGCTGACACACTATATTTGTCAGATTATTTTACACAAGTGCGTCTTTATCGATGTCAGTCATGTCTCAAACCATTAATACCTCGCTTTTAAAGCTATTCAAGTTCGCAAAGCTCATCGCTACTCCCAATTTCTAGACGTCTTTTGTTAACGTAAAGCGCTCTGTGGGTAGATATTTGTTTTGCTGTGCATGCAGGTAACCAAGCATTTGCTCCCGTATCTCACAGGCCAGCGTCCATGCCTCTATAGGTCCTACCGATGAAACAGCGCCGCGCAGTTGAATGGTATTCTCAGTCACATCCACTACGTACATTTCAGGTTCCGTTTTGTTATCCCAAAGCTTATTGTCCTTAACCATCGATATAAAACTCTCTCGGATAGCGTCGATATTTGCGCCATAATCGATATATAAAAACACAGGACAGGTCTGATGAACTTCTGTATGCGACCAATTCTCCACTCGTTCAGTGATTAGCTCACGCATCGGCACGATCAATCGTCGCTCATCCCATGTTTTTAACACGGCATACGTGTAACGCAGGTCTTCAACCGTACTAAAATTGCCATCCATTATTACACTATCGCCAATCCGCACTGGCTGCGTCACTGCCACCTGTACACCAGCGATGATATTCCCCAATATCGGCTGTGCCGCAATACCGATAACCACACCTGCAATACCCGCTGAAGTCAGTAACGTCTTGCCAAGGCCTTCCATATTGGCAAATTCACTAAGACCTATCCAGAAACTTCCCAAAATCATAACGAAAATAAAGACACGACGAAATATCGATACGTAAGTACGGCGACGACGTTCTTTATCGAAATGCTCTGCAGCCAGATTCTCAATCTGCATGTCTTGATAGCGATTGGCAAAAAAGTTAATGATACGAATGCCTAACCACATGGTACTAAATACCAGTCCAATCCAAATCAATGGACGAGTAGATGAGGCGACTGCATCTAAATAAGGAAAACCACCGGAAACCAAGGTAAAAACCAGTGAAAAACTGATGGTAAAGGTTAATGGTACTGTTAGCTTGCTAACCAAATCTGCGACGCCATTGGTACTGCCAACATACACGCTGTATTTTTCTTCATCGATATAATGATTGATGATTTTTGCAGTACCTTTACTGAGTAGCCAACCCATACCCATGGTTAATAAAAAGAACAATATCAGCGCTGAAAATTCCCATAGCGCAATTCCAAAAAACTTTAACTTTAACCAAGTGGGCAAATAACGTTCGAACTCGGCTGGATGATACTGCTCATACAGATTATCAATATTGCCTACTGTCTGCGCCGAAAACACCCAGACAGGTGCTTCATCTCCTACCCGCACTCGCTGCAAATAGATAGGAACACGGCGCTCGCGATAATCAACATAGCCAAGCTGAATAGAACGTCTGGCAATACCCATGACACTGCTATTATTACCAAGCGGTGGTTCAATTAAGCCATCGGGACGATCCGGCATATCGTCGAATACATAGAGCTCTTTTTCAGATAATAAGAAATCCAGTCGTTTTGTGAGATCAAGCGCACGGCTACGTTGGCTTTTCTCATCAATCAAATTCATGTTTAGCGCGTAAGCGGCCAAATCATACTGCTGCTTCATTAACGCTGATTGAAAAAACTCTAAGGCTGCAAGCGGTGTTTCTAAATTAGGTGGCTCAGATAACGGCGGCAACCCAGCATTTAGCTTATCTAGTATATAGTAGCTCTCACTGTATTCTCCGGTCAGTGCCGTATCCCCTTGTAGCCTGCCTGCCTGCTCTACTGCATTACGCTCAGTAGGGTCGAATATCTCTTCAGTGATACCAGAAATGCTGACACTTTCATCTTTAAGCGCATTGACTTGCTGAGCGGCATATTCAGAAAAACTATCAGGCTTACTAGGTGTTTGTTTTTCCGGCTCACTCGTACTCTGTGCATTTTCACTATTTGCGGCATAAACAGGCACATAGATGACACTTATAGCGACAATAAAAAAGCCCAACAATACTTTCAGCATATGGCTTTTAAAATGACTATTCTCTACATCTAATTGATGATTATCATCTGAGCGAAAAACAGCACAATGATGGTTCATAGGATTGTGTTTAAGAGTATTCATGTTTTCAAAGCCATCAGTCTACGAAAGGAAAGTATAAAAAATATACCGGTGCTGCTTTAACCTAATTCAGTAATCAAAAAAAAGCCAGCCTAAAGCTGACTTAATTTATTACGAGATTTGTAGCTATTTACCTTATAAGCGGCAAGAGTTGTTTTAAGCGCGGCGCCATGTCGTGCCAGCACGGCTATCTTCGAGCTCAATACCCGCCTCTTTTAATTGCTCACGTATCTCATCAGCACGGGCAAAGTTTTTGTTGGCTTTAGACTCTGCACGTTCGATAATCAAATTATCAATAACCGCATCCGTTAGACCATCTTCTGCCTGATCACCGACCACTGCTTGCAAAAACTGCTGCACTGGCTGCTGTAAAATATTTAACACCTGCGCCAACGCTTTTAGTTGCTGGGCTAATTGCCATGCGGTATCGACGTCTTCCGCCTTGATAGCTTTATTGATATCACGTGCCAATCCAAATAAGACGCTAATGGCCGTCGAGCTATTGAAATCGTCATTCATCGCCTTTATGAAGTCTTGTCCAACCGCGCTATTGTAAGCTTCGGCCACTAAATCTTCATTTATTGTGATTGACTGTCCTTTTTGCTGCTCAGCCAATTTTAGTGCATTATACAGTCTGCTTAAGCTATTATGCGCTTCATCCAATGCGCTATCAGAAAAGTTCACTTGGCTGCGATAATGGCTCGATAATAAGAAAAAACGCACCGTCTCAGGTAAGTACTTTGCCATGACATCGCGAATGGTAAAAAAGTTGCCCAATGATTTAGACATTTTTTCGCCATCGACATTGATAAAACCAACATGCATCCAGTTGCGTGCATACTCACAACCAGTTGCTGCCTCAGACTGGGCGATTTCGTTTTCGTGATGCGGGAACTGTAAGTCATGACCACCGCCATGAATATCAAAGGTGCTACCCAAGCACTTAGTCGACATCGCTGAACATTCAATATGCCAGCCTGGACGCCCTTGACCCCATGGCGATGCCCACTGCGGCTCGTCAGGTTTTGCAGATTTCCATAGTACAAAGTCAAATGGATTACGTTTATCATTTTCAACTTCGACTCGCGAACCTGCCTGCATATCGTCCAGATTACGCTTAGATAATTTACCATAACCATCAAAGCTATCAACAGCATAGTAGACGTCACCGTTGTCGCCTGCATACGCATAGTTGCCAGTGACTAGCGTCTCAATCATATCCTGCATATCATCGATATGATCAGTCGCACGTGGCTCAGCATTTGGCATCTCACAACCAAGCGCTGTCGCGTCTTCATGCATTGCCTCAATAAAGCGCTGCGTCAATGCACCAATCTCTTCACCGTTTTCAGCAGCACGGGCAATGATTTTATCATCGATATCAGTGATATTACGTACGTAGTTCACGTCGTAACCCAAGCGCGCTAACCAACGAACGGCCATATCAAAACCGACCATCACTCGCGCATGACCAATATGACAATAGTCATAAACTGTCATGCCGCACACATACATACCAACCTGCCCTGCTTTTAGTGGTACAAACTGACGCTTGCTGCCAGTCAATGAATCGTAAATGGCAAGTTGGGACATCGCATCTGCAAGTGGTGTGGTCATAGTAAAAAAGCCTTGTAACGTGAATAAAATAGAGAAATGTGAAATCTCAGCCGCCGTATATGAATAAGTCATATCAACGACTGAGACTATAAATCCAGAAAATAAAAAAATTCAGACCAAAAAACGTCGTGATATAAAACGTAACCCATTATCTTAGCGAAAACAGGCGTAAAATACTACAATGAGCGTGCAACTAACGCTATTCAATCATAAAAACCGTTAAGGATGTAAAGATGGGCAATCGCTTAAGCAAGATATACACACGTACTGGAGATGACGGCAGCACTGGTATGGCTGATGGCAGCCGCCTTAGTAAAGCGGACGATCTATTTAGCGTCATGGGTGACATCGACGAGCTCAACTCGCATATCGGCTTGGTACGTGCGCAACTAAAGCATAATAAAGGTCAATCTATAGAGAAAGAGTTCTCTGAAGCCTTGGTTATCATTCAGCACTTGTTATTCAATATAGGCGGCGAGCTTGCCATGCCAGAATATGAAGGGGTTAATGCCACTCATATTGAATGGTTAGAGCAGCAAATAGATATGATGAATGCCACATTGCCACCGCTGAAAGACTTTATTTTGCCGACAGGTTCTATATTGGTGAGTCAATTACACGTGACCCGTAGTGTATGTCGCCGCGCTGAACGTCAAGCTGTGATATTGCAACAGCAGCGTCCACAAGCGATTCGAAGTACTGCTGTCAGCTTTATCAATCGCTTATCTGATTGGTTGTTTGTCGCTGCACGCTTTTGTACAGACCCAGAAAAAGTCTCTGAGGTGTTGTGGGACAGTCAAGCCTTGAAGACGTTCACTGACAGTCAGTAATACAAACTAAGTATTTAACAATAAATATTTAAACACAAAAAACCCCGCGACATGATTGTTGCGGGGCTTTTATTATTCAGCGATAACAATTCGCTCTATTGGAAATCACTACCTCTTATTACAATGACCAATTAATAAGTCGCGCTGTTGTCTTCAATGATGACCATATCGATGGTTTCATCTTTAGGTACGGCTTTTGGTGTGGCGGGCTTGCTAGGCTCGGCAGCTGCTGCTTGGGTGTTTGCAGTCGAACTGCTCTGATTTTCAGCAGGTTTATTAATGGTTGGTGGCGGCGTAGGTTCAGTTGGGCGAATTGGCTCAACTGGCGTTACTGTTCTTGGCTGACGGATTGGCGCTGTTTGAGTCGTATCATTGTTCTGCGTTGCACGACGCTCAGCAGCGCGTTGGGCACGTTGCTCATCCATTGCAGTTTTAAATACAGAACCTGCCATCACATCTGCAACAACAGTAATCAAAGCAGGCTGACCTGCAATACGCGTACGCACTTGACCGCCTTGAGTACCGACGATGTAAGTGAACGCGTCGTCAACGAGCATATTGTTATTGATACGGATATTGTCTTGCGCTAAACGCGATTGTAGACTTGGCTGATTATTGGCCGCTTGTACCTGACTGGCTTGATACAAGTCTTCACTTGGTAGCGTCATGCTGACACTTGCTTGACAAGTGGTCATGCCGTTCTCATTGGCTTGTTGCAAGATAGCAGCGTTTTGAACGTCAATGACCACGCCATTGGTTTTTTCGCTAACCACACCGTTTGCTAAACTGATTTCAGCATCATTTGCATAGTTGGCAGCCAATGACTGTGCTTGTTGATTGAGCGTATTCTTTAGAGCTGACTTAAGGCGATCTTGCACCATAGGATCATCACAGCTGATCGCAGGCGCAACGCTATTTTCAGCGTCGACAGTCTCTTGTTCTGTTAGCTCTGCCTGCTCAGTAGTGTCTTCTTTATCTGAGCGATCACAGCCTGCAAGCGCCAAACCACATACCAATCCAATCCCAGCAACTTTATGCCACTTGCTCAAACTTATATTTGCTACGCTCATACTAACTCTACTCCCAATTTACAGGTTCGTACCGCCACTGACTGACAGTGTTCAACATTCAAATGCAACGCTAGCTGCTACAGATATGAAAACCACATCATTATACGGTGTTTAAATCAAATGGTCATTAGTGTATCCCATGGATATACAAATAGGGCCCCTCACTATGGAAAAAACCTGCGTTTGGTTGCAAAAACATAACAAACATTCGCAGATTTGGACTCTAAAAAGTCATATTTAAAAAAGTACGGATTGCATCGCAGTTTTTGTTAGACGTCATGGATATGACGCTATATGATTGGGCATAAAAATCATCGATAATTGGTGCATATGATAAATTTTAGAGATACGTTATTACTAGGTCATCGAGGCGCACGCGGTGAGGCGTTAGAAAATACCTTTTCAGGCTTTCAATACTCTCAAAACCTTAAGTCAAGAGGCTTAGCAGGCGTAGAGTTTGATATACAACTAAACGCTGATGGTCATTTAATTGTATTCCACGATGACGATCTAGAGCGTATGTGCGGTCGGCAATCACGTATTGATCAGTTAAAACTGACTGAGATTCAATGCCAGTTGCAGTTTGGCCAACCTATTATGACATTGGCGAGCATGGCACCTGCGCTTAGTGGATTTAACGTTATTGAGCTGGAAATTAAGACGCATAGCCGTACCAACTATGCAGTAATGATTGAAGCGCTTCGGCAGGCCTTTATTGATACACCTCTTACCAGCTTACCAGTTGTGTTGACGAGCTTCGATGTCGAGTTACATAACCGTTTACAACGTCACAAACTATTATCTCATATGCCTCGCGGCTTGCTCATTCGTACGCCAGAAGCGTTGGCAAGCGCTACCAATACCGCATTGCAACTCGGCTGTATTCAACTGGGCATTCATTATCCGCTTTTGACCCAAGCTGTCATCAAGCATAGCCACCGTTATGGATTACCCGTAAGTGCTTGGACGGTTAATGATATTCCCACCATTGAACAGCTCATAAAATGGCAGACTGATGTCATCATTACGGATTTTCCAAGTCATTTGCTGTTGCCTTAACTGACTTATCCGTACTTTTTTGATATTTAATCATTTTTTTGATAAACGCATTCTTTCCTACATATCTACTCTTCTTGTTACACTTCTCCTTCATGTCTGATAAGTCACTCGTATTTTTGATCAATACATTCTATAATCCATACAAGTTATTGTTATTTAGCAATATTTTTATAGTGTATAAGTGTTCACTTTACACGCTTTTTAAGGTACTATGGTGGCTTAAATTAATACCGTTAGGGATATTATATGATTGCAAAAAAAGCACTTGGCTTACCGCTTAAAGGCTTACGTTTCGCTATCAAATCTGGTGATACGCTTGTAAAGACCGCCAGCACTCAAGTAACGCGTTTTAAAACTCGTTTTGATGAGAAAAAAGCGCAAATGGCGCTTGATGAGCAGCCTGTTGCCAAACGCAATTATGCTAAAGCTTCTGAGCAAGCGGATCTTTCTGCGCAAGAGCAAAGCATTGATATGCGCGAGTTTGAATTTACCAAAGCACCGATTAACTGGATTCCGGCGACTATTTTGGTGGCGACGCCGATTGCTGCTGCTATCATTACGCCATGGTACTTGTTCACTCATCAAGTGAGCGCACCTGTTTGGGGTGTATTTGGTGCCTTTATGGTTTGGACTGGCATCAGTATTACGGCAGGTTACCATCGTCTAATGGCACATCGTGCTTATAAAGCGCATCCAATTGTCAGAAACTTTTTATTGCTTGGTTCTACCCTAGCGGTACAGGGTTCTGCGTTTGATTGGGTTTCTGGTCACCGTACTCATCATCGTCATGTAGATGATCGTTTGGATGATCCGTATTCAGCACAGCGTGGATTCTGGTTCAGTCATATTGGTTGGATGCTACGTAACTACCCTAGCGGCAAGTTCGACTACAAAAACATTCCTGATTTGACTAAAGATAGAGTCTTACAGATTCAGCATAAATACTACGGTCTATGGGTAGTTGCCATGAACGTCGGTATGGTTGCCGCTATCGGTTGGTTGCTTGGTGATGTTTGGGGTACGTTGGTTATCGCAGGCCTACTACGTTTGGTATTGACGCATCACTTTACGTTCTTTATCAACTCGTTCTGCCATATGTTTGGTACACGTCCTTATACGGATACCAACAGTGCTCGTGATAACTTTTTCTTGGCTATCTTTACGTGGGGTGAGGGTTATCATAACTACCATCACTTCTTCCAATACGACTATCGTAATGGCGTGAAATGGTGGCAATATGACCCAACCAAATGGTTAATCGCTGGTTTATCAAAGCTTGGTTTGACCTCTGAGCTGCGTACTGTTGATGATACGACTATCAAGCATGCAGAAGTACAGATGCAGTTTAAGAAAGCTCAGCAGCAAATCGATACAGCAGCAGTGAGCGGCATCGATCTTCCTCATGCGATGAAGAGCTTCCAAGACCGTATTAAGTTTGAATATGATGCCTTTACGCAGACTGTTGAAGAATGGCAAGCGCTAAAAGCAAAAACTATCGAACTTAAGAAAACAGAGTTTGCTGATCGTTTGCATGAAGTTGATGATAAGTTGAAGCATGATTATGCCAAAATTGAACAGAAAATCCTTGAGCATAACAGCAATCTAAAAACTGCCTTCCGCTCTATTGGCGCGAATGAAAAAGCTGCTTAATTAATCTCTGATTTGTTTTATAATTTTGAAGCTTCTCCATCCCCCTATCCGTCCTAGATAGGGGGATTTTTTTGCTTATAATTTATCGCTTATGTCATTCCAGCTACTTCTAACGACCTTATTATCATAATAAATGGTCAAATACATTGACTGAGCCATTGCCAGATCCAACCTAAAAGCAATAACAATCCCGTTCATCACATTCAGTTGATTAAAGACCGAAAAATTTATTTTTTGTCCAGATATTACAAGAGACGGACAGAGTGCAACGATGCCATATGAGAGCTATGCTATAGTGACATTCTCACTTTTATATTTTAATGGAAACGGCCTGTATGCGTTATCAAAACACTTACGTCAACCTAGACACGCGCCTTTATCATGAACAGCCACCGACGCCACTAGACAATCCTCATGTCGGTCACTTCAACACTCAAGTTGCACAGCAGTTAGGCTGGGCAAATGATGAGGACCTGATGACCAATTGGGTTGAGATATTGGGCGGTCAATACGTACCAGCTGATTTTAAACCATTATCGATGGCCTATGCTGGTCACCAGTTTGGACAATGGGCTGGGCAATTGGGCGACGGACGCGGTTTACTCATGGCGCAGGTACTCGATAATGATGGACAGCCACAAGACTTGCACCTCAAAGGTGCTGGCTTGACGCCCTACTCACGCATGGGTGATGGACGCGCAGTCTTACGTAGTACTATTCGCGAATACCTGTGCGGTCATGCATTGACTAAGCTTGGCATTCCCTCGTCTAACGCATTGGGGTTTGTGGTATCTGATACGAGAGTGCGCCGTGAGCGTATCGAAGCAGGTGCAGCACTAATGCGTGTGGCAGACAGTCATATTCGTCTCGGTCATGTCGAATGGATTGCCAGCTTCGCCCCTGATGTACTGGGTGAGTTCACTGACTATATGATTGATACTTACTATCCAGAGTGCCGCGATAGCGAAACGCCTGTCTTAGTTTTCTTGACCGCAGTGGTCGAGCGTACGGCGCGTATGATTGCTGATTGGCAATTGATTGGCTTTGCTCACGGTGTCATGAATACAGATAATTTATCTATCACAGGCAGTACTTTGGACTTCGGGCCATTTGGCTTTATGGAGCGCTTCAATCCTGCGTGGATTAATAATCACTCAGACCATACGGGTCGCTACGCTTATCAGAATCAGCCTGCTATCGGGCATTGGAACCTAAACGTTTGGCTGCCACACTTTATGCGCCTAGAAGGCGTCACTCGTGAGACCCTTTCTGATTGCTTAGCGCCTTACGAAGCAACCTTTATGCAGCACTATCAGCAAGGTCTGTGCCGTAAGCTTGGCTTACCGCATCAAAGAGAAAGTCTCAGCTTGGCTTTTGAATGGTTGACGCTATTAGAAGACAACTTGCTCGACTATACCAATAGTTTCCGCGCCCTACTCGGTTTGGTCGCACCAGCAGATTATCCTTATGAGCAAAAGTTACTGGCTACTATGACCATTGAATTAAGCAGCGATGCACAGCAAGTATGGCAAGACTGGTCAGCACGTTATCTGGTACAGATTGAGCAGCTGCCACTTGAGCAGGCAGTTAACGACATGCAGACCAACAATCCTGTCTACGTCCTTCGTAATAGCATGGCGCAGCGTGCAATTACTGCCGCAGAGCAAGGTCAGTTTGAAGAAGTTGATCGAGTGTTTCGCTTATTAGCCAATCCTTATAGCGTGCAAGATATAGCTAATGATCTAGATAGCAGTGCGCCTGCGCCGGATACACCGCAGATGCCTATTAGCTGCTCGTCTTAGCACCTTTCAATTCTGTAATATTTTGAAACATTATGAAATTAAGGTTGATATCTAACTGCATTTTTTGGCATTATCAACGAGATAAATAACGAATATCATTTTATTATATTATTCGCACAATTCACCGTTGTTGACTAGGCAGTGAATTGGCAATAATGCTAGAATGAATATTTCAGCTAGTTTGCTTTTTTGACCTGATCTTTGATCGTCGACCATGATTCTGATGGTCGTGAGTCGTTTAACGTCTTTGTACCTTTCAATTATTATCATTCAATAATTTTTGGAGGGTTAGACGTTGTTTTTTATCACCATTTAATTTATTCCAATTTATTCCAACCATGGCAATTATTATGAATGACGATACCACTTCGAATACGGATAACCTCAGTACAGAAAAAGAGCAGTTTGAACAAGCTGCCTTACATTACCATGAGTTTCCACGCCCAGGTAAAATTTCGGTAACCCCTACTAAGCAGCTAGCCAACCAACGTGATTTAGCACTCGCCTACTCTCCAGGTGTTGCTGTACCTTGTCTTGAGATCCAAAGAGATCCAAAACTTGCGTCTAAATACACGGCACGTAATAACCTAGTTGGTGTTATCACTAACGGTACTGCTGTATTGGGTCTGGGTAATATCGGTCCATTGGCATCGAAGCCAGTCATGGAAGGTAAAGGCGTTCTATTTAAGAAGTTCGCAGGTATCGACGTTTTTGATATTGAAATTGCTCAGAACGATCCAGATAAGTTCATCGAAGCGGTTGCCTCGCTTGAACCTACCTTTGGTGGTATCAACTTAGAAGATATCAAAGCACCAGAATGTTTCAAAATTGAGCGCGTACTACGTGAGCGCATGAACATTCCTGTATTCCATGATGACCAACATGGTACGTCAATCATCGTTGCCGCAGCCATGCTAAATGCTTTGTTGATTACTGGCAAAAAAATCGAAGAGATTAAAATTGTTTGTTCAGGTGCAGGCGCAGCAGCTATTTCTTGCCTAGATATCATTTGCGCGCTTGGCGTTAATAAGAACAACATTATTGTTTCAGATTCACGCGGTATCATCAGTACTAGCCGTGAAAACCTTGATGAAACCAAACAGCGTTATGCTCGTGATATTACAGCTACTTCTATCGAAGAAGTCATGGACGATGTCGATATGTTCCTAGGCCTATCAATGCCAGGCACACTATCAGAAGATATGGTTCGCCGTATGGCAAAAGACCCTATCGTCTTTGCACTTGCCAACCCAACACCTGAAATCATGCCAGAGTTGGCACATGCGGTACGTCCAGACGTCATCATGGCAACTGGTCGTTCAGACTATCCAAACCAAGTAAACAACGCGCTATGCTTCCCGTATATCTTCCGCGGTGCATTAGATGTTGGTGCAACCACTGTTAACGAAGAGATGAAAGTCGCTTGCGTAAAAGCAATCGCTGCGATGGCACACGTCGAAGCTACTCCAACTACTAGCGCTAGAAACATCGAAAAGATGCAGAGCTTTGGTCGTGATTACTTAATCCCAGGCCCTTTAGAGCCAAATCTAATCATTGAGATCGCGTCAGCTGTAGCTAAAGCAGCGATGGATTCAGGCGTTGCCACGCTACCGATCGATGACATGCAAGCCTATCGTCAGCGTCTGTCTGAGTTTGTTTATAACTCTGCGTTTGTGATGAAGCCAATCTTTGCTCGTGCCAAAGCCGATCCAAAGCGCATTGTGTACTGTGAAGGTGAAGACAACAACATCTTGCTTGCTGTTCAAGTGGTCGTTGATGAGAAGCTAGCACAACCTATCTTGGTTGGTCGTCCTTCCGTTATCGAAGCCAACATCAAAAAACTGGGCTTACGTCTAAAAGCTGGCGAAAATATTACCATCGTCAACGTTGATGACGATCCTCGCTACAAAGACTATTGGCAGGGCTACTACGAGAAGAATAAACGCCGCGGTGTAAGCATTGAGCTTGCGCGTCGTGATGTTCGCCGTAAGACGACTTTGATTGGCTCTTTGCTGGTCGAAAATGGTGCGGCAGACGGCATGGTATGTGGTACCTTTGGCCATTACCAATTGCATCTAAAATACGTTGAAAGCGTCATTGGCAAAAAACAAGGTATGAACGACTTCTATGCAATGAATGCGGTACTCATGCAAGATCGTAATATCTTTATCGCTGATACTTATGTCCATGAAGACCCAACAGCTGAGCAATTGGCTGAAATGACTGTCTTAGCAACGGACCAGTTACGTCGTTTTGGTATCACGCCACGCGTTGCGCTAGTGTCTCATTCTAACTTTGGTGCTTCAGATCGTGCCAGCGCTGTCAAAATGCGCAAGGTTCATGAGCTATTGACCAATATGAATGTCGACTTCGAGTTTGAAGGCGAAATGCAAGGTGATGCCGCGCTTAACGAAAATATTCGTCTAAACGATATGCCATCAAGCCCGTTAAAAGGTGCAGCGAACTTGCTTATCTTGCCAACGCTTGATGCCTCAAACATCGCTTTCAACCTGCTTAAAACAGCGACTGGCAGTGCTTCTATTGGCCCTATCCTATTAGGCACCAATAAGCCGGTCCACATTTTGACACCATCAGCGACAGCACGTGGTATCGTCAACATGACTGCATTGACCGTTACTGAAGCGCAAGACCTAGAAAACGAAAAATAGTCATATACCATACACAGTATGAATGCACTATAGTCAGTTCAATATAATTTGGATACAAGGAAGCCGAGTGAAAGTACTACAAATAGTAGACTGAGCGAGGCTGACGCCGTACCCAATTTATAGAGGATTGATTATATTAAGAAGGGCTCTGTCATCCATTGACAGAGCCCTTCTGCTATACTAAAACCAGTCAATGCAACTTATAGAGCATTGGCTGTTTTTTTAATTTATAAAAATTTAGCTAGCAATATAAAGCTAGATAATAACAAGAGGCTTCTATGCAAATTTACCTTGTGGGCGGTGCTGTACGCGATCAACTGCTTAAGCGTCCTATCAAGGACAAGGACTTTGTCGTCGTTGGCGCTACTGTTGCAGAAATGATTGATGCAGGGTTTCAACAAGTGGGCGCTGACTTTCCTGTGTTTTTGCATCCGACCAGTCATGAAGAGTATGCATTGGCACGCACAGAGCGCAAGCAAGGCTCAGGCTACAAAGGTTTTAGCGTACATGCCAGCCCTGATGTTAGTCTAGAAGATGATTTGCGCCGTCGTGATTTAACCATCAACGCGATGGCAATTGAGGTTACTAGCTTAACTGACGACACCCCGATTAATGGACAAGTCATCGACTACTATGGCGGACTACAAGATTTAAAAGACAAGACATTACGCCATGTGTCTAATGCTTTTAATGAAGACCCATTACGTGTACTTCGAACAGTGCGCTTCTATAGCCGTTACTACGATTTGGGATTTACAATCGCGGATGACACTTTAACGCTGATGCATCAATTGGTTGATACAGGAGAGCTGGCTCACTTGAGCGCCGAACGTATTTGGCAAGAATCGAGCCGTGCAACTATGCAGCTATCACCGCAAGTCTATTGGCAAAAACTGTTTGAAATTGGTGCACTCACAGAGTATTTTGCGCCTTTGCATCATGCTTGGGACAATGTCCAAATAAGAGAAACAGTGCAGACTGCGTTATACTTTGCGGGACACATGCATTTAAATTTATCGCAGCGCTGGGCGCTACTAATGACTAGCTTGACCTCATCACTATTTAATAGCGAAAACTCTGAGTCTCCGTCTAACGTATCGACCGCTATAAAAAATATTAACGCTATCGGTAATAAAGCCAAAGTCCCAAAAGCACATACTCAGTTCGCAACTTTATTCGTTCAGCAAGCTGACAAACTAAGCACAATAAACAGTCTAACTGCGGCTGAAAAAATCGACCTAATCCAAACCTGCGGTGCGCATAAAGAGCCCGATAAGCTCTCTCAACTGCTAGTGTGCAGTCATGTGTTACAGCTAGCAACACAGCATCGCCAAATGATGTTAGCACTAAATAGCTTTCACGCCATCGGTATGACAGATATTGCATCAGATCTTAAAGGCCCCGCTATTGGTGTAGCCTTACGCCAAAGTAGGATTGAACACTTGCAAGCGCAACAATGATATAGACACGCGCACTAGAGAAAAAAGTAATATTGCTATGGACCAAGAACTTAATGCCTACCAAGCAGAAAATATAAATAACCAAGCGCCAGTGATGCTTGTCACAGGTAGTGCTAGGCGCATTGGGGCGGCTATTGTTAAAGCGGCTCATAGGCAAGGTTACCGCGTCATTATTCATTGTCACCGTAGTGAACAAGACGCTAATGACTTGGCTGACCATCTGAACGACATCCGTGCTAATAGTGCAAAAGTTATCGTTGCTGACTTGACAATAGTTAATGATAAAACAGCTTTAGACAGCTTTGTTGGAAGTATTATAGAGGCGTTTGGACAGCTTGATGTACTGGTGCATAATGCCTCACGGTTCTATCCTAGCCCACTCGGTAGTATCAATCATGCACAGTGGGATGAGTTGCTTTTGACCAACGCGAAAGCCCCTTTATTACTAAGCCAAGCCCTACTACCTTATCTTAAGCAACAACAAGGCTGTATTGTCAGTTTATTGGACATACACGCGCATGATAGACCGTTTAACAACTATACTGTTTATAATATGGCAAAGGCTGCGCATCGAATGATGGTACAGTCGCTAGCGTTAGAGATGGCGCCAGAAGTGCGGGTCAATGGGGTGGCACCTGGGGTCAATATTTTACCTGACCCTACTAGCGACCAAGCTATTGATAACGAGCAGCAACAAAGTATTATCAATGCTATCCCCATGCGGCGCATAGGCCAACCTGATGAGGTTGCTCATAGCGTACTATATCTTGTTCAGGCAAATTATGTCACAGGAGAGATCATCACCGTGGATGGAGGTCGTAGTCTAACCATAGCTGGTGGTCACCTGTAATACAAAAATATGGCTCAATAAAAAATATCTTGATTACTACCTATCTTTTACTTGAAAAATTAAAAAAATCAGGTATCATTGTGCGTCTAACGTTAGGGCCCATAGCTCAGTTGGTTAGAG
>OJBZ01000094.1_pt1 | contig 57213 bp, 58 predicted proteins | sample 1591671 | NCBI WGS metagenome assembly OJBZ01 (sample SAMN05416850, study PRJEB24817) | seawater metagenome | isolation source: Sea water | place: Canada:Atlantic | collected 2013-07
CACGTAAGGAGTCGTCGGCAGCGTCAGATGTGTATAAGAGACAGACCCTGCGTGTAGGCGTCCCAGCGAACGAAGTGAGCGAGTTTATTGAGTTGTTATATGCGTGCCTTTTACAACACATGGACGTCGTTGATAGTTGCTGCATAAAATCCGTTACCTTGCGGGATAAACTCAAACTCCACTGTTAAATCCGTAATTTCACTATTAGACGGAAGATAAAAACCAAAAATTAGGTTTCCAGATCCGGTTTCCAAATATTCAGGAAAACATCTGGAAAGGTCTTCATTATGGAATGTTACTGGCGATGTATCGTCGTAATATTCCTGTACAGCAAACTTCAATTTGGCTTCTGTCCAAGTTTCTCCGTAGCTGTTTGGACAATCCAATAGTTTCTGGGCTTCGCTGAACTTTTGTAGAGAGAGCAGCCTTAACCAATTCTGACAGTAAGACTTCACATACACTTCTTTGTTTTGTTCAGCGATAGATAGCATGAATTCCTCAAAAGCATATAACTTTTAAATAAGGGGCGCAGGCATGTGGGCTATAATGCGAAGCAGCCCACGTGTATGCGTCCCAACGAACGAAGTGAGTGACTTAATTTTTTTGTTATGTGCCAAGCCTCAATCTCCTTCCGAATTTACATTAGGTGAGTTTGGGTTATTTGCCATATAACCTTTCTCTGAAATACCAGGCTTAATTCCTTTAAGTATTCCATACGCCACTATTGGGCCAAAAATTGGAGCGAACAAAGCGAATACTCTATAGCGTTCTAATTCATTTATTTTTTTTGAAGCGTACCTATTATTTTTAATTTTTTGAAGCCTCAAAACCACCTTGGTTATCTGTGATGCGACAACAATTGCAAAAATAAAATGAACTAGAAGCACAGTTAATAAAACGATAATAATTTTGTTTTCAATCATGGCACATAACGCAGCCATAAAAGGCGAGCAACTTGTTTTGAGTCCAGCGCGTGAAACGCGCGATTTTTAATGGCCTTGTTATAGCTTACGCCCATTTATGAATACCCCAACACGCAACTGCGACGCTAACCGTGAAATAACCAAAGTACAAAAACGCGAGCAGCTTACTGGAAGAAGCTAAACAAAGAAGCCCGGCAATACCTAAAGCCAAAAGAACTACATTAATCAATGAAAAAGCCTGCATTTTTTGAAGAGCAACCACAAACGGCAAAGCAAGTAATGCTGTTAGGACATATGCGAATGCGATACCTATTACACTATAGAAATTAAAAACCTGCTTCCAATCAGTAATTCCTGATTCTTCTGGAAAAATTAAGTGACTAGCTAAGCCCATAAGAAGTATGGCAGGAATGATAGCTAGCGGTCCCACCAAGACAGAGATAATGTTTTTTTTGGTTGTCGCACTGAATGTTTTCATAGGCTTGGTCTTACCCACTAAAAGTGGATATCCATGTTAAGCGTATATCGCTTCGTATTCATATGGGCTTACATAACCCAGTGTTTAATTTCTTGTTAGGTGTTTAGTCACTAAAAATAAACAAATTGCTTTTTTTATTAGAGGCTTAAGAGTTTCAACTGTACCATTATATTCGTGATAAAGGATATATGTGAAATCCCATGTTTCCTCTAATACTGCATTTAATGACGGAATAATAATAGTCGAGAAGTTCATTTGCCCTCTATCCATATCTTCTTCATAAGTGGGCGAATATTTATCTATGTCTTCAAGTTTATTGATGCTCTCGCTTTCTAAATTAACAGCGAACATTTCATATTCTGAATGAAGCAACCCCACTAACTGATTAAACCTTTCCCAGTAAGTCCGCTTTTTGGCGAACGACTTAAGCGTTTTATTAGCATTCAATCCGCTGACGCAGCTAGACGCTCCACAATTTTTTCTTTTATTTGATACAGCGTCGATTTATTTCCATCGCTAGACATTATGATTATGACCAAATCATTTTCGAAGTCGTGAAATTTTAATGTGTGATGAGACGGATTAGAGCCATCATGTTTCCATCTGAGCAGAGTACCCATACTGTCCTTAGAAAATAAACCGAAATCATACAGAGCGCGATTATTTTGACCAGATAACTCATCACCGTCCAGTTTGGTTTGAACATCTGCAAACGGGATTAATAAGTTTGATGTAAGGGCGTTTTCAAATTTCATTAAGTCTATCGGTGTAACGTAAACTGTTACTCCGTTGAGGTAAGTTGGGTAATCGCCTACAACCTTTTTGGTTGAATTGTCTTTTAGAGTTAGTTGTTGATAAGAGTCTTTAATTTTCGCAGGCTCGAAAATGTTGTCGTACATAAATGCTGAAAATGGCATTTCAGTTAAAGCTTCTATAACCAATGCGCGGGTAACAACGTTTAAATTTGAATATTGGTAACCGTTTCCTGGTTCGAACAAACCTTCGCTGTTTAATATTTGTTTAATCGCATCGGTTGTTGATATATTTTTTTTCCATTTAATTTTAGGGAAACCCGATGTGTGGTTGAGAATTTGGTGAATTGTTACATTCTTTGCCCACTCAGGAAGCTCAGTTAAGAATTTTGAAACCTTATCCTCGTAGGATAATAGGCCTTGGTCTTCCAGCATCATAATGCCAACAGTAGTAAACTCTTTCCCAACAGACCCGGGACTAAAAAGATGTTGACGAGTTAGCTCGATAGTCTTTTCGCTATCCGCGTATCCTAAATACTCCTCAACAATAAGTTTTCCTTGATGGCTAACTAAGATTGCTCCATTGAAGCCTGATTCATCAGCATATTTATAAATTTCACTGAGATCTTTTTCGTTCCAACCGTTACTTGCAAATAGTTGTGTTGAGAAACTTAACAAAAGCAAAAACTTTAGGTATGACTTCATAGATTTCCTTTGAATGCTAACATTGAGCGTTTTGTTAGCCGCTCGTCTTGATACCTCGGCTCACTCACTTGTCGAGACCAAATAACAACCCGCTGCAACAAATGTGCCTCCGAATACTTTACTTAGTAGCTTACTTGAAACCTGATTTTTAATTTTGCTTTTTGCTTTGTGAGCTAGCAAAGAATACGACGATAGACAGATAAAAGACAAAGCCATAAATGTACTTACTAATAATGAAAATTGGGGAATTAGTGCTTGTTCGACGGAGATAAATTGAGGAAACAAGGCGGTTGTAAAAACAATAGCTTTAGGATTAGTTAAAGCGATCAACAAACCCTGACCGTAAAGATTAACTGGGGAGTTATTAAATTCTGCGCTTGCCTGTGGCTTGATAGTTTTTACACCTGATCTCCAGAGTTTTACCCCGATATAAATTAAGTATGCAGCCCCCATAATTTTAAACAATGTAAAGCCAAAAGCTGAATACATAACTAATGCAGTAAGGCCAAGAATTGAAACAGCTGACATAATGAACAGAGCAGTGATATTACCTAAAATCGTGGCTAGCGAGGCTTTAAAGCCAAAAGAAAGACTATGGCTTGAAACGAGAAGTGCAGCTGGTCCAGGCGTAGCTGTAGCTAAAGAAGCAATAGAACAAAACGACAACCAATTCTCTATTTCCATGAAAATTCCTAGGAGCGGCTAACGCCCATTTAGGGGGCTGATAACAGTTTGCAAAAATGTGTAGCGAAGCGAAACCGAGCAAACTGTTAGCAGTACCGCTTTAAATTCTTGTTAGCTGTACTTTACACCCAAACATCATTTTCAGCCGTTAGCTCGCTACCTGAATCACCGGTATTAACGACTCCTTTAGGTTCAACAAGCATGATTTTACATTCATTGTTAGCAACAGGTTTATGCTCTACACCTTTTGGAATTACAAACATTTCACCCGAATTTAGGGTTACGATGCCGTCACGAAATTCTATATTAAGGATACCTTCCAAAACGATGAATACTTCATCTGTATCAGGATGATCATGCCAAACAAATTCGCCTTCAACTTTTACTAGCTTAAATTGATAGTCATTCATTTCTGCAACAACACGCGGAGACCAGTGTTCAGTAAATTTCGAGAACTTATCTTTAAAATTTATAGCATCAAACTTCATTCTTACTCCATACATTCATGTACTGCTAACGCAAAGCTAAGAGGCTGGCGATAGCCTGTCCTTACTTGAACGTATTGTTATGACCGTAATTATCACTCACGTAATCACTTTTAAAACTACCATCAATAGTTAAAGATTTGCTAAAAGTACTTTTCGCAGTCTCGCTATCTCCTTTCGATAAATAGGCGAATGCCAAACTGTCGTAGGCCTGCGGTGCATTGGGAAACAATGAAACTAAATATTCGAACATATCAAATGCCTCGGTCCATGATTTTGTTTTAAGTAGTTCCATTCCTACTTCATTAATTGTTCTGCCGATGAATCGACTGTAACCATTGTCGTTGTAAACCTGTTTGAAGTGTTTATAGAATTGTTGTTTTCCTTTTGATTGGTAGTACTTAAAGGCAAAGTTTTTTTCCAATTGTCTAATTGGTTGATACTCACCATTTTTGATGTAAGAGTGTATTCGACCAGAAATGCGTTCGGCAACTAAGTGATCAGTGTTTGCCAGAACAACTATTTCATAGCTAGTGTCCAAATCTACTTCCGCGGCTGCACTGACGCCCTGACCACCTCCATATGCGCCCCAATGGGAGCCGTCCATTGCAAATAAATGGCGATTAATCGCGTCTGAGTTCTTTAATAACTTATTGCTATAGAATAACGCTCGATAAAATCGTTGCACATCCACAACAGTCGATTCAATGCCGCCATCGGGACTAGGGTGTTCAATAATACCGACCTTCCTCAAATTGCCATTGTATTGGAATGTATATCGGACTGACTGATATTCATGAGAATTAACCGGCCTGAAGGTCGTTGAAGACATCTCAACCCGATTGAAGATATTGTTTTTGAGTAGTTCTTCGAAAGGCTTTCCAGTTACTTTTTCAAGAATCACTCCTAATACCACATACCCATAATTTGAATATTTTCGATCAGTACCAGGTGTATATAAAAGGGGGTTATTTATCAATATCTTTATTTTCTTGTTTAGAGTATCAAATGCAAGTTGATTCTGACGATATTCAGCCACAAAGATATCAGCAAAGCCTGCACTATGATTTAGTAGGTGCTCAATCGTGATTTTATCAGCATCAGGTTGTTTGAACCCCAACTCGAAGCTAACTAGTTTATCACTTAACTTTAATTTGCCAGCCTCAACCTGTTGCAAGATCAAGACCTTGGTAAAGTCTTTCATGATTGAGCCAAGATTAAAGCGACTTTGAATGCTGTTCTTTATTTTTTCTTCGACATTCTGAAAGCCATAAGATGACGCAAACTCCACCTCATTATCTTTAGTTATCAGTAATGCGCCGGAAAACCAGCCCATCTGCTGGTATTGCATGGCGATGCTGTCTGCAATCGTTGCGAGACTAACAGATTTATCTTGCTTTATATCCTCACTGTCCAAAGCCAGTGAAGAACTGGCAAAGAATAAAAGAAAGATTAAAGCTAAATTTTGAACCATTAGGCGGAATCCTTTCTGTCATAACGCCCCACTAAGAGGCAAAAAATAGTTGGTTAAAATAAGCGACGCAGGAGCAAAACCAACTGTTTTTTGTCCTTTTAAGTGGCTTGTTATGTTTACTTTGCACCAGATTTTGAGTGTTGACGTTTTTTCGCTGTGTTATAAGTTTTATTTAAACTTTGGACTAAATCAGCAAAGGTACCATTATTATCATATTCTCTTATTTTCTCCTGCAACTTTTCAAAACTCTTAAAGCTTTCATCATGCTCTTCAATAACTGTTTTTGAGAACTTAGGTAAGCATTTTTCTTCGATGAGACCTAAAACTCTCCTCAAATTTAAATTATCTTCTGCTTTTACATATGAAAAACTAGCAGAAACAAAACTATCAAAAGCCATGAGGAGTAATTCTTGCTTTAATTCGTTATTTCCCTGCACATGACATATGCCACCTTTAGTTGCATCTAAATCTTTCTTTAATGATTCTTTCATTTTAGAAATTTTATCTTCAAACTCAGCTTCTTTTTGTTCGTATTCAGCCTTTATTTCTTTGATGCCTTCTTCAAGGCGACTTTCCATTTCAGTAGCTAAAGAATTCTGAATTGCTTGATGTTCTAATTTGAATAATCGTTTCTGATAGAGTGTAATTAAAATAGGTAGAACTATCCCTGCAAAAGCTAAAACAGCTACTGTAATGTTGATTAGTTGCCCAAAGGATTGAGAGTAAAAAGCATTAACACTTTCTAATATTTTTAGTGAATCTTGCACAGTATCTCCTGTAAACATAACGCCCAACTTAGGGGCAATAACACGTAGGCTAAAATTGGAGCGAAGCGACTGAGCCTACGTGTTATTGTCCCAGCGCGCTTGCGAGCGAGTTAATGCGCTTGTTAGGTCTGTTGCCCGTTGAGTGTGTCCAGTGTTGAGCCAAATGACGGGTTAAATGTACGAGCATAACCCAATTCTACGACATCAATTTCTTTGGTTGCCACATGTGCTTTATCATTGGCATCAACGACTGCTATTTTAATCTTCGTTTTGCCATTTTTTTCTTTAGGATAACTTGCTCCCCAGCATTCTTGCTGTTCGAAGTAGATCACACCATTAACAACTCTGCCTTCGGTTAGGTAGGTATTTGCTGCTATTCCAGTCAGAGAGTTTCCTTGGAGCAAAAAAGGGAATACTTTAATCTTGTCCCCGATCTCGCAATGAAAATCCTCTAATGCTGCAGTTTGAAAGTCTAGCCAAAACCAGCCCAACCTATATTTAAACCACTCTTTGCGGAATGGTTTTATATCCCAATGGTATCCGACCTTAACATATTTAATTTCAGAAGGAGCGCTTCCAATATTTGCAACGCTTAAATACAGAGCAATGGCTGTTTTATGTGTTGGTATTCCGTTGTCTAAGTGTCCTGTAATAGTCGTTGTTGTGAACGTTGGGCCAGGTATTAGCGATAATTTGAACCTTGGCTTTTTCTGAAGAGCGCGAAATATTCCGCTAATCCATCCGAATAGAAGTGTTAAAAGGAATATTATGACGGCTAAAACGCCTTGGTTACCGTTTAACCATTTCAGAGACGAAGTGTAAAATTCCATTTTGAAGACCTAACTTTTAAATAAGGGGCGCAGACGCGTGGGCTATAATGCGAAGCAGCCCACGTGTATGCGTCCCAGCGAACGAAGTGAGTGACTTAATTTTTTTGTTAGGTAACTTAGCGTCCATATCCCTCGATGCTCTTTATTACTAACTTGCCTACATTAGCTTTTTTACACTGATCTACTACAGATACAATGACTGTTGGAACGGTATCGTTGTCGTACAGAACTAATACATTCTTAGGGGATTGTTGCTCAATGTGTGCTATTAACTCTTTAGCGGTTTTAAACTCACTGTTTTTAAAAACAAACTTACCAGCAGCGATGATGATTGAAGTGCCGCCGTTTTTAGCCCATTCTTCGTCTTCTAACGAGTGGTACTTTATTGCTAAATCTATTGAACTCAAATCCATCTGTTACCTAACTTTTAAATAAGGGGCGCAGACCTGTGGGCTAAAATCCGAACGAAGTGAGCCAGCCCACATGTTTGCGTCCCAGCCCGCGCAGCGGGCGTACTTAATTTTTTTGTTATAATGCATTTTTCAATACAGCCTTTGTTTTACCAAGAGGGTTAACCGCTAGGCGCTGAAGCTGCATCCCAAAGTTACAAATTGCTTGAGGCTCGACTTTCATATCAAAGTTAACTTTATAGTTTTCGTTTCTGACATTTGTGAAAGATTCGATGTGAGCAATAGTAACAGCAAACATTGTATGTCCAGAATTGTCTATACAGAAAGCATGAATGGAGAAATATGAAAGATCGGGGGTGGAACGGCTTTTGAACTCGAACTCATCTTTTGTGTTACGAGGAAACTTCTCAAGAAGCTTTCCCAGAAGATCAATCTCCTCTCTATTTGTATAGCAATCTGCTTGACCAGAGAACTGCCCATTGCTACCGAATATAGAGATTTCAAATAAAGATTCATCTTCCCATATTGATGAAACTACGAGCTGACTTTCCATGTTACTCCTGCAATATAACGGCACGCATAATGGGCAAAAACACGTAGGCTATGATACCGAGCGAAGCGAAGGGAGCCTACGTGTTTTTGTCCCCAACGAGCGAAGCGAGTGATTAATGCGTTTGTTAGAACCTGCTGAACTCTTCCAAAAATTCTTGTTTAGAGCCATGGAAAGGGACTTTCTCAACTCTATGCTGAGTAGGCTCACCACCTCTTTGAAAGTCGATGAAAATGTATTGAATCTTATTCATTTCAATTACTTGTGGTTTGTCATCAACGTAAACTACTTGTTGTTCACTTTCGCCCTCCACAAAGGACATTGAATGCATGAACATTACTTGCAAATTCGAATGTTCATGTCTGAAATCGTAGCTTGCACTGACATTAAGCAATTTAACTTCAACGCCTTTGAGCTCAGGCATGGCATTCTGAATATATTCCCTGGCCGTGAACCTAATGGATTCTTGGTCGATTGTTGCCAAGTTACTCCATTGAATCGTATTGCTCGCAGTAGCAAACACACTCCAAAACAAAACTATAAAAGCAGCTAAATTTTTCACTATTGTTCCCTGTGGTTCTAACTTTTAAATAAGGGGCGCAGGCACGTAGGGCATAATGGCGAAGCCGCCCTGCGTGTTTGCGTCCCAGCCCGCGCAGCGGGCGAACTTGATTTTTTTGTTATGTGTTTTCGCTTATTTCTAAAACCACAGTTAACCATAAATTACCCCAACGCTCACGTCTATCTGCCGAACTCAACAATTTAGGTGAAGTGGTTTGATATTCATTGAAAGAATGACGATTGGCAAATAGAGTAGCGGATACAGCACCTTTTTTAACTTTTTCTGCATCGTAAAAAACCGCCACGACTTGGTTGCATCTAGAACATTGAATAAAGGAGGCTTGTTCTGAACCTTGCTTTAAAAAATTGACTGAGGCACTTGAGTTAACGCTTAACTTTCCAAGCGGATCTGATATGTACGCAAGACTATGATGCTTACAAAAGTCGCAGTCACATTCTCTAGGTTGATAGCTTTCGATTGACCTAGGAAGTGATAGTTTTACGCGAACGGCTTCGCATGAGCATGAAGAGAAATAATCCATTTAACCCTCATAAATTAAACCTGCACATAACACCCTAATAAGGGGCAATTACTCGTTGGCGAAAATGGCGCAGCCGCCAACGAGTAATTGTCCCAGTGACCGCAGGGAGCGAGCTTAATTTGCTTGTTATGTTCGTGCCGATTAATCACTCGCTACCTTTCTGGCTTCGTGGTCTAAGCTTGATATAGAAATATAAAGAAATAACAGAAGCTGATGTACAGCCTACACTGAGCAGACCCAACGGTATAGCAACAATAAGCATCTCAGATTTAAACGAGTGTAGAGCGATAATGAAGAAAATTATGCCGAGTAGAATTTCCACAAAAACACTTTCTAGTCCTGATAGGTTTCCAATCTTTAAGCTTTTTCGAAAGTTTCTATATTTAATCAATTAGCTAAGATCCCTTCATTAAAGAACATAACAATTTAGTGTACGGAAAAAATCCTTTATGCAAGGTGGAAAATTTCCATATTTCATTGATTTATTATCCCAGTCTATTTTTTAAGCTCCTGATTGGCAAGTCATTAATGATAACCCCTAAAGCACACCACAAGAAAGGCGGAAAAATTCCGTAATAAATCGGACTTATGCAACTGAATATTTAACTGTGTAAATAAACAGTATTTTTACAAAGTTATTTTTGTCTAATAAATCTCAAATTCCGCAATAGTAATCCTCTTACTGTAAGTAAACCTAAAAATAAATTTATTGATACAAATAGGCATTTTTTAGCGATTATTACGCCTGATAAATCTAGCTTTCAAGCACTATAATGCACTTTATAGTGCGGTTTGAATGTAAAGCACGTCACAAAGACTAACGCGGGTTACCACAAGCAAAGCGGTGACTGAATAATCAACATTGGCAGGTAATTTTATGGCGACGAATAACCCATTTGGCCCTAAAGGTTGGACTCCCGAGCGTTTGGGGTCTCTTTCGGGAAAAACGTTTCTAATCACTGGCGCAAATAGTGGGGCGGGGTTTCAGGCTACGCGAATCTTGCTATCGAAAGGGGGGAGCGTGGTAATGCTAAATCGTAACCCTAGCAAATCAGAAGCTGCCATCGCCAAGCTACAAACCGAGTTTGGTGATGAAGCTAAAGTCAGTTTTATACCATTAGATTTAGCGGAATTGGCGTCAGTAAGGGGCGCGTCGCAAGAAATACTAGAAAAGGTGCCTAAAATCGATGCGCTTATGTGTAATGGTGCAATTGCTCAAATTTCCACACAACAGCTAACTGTCGATGGGTTTGAAAGTCAGTTAGGGGTAAACCATTACGGTCATTTTTTATTATGTGGTTTGCTCTTTGAAAGAATTGAAGCATCAAAAGGCAGAATTGTAGTGGTGTCTAGTGAAGGCCACAAAATGGGATTAAGAGCCATTCAATTCGATGACATGAATTGGGATAAGAACTACCATCCAAATAAAGTGTACAGCCAAAGTAAGCTAGCTCAAATGATGTTTGCCTATGAACTCCAAGGCAAAATAAAACCGCTGGAAAAAGTGTGAAGGTATACGTTTGTCACCCTGGGGCTTCTAATACTTCCCTTATTAGGGAAAGCGCGAGTTTAATGACCCGAATTTCGTGGGCATTTATGGTTAAGATCGGCCTGGCGCAAACGGCTGAAAAGGGCGCGTACCCAGAGGTAATGTGTGCCACCGAAGAAAACTTAAAAGAGCGTGCTTATTATGGCCCAACGGGGCTAATGAATTTTGGTGGCCCGGTAGGTGAGGGTAAGCTTGAATCATTTGTTGTGCAGAAAGACGCGTTAACTCGGTTGTGGGCGCTTTCTGAGAAAGAAACTGCTATTAACTGGCCGCTTTAATTTAATAAGACAGGCGCTTTATGCTTGGGCTCAAAGATGAAAAAATTAATTTTTGGTGTGGGTATCAGTATGTTAATAACAATGAATTCATCGGCTAACAATAGTAGTCAGTTAAGCAATACTCAACAGGCTGCTCAAAGCTTTGAACAAAACTCCGCTCAAAGCTTAATACAAGATATTGAGGGTAATGTTTATCGCACTGTGAAAATTGGCGATAGAGTCTGGCTGGCTGAGAATTTAAGGTCGACTAAATTTCAGGACGGTACCCCGGTTAATACGGGTTTCGTCCCGGATGATAACGACAAAAATCTATCAAGCTATGGCAGGCTTTATGATTGGAATGATGTTTCCAACTCGCGAAATATTTGTCCTGCGGGATGGCGTGTGGCATCAGATGAAGACTGGAAATCGCTAGAGACAGCTATTGGTATTGTCGAATCAGATCTTGATAAAGAAGGATGGAGAGGCGAGAAAGACGTGGCTATTACACTTAAAGCTGCGCAGCCAAATACTTTGTTTAAGCGTTTTGACCAGTCCCAAGTCAATAAGTATAAATTTTCTGCTACGCCAGCGGGTGTAAAGCTTGGTAATTGGTATATAACCCAAGGCATGTATACTGAGTTTTGGACAAGCAGTAATGCCACTGAAAAAGAGGCTTTTGCAAGAACACTTGCCTATTCGTGGTGGAACTCTCATAAGGGAGAAATTCGCCGAACTAAACTCAAAAAGAGTTATATGTTATCGGTTAGGTGCGTAAAAATGTAGGTTAAATGATGCTCCGAACAATTGTTTTAACGGTTTTATTGCTAGTGCTTTTTCTAACTACGGGTTGTGCTACCTCTGAAGCGAAGCCGCTTAATTACCAAGCAGATGATGAGATTGTTGTGCTAGCCCTCGGGTTGGGTAGAAGTGATTGGGCAATGTGGCGTTTTGCTAAGCGGTTGGAGAACGCGAACTATAAAGTATGTCTATTAGACTACGCTACCATCGGGGTGAGTGTGGCTTCGGTATTAGATGAAACAGCCAGCCAAATAGATGTGTGCCTACAAAATGCCCCCAAAGTACATTTTGTAGGGCACTCGCTTGGTGGTTTAGTCATTAGAGCATACTTGCAAAACCATGAAGAAGCCTTAGAAGCCGTGAACGTGGGAAAGGTAGTACTGGTAGGTACACCAAACAAAGGCAGTGAATTAGCCGATCATTATAATGACAGCTGGTTAATGAACCTAGGTGGGGGAATTAGCCGTGCGTTAGTCACTGGCACTAGAAGCTTGGGCAATAACCTTGATGCGGTAGATTTCACTATTGGCATTATTGCGGGCACCAAGCCGTTAGGCTTAACGAACGACAGGTTCAACGGGCCAAACGATGGTCTGGTATTAGTAGAGTCTACTAAATTGGAAGGCATGACTGATTTTATCACCATCGACGTTGGCCATTCTCAAATGCGATATAGCGAAGAAATGGCAAAGCAAACGGTTCATTTTTTACAAAAAGGCGCATTTGACCACTAGCGCCATGCTGCTCACCTTTGTTAGGTGAGCGTTTCGTAATTAGTAAATACTTTATAAAGCTGTGTGCCACTTAATACCGATGCAGACGGAAAGTGCAAAATAGGGATTAAATCGCAAGGAGCGTTTAATAAGCGGCTGCCATTATCGTTATCAAGCTCGTCAATATTTAGAATTTTCGCAAGGGGCTCACCAGCCTTAATGCTTTCCCCCGGTTTTGCCAGGTATTCCACCATGCCGCCCCAGTCAGTAAACAGGGTTTTATAGTCTTTTAGCATTACCCCTAACCGAGTCATATCATTAGGCTTAACATCACAATTGTGCAGTGCGCCTTTTGCATTTAGGTAACTGAGTATACTAAGTGCATCCACATCGCCCTCGGTGAAATTAATCACCTCTTGGCTACCCATTTCAAGCGTAAAAGCTTCAACGTTAAACTCAATATTTCGCTGCAGATTTGCCTCAATACTTTCTTGTAGTGTCCACCATGGGCAAAAAGTAGCTTCATCTAACGCACCAGCAAAAACGTTGGGAATAAAAATACAATGGGGTATGTTAAACAAACTAGCGCTGGGCTTAGCATACTCAGGCACATAAATATGGCGTGTTGAAACAGGGCCGTTATGCAAATCCAGTACAAAATCAGCGTTCACCGCTAATTGCTGTAGTTTTAAGTTTAGCTGCTGTGCTAAGCCCAAACCCCAAGGTGTGGCAAGCTTAGTATCTATCGCGTTTGATAAAAACGCTCTGAAACGCTGCTTTATGCCTTGTACCGACTCTTCTGGGGTAACGGTGTTAGCAAATTGCTCAACACTGTCTTTGTCAAAATGATAGCCTCGATTCCAATTGGTGCCGTTGACGGGGTCAAAGCGGCCCATGGTGTATTCGCCGGCTTTTATATTAGTGCCCACCGGGTTGCAATTGGGTACCAAGATAACTTCACCACAAATATCCATGTCTTTTAAGCGTTGGATAAGGTGGTATATCACTACGTTACCTTGCACTTCGGCGCCATGTATCGAACTTTGAATGTATACGGTGGGGCCGGGTCTTGCGCCTCGCATTCTGTAAATGGGCACATTCATGTTTCTGCCAGAGGCGTTTTGCGCCACGACAATATGCTGCTTAACAACCTCAGTTGTCATAACTCTCTCTTTTTAATTCGTTGTTATTCATGTCGTTGTTAGTTATTGATGCTCTCGTTAGCGCTAATGCTAGCGCTTATATTAGTGCCAATATAAGTACTTATGCAGGAACTTATAAAACGCCCATGCTAATACTTTTGTTACTCATATGCGCTAACCTTCATCAACATCTTTATTCTGATTACCACAAACATCACACTGCAGTGTGGCGGGTAGCGTCCATTGTTGCCATTCATGCTGCAAACCATCGAAGGTCAACAAGGTATTTACCGGAACTGAACCTACTCCCATTAATACCTGCATGGCAAGCAGTGCTTGGTAGGTCCCTACAATGTTCACGATGGGCGAAAAAATACCTGCTTCGGTACAGCTTAATTCAGGCGCGCTAAATAACCTACGTAAACACGCATAGCATTGGCTTTCGCCGGGTTTAGCTACGAATAATTGACCTTCAAAGCGAATGGCTGCCCCAGAAATTAAAGGAACGCCGTGTTTATAACACAAGCGGTTTATAAGGTCGCGGCTTTGAGTATTATCGGTGCAATCAAGCACAATGTCGTGCTCGCCAAACAGTTTGTGGGTATTGATTTCAGCTTTCTCTAACGCAGTAGCTCCTCCCTCTGCGCTGTCTGACTCAGTGCGTTCTTCCCTAGCGCGGTTTCCAGCAGTAAGTGGCATATTGTCTTGAAGCAAACTCGCTTCAATACTGACAATTTCACAATCGCTATTCATTTGCGATAGTCTGACTTTCGCTGCCATCACTTTTGACTGTCCAACTTGGCTTTCATCGAACAAGGTTTGGCGGGGGAGGTTGGTATGCTCAACAATATCGTTGTCTATCAGCGTAATTTTGCCCACACCACTGCCACATAAGTTCGTGGCCGCCGCATTACCTAAACCGCCTACACCAATTATTAGAATGCGAGACGACGCCAACAATTCCTGACCATCAATATCAACTTGAGGCAGTACAATTTGCCGGTTGTATCGCATTACCTGCTTAGTAGATAGCGGGGTTTTCATTTACGCATTAACCTTAGTGTAAAAATAAGTGAGCAAGTAAGGCACAGTAGCAAAAAGGAAACTGGTTGCCCAAGTAATTGACATCCAAGCTATTGAATACAATCCTTTTACCCTCATAGATAAATTGTATTATTTACGTTGTGCTTTTTAGCTTTACCACTATTTTTAATTCATATTGGTACAAGGCAATGAGTCATGCTCCCAATCCACAACAATTTTCAGGTTGGGCGCAGCATGTTATAAAATCGACTCTTTATAACAGCTCAGCGTCTGACTAAAAAACCGGAGCGCCGCTGGCGCAGTATATGTTGCCGCATACATCAATGTGGTAAGCTGAACGTAACATGATGTATTAATTTAGGCGTACTTTATCAAAGCCTGAATAAATGTCGCATATCAATTTAGGATTTCTTATGTCTGTAGTTAGTCAGCCGCTTAATTTGGCGGTACTTACCATTTCTGACACCCGCACACTTGAAAATGATAAGTCAGGGGATTATTTAACTAACGCATTAAATACTGCGGGGCATAACTTAGGCGACAGAGCCTTAGTAAAAGACGATATCTATCAGCAGCGCGCTATAGTGTCGGCGTGGATAGCAAACCCCGATATTCACGGTATATTAATTACTGGTGGCACGGGCTTCACCCACAGAGACTCTACGCCAGAAGCTATCAGTGTGTTGTTCGATAAACAGGTCGATGGCTTTGGTGAATTGTTTCGCCAGGTAAGCTACCAAGAAATTGGTACTTCTACCATCCAGTCTCGCGCTATTGCTGGTTTTGCCAACAATACTGTCATCTTTTGCTTACCCGGCTCTACAGGCGCTTGTAAAACCGGTTGGGAAAAAATTATTGCTAGCCAGTTAGATGTCGATTTTAAACCCTGTAATTTCGTTAAACACTTGGTGTCGTAATGGCCACATTTAGTCATTTAAATGCAGGCGGCGAAGCTAACATGGTAGATGTTAGCGATAAAGCAGTAACCGTCAGAGAAGCCACTGCCCAAGGGTATTTATATACCAGTCCAGAGGTTATCGACCAAATAAGCAATGCCACTATTGCTAAGGGCGACGTATTTGCCGTTGCGCGTATTGCAGGTATTCAGGGGGCAAAGCGATGCGCCGATCTCATTCCGTTATGCCACCCTCTTGCGCTCTCGAAAGTAGATGTAAACTTTGCCATCGAGCCCGAAAATAACCGCATAAAAACCACCTGTTTTTGTAAACTAAGTGGCAAAACAGGGGTAGAGATGGAAGCCCTTACCGGTGTGAACGTGGCCCTGCTTACCTTGTTTGATATGTGTAAGGCTATCGACCCTGGTATGCGCTTAGAAGGCATTCAGGTACTCGATAAAAAAGGGGGTAAAACGGGTCATTGGCAAAGCATCGATGAGCCGGCTAGCAGCCACACCAACGACAATAAAACATTAGGTGAGTAATTTACCTTCATAGGACTCAACATGAATGTAACCGTGAAAACCTTTGCGCAATTACGTGAAATTACCCAAGAAGGTAGCTTTACATTAACGCTGCCTGAAAGTGCCATCACCATGGGTGACGTTATTACCTTGCTAAAAAGCCGTAGTGACAAATGGTCGCAAGCCCTTGGTGCCTCTGCTGGTAGCGAGAATGGCAGTGTATTAATGGCGCGAAACCAGCAACTGTGCGATATACAAACTCATGTGCAACCAGGTGACGAACTTGCCTTTTTCCCACCAGTAACAGGGGGGTAATCATGTTCGCATTAATTGGCGACGCCGATTTCGATCAACAGTGGTTATACAATCGCTTACGCCAAGAAGCTAGCCAAAAAGCCAAAGGCAATGTAGGCGCTATTGTTACTTTTACCGGCTTGGTACGAGACAACAATGCCGATGGTAATATTTTAGGTATTGAGCTTGAACATTACCCTGGCATGACAGAGCAAGCCCTAACCAACTTAGTGCAAGAAGCCATCACTCGATTTTCGCTCACCTCGGCAGGCGCGGTTCATCGTGTTGGCCGATTATATAACGACGAGCAAATAGTCTGGGTTGGCACTGCCGCACCCCATCGCGCTGCGGCATTTGAAGGCGCTAACTTTTTAATGGATATGCTTAAGCAATCTGTCCCCTTGTGGAAAAAAGAGTTCACCCGAGATAATTCTCGTTGGGTTGAGGTAAAAGCCTCAGACGACAAGGCCGCTTTGGCCTGGTTGAGAGAAAAATAGCAATGGCGGTTGGCGCAAAGATACCGGCGTGTTTAAAAATGATACTCACGTATTTAAGAATTTCCCCCGCGTTTTTAAGCATGCAAGTTGGTAACCCTAAAGGCCGCGCGGGTGCGTTTCTATCCGTTGTTTTTTTTACTCTGTGTCTTGTCTGTAATGCGGCAGTATCAGACACTACTCTCTCTTCATATGAACAGACCTACGCTTATAAAAATGCCATTGCTGATAATAATGCTATTTCCAAAAACAACCATCAGCATGATGAACACCATGAAGTAGTCGCTTCTAAGGAAGATGTCGCCACTTATGACACGGCAGTGCCCATATTGTCTTCGCCATTACAAATTGCTGTAGCCGCAAATTTTGCTAAACCTTTACGCACCATCGCCAATGATTATTTCAAGAAAACCGGGCAAGAAGTCAGTGTTACCGTTTCTTCCAGTGGAACCCTATTTGCGCAGCTTACTCATGGTGCTCAATTTGATGTATTCCTCTCTGCCGATACAGCCAGGCCCAATGCGTTGATAAAGGCAGGGCGTGTTAGCGCTGAAGATGTGCATGTTTACGCTAAAGGTAGGTTGGCCTTTCTGTCTTCTCATACTACCGCTTCAACACCACACTTTACTGCTGGGGCATTGGCTGGGAAAAAGCTGGCTATCGCTAACCCTAAACTTGCTCCTTATGGCAACGCAGCAAAGCAGTATCTTGTTAATACCAATCAGTGGAATGCTGTTTCCCCCCATATTGTGATGGGTAAAAACGTACTTCAAACCTATCAGTTTTTTACTACAGGTAACGCCGATTATGCCTTGGTGGCATACTCCCTCGCCCTAGCTGACAAGCGAATTAATTGGACTGATAAGCGAATAAATGAGGCTGATGAGCAAAATATTTCTGGGCGCAATGCTTATGTCGAAAGCGGGGTCGAAGGCGATGGGGCAATACTCATTCCCGACACCCTACATCAACCAATATTACAAAGCCTTGCAGTTACCGCCGCAGCCGACAGAAAAGCCGCAGCATCTGCATTTGCTCGTTACTTATTGTCATTAGACGTACAGGGAAATTTGCCCAATTGGGGCTATCAACCCGCTGATGATTCATTATCGGTTAGCGTAACTTCCAGTATTAATGAGAACAAGCGAGTAGATAACAGAGTCACTAGGGGTATACCATAAATGCTAGAACATAGCGCCTTTGCTGCGGTAGGGTTAACCCTAAAACTGGCCTTTTTAACCAGCGTGCTGTTAATGGTATTGGTTACTCCTCTGGCGTGGAAGTTGGCAAATTGGCAACATAAATTAAAACCCGTATTCATGTCGGTACTTGCATTACCTTTAGTGCTTCCACCCACCGTGCTCGGCTTTTACCTGTTGGTGGCTTTTTCGCCCCAAAGCCCAGTTGGGGAAGGGTGGCAATGGCTCACAGGCCATCAGCTAGCGTTTAGTTTTGAAGGCTTAGTGATAGGCTCTTTTATTTACTCATTACCCTTTGCGCTGCAGCCCTTGTATAGCGGCTTTACTCAACTCGATAAACGGTATGTTGAAGTGGCGCATTCATTAGGCTTTGGAAAAATAGAGGCGTTTTTCAGCATCATACTTCCTTTGTGCAAAGCGCCGTTGATAGTGGCATTCGGTCTTAGCTTTGCGCATACCATTGGTGAATTTGGTGTGGTGTTAATGATTGGGGGGAATATTCCAGGCGAAACCCAAGTGCTCTCAATTGCATTGTATGAACACGTTGAAGCCTTAGAATATGGCCAAGCACATGCACTTTCGTTGGGGCTACTATTGTTTTCATTTTTACTGCTTACGCTGCTGTATCGCTTTAATGGAAAAGGAGGACAAGGTTGGAGTTCAATGTCTCGTTAGTAAACCGCATTAGTGCGAAAGCCGCATTACCATCTTCCATGCAGGTAGTGGGTATTACTGGGCCATCAGGCGCAGGCAAAAGCAGTTTGCTTCGTGCGCTAGCTGGGTTCGAACAAGAAGCATCAGTAAGTGTTAATTGGTTTGCTGAAGACGCTAAACCTATTGCTAGCGCAACAGTTAACGCGCATTCAGTTACCAAGGCAATAAACGTAAATAGCGCGCCCATCCGCGTGCGGGTAGGTTTGGTATTTCAGCAGCCTATGCTATTTCCTCATGTAAATGTAAAAGGCAATTTAGCACTGGCCGAACGTCATGCTGGCTCAAAGGCGTTAAAAGTTGAGCATGCTATTGCTGGTTGTGAGTGCGAACATTTACTGCATAAATCAATAGACAGCCTTTCAGGTGGTGAAGCGCAGCGGGTGGCATTAGCGCGTGCATTGGTTAATGGGCCAGATGTGCTGATGCTTGATGAGTCGTTAAGCGCATTAGATGCGGCTTTACGCAGCAAAATCCTACGATTTCTAGTCAAAACCTGTGGGCGCCTAAATATAAAATTGATCATGGTGTCTCACGATGTTCAAGACTTGGCTCTATTCTGTGATGGGCTGATATCTGTTGTTGATGGCGAGGTAGAGGCGACGGGTTCAGTAGCTTACGTTATGGCGAAAATCGCTAGCCAAGGAAGCGTAGAAAACCCCTGTGCCATTTTAGAAGGTGAGATAATTAAGAACTCGGATGATTTTCCTCACCCGTTTACGCGTTTGAATGTAAGCGGCAATATATTGTACGCCAAAGCTACCGTGCAATGTGATAGTAAACTGAATACAAATAATAAAGACGAGCAAGGGTTGAGCACTGACCAGCATCAGCAGCGAGGAAAAATAGCCGTTTTTGCCAGCGAGGTGAGTATCGATACCAATACAAAAGTGAATGTGCCCTCTAGCAGTATCTTAAACGCGTTACCGTGCGAAGTAGTGGAAATTTACCACCCTGAAATACCGCAATCTGAAAACCAGCAACTACAAACCGCAATCGTGAGGCTAACTCATGGTAATCAAGTGTTGTATGCCAGAGTAAGCACCTTGTCGATTGAAAGGTTGAAACTTGAACCTGGTTTATCCGTGGTGGCTAGGTTCAAACTTCAGTAGGTTTGCAAAGCGTTTTAAAGTGCAGCGTTTACTATTCCTAGGTACTAACTTCCTAGATCTAAGTTCTCTAGATCTAAGTTTTCTAGGTCTAAATTCCCAGCCTTATATTCCCATTGTCTAAATTGCCGCTGAATAGCGAGAGATATGATGATCTTTATTTAGGTAAGCATCGAACCTTGCACATATTGCTCTTATATAAATGCGAGACTTATCGGGCACATTAATATATCGGTCACTAAGCTCAATAATACCGTCGGTCACTAAGGATTTAAGGCTCGTTAATTCAATACAGAAATAGCCATTGAATTTTATGCCATATTTATCTTCAATGTCTTTTTTGTCTAAATACAAATTGCACATTAAAGACATAATCACGTCTCGGCGGATGCGATCGTCTAGGCTTAACGCAATGCCGTTAGCGGTTAGCGGAATGTCGTTGTCCAACCGGTTGTAATAGTCTTTGAGTTGCTTAGGATTCTGGCCATATGCATTGCCAATTGTACTAATGGCAGATACGCCCAAACCAAGTAAATCACTGTTTTTATGCGTGGTGTAGCCTTGAAAATTTCGGTGTAATACATGGTTATGCTTAGCCATGGCTAGGGTATCGCTGGGCTTCGCAAAGTGATCTAAACCAATCATTTCAAAGCCTGTTTTAGAAAAACTTTCTACTGCCATTTGGTGCATTGCCGCTTTTTCATCCGGGGTGGGTAGAGTATCTAGCGGTATTTTGCGTTGGGCGGCAAATCTGTCGGGTAAGTGGGCATAACTAAAAAGAGAGATTCTGTCCGGTGACATGGCTTTTACTGCTACTACCGTGGTGCGAAACTTCTCCATAGTTTGTTTGGGCAAACCATAAATTATGTCTAGATTAACCGAGGTATACCCTATGTTTTTTGCATCAAACACTAAACTGGCAATGTGCGCCGTACTTTGAACCCGATTGATAGACTGCTGAACATCTACATTTATATCTTGTACACCAAAGCTAACGCGGGTGTAACCTAACTCATTTAAATCTTCTAGGTATTCACAGGTCACATTTCTAGGATCTAACTCAATCGAAAACTCTGCTTCGCTTGAAATAAGAAAGTGTTTCTTAATCAAATACATTAAATAAGTATGTTGTATTGCTGAAAGAAAACTGGGAGATCCTCCACCTAAATGAAGCGCGACTACTTTTTTATCTTTATAAAGCGATTTTTTCGCTACCATCTCTTTTTCAATATAGCTAAGGTAATGGTCGGCTTTTTCGTTGTGGCGAGTTACTATTTTATTGCAGCCACAGTAATAGCAAAGCTGTTCGCAGAAAGGGATGTGAATATATAAGCTTATGGTATCGGCGCCGCAGTTTTCAGACGCGCTCTCTAATAACCCGTCGTTCACCGACTCGAATTTAAGCGCAGTAGGGTAAGAAGTGTAACGTGGCGCCTGTTGTGCATATTTTGTAATTGTACTTGTGGCGCGATCAATTGGCGAATTCATAGTTATTTTCTGCTTAGTTTGCTAGTAAAGTAGCGAAAGACACTTATACAGAGGGTCTTTCTTTCGTGGTAAACCCATTTCATCATTGATAATAATGCAAACTAGTAAGGTGTTTATTGATCTCGTTCAAGGTTTTGCTCTTAAACATACTCATTATAGTCACTTTTCCAATTTTACTAGTACAAGGCCTGCTAGTAAGGAAAAAAACGCTCAAATTACCGGAACCTACCGGTAAAAGAGTGGGTTGTTGCCAGTGCGCTAGCAATGTCCCCAACAAGGTGCATCTTAAAGGCGATGCACATAGCGGCGTTCCGGTAAGCTGTCAGAAAATGAAGGCTCCCTTGGCGTTGCTTATTGCAGGAGATTCCGCTGCCGCTGGCGTGGGAGTATCTACTCAAGAACAAGCACTGTCTGGCTGGTTAATTAACAGTTTGTCGGAAAACTTTTGCGTTAATTGGGAGTTAAAGGCCAAGACAGGGGTTAACAGTACGGATTTGTTATCCATGTTGCAGCGGGCTAAACCCAACCTTGATCCTACGTATTATGCTAATTCAACGTCCCTATCAACAATCACTTCTACCCATAGTTTCGACACGCCTCTTCAATGCAGATCGTTCGACGTGGCGGTTATTTCAATAGGGGTAAATGATGTAACAGGTTTTACGTCCTGGCGCCGGTGGCGTAGTAATGTCACGCAAATAATCGAAATACTAAAAGCGCGATACCAGTGCAGGTTGGTGGTATTTACCGCACTGCCTCCTATGCACGAATTTCCCGCGCTACCCCAACCGTTACGTTGGGTGTTAGGGCAAAGAGCGAAGTACCTCAATACCGCCTTGCTTAAGCTGGTGAACAAATATCATGGGGTTAACGTACTCACACTAACCTTAAACCCAATAGGTAATGATCAATCAGACAACACGCTCAAATACATGGCTGAAGATGGCTTTCATCCGCAAGTTGCAGGCTATCAATTGTGGTCTAACGCTGTTGTGAAGTTAGTGAACGAAGAACTTGATGAATTGGTCGGTAAAAATAGCAATGTTGGTTGAAGCTGAAAGGTTCACCCCTACAATACATTATTCATTTAGTAGGTGTTTAAAAACCAACAATATTTATGGCTTCGCGCTGGAGGTGCAATGAAAAAAGTAACGATAGATATGGTGTCAGACGTAGTTTGCCCTTGGTGCATTATTGGTTACGAACGTCTACAAAAAGCCATCGCGCAATTAGACGATATAGAAGTAACTATTCAATTTCACCCGTTTGAACTTAACCCGAACATGCCGCAAGAAGGGCAAGATGTTCGTGAACATATAATGGAAAAATACGGGCTTACACCAGCACAAAGTGATCAAAACCGAAAACAACTTATTGATGCAGGTGCATCGGTTGGTTTTAAGTTTGATTACTTCGACGGCATGCGTATGGCGAATACCTTCAATGCACACCAAGTACTGCACTATGCAGGGGAAAACGGTAAGCAAGAAGCGCTAAAATTACGCTTATTTGCCGCCTATTTCAGTGAAAGAAGAAACGTGAATGATATAGACGTGTTAGTCAACGAAGCGGTGTCTGTGGGGCTAAACGAGCAAGAGGTAAGTGAACTTCTTGCCAATCAAACTTATGCAGATGTGGTTCGAGAGCACGAGAACTTATGGTTGCAACGTGGTATTCAAAGCGTACCTACTTTTGTGATTGGTAATAGCGGTGTTGCAGGTGCACAAGACCCAGATACGTTAGCGCAATTTATTGTTCAGGCATCTACTGAGCAATGAGTAATCAGCTAATACACCTTTTAGCCCAGTGGCATCCGCTAAAGGATGCCCACCAGTGGGTGCTGGGGCTTATATATAAGACGGAAGGCTCTTGTTACAGGAAAGCCGGGGCTGTCATGTTGTTCAGCAATGCTGGGCATCAACTAGGTGTGTTAAGTGGTGGCTGCCTTGAATCAGACATTAACAAACAAGCCCAGCGGGTAATGCAAGATGGTAAGCATCGTACAGCAGTTTATGATGATAACGATGAAGAAGACATTGCCTTTAAACTAGGTGTAGGCTGCGGCGGGGTTGTACATTTAGCGCTGTTACCTATAACTAATGATAATCACTATTTACAGTTACATACTGTGTATTCATATTTGGTGAGCGGGCAACCTTGTTTATGGAAGCAAGAAGTTAATGGCGAACTTTCCTCCTCTGTTAGCGTTTGCGACAACCAGCAAGCGAGTAGCAGCGAACAGGCTGACAACACCACTCGTGTGAAGCCTGAAGCTAAAAAAACGGCCGCTTTACTTGATACCCAAAACGGTAAGTGCTTTCTAACAGTACCTTGTGAACCGCCTCCACACCTACTTATCGTTGGCGGTGGATACGATGCCACTTTTGTGGTGAAGATGGCAGTGCAGCAAGGGTGGTCGGTGAGCGTATGGGATCCTAGGCCAGCACAGGCAAGGGTAGAGCACTTCGGTGATGCTAACTTTATTGTCGAGTCGACAGAAGCCGAAGCACTGAATTTGCATGTGGCAGAACACAATATCGATGCAGCGGTGTTGATGTCTCATCACCGACAAATAGACAGTAATGCCTTAGCAATGTTATCTCGGTACCCGCTGAAGTACGTGGCCATGTTAGGACCTATTCACCGTAAAGATGAAATATTCGCGTTAGCTGGGATTAAAGAAAGTGATTTTCAAGGCTTCTTCGCCAGCCCTGCGGGGTTTGATATCGGCGGCGACTTGCCAGAAAGTATCGCGTTGTCGATTATTGCTCAGTGCCATGCAGTACTGGCAAACAAATTACCGACATTAAAGTAGTTATGTGCAATACGCAGTTTATATACACCGCTCCTTAACAGTCTTATACATGGCCTCATAAAAAGCCCTGTGCAAGCCCCATAAAAGCCGCCTTAACTGCGTCCATAACTGCCACGAAGTAGACACGAAGTAGATAAATAGCCCCAAAATAGATGAATAAATGGGGCTTTTTATTTAAGGTTACATCGCTTTTGTTTTAAAAAAACGCAATAGTTAAAAACGCTTTCTTACCGATACACCATAGGATCGAGGTGCGCCTGCGTAGGCCATAATTTTTCCTTCTTGCACTGGCACATCGAAACCGCTTCTGGCGATATACTCTTCATCTAAAAGGTTTCTAGCCCATACAATAAGTTCGCTGTCCCATTCATCAAGATGAAGTGCAAGTCGTGCATTAATAATCTCGTATGAACCAGACTGTTTATAGGGGTCGTTGGAATCATCCAAATATACATCCCCTGTATACTGATAATCTGCGCTTATTGTGGCGTCGTAACTTGCCACTAAAAAATGATGGTTTAGCATAACCGAAAAGCTGTTTTGAGGCTCAAAGCCCACCCTGTCACCGTCTCGTGCACAATACGGGTCGGTAGGTGACGCTCGGCCCGGATCGTCAATGCCCGTATGCCATGAATAGGCTACCCAACATGTGCCTTGTTTGAAGGTATCAAAATTGGCTAACGTTCGTGAAGCATTGATCTGAAGCTCGGTGTTTGCACTCATTAACCAAGTGGTTTCAAGCTCCAACCCTTTCACATGAATGTCGCCTGCGTTTTGCAAGTTAAATCCCGTACCCGTGAAAGTAGTGGCTTGAAAGTCTTTAATGGTTGAATAATGCGCCGCTACATTTACCCGCACACCATAGTTAGGCCAATCCTGTTTTAATCCTATTTCTGCACTACGCGCTTTTTCGGCTTCAAAAGTGGCATCTAACGACGGTGAAATACGATCGGTATTAGTACCGCCTGCCTTATAGCCTGTGGCCAAACTGGTATACATTAGTTGGTTTTTACCGGCCTGATAGGCAAGCTTTAACGTGCCCGTTAACTGGCTATCATCTATTGCTTCGTTTAGGTCAGGTCGGGGGAGCACTGCGGATGAACCTAAGAAAAAATACCCCCATCCAGCTTGCTGAAAAGGCGCTAGGGCACTTAGTGAAGTTGGACTAATTGCAGTACCTGTACTTAGCGCTACGCCTATTTCATTTAACGCTGTTATCGCGGCACCTATGTTAGGTCTATTGTCGGGTAAGCCATCAATATCTGGGCCTTGTTCAGTGTACCGACCTTCTATCGACTTCTTTTCGTCGGTAAAACGCAGGCCGGTGGTCAACGTAAGCGTATCTGTAAGTAGCCAGTCAGTTTGGGCAAAAAGGGCAATACTGTCTTGTTCTTGATTTGCCGTGTGCTCAAATACGGTATTGCTGGGTGCTGCCACCCCAGAAGGGGCAATTAGCCCGCCTGTGGACGCACTGAGTCCATCAATCGCATTTGCTAAAGGAAGTAATTCAGCCCCTGCAATGCTAAAAAAGCTATCGAAAGCCGACTGTGTCGTGGTGTTAAAGGTTAGATCTAAATTTTGACTAAAGTAATAGGCTCCCACAAGGCCACGAATTTTATCGCTTTTATAATGCAGTCTTAATTCTTGAGAGAAAGACTGTTGTTTTGCGTCGTTAGTGGCAGTTAACAGATCCGCATCTGAAAAATCAGTATCTACAATATCTATGCTGTCAAAGGCGCGATAAGCCGTAATACCTACCAAAGACCATTGCTCATTAAGGGCTACCTCAATTTGCCCCGAAACGCCTTTATCTTCCATTTTTGAAATAGGGGGTTGGGACAACGACGAGGTGAAATCGAAGAAATCGTCATTACTGTAAATGGTGGCGTTAAAGGTGGGCTGAGATAACAACGCATCGGTGCCAAATTTACCAGGAATGTCATTTGCCTGAAAATTATTTTGCCAAGTAAGTGCACCGCAACAACGCTCATTTAATTCACCGTAATCGGCGATAATGCGAACGCTCACGCTTTTTGTTGGCGTATAAAGCCACTGAGCCTTTATGGCTGAGCGGTTTTTGTTATTTAAACTTTGCCCAGAAGTGGCATCGGTAATATAGCCATCACCATCGGTTTTAAAGCCTGAAATACGCATGGCTAATATATCATCAACCAACGAGAACGAAGCACCAGCGCTTACCCTTAATAATGAATCATTACCCGCCAATACTTCTACAAATCCGTCAGTATCAGTATGACTTGGCGCCACAGAGGTAAGCGTCATTGCACCTGCTGCAGTATTTTTACCAAATAGGGTGCCTTGGGGGCCGCGCAGTACTTCGATAGCAGCAATATCAACTAAATCGTTGATAAGGGCATTTTGCCGTGAACGATAAACCCCGTCCACATATAAGCCCACAGAAGATTCGAAGCCGAAATTTTGTGATGATGTGCCAATACCGCGGATGGAAAACCCTGAATTAGTCACGCTTTGATTTTGAAACGCACCAAATGCAGGCACATAGTTTTGCAAATCAAAGACGTCTTTCACCACGGTTTCAATTAAATCGTCGCCGGAAAGGGCGGTCACGGCAACAGGGACTTCCTGTAAATTTTGTGACGTTTTTTGTGCCTGAACGGTGATATGCTCTAAGGCGCTATCTTGGCTGTAAGCAAGTGAAGGTGTGCAACTCGCCGCAATACCTAATGAGACACCTAGTGCGACGAGAGTGTGCTTGGGCAGCAATTTTTTCATTTTTTATTTTACCTGACATCTAACCCATTTCAAACGAATAGCGTCGTTTGACTACAGCTAGAACCTTAGCAGTAATTTTACGCTTTGCATCATTGTGCAAAAAATAACGTAACAACTTAGTGTTGCAGTAATTTTAAGCCGCTGCAACGATGGTAGAAATAAACCCAAAACCAACAGCTTCAACGTCATTGGGGCGTGTGCAGTCGCCTTTACTCCCCATAGCCTAACATGATGTATTCCCATTCAAAATATCAATTAAACTTATGGTGCTACTTTTCTTACCATGGTTAACATAATGATAACATCAGAGAGTAGTATGACTGACATCTATCTAGTACGCCACGGACAAGCATCTTTTGGCGCAGCAAACTACGACAAGCTCAGCGATTTAGGCGCGCAGCAGTCACAGTGGCTCGGGCACTATTTCAAGCAGCGTGATATTACTTTCGATAGCGTTTTTATGGGTGACATGGTGCGCCACAGAGAAACCGCCGAAGGTATTGCCAAAGGAATAGGTTCTTTACCTGAAGCGAACATCAACAGCGAATTGAACGAATTTAATTTTCAGGCTGTGGCAACAGCATTTTTAACCCGATATCCAGATCAAAAAGTGCCAGAAGGTGCGTCTCGAGCAGAATATTACCGGTTGCTTAAAAAAGCCATGCTGGCATGGGCAGCTGATGAACTCGACCATAACTTATTGGATGAGAGTTGGGCAGGCTTCGAAGATAGGGTTGCTACTATGCTGGGCGCGCTTCAAACCACAGAGGCTAAGCGAGTCTTAGTAGTGAGTTCAGGTGGTGCAATTGCCATGATGTTAAAACACATACTCGGATACGACGCTCCAACGGTTATTAACATGAACTTGCAGATCAGAAATGCGAGTTTTTCTCAGTGCTTCGCGAATACTCGTGGCGTGCATTTGAACAATTTCAACAGCGTACCACATTTAGATGTTGTGGATAGATTGCACGCTGTGACATACAGCTAACCAGCGCTATTAGCGGATAAGGACAGTTATGAACTTTGAATATAATGAAAGAACACAAACGCTTTTAAAGCAATTAAGAGCCTTTATGCAAGAAGAAGTGTATCCAATTGAAAAGGAATATGTTCACGCGGTAGAAAATGGTGAAAATCGTTGGCAAACCCCCGTTATGATGCAAACCCTCAAGCAACGCGCTAAAGACGCGGGCCTGTGGAACCTTTTCCTACCTGAGGAATACAAGCCTTATGGCGCTGGATTATCAAATGCTGAATATGCCCCTTTGTGTGAAGAGATGGGACGGGTGCTGTTTAGCTCAGAAATTTTCAATTGCAGCGCGCCTGATACAGGCAACATGGAAGTATTGGCGAAATACGGAAATGAAGAGCAGAAAAAGCAATGGTTAGAGCCACTGCTTAATGGCGAAATTCGTTCTGCCTTTGCCATGACCGAGCCAGCAGTTGCTTCAAGTGATGCGACTAACATTGAAACCTCAATTACCCGAGATGGCGATGAGTACGTCATCAACGGGCGCAAATGGTACACCAGTGGTGCCATGAACGAAAATTGCAAAATCATGGTGGTCATGGGTAAAACCGATTTTGAAGCTGCTCGTCATCAGCAACAGTCACAAATTTTAGTGCCAATGGATACGAAAGGGGTCTCCATTGTGCGCCCAATGGCCGCAATGGGTTATTTTGATGAACCTGTAGGGCATGCTGAAGTTTTGTTCGATAACGTACGTGTTCCAGTAAGTAATTTATTACTCGGTGAAGGTCGCGGTTTTGAAATAGCGCAAGGTCGCTTAGGCCCTGGCCGTATTCATCATTGCATGCGTTTAATTGGCTGTGCCCAGCGCGCCTTAGATTTAGCCTGCGAGCGAGTAGAACAGCGTGTAGCGTTTGGTAAGCCACTTAGCAAACAGCAGTCTGTGCGCGAAAGTATTGCACAAATGCATTGTGATATTGAGCAAGCGCGCTTACTAACGCTGAAGGCTGCCGATAAAATGGACAGATACGGCAATAAGGTCTCTCGAGATATTATTGCTGCTATTAAAATTGTTGCACCCAAAATGGCCTGTAAGGTTATTGACGAAGCTATTCAAATGCATGGCGCTGCCGGTACAAGTCAAGACTACGCCTTGTCAGCCATGTACGCGTATGCCAGAACCATTCGTCTAGCCGATGGACCTGACCAAGTGCACATGATGCAACTAGGTCGCAATCTGATTGCCGAAAAGAACGCTTAAGGAGTATCTGTGGCTACGCACACGCTAGATATAGAAACGCTAAATCACTACCTAAATAAGGCGTGCCCAGAAATAGGCACGGTGTTGTCGGCAGAGAAATTCTCAGGTGGGCAATCTAACCCTACGTTTAAACTAAATGCTGATTCTGGCGTTTACGTGCTGCGTCGCCAACCGCCGGGGAAACTGCTTAAGTCTGCCCATGCAGTTGACCGCGAGTATCGCGTTATCAATGCGCTAAGTAATACAGAAGTACCTGTGCCTAAGGTTTATCACTTGTGTGAAGATGCCGACATCATTGGCAGTATGTTTTACATTATGGCCTACGTTGAAGGCACCATTTATTGGAACAGCGCTTTACCGGAAGTAGAGAGCCCGAAAACTCGGGGCGCTATGTACGATGAAATGAACCGCGTGCTGGCTGTTATGCACAGTGTTGATATTGAAGCCGCTGGGTTAACAAGTTACGGCAAGCCAGGAAGTTACTTTTCTCGCCAGTTAAGCCGGTGGACTCAGCAATACCGTGCTTCTGAGCTTGAGCATGTTGAAGACATTGAGCAGCTTATTACTTATTTAGAAGAAAACTTGCCTGAAGATGATGGGCAAATAGCCTTGGTTCATGGCGATTTTAGGTTAGATAATATGATGTTTGATATGTCTAACCTTGATGCACCTAAAGTCATTGCGGTGCTTGATTGGGAGCTGTCTACCTTAGGGCACCCGTATGCCGATTTAGCCTATCAATGCATGCAGCTGCGTTTACCGAGTGACATTGCCCACGCTTCCGGTTTGGGTGGATTAGACCGAGACGCGTTAGGAATTCCTAGTGAAGAAGAATACGTAGATGCATATTGCAAGCGACGGGGTATCGACAAGATAGACAACTGGACGTTTTACCTCGCGTTTAGTTTTTTCCGTTTAGCAGCCATCCTGCAAGGGGTAGTAAAGCGTGCACATGATGGAAACGCATCAAGCGACAAGGCAATGCAGTTAGGCGCTATGGTGCGCCCTCTGGCACAAATTGCGAATAAAACGATTCATCAAAACAGCTAAACCACCGCGCTCATTAATAAGCGAGCGGTAGGCGAAGAAACGAATTATTAGGAGTGGCTATGAAAGCGATTGTATGTGAAGCATTCGGACCAATAGACGATTTAAAATGCAAAGAAATTGATGACCCAGTAGTTAAGCCAGGTCACGTAGTCGTTAACGTAGAAGCGGCTGGTGTAAATTTCCCTGATGGGCTACTTGTACAAGGTTTATATCAAATGAAACCGCCATGCCCCTTTGTGCCAGGAAATGAAGTGGCTGGGGTGGTAGCCGAAGTGGGTGAAGGCGTAAAGCATATTAGTGTAGGCCAGCGCGTTATTGCATTATCTAATCTAGGTGGCTTTGCCGAAAAAGTACTGGTACCTGCTACGCATGTTATGCCACTACCGGATCCTATCGATGTGAAAGAAGGTGCAGCATTAGTGACTGCCCATGCTACTGCCCATCATGCACTAAAACAGCGTGCTAAAATTCAACCGGGTGAAACGCTTGTGGTCACGGGGGCGGCTGGTGGTACTGGCTTAGCGGCAGTGCAAATTGGTAAAGAAATGGGGGCAAGGGTTATAGCCGTTTGTTCTACCGGAGAAAAGCTTGCATTAGCCAAAGAGCATGGCGCAGATATACTTATTAATTACAAAGAAAAGAACTTAAAAGATGCTATTAAAGAAGCCACCGACGGCAAAGGCGCCGATGTGGTTTACGAATGCGTTGGTGGCGACACATTCCACGCTTGTAGCCGCAGTATGGCGTGGGAAGGGCGATTGCTTGTAGTTGGCTTTGCAGGCGGTGAAATTCCTCAATTCCCTGTGAACTTATCGTTAGTAAAAGGCTACTCGGTAGTAGGCGTATTTTGGGGGTCGTTTACGCAGCACGATCCAAAAGGGTTTGCTGCTAACATGCAAGAGCTTTTAACCTGGTATGTGCAAGGTAAAGTGAAAGTAGTGGTAGATGAGGCCTTACCTATGGAGCGTGCCACTGAAGCCATGGCTAAAGTGATGAACCGTGAAGTAAAAGGTAAAATGGTTATTACGCCGTAGCTTTTAAAAGAGCATCTTAAAATAAGCTCTTAAATTAACCTCTTCAGAGAACAGCCCAAAAGGCACAATAGTTAAAGCGTAAAAGCATGGCTAACCAAAGGTGATTATTCCACTAGGTGCCATGCTTCTTTATTGCCTAAGTTTTTCTAAGCTCAGTAATATGTAATAGTTCGCCGCTTGGCCCCCATAGATAAAATACCTTCCCCCACGTTTCTATAGAAACATCCGAAATCTTAAGCTTATCGGTAGCTTTTTTACATAATGAATGTGCTGTTTCAATATCCAGTACACAAACCTGCAGCATAAAGTTTTTCGCCAAATCTTCACTGTAGAAGTTCTGTAAAAAAAATTGGCAATCGCCATTTTCAAATAAGGTTAACGCATCGGAAACAAATTCACCTTTAAAGCCAATTTGGGAGTAAAACCGTTTCGATACTTCGTAATCTTTACTGGGAATGAATACTTTAATGTGGTCAACGTCCATGCCTATCTCCAACCAATGTCTAACGGACTTTTAGCAGTATTGTGGCATACTTATGACATAGAGTACAAGCGGGTTAGTGCAGACAAGTGAACGACGTTTATTTGGCAACGCATTGAGTGGTTGGCTATAAAAGGTACATGTTAATAGGCTTGAATAAGCTGACGTAGAAATAGGTAGCTAGAGCTAGAAACCGGGCGGCTAATACTTACTGACATGTTAGCATTTACCAGCAATGACTGCTATTAACAGGCTATTACTGGGCTACAACAATACCCTGTGGCAATGCAGTATGAAGTAAGCGCGTAGCGTTAGACGCAGATGACTTCTGTGTTGAAACAGAGATTAAACGTTTAAGCGCAAAAGAAGACGACTGGCTTCGTACTTTTTTTACCATTACTGGCGAATTTTGAGCAGAGTTTACATGTTGAAAGCCAGATATTTGTACTGACGAAGACGTTGCGTATTGCGTTGACAGTTCGTTAGCGAAACCGTTCGAAGATAGGCCCAAACCAACAACAACGCTGCTTACAGTAATGAAGTGTCTTAGTGTCATTTTCATAAGTGCTCTCAGTGTATAGTCTCTAAACGTATACTGTGGTTGGGAAAAAAGTCAGAAGCGACCAATAAGTCGCTTCGTCCGAAGGTTTTGTTTGTTCCCCTTCATTACAACTAAAGTCGCACTAAAACAAAACATCACTCTTCATACTTAGGTATGAGACCTAATACTTTTGGATGCCCCCCCAAACCATCAACAGGCATCTACCAAGTGCTTACCATGCTGTTACCCCGCCATCTACCGCAATAGTTTGTCCATTCATATAGCTGTTACCGGGGGACAACATGAGGATCATGGCATTCACAATTTCTTGAGGCTCGCCTAACCGTTTCATTGGGCTTCCCATACCTAGTTGGGCTTGCGCCTCTTTGGTGTTGTAACCATCCACATTTAAAATATTGGTAGGGCTATAAAAAGGGCACACTGCATTTACCCGTACATTCTTACGTCCATATTCAACAGCAGCAGTTCGAGTCACGCCAGCAACCGCATGTTTGGCAGCAGCATAAGCGCCACCTTTTGGAGCCCCGCCTAATCCAGCAAGTGAACTCACGTTTAAGATATGCCCTTGCTTTTGCGACAACATTTGTGGCAATTGGTACTTCATACCAAACATCACGCCTTTTACGTTCACAGCAAACTGAAGGTCTATTATCTCTTCGGTCATTTCATGCATAGGGGCAGGCACATGAGCAATGCCCGCATTGTTGATGGCGATATCTAAACGACCAAACTTGTCTTTTGCCAACTCCACCAAAGCTTTGTTTAATGCCTCGCTGGCAATATCGCCTGCTTTGGTGACTACATCAGTATAGCTTGCAACGTCAGCGCGACATGCTGCTAAGTTTTCTTCGTTAATATCCGATAGCACCAGCTTGGCACCTCGGCTTCCTAAACCTTCTGCTAATAAGCGGCCAAAACCGCTGCCCGCGCCGGTGATCAATATCACTTTGTTGCTAAAATCTAACAATGAATCCATGGTGGTTCCTTAAGCTTGTCCAGTTGCATTAATAAAAGTGATAAGAAGGTCGGCCAATTCAGGGCCTTTATCTTCTTGTACGAAATGTCCGCCTTTCACTACCGTGGTGTGCTGCACGCCACGACAGCCAGGTATCAAAGACCGCATCAGCTTGTCACCTCCAGCGGTTACTGGGTCGCTGTCACTGAATGCGGTCATAAATGGCGTATTAAATTGTTTTAATCTTTCCCACGCATCTCGGTTTGCTTGGGTTTGTGGATCATCAGGTGTGGCGGGCACTAATAACGGAAATTGTCTGGCTCCTTCTTTATATTCTTCAGAGGGGAAGGGGGCGTCGTAAGCATCTAATGTTTCTTGAGAAAGCGTAGATACGGTTCCGCCTTTAATCACACCTGATACAGGAAATACAGGAACATCTTGCGAGAAGCGACGCCAGTTCAAGAATGCCTCAGAGGGCTTGTGCTCACCGGTAGGTAAAAAGGTATTAGATGCCATGACGCCAGCAAAGCGGTCGGGCATGTCGGCTACCAGCCGTAAGCCTAGCAATCCCCCCCAGTCTTGGCAGAAAAGCGTTACCTTCCCTTCAACGGTTTGATTAAACCAGTCTTTAAGCCAGATAAGGTGGCGGGCATAGGTATAATCTTCCCGCCTAGTGGGCTTATCTGAACGGCCAAAGCCGATAAGATCAGGTGCGAGCACATTAAAACCTGCATCGGCCAATATCGGAATCATGGTGCGATAAAGGTAGCCCCAAGAAGGCTCGCCGTGAAGAAGAAGAATAGTGTGGCCATCTTCGGGACCGCACTGATAATAAGCCATGGCTATTTCGCCACTTACCGTATCGGTAACGTTTACGTACCTCGGCTTATAGGGAAATTCGGTAATAGAAGAGAATGCACTTTCAGGGGTTTTTAAGACTTGCATACTTGCCCACCTCAAATGTAAATTATATGTAACTAATTATTGTGTTAGTTAACAAAAACACTAGTGAGGTGATCTGTCAAATCTTCCTTATACCTTATCGAATATGCGCTCAAGGGGAGTTGGGCACAAATAAAGGGGTTGCTGTCCATATTAAATATTGTGATGAATGTCTATAACACCAATAAACTTGGATGATTGACAACACTGCAATAACATCCAGTTAACGTGAATAACAGGATATCGTTATGACAGAGATGGAAAACAAGGCAGTGGGCTACACAGTCCAACAGGGCGTAGCAACTATTACTATGCAAAGTGCGCCAGTAAACGCGCTTTCTCGTGCAGTACGAGTTGGGCTAATAGATGGCATTGAAAGCGCATTAAGCGACGACAGCGTTAGTGCTATTGTTATCACTTCTTCTCTCGCCCTATTTTCAGGCGGCGCTGATATTAGTGAATTCTCCGGTGGCGATTTATCGCCGAACCTTCCTGAAGTACTCGACAAAATCGAAAATGCAACCAAGCCAGTAGTGGCAGTATTGCCTGGTCCTGCGTTTGGTGGCGGATTAGAAGTCGCGTTAGCGTGTCATCACAGAATTACCTTTGCTGGAAACCAAGTGGGCCTTCCAGAAGTCAACCTAGGCATATTGCCAGGCGCGGGTGGAACACAACGTTTACCGCGCTTAGCCGATCCTGCTACCGCGCTAACTATGATTGTTACGGGTAAGCCTACCTCGGTAGTGAAGCTTCCAGGTGTATTCGATAAGATTTCAGACAAGCCTGAGCATTTGCTGGAAGACACGAAACAATACTTAGCGTCACTGAATGCTGAAAATTGTATTAAACGTACCAGTGACATTACCCTGACTATGTCTGAAGAAGTGCAGGGCGTATTTGATGCCGTTACCGCACAAACGAAAAAAGCAGCACGCGGATTTTTTGCCCCCTTAAAATGCATTGAAGCGGTAAAAGGCGCATATACATTAGCCTTTGAAGATGGCCTTAAGCACGAAGGTAAATTGTTCATGGAATGCATGAACACCCCACAAGCCCGTGCACAACAGCATTTCTTCTTTGCCGAGCGAGCAGCGGGTCACGTGAGTGATTTCGACAAGAGCACGCCAGAGCGCAGTATTGAAAAAGTCGCGGTTATTGGTGCTGGCACCATGGGTGGCGGTATCGCCATGAACTTTGCGAACGCGGGTATTCCAGTCACTATGCTAGAGCTTAAGCAAGAAGCGCTAGATAAAGGCTTGGCGCTTATTCGTAAAAATTATGAAAACTCAGCCAAAAAAGGCAAGTTAACCCAAGAGCAAGTGGAAACACGTATGGCGCTGTTAAGCGGCACCACAACGTATGACGACCTAGCTGATGTAGATCTTGTTATTGAAGCTGTATTTGAAAAAATGGAAGTGAAGAAAACCGTTTTCACTACCTTAGATAAAGTCTGTAAGCCAGGGGCTATTTTAGCGTCTAACACGTCTACCCTTGATGTGAATGAAATTGCCGCGTGTACCTCACGTCCACAAGATGTTATCGGTCTTCACTTCTTCTCGCCAGCTAACGTTATGAAGTTGCTTGAAGTGGTTAAAGCTGAAGATACGTCGGCTGACGTTATCAAAACCTGTATGAAATTAGCCAAGCGCATTAAGAAGGTAGCGGTATTGGTTGGCGTATGTTTCGGTTTTGTTGGCAACCGCATGATTGAACCTTATGGCCGTGAAGCTAACCGTTTATTGCTTGAAGGCGCAAGCCCTGAGCAAGTCGATCGCGTGCTTACACAATTCGGTATGCCTATGGGGCCATTCACTATGGGTGACATGGCAGGATTAGACATTGGTTACTACGTACGCCAGTCTCGCCAAGCCTTTATTTCACATGACCCTACATACGGTGCTGTGGCAGACCGTTTAGTTGAGAAAGATCGTAACGGTCTTAAAACGGGCAGGGGTGCTTATCTTTATGAAGCTGGCAGCCGTGTTCCCATTCCAGACCCTGAAGTACTAGAAATTGCTAAACAAGAAGCTGCTCGCCTAGGGGTTACGCAGCGCGATGACATAAGCGATGAAGAAATTTTGGTGCGTTGTCTATACACCCTAATTAATGAAGGCGCATGTATTCTTGAAGAAGGCATAGCGGCTAAGTCTAGCGATATCGATGTTATCTATGTCTATGGCTATGGCTTCCCAGTTTATCGTGGCGGTCCTATGCAGTATGCCGATGAAGTTGGCCTTGGGGAAATCGTCGATAAGCTATCTACCTACGCTGAAAGACTGGGTGACTACGGAAAAATGTGGTTACAACCAAGCGACCTATTAATCAAGCTAGCGCAAGAGCGCAGTAGCTTCGCAAAATTTAAAAACTAAGGAGTACGCTATGCGCGATGCAGTAATAGTAAGTACCGCAAGAACGCCTATTGGCCGTGCCTATAAAGGTGCACTTAACAATTTACCTGCCCCTACATTAGGTGGTCATGCTATTCGTAACGCCGTACAACGTGCCGGTGTCGATCCTGCCAGTATCGACGATGTGATCATGGGCGCTGCCCTAACGCAAGGCAGTGGCGGCATGAACATCGGTCGTCTAGCTGCATTAGCTGGCGATTTGCCAGTTACCGTTGCAGGTATGACGTTAGACAGACAATGTAGCTCTGGTATGTATGCTATTGCTAATGCCGCAAACAGTATTCGCACTGGCGACACCAATATTATGGTTGCTGGCGGTCTAGACTCAATTTCTTTGGTTCAAACCAAAGCCATGAACATGTCTCGCGCGGTAGACCCACAATTAGTGGCTAAGCATAAGAATATTTATATGCCTATGCTGCAAACTGCTGAGGTTGTGGCACAGCGTTACGGTATTAGCCGCGATGTGCAAGACGAATACGCTTATCAAAGCCAAATGCGCACAGCGGCGGGTCAAGAAGCAGGTAAGTTTGACGACGAAATTGTGCCAATTACGGCCACTAAAGCCATTTTCAATAAAGAAACCGGCGAGACCAGTGAGCAGGAAGTCACGTTGTCGAAAGACGAAGGTAACCGCCCTGAAACCCAGCTTGAAGGTTTGCGTTCATTGAACCCTGTGATTGAAGGCGGGTGTATTACTGCGGGTAATGCGAGTCAACTGTCTGATGGTGCAAGTGCTACTGTCATTATGGATGAGCATTCTGCCGCTAAAGGCCAAGCGCAACCATTAGGTATTTACCGTGGTATTGCGGTAGCAGGTTGTGAGCCAGATGAAATGGGTATCGGCCCAGTGTTTGCCATTCCTAAGCTGTTAAAGCAGCACGGTCTAACCATGGACGATATTGGTTTGTGGGAATTGAATGAAGCCTTCGCAGTGCAAGTGCTTTATTGCCGCGACAAGCTAGGTATTCCTGATGAATTATTAAACGTAAACGGTGGCGCAATTTCAATTGGTCATCCTTACGGAATGAGTGGCGCACGTATGGTGGGTCATGCATTAATCGAGGGCAAACGACGTGGTGCGAAATACGTTGTTTGTACTATGTGTATTGGCGGCGGTATGGGTGCTGCTGGTTTATTTGAAGTTATATAGGTATTTGGTATGGAAGGTTATAAAGCTCCACAACGCGACGCCATGTTTGTTACACATGAGCTATTAAACTATCAAGAACATTATCAAAAGCTTGGCTTTGATGAAGCATCAGAAGATTTAGTATCAGCTATCTTCTCTGAAGCGGCTAAGTTTTCTGAAAACAGCCTAGCACCCATCAATATGTCGGGTGATGAAGAAGGATGTAAGTGGGTAGATGGTGAAGTCACTACGCCGGCTGGTTTTAAAGAAGCTTATCAGCAATATGTTGAAGGCGGCTGGCCAAGTATGTCTCACCCTGAAGAGTTTGGTGGTCAAGCACTGCCTTATTCACTTTCTTCTATTATTGCTGAATGGTTTTCCGGTGCAAACCACTCGTGGGCTATGTACCCTGGCTTAAGCCAAGGCTGCATGGAAACTATTAAAGCGCACGGAACTGAAACACTTCAAAACCAGTATTTACCGAAGCTTATTAGCGGTGAATGGACAGGTACTATGTGCTTAACAGAAGCGCATTGTGGCTCAGATTTGGGCATGCTTAAATGCCGCGCAGAACCACAAGACGATGGCAGCTACAGCTTGACGGGGACGAAGATTTTCATCTCGGCCGGTGAGCACGATATGTCTGAAAATATCGTTCACATTGTACTTGCTCGTTTGCCTGGCGCGCCAGAAGGGACAAAAGGTATTTCGTTATTTGTAGTACCTAAGTTCAACGTGTCTGATGAAGGCGAAAAGCTAGATCGCAACGGCGTTGCGTGTGGCAGTATTGAACACAAGATGGGCATTAAAGCCAGTGCAACCTGTGTGATCAACTTCGACGGTGCGAAAGGCTTCTTGATTGGCCAACCTAATCGCGGCCTTAACTGCATGTTCACCTTTATGAACACTGCGCGAATCGGTACTGGTCTTGAAGGCTTAGCTGCTTCTGAAGCGTCTTTCCAAGGTGCATTACGTTACGCTAAAGATCGTATTCAATTTCGTTCTTTAACGGGTCGTAAGAACCAAGATGGCCCTGCAGATCCCATTATTGTACATCCTGATGTTCGTCGTATGTTACTTACGCAAAAAGCGTTTGCAGAAGGTAACCGTGCATTAGCTGCTTACTGCATGCAGTTGGTTGATGTGACCCTTTACGGTGATGATGCACAAGAGAAGACACTGGCAGATACTAAGCTTGCGTTCTTAACACCGATTGTTAAAGCCTTCTTGACAGAAACAGCGCAAGAAAGCACTAGCTACGGTATGCAGGTGTACGGTGGGCATGGTTTCATCAAAGAATGGGGCATGGAGCAGTTAGCACGTGATACGCGAATTTGTACTATGTACGAAGGGACTACAGGTATTCAAGCCATCGATTTATTAGGCCGTAAAGTGATGGGCTCTAATGGCGAATTGCTCAATGTATTTGTGCAAGAAGTGCGTGAATATTGCGAATCGCTTCGCGGTAAAGCGCAGTTCAGTGCATGGACTAATGCATTAACGTCTCATTTAGATGAGTGGCAGCAACTTACCATGAATATTGGTAAAGCAGCAGCGTCTAATCCTGATGAGATTGGTGCCGCGTCGGTGGATTACCTTATGTACTCAGGCTATGTGACAGTCGCTTATTTCTGGTTGAAAATGGCCGTTAAAGCACAAGAGCAACTTGATGCAGGTAGTACTGAGACCGAGTTCTATAAGAGTAAAATCTTAACTACTGGTTTCTATTTCGATCGCTTACTAACGCGTACCCGTTCACTTGTATCAGCAATGCATTCAGGTGCAGACAACCTTATGTCTATGCCAGAAAGCATGTTTGCTATCGAGTAAACACGATATGTAATGAAATGCCGAGCACCTGCTCGGCATTTTTATCTTTACCGTTTTGCGAAAGGCTAGGTATGCCACTAAACGCAGTAACATCTCACACCATTTCTATTCAAGATCACCGTATATATTATCTAGAAAGAAAAGGGCAAACCTCAAATAGCCCGTTACTTATCTTATTTCATGGATTCCCTGAAAATGCCCATACATGGGAAGCGCTCATCAATGCTTTGCCACCTGATTATCATATTATTGCGCCTGATTTACCGGGCTACCATCAATCAGATCCATTGACAGATAGGAGCGATTACCAAGTTCCTTCCTTGGTTGCTCGTATGAAGGAATTTGTTGAAACAGTTAGCGAAGGTCGAAAAGCGATACTAGTGGGTCACGATTGGGGTGGGGCGATAGCTTGGCCGCTAGCAGCTTTTCAACCTAATTTGTTTACTAAGCTGGTTATTTTAAATGCCGCGCACCCAAGCACTTTCACCCAAGCGCTTAAAACCAGTCGCGCTCAGCGCAAGAAAAGTGAATACATAAAATCGCTAGTGGCAGACGATGCAGAGGCAGTTTTAAAGCAGACCGATTTTGCGTTGCTTAAGGGGATGCTCGGCTCTGCTCTGTTTGACGGAGACATGCCCAAAAACGCGATGTCCAAAAGCGCCATGCCCAAAAATAAAGATCATAAAGCTAGCCCAGATAGCTACGGGCAAAGACTACTTCGTAGTTGGCGCAATACTCCAACATTGTCAGCCATGCTGAACTATTACCGAGAAATGCCACAAATGGCACCCGATGAGCACGCACCTGAAACAGAATTGTCACGCTTACGCGTACCGGTTCTACGCGTCACTTTACCTACATTGGTATTATGGGGGCGTTTAGATGATGCGTTTGATGAAGGTATCTTGAATGGTTTAACAGTGTACGTTCCCGACCTACGAATTGTGTATCACGATACGGCAACACATTGGGTTCACAGAGAGCAAGCGAATTGGGCGGCAAAAGAAATAACTGATTTTGCAACGTAGGATTATTTAAGAAAGTGTGAGAAAAGCGATATGGGAAAAGGGGCGTGGCCCCTCTCGGGGCCACAAGCACGGCATCCTGCCGTTACCATGTTGAACTGCTGTATCTTTACATGGTGCGAAGTATCTTAAAACTAGATACGTTCGTTAAGCTCGCTAGAGATAGGGCTTGATTGAAGACCTTGCTCAGCAATCCACGCTTGAAGTGTTTTACCGTCTGCTTCTGGGTTTTGTAGTTCACGACTTGGCATTTTCTTAACCAAAAGTGTACCTACATCTACCGCGTTGTTTACGATAGCAGTACGGATTAGGCTGTTGCCGTTACACGAAATACCTGAGTAGTAATCATGTAATTTTAATTTGAAATCTGATTGTACACGACGCATCTTTTTACGTAATTCGCCTTTATCGTCTGCTTGAACGATAGTACAGATGTTGGCTAGCGCTTCGTTTACATCGGCTTGTGCTGCGTTAGAGAAAGCTAGAGTAGATGCTGCGATAACTAAAGAAGTTTTAACAATTTTCAACATGGTTAATTTCCTTTCGTATTTAATGTTTAATTTAAAGTTTGTCTGTTCGGTTCGGGAATAATTAAAAACCAAATGGGCAGGTCAGAAAACATGGAAGCAAATAACAGGGTATCCCAAAGTATACCTTATACCAAAGTTGTGGGATGGGAGTTGGGTTCTAGCCCTTTATTTACAAGGTGCCAACCTAAAGTATAAGAAAAAATTGAAACGGCAAACCTACGTCAACTTATCGGTGAAAAAAGCGAAAAATAAATTTGAAAAGGTAAATGGACATGGATTTTGCTCACCTATCCAGCTCAGAATCGCTAATTTTTTACGCTTTGTTTGAATATCGTTAGATAAAAGCAGCGTTTTAGGGAAATCTGTTTTTATTAAGAAGAGTGGGCGTGGTGGAGCGATTAAATAGCATTATTGATTAGCACAATCAATTGGTAGTGTTGAACTGCAGCATTTAATTACATTATTAATAGGCGTAGATAAATAACCAATACGATTACCCATCTACGCTCTAAGAAAAAAACTCACTAAAAAATACGGCCTACGAAAAAAGCCTGTTAGCTATTGAGTAAGGCTTGGGCAGTGGTTTCATTGGTAATGAGTGAATTGATAAGTTTAGATCGCAACGCGCCTAAAATAGCGTCTTTCTTATTCATACCTGCCGCAATACCCACAACTGGCTTATCAGACGCTAGGGTTAATTTGCTACTGGTTACTCTTCGATTTACTTCGCAATCCACAATAGCGCCTTCACGATTGTAAACCCATCCGATGACCTCTCCAGTGGCCCCCATAGACGACAAGCTTTGCGTTTCGTTATCGTTAATGAAGCCATCAACATGCAGTGGCGATGTGTTGCCTAAATTACCAATGCCTACAAAAGTAATGTCTGCTTGTCGAGCCAGTTTGTGAATTCGCGCAATGTGAGCTTGTTGATGCAGTTGCTCGCGTTCAATTTCAGAACCCGCAATAACAGGCAGTGGCATGGGGTAATGTTGGGCCTTTACTCTATCGGCAATGTGTACTGCAACATCATAGCGGGTGGCTTCACCATTGTTGGCAATATTTCCTACCAAAGACACAATTTTGTGCTGCGGGCAGTTCATTAATGCTAGTTCGTCAGCACACGCGCGTAAAACGCGGCCAGTACCAAATGCAATTGTTTGTGGTGAGTCAGATTTAAGCGAGCGCTCTATGGCACTGGCTCCTGCTTGCCCCAAGCCTAAGGTAGAGTTTTCGTCGCCAACCACAGAGGGCACGACTTCACAAAATTGCAAACCGAAGCGCTGTTGAATAGTTTCAGCTAACTCCATGCAACGGGCAATAGGGTGCTCGAGTCGCACCTTCACGAGCCCTTCAGACATGGCCAGCGCCACTAAGCGCTGGGCACTTTGTCGAGAAGTATTTAAACGTTTCGCAATTTCGTCTTGTGTCTTACCGCCTACATAATAAAGCCAGCCAGCACGAGCGGCTTCGTCGAGACGTTGATTTTCTAGTTGTTGTTTTTTACTCATTTATTCTTGTTCCATCAATCAGATACCAACTTAGGGTAGGCTTGTATAAAGTTATCCCAATGGGAAATGGTTGTCGTGTGGTTTGTTGGCATATCCTTTAAATGACTCCCCCCCGTGTAATGAATAACCTGCATGTTTGCGGCAATACCAGCCTCAATGCCCGCAGGGGAGTCTTCAATAACAATACATTGTTTAGGCGCAACACCCATTTTTTCAGCCGCGTATAAAAAAAGATCGGGGGCTGGCTTCCCATTTTTTACTAAAGAGCGTGTAAATATATTGCCAGTGAAATACTGGCTTAAACCAGTACAAGATAAGGCGTACTCTGTGCGCTCGGGCGAACTGCTAGTAGCAAGACAATAGGGAACCGTTAGCCTAGATAGTAGGCTTTCAATGCCCAGCGTAGGCATCAAATTTTTAGCAAAGCTTCGCTTCAGCAAAATATGAAATTCATCTTTAATTTGAGTGGTGACAGTCAGGCCAAAATCATGATGAATTTGTTGTTCAACATGTTGCATACTTTTGCCAAGAAATTTGCTGATAAAATATTCCGCGTTAATCGACACTCCATAAGTCTCAAGTAAGCGCTGCCAGCTTTGCATCGACAACATTTCACTATCAATTAACACGCCATCACAGTCGAAAATGACAAGGCTGCTTTCAATTGTCATGTAATTCCTTAATGCATTCCAGATACGCATGTACTCCATTAAGAAGCAATTTTACGTACAAGCCCGAGAATAAACCAATTCAAGTTTACCTAATTAAGCTATTTAGCTCTATGAGTAAAATGAAGGGAAAGCCCTTTGGGTTAACACGCTACAACTGGGGGAAAAAACGCCTCTTCAGGCTATTCTTCATCATTTCTCACCATTTTGTCAGTAGAATACTTCCATTGAGGTAAATGACGAAAGAGTATTAAACAGGCTGCCAGGCCGTATCACTTCAAAATACTTATTTTACTTACGCATAACATATCGTGCCCTTACCGAGTTTTTAAGTCAACAAGCCCCCTATAGGCACAGTAATAACAGTTAAATTCAAACAAAAATGAACCTACAAGTAATAACATTTATTGGATACAAATTAACTTGTTAACCGAATTATAACGTTAGGCTTGTTAATTCCGTTTACATTTAAACATCGATATGTAAGTATTGCCCGTGAGAAATAACTCACAGCTGTGGCAAATGCCCATTTGGGTTAACGGTTACTGAGCCAAACCTAAAAATTTCCAATTATGTTTTGGATGAAGGCGTCGTTTTATGAGTGTTAACGTACTGATAATAATATTCATAACAAGTGTAGTTTTGGTAGCTAGCAGTAAAATGCACTTTGGACATACCAAAGCGGTGAATAAAGTAGCGAGATAGAAAATGAAAACAGATTCAAGCAATGTCGACATTGCACAGATAGGTGACGAGCAACTCCCAGTTGCAAAACACCAATTGAAGGGCTGGAAGCACTTCATGGGACTTTATGCTGGTGAGCACGTTGCAGCCACCGAGTTTGTGTTTGGTGCTACCTTTGTTGCCTTAGGCGCAACCATGACCGACATTCTGTTTGGTTTACTTATCGGTAATATATTAGCGGTACTTAGTTGGACGCTAATCACTACGCCCATCGCCGTAGATACACGCCTAAGTTTATATACTTACTTGCATAAAATTGCGGGTGATTCGATGACCAAGCTCTATAACTGGGCCAACGTCATCATATTTACCGTTATATCTGCCGCAATGATAACCGTATCTGCTACGGCGGTCAGGTTCGCATTGAATATTCCCGCCCAACTTGATTGGTATCCAACGAACCTGGCGTTTGTAGGTGTTGTTGCAGCGGTTGGCGTCATCGTGGTGTTTGTCGCCATGTACGGCTTCAATGCGGTGTCTGATTTTTCTCGTATTTGCGCACCTTGGTTATTCACTATGTTTGTGTGTGGTCCATTAGTGCTAATGCCAGCATTGGCTGATGCAGTAATTGGTCAAACATTCTTAACAAGTTGGGCTGACTTCATGCACATAGGATCTGTGTCGGTATGGACTGGTTTAACCCCCTCTGGTGAACAAGGTATTGGCTTACTCGAAGTTATTGGCTTCTCTTGGGCAGCAAATACAATCACCCATTTTGGTTTGATTGATATGGCTATGCTTCGTTTTGCTAAACGTAAAGTTTACGGCCTTACTACTTCTGCTGGTATGCTTTTCGGTCACTATGTGGCATGGATTTCTGCAGGTATTATGGGGGCAGGTACTGCTATTATCGTCCAAAAATCTATTACAGAATTAGACCCAGGTGATGTCGCCTTCCACGCATTAGGTCTATCAGGGTTGGTCATTGTTATTGTTGCTGGTTGGACAACCGCGAATGCTAACTTGTACCGCGCGGGCTTAGCAGCTCAAGCTATTTTTAAAGATAAATCTCGAATTAAAACCACCGCCACAGTAGGCATGGTTACCGTTGTTATCGCGTGTTTCCCATTCGTATTTACTAAACTGCTTCCCTTATTAACCTATGCTGGATTATTAGTAGTTCCTGTTGGCGGTATTGTATTCGCTGAACACGTCATCTTCCCGCGTATTGGTTACACTCGTTATTGGGCACATTTCCAAAACTTAACCCACAGCACACCTGCAGTAGCGACCTGGGGATTAGGGCTTGTATTTGGATTTGGTCTTAATGCATTGGATGTTATTTCATTCTATTACCTGTTTATTCCAACGTGGATATTCACCATTATTGTCTACACCTTGTTGGCCGCAAAGTATGGTGCAAAGCGTCAATACGTTGAAGAAAAAGCAGAAATGGATGCTTTCGATAAAGAAGTTGAAATTCAGCAGGAGCGTCAAGGCGCTGAGATTCCAACACCTGCAATAGACACGTCAATGTTATCGAAATTACTAAAAGTTGTGTCTTGGGGTAGCTTATTGGTGACGACGTTATTAGCCATTAATGCCTTCTCGTTAAGCCCAGATGTAGCCAATTACGAAAGTAACAGAGAGATGTTCTTTAACTTGGCTTTCGTATGCACAATTATTTACTTTACTACTGCTTACTGGTCAATGCGTCGCCACAAAGCACTTGCGAAATAGAGGTTTTTTATGCAACCAGCAACTAATATGCGTTTGAACCGTACTGCGTTATCTTCTCTTGATGAGAGCATCGCTGTACCTCAGTACGATGTATCTCGTGTAGAAGCCGGTATTGTTCATGTTGGCGTGGGCGGCTTCCACCGTGCCCACGAAGCCATGTACGTAGATGCGTATATGAACGTAACAGGTGACACTTCATGGGGTATATGTGGGGTAGGGCTGCGTGAAGCTGACCGTCATATGCAATCACTTTTAAAAGAGCAAGACTACTTTTATACATTGGTAGAAAAGCACGCAAATGGTGAACGTAAAGCCCGTGTTATTGGTGCCCTTACCGACTTTTTAATTGCGGGCGATAGCCCCATTGCCATTATTGATAAAATGGCGTCCGAGGCAATTAAAATTGTTTCGCTGACTATCACTGAAGGTGGGTATAACTTCGACCCCACTACCGGCGAATTTATTGCACAAAATCCTGACGTTCAGCACGATTTAGCCAATCCAGAATCGCCAAAATTAGTGTTTGGCTATTTAACGGCAGCACTTAAAAAGCGTAAAGAAATGGGCATCGCACCTTTTACGGTGATGTCGTGCGATAACATTCAACATAATGGTGATGTACTCAAAGCCATGTTGTTGTCTTATGTTCGTCTTGCGGATACCGATTTTGCTAATTGGGTTGAGGAAAACGTAAGCTTTCCTAATTCAATGGTCGATCGCATTACTCCCGCAACGACTGATGAAGACAAAGCGGCATTAGTTGAATCAGGTATTGAAGACAGCTGGCCTGTAGTATGCGAACCGTTCGATCAATGGATTATTGCTGATAAATTTTGCAATGAACGCCCAGCGTTTGAAGATGTTGGTGCACAGTTTGTAGACAATGTGGCACCTTATGAAAAATTGAAGCTAAGAATGCTAAACGCGGGTCACTCTGTGTTGGGGTTAACGGGTTCACTTGCCGGGCTTGATACAATTCATGAAAGTGTAGCCCAAACGGAACTTCGTTCTCTGCTAGCAACCTTCATGGTAGATGAAGTAATGCCAACCCTAGATCCGGTTGCAGGTATTGATGTTCACGATTACAAAAATATTTTACTAGCACGATTTGCAAATCCGTACATTAAAGATTCACTGTCCAGAATTTGTTTGGAAAGCTCAGCAAAAATTCCTGTGTTTTTGTTACCTACCATTCGTGAGAACTTAGCAAATGGTGGAAAAGTTGATATTAGTGCCCTAATACTTGCAGCGTGGAGTTTCTATTCAGATAAACGCACGTCGCAAAAAGGTACGCCGCTCGTTATTCAAGATCAACTTGCTGATGAATTGCACAATGCTGCTTCACGTTACCAAGATGATGCTTTGTCTTTCTTGAAAGTGACCAGTGTTTTCGGTGATTTAAGCGATGAGGCAGGCTTCACGCCTGTATATCAAGGTTACTTGAGCCGAATTTATAGCGGTGAGTCTATTTTAGAAATAGCTAAATCGCTAACAAGTGCACCAAACGAGCCAGCTCTCGTCTAGTAGATACAAAGAAAAGAGGCGACCTTGTGGTCGCCTCTTTAAGTGCAGATTACTCTGCAACCATGTTGAATCTTTTCACATGGTATGTGAATTTTTTATTTGTAAACGTCCGCTCAGGGCTGCTTATAATCTTCCGCTCAGGGCTGCTTATAATCTTCCGCTCAAGACTGTGGCAATTTCGTTACCTTCCAAACCATTCTCAGCAACCCATGCTTGCAACGTCTTACCGTCTGTTTCTGGTGCTGATAAATCACTCTTTGGCATCTTTTTAACTAGCAGTGAACCTGCTTCTACAGCGTTGCTCAGCATTGCTGTACGTATCAGGCTGTTGCCGCTACAGCTAACACCCGAATAATAATCTTTTAGTTTAAGGCGATAATCTGATTCTACAGAACGCATTTTCTTGCGTAGCTCACCTTTATCATCTGCTTGTACGATAGTACAAATGTTTGCTAATGCTTCGTTTACGTTGGCTTGCGCCATGCCAGATACACCCAGAGTTGCTGCGATAACTAGCGAAGTTTTAACGATTTTCAACATGGTCAATTCCTCGGTTTAATTTAAAAGTATGTTCGTTCGTTGGGTTCTATTAAACGCAAAATTTTTGAGGTTAGAAAGCCTTGGTCTAATACTAAGGTATACAGTTTAATATCTAAGTGGCGTTGAAAGGGTAAGCGCAAAAAAAGGCACACCACTAAGAAGAGGTGTGCCTTAGGGAATAACGAGTAAACGTTAATGGCTTTTAAAGTGGCTCGACACTTCCATAATCTGCTCACGCATCCACATATGGGCGTAATCGTGATCTGCACTTACGTGCCAATATAAGAAGTACTCTACGGTAGGTAGATCGAAAGGTAATTCATAAATGGCTAAGTCGTAGTGTTTAGCTAGATGAAATGGCAAACAAGCTATAAGGTCGGTTTTCACAATTGTACTGGGCACAGTTAAAAAGTGTTGGCTTCGCATAACTTCTTTACGGCGTTTACCCATTCTATCTAGTGCTACATCAATAGGGCCGGCACCTGATTTACGTTGCGACACATTAATGTGACCTAAGCGTAAAAAGGTGTCTAAATCTAAACCGTTCTTTAACGCAGGGTGGTTCTTTCGTGCTAAAACCACAAATCTGTCTTGCGCTATTTTTTCTTTGCATAAATGCGGATCGCTAAATGTGGACGCATCGGCGAAGAAATCTAAGGTACCGCTGGCCATCGCAGATACAATCTGACTACGAGGAATTTCGTAATTAGTTAGGCTAATATTGGGCGCTAGGTTTTGTAACCGCGAAACCAGCCTTGGCATTATGCTAACTTCTAGCAAATCTCTGCTAGCAAAGTTAAATGCCTTTTCTGCAGTTAAAGGGTCAAACGTATGACTCTCTTGCACGCTTTTTCTTAACAAGGCTAAGGCTTGTCTCGCAGGTACAATAATATTCTGTGCAACAGGGGTGGGTGTCATGCTATGACCGGTTCTTACGAACAATGGGTCGTTCAGCATTTCCCGTAAACGAGCCAGTGAATTACTCACCGCAGGTTGTGTAATACACAATACATCAGCTGCTTTTGTTAGGCTTCCCGCAGTATATATGGCGTCGAATACGGCGAAGAGGTTTAAATCAATTCTATTAAGATTCATTGCGCAATCCTTGTCTGGCGAGTGCCAGTATGAAAATACCAAAAAGTAACTGGCGAATTCTTTGGTTAATATTATTTTTACCTTATTGTAACAAGGTTATTTATAAATACCTATTATTAAAAGTTAATTGAAATATTCAATACATCAATAGTACTGTTCGTCTTAAATTAACTACCATTGGTCAAAAAATATGAAAACACTCATCGACTTAGAGGTTGGGGAAACCCTTGAACAAGCTGAATGGCTCACCATTTCGCAAGATATGATTAATCAGTTTGCTGAAGCTACGGGTGACTATCAATGGATACACCTTGATACTGAACGGTGTAACAAAGAGAGCCCATTTAGAACTACTATTGCGCATGGCTTTCTCACCGCGTCGGTTATGCCTAATGCCTTTGAAGGTGTACTTGCTGCATCTGACGAAATTGCATCAACCATTAACTATGGTATCGATTCATTACGTTTTTTGGAGCCCGTGAAATCAGGCGATGCAATCAAATATCACTTCAAATTGGTAGAAGTCGTCAACAAACCTGCTGGTAAACTATTTAAAATGGAATCAAGCTGCGAGCTGGCCTCGTCAGGCAAACCAGCACTGGTGGGGACTTTTCTTATGTTGGCAGTAATGCAACCTAGCGAGTAATAAATTCGCTGTGAGTACACTATATTTTTACTGTGTACTCTACTGGCTAGGAGGCTCGCCCGCGTTGTTGGGGATGTTGGTAGTTTGAACATCAATACGCGGGCTCTCTTGTTCGGTATTAATGGCGCGTATTGGATAGGGAATAATAATACCTTCTGCGGCATATCGCTTATGTAATGCCTTTATGAATGCTGATTTTATAAAGAAGCGATGGAAGTACTCTTTTGCTCTCAACATCACCGTGAAATTGATGCTGGAATTATCAAAGGTGTGGTACACCACGAAGGTATCGTAATCATCAATTCCCCATTCATGGGAAACCAATATTTCTTTGGCTACCTCAAGGGTGACTTTCTCTACGTGCTCAAGATCAGAGTTATAATGTACACCTACATCAACCGGTACTGATAACTCTTTACTCGGGTAGAAATAATTAATTATCTTAGATTCAGCTAATACACTATTTGGTACAATAATAGTGTTGTTGGGTAACATTTTTATCCACGTGGAGCGCCAACCAATACGCTCTACAAAACCTTGCTCTTTACTCTCTAATTCAATGAAGTCGCCTACTCTAATAGGCTTGTCCATAACCAGTTGTACCCCTGAAAAGAAGTTCTCTAGAGTGGGTTGAAGGGCAAGCGCAACGGCAAGCGATGTGATACCTAACGACGCGATAATAGGGGTAATTGAAATGCCTAACGTACCCAACATTATTAATATACCAATACCTACGATAAGGCCTTTCACTATGCCTTTAATAATGCCCGTGCTACTTCTAAGTGAATCTGAGCGCTGTGTTTGATTGGCAAGTAACCCAACAGCAAAACGATTTAAGAAAAGAATAGCGGCAGTGATCAGTAATATTTTAGACGCAAGGGAAATTGAGCTCGCATAGGACGCGTTTACAATACCGTACTTGTCGAACAGCCAGTTTAAAATCCAAATATCGATGACGAAAATAAGGATGGTGAGGGGCAGGTTTAAAGAGTGTGCCAGTAACGAGTCGTAGAAATGTGAGGTGCGATCGGTAAGCAACAAAAACTTTCGTAGAAAGATGCGCTTAATTAAGAACATAAAAAGGTTCGCAATTATCACAGTAAAGGTGATAACTAATTCAGGCACTAACAGTAAGCCTGCAAAGTCAACTTCTGGCATGGCTATCCCTTGACCAATAACATACAAATACGCGACGAAGTCATTCACACTAAGACCGATTTGAAATCAATGCGTGAATATACACACTTACATGCAGCAAATAACGTTCCAGCCAAGTTTACTCAATTGAATCTAGAGAGTAATTAAGAGTATCGGGGTTTATTATTATCCGCAAAGTCGTTGATTGTTATTACTATAGGCCTTTCAACACGGGTAGTCGCGGCATGTTTGTGATTTTACTTAAAAGGAGTGTCAGTGTTAGGCCGCGAAGAAGTAAGCTGGGAAGTTGTTTGATTCAACGCCAAACAAATGCACTAAGTTAGTGCAAATCGGTTTTTCTTTTATTCTTATATTTTCATCTTCAAATCGTTAAAAAGACATACCAATTGCAAGACCGGCAACCACAGCGCTTTCATGGTTTCTATGATAGTCATAGTGCAGTTGCGGCGAGACCGTAATACCAGATATCTCGAACTCATATAAAAACCTAATCGTGCAACTTCCATTTTATGGCTACCGTGAAATTCTACCCCGGGGCCAATCTGGGCGATAAAGCGGTTAGTAATGTGGAGGTCCGCAACCAGTAAATACGTGTAGGCGTCTAAATCTTCAAATGCATATTCGGCAACGAAGCCAAGCCCCAAGAAATCGCTAATACGATATTCATAGTCAATACCTAGGGTAAACGCATTACCGCACTCTTCTGTATACGTTGTGCCTACAAGGGCGGAAAGATGATGAGGTGACGTTTGCCAATGATGAGCATTTCCTTTTGCAGCAACAGTAGGGGCAAATGCCAAGGCTGTAATCAATCCTGTAGCTATTTGTAATCGCATGGTGTGCTCACTACTCTTTATGGTGTATTCCTAGAAAAACGTTTCTAACACTCCCTAAATCGTAGGTAAGATATTAAAAGCTTACCAATGAACTTTAGTTGAAATGCACATAAAACAGATAAATTAGTCATTCCACTTCTATTACTTAAATAGGTAAACTCTAGGCAAGGGATGCTTACAAGAAGGGCAACTGAAAGCTCATCTAGAGGCAATAACAAATTAATAGTAAGGAGCGCTGCGATGAATAACGAAGAAGAAACGACTAAGTTCCTGGAGGCTTGTACTACTCAGCTTGTTAGTTTGTACAACGCAAGTAAAGAAGGAAAAAACGTAGATGCAGATAAATACCGGGTGCAAGGGTTTATGCATGCAGGCGAGCTTCTTGGGGTAATAAGCAAAGGCGAAGGGCAGGCGCTTATCGCTGACTTACACTTACAGGTTTTTGGAGAAACCATTGACGAAAGAGCAAAAAGAAAGAGTAAACTGGAAGCGTTAAAGGCGTCAGATCCAGATGCCTATATTGAAATTCCAGCGATAGAAAGACGTTAACTGGCATTAAGCATTTGTATTGTAAGCCACGACTATAGGCGTCTACAGCGTGGCCTAAATACAATATTCGTGTGAAGTTAATTAGATGCGTCTTCAGCACCTTCTTCAATCGCTTCACCAGCGCTTTGAATGTCTTCTCCCGCACCTTCTACCGTTGCACAGCCATTCATACCTACTACAGCAGATGAAAACAACAGGGCAGTAAAACTACCTCTAAGTAATTTCGATGTTAAAAATGACGACAAAACTGACTTTTTCATGGCATATCTCCTGGTTTAATAATCAATGTTACTTTGATGCTTTACTCATCACTTGCTTCGCCATCCGCATCTGGTTGATCGCCAGAACTGCGAGTTGGACTAGATTCGGTTTCTAATGTGGCCTCTTGCTTTTCAAGCATATTGTTAAGGTTATCGCTTCCCTTGGAATTAAAATCCAATGTACGAATAGGGAAGGGAATTAAGATATCGTTTTCTTCCAATACACGTTTAACAGTGCATATCGCTTCATGGCGTACCACCATAAAGCCGGGGTCGCCTGGGTATCGTATCCAAAACCAAAGCAATAGATTAATACTAGAATCACCAAATGACGCTGCGTAAACCGCCGTTTCGTCTTTCTTTATTACATAGTCTTTTTCATTCATAGCGTCGGTAATGACTTCGGCGGCTTTTTCAATGTCATCGGCATAGGAAATGCCAACAGGAACCTCAATACGTCTAATACCTTCCACTGAGTAATTAGTTAAGATATTTCTAAAGAGAATTTTATTGGGAATGATTTCACGTTGCCCGTAAAAGGTAGATACCAAGGTGTTTCGCAGGTTAATTTCCTCTACCGTGCCGAAAACCCCCTCAGCTTTAACCACATCACCGATTTCGAATGGTTTACGAATACCCATCGCAATTCCCGCAATAAGGTTTTCCGTCATATCTTGAAAAGCAAAGCCGATGGCCAAACCCACAATACCCGCACCGGCAAGTAACGAAGTAACCGTTCCCTTAAGGCCAACAAAATCCAGCGCAATGAAAATACCGAAGACAACAATGAGCGACTTAATAATAGAGGTAAGTAATTTGGCGATTTGTCGAGACTCGAATGCTCTTCGCATTACCTTTCCGACAATATTTCCGACTACTTTTGCCAGTATTCCGAAAACAATAGCGATTAATATTGCTACTACAAAGTTGGGTAAGTGCTTAATTCCGCTCTCGATCCAACCCTCAAGCTTCTGGTTTATCAGTTGGTAAAAGTCATCAATATTCGGAAAATCCATAGAACTCTTTCATTTAGCAAACAATATGCAGTGTCTATTCAAGATTTATTCCGTCATAGTTTTTCTTTAACTTTATGTTTTGTAAACGAAAATTAAATCGGTTTTTTTGGCGGTGAAAAATTGATAAGCAAAAAATACAAGAGTGGGAAATAACTACGCAATAACTAAATGAATTTTATAGGTGTTAGACAAAAGTTTGTGTGGTCTGACCATGTGTAAAATTAATGTAAATGTATTATTCACAATAAATTTACAAAGTGTGTGATGACGCTTAACATCAATATTGCAGGTCAAAGATTGTTCATTGACCTTTCACAATAACAATGAGAAATCGTCCAGCCTGTTGCTAGCGGAAAGTGTGGGTTTTACCGGTAGTGATGCGCCCAGATTTGGAATCACACTATGAAATTTAAAACGCGTAAGACTGCAGTAGCTGCCTTAGTCAGTTCTGCCTTATTTTGTTCTCCTTTTTTAGCGTATGCGCAAGATGCTAACGAAGAAGTTGAAGCTGAATCTAAAAGTAAAAAAGATGTAGAGTTAATTCTCGTTACAGGGAGCTTTGTTCGTCGCAGTGAGAACTTTGAGTCACCTTCACCGTTAGCGGTAGTAGACAGCGTTGCTATCGATTCAATAGGTGCTAAAAATATAGCGGATATTACACAAACATTAACGATTAATACTGGCGCAGAGAACAACCCTGATGCCTTTACACAAAACGCCACAGCCGGCACCTCAAACATTAACTTACGTGGGTTGGGTGTTGCATCTACCTTAGTATTGTTAAACAACAAACGCCAAGTGGTAACCGCTCAACCTACGAACGAAGGGTTAAATTTCGTAGATACAAGTTCACTCGTGCCTATGATTGCCATTGATAGAATGGAAGTCGTAAAAGACGGTGCATCAGCCTTGTACGGTTCTGATGCGGTTGCAGGGGTGGTCAACTTTATTACCAAACGTAATTACGATGGTGCGATGGTCAGTGTTGATTATCAAGACGGCGCCCATGGCGATAACAAAGAATACATATTCCAAGGTTTATGGGGAGCAACAGGTGACAAGGGCAGTGTACTAGCAGCAATAAGCTACACCAACCGTTCACCGCTCTTTCTAAGTGACCGACGTCTAAGTCGTCCTGAAGATGACACCAGTGCGTTAGGTAACCCTGCATCATACTTTGTGACTATTCCAGGCGCTGGCTCATTACCTATCATCGACCCTTATGGGTGTGAGGAATTCGGTGGTGCACCAAGCTTGCTTGCTCCAAGTGGTACAATTCCAGGCTTAGAGGTTGGCTTCTGCGGCTTCGATTTTGGTAAGTTCTATTCTTATGTTGCCGATGAAAGTCGAATTAATTCTTATGTAAGAGCAGACTATGAGTTTGCTAATGATATTACATGGACAGCTGAGCTTAGTATGGCGCGTAACCGTGCTGAACGTGGCGGAGCGCCAAGTTTTCCTATTTTAACATCACCGATTGTTCCTGATTACCACCCTCAAAATCCATTCGGTCAGTCTGTTGCCTTCTTTGGCCGCGCTGAAGGAAATGGCTTCGATGGTGATCCAGCAAACACAGAATCAGATACCTTTAGATTCAGCACCAATTTGCAAGGTGTGACTGACAGCGGTTTCTGGGAGGTGAGTTATACCCGTGCAGTGAATGATTTCTTATTCAAAGTACCTGATGTATTAAACACTGAATTTCAGCTTGCGCTGTATGGTCTAGGTGGCTCGGCATGTGATCCTATTGCGGGAACACCTGGCGAAGGGAATTGTGAATTCTTCAACCCTTTTGCTACTGCTTATTCGTCAGCACCTAACTCTGATTATGTAGTTGACTCGTTCACCGGCACAGAAATCATAGATTCAAAAGCTGATCTTGAAGTGTTCGAAGCATTTACTTCATTCGATATCTTTGAAATGAGTAGTGGGTTTGCTGCGTTAGCAGTAGGTGTGCAATATCGCGAAGAGCAGTTAAGCCAAGATTATGATGATTTGGCTAACCAAGACAGCTTCACCTTCGTTATAGGTAATCCAGATATTGATGGAAGCCAAGACGTATGGGCTGCCTTTGGTGAACTTGCTTTACCATTAAGTGAAGATTTAGATATGCAACTCGCCGTTCGATATGAAGACTACGGCGGTAGCATTGGTAGCACAGTAGATCCTAAGCTTGCGGTTTCGTATCGTGCAACTGATGAATTCTCGCTACGGGGATCGATATCTACGTCGTTTAGAGCGCCTACCGTGTTCTTAGCACAAGGTGGGGCTACGTCACTACAACAACTTATTGACCCAGTACAAGCTGCTACGGCGTTTGTTGCGGTGAGGACTTCAGGTAACGAAGATCTTAAACCAGAAGAATCTACTGCATATAATATTGGTTTTTCATACGAGCCTTTCAGAGATTTCTCTATTGAGCTTGATTACTGGAACTTTGAGTTCAAAGATTTAATCATTCAGGAAAATGCGCAAGCAGTGTTGAATCTTGACCCAACCGATACCGATCGCATTATTCGTGCTGGTGACCCATTGAGTGGCCCTGTGTTGCAAGTTAACAATACCTACGTGAATGCGAGTGAGATGGAAACATCAGGCATCGATTTTGTGACTAGTTACAAGATTGACACTGAGTTTGGTATTTTCACGCCGTCTTTAAACGGTACTTACACCATGAAATATGACCTGATGGATCCTCAAGCGGGTAATATTGACGGGGCAGGGCGCAGAAACTTCAACAATATCGGGGTGTCTTCACCTGAACTTAGAATGAACTTCGGTCTTGCGTGGAAAAACGACATTCACGCGGCTAACTTATTTGTTCGTTACATTTCTTCGTACGATGATGACCAAAACTGCTCAGATGGCACTACAAACTTGGGTGCCTGTACAAATGGTTTATACGAAGTAGATAGCCATGTCACAGTAGATGCTCAGTACAACATCGACTTAGGTTCGCTATTTGAGACCGAACAAAGTTATGTTGTCACCGTAGGCGGATTGAACTTGTTTAATGAAGATCCTCCTCAGTTGTTTACCAACAGCGGTTTTGATTCAAAAGTGCATGACCCCCGTGGGCGTCAAATTTATGCACGGTTAGCGGTAGAGTTTTAACACTCAACCTTTTTAGCCTGAATAAACCTAGCGGCCTATGTTAAGTGTTCATGAAAATGCACATCCCATAGGCCGCTTTTTTATGTAAAGAATTCTCGCCAATATTTGCAATTTTACTTCATCACTTTCTTATCTAAAAAGCTGAATTCATTACGCGTATTGTTTACATTGTTTACTTATAATGAAGGAGGCTTATATGAGTACGCTATTAACCGGTGAACAAATTCAAGACAACCTTGATACTTTAAATGAAGGTTTAGAGGAAAACGAACGGTGGGCATTAAGCGATAATGCTATTGAAAAGACATTCACCTTTAAAAGTTTCATTCGTGCATTTGGTTGGATGTCACAAATTGCTATTTGGGCAGAGAAATTAAAGCATCATCCAGAATGGTTTAATGTTTATAACCGGGTTGAAGTGAAATTAACCACTCATGATGTGGGTGGTTTAAGTGAATTAGATTTTAAACTGGCAACAAAAATGGAAAGCTTTAAACCCTAAACGTTTAAGTTTTGACCTTAAATTGTTTGGCGATTAAGCATAACGATTAATAATGAAGCGAATAGTCAGAAAAGTGAAATAATTAAGTAATAAGTCCTTGTGTTACAAAAGTGCGTATGTATAATACGCCCCACGTTGAAGGGAGACATCAAACACCTCAAACCAACAACGTTATTTTCTGGCGCGGGATGGAGCAGTCTGGTAGCTCGTCGGGCTCATAACCCGAAGGTCGTAGG